>Ga0306926_10001048_pt1 | contig 27209 bp, 26 predicted proteins | sample flu12Cox44000178_FD_203759 | JGI IMG/M metagenome (GOLD analysis project Ga0306926, IMG submission 203759) | Lab enrichment of tropical soil microbial communities from Luquillo Experimental Forest, Puerto Rico - flux8day.12C.oxic.44.000.178 (v2)... | ecosystem: Environmental > Terrestrial >...
CAGTTCTGTGTATGTGGGTCTTCCAATATTTCTTTCTACAGTGAGCCATGTTCGTGAGTTTTGCTGCCTCATCATGGCTCTATATAAAATGGTGAGAATCTGAGCCCTGCAGGTGAAAAGTTGGCGTCAGACCAGATTGTGCTTGTGATCTCAGTGGTGATTCCCACCTACAACCGCGCGCGTCCGCTTGTGACCGCGATAAAGAGCGTTCTAGCACAGACATATGCGCCCCTTGAAATTCTCGTGGTGGATGACGGATCGACTGACGGTACCGCCGATACCGTCAAGGGGATGATCAAAAACACCACCGCCGGAACAAATCCCCGTCCACACATTCGGTATTTTTATCAATCTAACCAAGGTCCGAGCGCGGCCCGCAATCGAGGTATTGCGGAGGCAGCTGGAAATTGGATCGCCTTTCTGGACTCCGACGATACTTGGTTGCCTGAAAAGCTCGAGTCGCAGGTTCGCGCGATCGAAGGATTCGCAGGGGAATGCGGAGCGTGCTTCACCGATGCGCGTCTGGTCGATAGCCAAGGGCTCGATATTAGCGCGTTCCAGCAGGTGGGATGGCGCTTCGAGGAGCCGATCGGTCGCATAGCCGATTTAGTCTCGCGATTATCGAAGGGGTTTGGCGGCTATTGGATTCAAACGCTGCTTGCGCGCAATAACCTCGCGCGGAAAGTTAATGGCTTCGACTCCGATTTGCTCTTCGGAGAGGATTACGATTTCGCTTTTCGTTTATCTCTCATCACACCCCATTGTTACGTAAATAAGCCATTGGTCATAATCGATCGGACGAGCACGATTATCGACCCAGGGGTGGCACCGCGCAGCTGGGATCGCGTGGACTTCCGCCTCCGCGGGCGACAATATATGTATGAGAAATGGCTGAACTTGAACGTAAAGTCCCCTACGGACCTGCGCAGAACGATCATTCAAAATCTACGAAGCGTGCATAGCAGCTGGACCAACTGGCATCTCGAGAATAAAGAATTCGACAAAGCGCGACGGTCCGTGTCAGCAGCAATGAAATACCAGATAACACCGCAGTTGGTGCTGAAGTGGATGCTTACCCGGATTGCCCCGCATATCGCGCGTAGAATCGTAACGAAAACTGGCGCGATGCTGTAGAGCCTTCTAACGATACTCTTCTCTGTCCAGACTGGCCTCGCGTCCGTTTGGGCCGATTTGCAGAAGCTCCTGATTCTCAGAACAGTTCCAGTTTTCCGCATCGTTAATGTCCCCTGACCCGCTATAGATCGCCGCGTCGGGAAAGCGGGAAAGCTGCAAAGCCGCATGCTTCGCGGAGCTCCCACGCCGCGCCCCAATGATCGAGCAGCGCTTCGGCCATGATGCTCCGCACCGTCGCCTGCCGCATCGCGCCCGTCTCGGGGGCGGCCTGTGATCTTCCATAATCGTCTCATTGAATGTAGAGGGAATGCAGATCCATCGGCCATCTCAATGGCTGGCGATCGCCGACATCACAGTTATTGCGTCGTCAAGGGTTCGGTGTCGACCGACGGCGACGGAGCGGCGCTGGGCACAGCGGGCTTCGAGATCATGGCCGGCATTGTAGCTACAGAAACAGCGCAACGCGAAAGACAAATCGCTTACGATGACTATATCCGGCTTACTGGGATAATCCCCCGAGAGCCTCGATTCTATCAGCCAATGGTTCCGAAAGGGCAATCTAGGCTACGATATCGCGCTTCCACCGAAGAGCGCAACTGCGGATCGGACGCTGACACCAGTTGCCAAACCTCCTCCTCCTCGCGATCGAGATTGATCCCATTGCCGGGCCATAGTGGAGCATTGTTTGCGTTCCAAGAGATGCTGGCGACGGCGGCGTGGTGATGGGCCAAAGCCCCGCTATCGGCGGTCGGGGTGATCAGTCCCATCGCTCGGCCGAGCTCCAAGAAGCAGGTAAAGCTTCTTAGTTCCGAGGCGAAGACATCGGAAACGACGCCACCGCGATCCCGCACCAGCTGAGAGTATTCTCGCTGGCGGCGTTCGATCTCGAGCACATACCAAAAAATGAGCTGATAGTCTGTCCTTCGTCGCCACAGCGGTAACGGAAGCGCCCGCGCCCGCGCGCAGCGGGGACTGAGGAGGAATTCGATGCCATAAAGTGTTCTCTCTGGGATCGTATACCGCCGGAGATAGCTCAACGCGATGAGACGGGGATCCCGCCTCAACAATATCAGGTTGGGCGTAATCCCGAACTCGAGCAGCGGCTCCAGAAACCCCTTGCAGAAAACGTGGCTGAGCTCCACATAATTCGGCGTGCAAAGATTGACAATATGGGGCAACTTATACTTTAGGAGGAACTCCTTGGCAACAGAAGGATCAGATTGAATCTTGCGAAGACATGAGTGGAATGAGGGTATTGCTTCATGCTCGCTGATAACGTTCGGCAAATTTGCAAATAATTTGTGCACGAACATTGTGCCGCTGCGGCCTGCTGTGACCGAAAACACCAGGTTCATGTCGCGAATCTGAGAGAGCAATTTCGCTGTCTCAACGCTCTGACGGCATCGTTCTGTCGACCGCGCAACCATACGGTGGTGATAATAATACAGCAGCCGTTCGATCCCAAACGGTCGCAGAAATCGTCTGATCTTAAGCGAAAGAATTACTTCCCCGATTATTTGATGAAACAGCTGTTTCCCTACCCTGCCGGGCTCCGGCGTCATGATGGCCAGCAAAACCGCGTAAAAGATGGTGCCGGCGCAAATCATGATGCCCAGTGCCGTCACACTGCTAAAAGCAGCCTCAAGCGGTGCCCTCGAGAGCGATACCACTATTCCCATCGCACCGGCAGCGAGGAAAGCCGGGGCTTGCGGTAGTAGGATGTCGCGGAGTGCCAAGCGGGACTGTCGGCGCAATATTACTACCCCCAGCGGAAGTGTCGCCAGGCATGCTGCGCCGATTGCCGCGGAAGTAGCGGCAAGGCCGAAGGGCGCCGCTACGGCCACGGCGATCACGATGGCGACGCTCTGGGCGACAGCGATGTATGCTTCCGACCTCTGGCGGTTAAGGGCGAGCAGTGCAGCGGTGGTAACATAAAAGGTCACAAGTGGCATTCCGGTCAACAGCATCAGCTGGGACGGCCTGGTGGCCTCAAACCAACGCGGATCGAGCCACGTATGGAAGAGGGTGGGTATCACCGCTGCCCCGCCGACGCTCAGGGGGAAGCTCAATACGCTGATCTGCAGAAAAACTCGACGAACCGCTTTTCTAAGAGCCTCTGGATCGGTCGCAAATCGACGCAAGTCGACCCGCGCCACCAACCATCGGGGTAGGATCGCGACTTGGGCTACGATATCGCTGAGACGAGTGGCAAGGCTGAAGAGCCCCAATTCTGTCGGGCCCAAATAGAGGCCAAGGATGAGGCGCGGGAGTTGACTTGATACCCAACTCATCCCTCGCGCGAGCATGACCGGCCATGCAAAGCCGACGACCTCACGAAGATGCCGCGGAGAGATGGCGAAGCTGAGGGAGATCGGCACCGCGAACCAAAGGGCGACGGCAGCGACGCATCGCTGGACGATCGCCTGCCAAACGAGCGCCCAAACCCCGACGCCAGCAAAAGTTAAGGTCACCCCTACAACGCCGCCTGCGAAGAGGCTCACGATCGTACGGATCGCTGTTGACCGAAATCGCAGCTCCCGCTGGGCAGCCGCAATGGGTGCGAGGGAAAAGGCGTGCACGAGCGGCAACACTGCCATCGCGCGCATCAGGGCAGCGAGTTCGGCGTGGCCGAGCGCTGTCGCGAGTGGCTTGGCTAATCCAGCGACGGCTGCGCCCAACACCAAACACAAGAGCGCGCAGGTAGTCGTGGCTGTGCTGAGATGTAAATTATCGATACTGCGGATGGAGATCAACGCATCGGTGATCGCAACACCTGGCACCGACTCCCAGAAGCCAAGGAAGATCATGACCATCCCGATCAGGCCGAAGGCGTGCGGTCCCAATATCAGCGCCTGAACCGTGAAAATGAGGACCCAGAACAGTTGTGCGAATATCGTTTCCGCAGTAACCCAGAGAGTTGGCGGCAGTCTTGTCAGTACCTTAAACATTACTCGGTGGCGTTCGAAACGAGCACCGGCTGAGACTGCGTTATCACAAGAGCTCTTGATCTGTTCGGAGGTCATGTTCCCAAACAATTAGAATGTTGGGTAGGTACGAGCGATAAAGAGATGATGTGCGTTCTAATGCTCAGGATCAAACAAATGATTAACCGCTGACCCTCTCGACAGCGCGGCCTACCTCGGCCTCACGCGGACCGAGTGAAATCATCTGATTGGATTTGAACACTAGCTAGCTTGGCTATTGGCGACGTCAGCCCGTGGCCGCCATCAATTTATGTTGAGTTCCGAGATCTGTTGATCCGTGATGTTCTGATGCGCCGTCGTGTCGCTCAGCCCGCTTTTGGCTTTAAGCTTTCCGATCGATCCTTCGATCTCCAAGCCACGGGATTGCAAATCTTCGATCTGTTCCCTGAGGCAAGCCGCGACCCGTTGCAGCGCCTCCTGCCGCGCTTCCCGCTGGGTGGCTAGATATCTTTCGGTGACGGCGGCGACCAAATGCTGCGTCTTGAATGAGTTCTCCCAGGTCACTGTGACGCGCAACACATAGGAGAACTAAATTCGATCGACTTGGAGATAATTTCCACGGAAAATGTCGACGGCATGGTCCGGCCGGACTTCCCTCGACGGATCATCTTCACCGGGCATTGGTAAACCTTTGGTTAACGCCGGTCGGCCATCTGTCCAGGCACACCGAAAGGCGGCCTCGCGTCCACGGGCCAACAACTGCAAGCTGTGATTTAAATTTGGCCAGGAAAGTGAGCGCCCTTCACCTTACGAACGCACGCTCATGGTCCCGAGACTTGGGTCCACCGCTCAAATCGCCGCTTTGTCTTCTTGCTCATCGGTCTGCTCCTCCTCGCTATCCTGGAGCAGACTCCACCTTCGCCCCTAGTCTTATTTTCGGGGTCCACTTCTAAAGGCCGGCCGTGACCCCTAAGAAAGGCTCGATTTCAAAATGAGATTGGGTGCAGCGCGAGGTCGAGCAAGAGTTTCTGGAGCTCGACGATTTCTGTGCGGACGCCGCCACGAGTTTCCCACCATCTGTCGGGGTCAAAACTTGAGTACCGCGCGGGTTGAACCATGATACGTGTCGGATGGCCTTTCATGGCTCGGTCGAGCACCCGCCGCAATCGTCGCGAGTGATCCTTAGTGGCCACGACCACAATGGATCGGAGCTGATGCTCGTCGCACCATGTTGGAAGCACCCGACCTTCACTTTCGCTTCCGTCGACTCTGGATATTTGGACGACATCCGTCACACCAAGCGACGTCAATTCGCGAAACTCCCTTGCCGCTGCATCCTCAAAGGGGAGCCCCCGGCGGATGAACTCATGGCCTGCCGCACCCGCAGTGTCGATAAAGACCGCAACTCGCTTTGAGATGCCGCTTTGGACGAGGTCCGCCGCTTCAAGCGTTCCTGCGCCATCGGAATCGAGCGACAAGACGATGATGTCGGCGGGCGCGACCGGTTCGTTTACGACAAGCGCCCATCCTGCGGCTCGCAGAACCGGTTCCCGAACAGCGCGAACAGTAATGACCGCAAACGCGGCCAATGCGAGCATGACCACGATCGGGACGTACCTCCACCACCTGAAGATCATACGCGACCTCATCAATTTACTGAACGAAAGTGCTATATCACCTGCGTGTTGACACGCGGAGACGTGATGCGAGCCGCCACCCGAGACGGCGCCATTCGGGGCCGCGGTTTGTGATGACGATGTTGGTTCCGGCAAGCGGCTCGACAACCGAGCGATATAGCGATATACGCAAGAGCAGGCAGCTTCTGCAGTTAATATTATCGAAGATCACCCTCGGTCACGAGGGGCGGCGATCCCTTGCGCCGCTTTGCCACTGGCCGGAGTGAGGTGCAACTTAAAGAAAACTTTCCTAAAGATTCGCTTAACCTGAGGTGGATCCGATCGTGAGACAGCCGGAGCCGCCCTTTAAGGTGTAGCCCGGCCGATTTCGATTTCGGCTCCGATCGCGGTGAGGGCGACGGCTGATTTAACGATTTTACTGTTCACTTCATCAACATCAAAGCCTTTGTTGGCTGTGGCGCCTATGGGTATGTGGCGAAGGCGAGCATTTCCCGCTTTCCGAGCTCGCTCGGGAGGCGGTGGAAGCAGAGCCGGTCGGCAAAGCCGATCATCCACATATCCCCGGGCCTTCCTGGTAAATTTGTCGCGGCGTGGCGGGTAGCCGAGGCTCTGGTGCCGGCGCTCCTCATTGTAGAAATCGAGCCAGGCGCCGATACCGGCCTTGGCCTCGGCCACACTCGCATAGGCATTGAGGTAGACCTCCTCGTATTTGAATCATTAATCTCAGATTCATTATCGGTAGTTGCATGCTATTTCTTTACCATAGTGCCGTTAAATGGGTGCTGGTTTGCAGGTCCGACCTCCAAATGTCATGGGTCCATTTAGAAACGTCAGTCTCCCCGGCTGGCGTGGCGGTGCCGTTTTTTTGCCAGGCGGGACAAGGTAGCTGTGTTCAGGTTTAATTAACTTCTTTGTGATTTATGTTCGGCGTCCGCGCCTGTCGGCATCCCGGTCCAAAGCTCAAGGTGGCGGCCAATAGGGCGAGGAGCCTTCAAGCCATTGCAGGAGCAAGTTGCGGCCGCGCCAATCGAGTACTTTGAAGATATGGGCGGGGCACCGGCGCCGTCGATAGACCTCTTTGCTATCCTCGCCAGTGCACTGCGACGTTGGAAGCTGATAACCGCTATAACGCTGTCCGTGTGCACTGCGACGTACGGCGTGCTGAAGCTCAAGCCATTAGCTTATAAATCAACGGTCGGGATACTTGTCTTCGATCCACAACGACAGATCGACGCCGCAGTTCAGAAGCCGATCTCCCCCTTTGTCGACGCCCTCGGCAACGACGCGATGAACACCGAAATCCAGGTCATCAAGTCGAAATCGGTCGCGTTGCGCGTCGCCAAAGAACTTGGCCTCGACACGGACCCGGAGTTCCAATCCCGCAATCTGCTCGCGGATTTGGCGGAACGGCTTGGTTTTCCCCGCCTCGGCCGCGCCGATAATAACAGTGCCCAATATATCGGCGGCACGGAAGAGGAGAAGGCCGAAAAGCTGGACCAAGCAGCGGATGCGCTGATTGAGAAACTGGATGTCTCGCAGCAGTCTTATATCATATCCGTTTCTACTACATCGCAGAACCCGATCAGGGCGCAGCGCCTAGCGGCAACCATCGCCAACGACTACTTGGCGGGCCAGCGGGAAGCGCGGCAAGATGCGCTGAAGCAGGTGGCTGCCTGGCTGAAGGACCGTGTTGACATTTTGCAATCTCGCGTATTGGAGACGGAGGCTTCAATAGAAAAATTGAAGGCTGAGAGCGACATCCGTGACAGCGAATATAACGATATAAGAGAGCAGCAGATTAGCGCGCTTAATAACCATATCATGGCGGCCCGCTCCGAAGTCGCCGAGAAACGGGCTCGCCTGGAGCAGGCGCACCAAGTGACCGAGAGAACTGGCGATATCCAGGGTCTGACCACGACACCGAGCGATATCCAGAGCATTCCAGAGTTGGTTTCTTCCGAGACGCTCTCACAACTTCGCCAAAAACAGGTGCAATTGAGTTGGCGCGTGACGGACCTGCAAAATAAGGTCGGCGAACGTCACGTTGAGGTCATCGCCCTCCGAGCGGAGCTGGCCGTTATTAACACGCAGATAAACGCCGAGGTGGAGCGCGTCCTCGGCAATATGAGGAATTCGTTCGATATAGCTGTGCGGCGGGTGCAAGAGCTGGAGGCGGATCTGCAGCGGCTCACGGCCGGGCGTAATTTGGGAGCATACCAGAAGTTGCAAGAACTCCGACACCTCGCCGATACCGACCGGAACCTTTATCAGAGTTATCTCTCTCAGTACAACGATATTTCGGAGCGGCGCACGCTGCCGGATGCAAGTGCGCGGATTATTTCACCGGCCACGCTTCCCAGGTCGCCGACCTCATCACATATCAAACTGTACGCGCTTGGTGGGGTATTGGGTTTAGGCGGCGGTTTTCTGCTAGCCTTCCTGCTGGAATATTTTCGCCCCGGTATCAAGACTTCAATGGAAATCGAGCAATCCTGCGGTCGGCCGGTCATGGGCATTATTCCCTTAGTGCAGCATCGGAAACCCCGCGGGATTTCCTTTGACCGACTGTTACGCAAAATGGTCGATGAGCCTATCTCGCATTTCAGCGAGTCCGTGCATACAATGAGGATCAGCCTCGAGCTTTCGAGCGCAAATCCGAAAGTTATTTTAATTACCTCAGCACTACCCGGCGAAGGCAAGTCGACCGCAGCGATGTTGCTCGCAGCTTCCAGCGCCAGCTCAGGCAAGCGAACCGTATTGCTCGACTGCGACTTGCGCCAGCAGTCGACCTCCGAGGCATTCCGAAAGGAGGGGCAGCAGGGCCTATCGGAATTACTCCGCGACACAGCCGAGCTTATGGATGTAATCACCGAAGACCCGGCAACGAAGACTTATGTGGTCCCCGCCGGATCCATGGTGCCCAATGCCGCCGATTTACTGATGTCTCAGCGGATGCGGGACCTCGTCGCCGAGTTGCGGAGCGAGTTTGACTATGTCGTGATGGACACATCGCCTTTGCTCCCTGTCGTCGATGCGCTCGCCCTCGCGACCGTCGCAGACAAGGTTTTGGTGATCGTCGAGTGGGGTCGAACACCGCGTGCCAGCATCTCCGAGGCTTTCAAAATTTTGCGGCCAGAGGCGCATCGCGTCGCCGGCATCGTCCTCAATAAGGTCGATCTCAAGCAGCAGTATGGTTATCTCAACGGCTATCACTACCGCGCCGTCGGCAGGTACTTGAGCAACGCATGAAGCTCAGCGCAATGGGTGGAGGTAGCCCTCATTCACATCGACATCACGCCGCCGCAAATGCTATGACCACGCTAGTGGACGCCGCGAGCTGGACGGCCTCCTCTCTTGCATGCTATGTGTTGGGACGCAGCAATTGCTTCATTATAGGTGACCTGAGTAAGGGGCTGCATTGGGAACGCGACTGAGAAGCCGCCCGGCAAGACACCTAGGCCCACGCGCTGCCTTAAACGGAATGGACTTGGAGCGGCCTTCACCTAACGAGCGCACCCCCACGGTCCTGAGTATCGGGTCCACCGCTAGGCGTGGTCAGTTTTCCGGGCTGGACGGCTTGTTCAGTATAGAAGTGATCCTGATCCATTCTTTGTTGGTCGTGTGGAGATGGGCGAAGGGGAGGATTACCCCCTTATCGCGCTTGCTCGGGAAGCGGGGGAAGTGGACCTGTTCGGCAAAGCTATCATCTGTACGCACGCGTCTTCCTCGCAAATTTGTGCGGCAGCCTCGCCTCTGGTGCTGGCGCTCCTCACCTTGTGACGCTTTTGTCCGGTCGGTTAGCCCGCCAGAGCGGCTTGCCAGCCACCAGATGATCTCTGGAACGCTCTTCCATTAGTGATCCGCGCCGTTGGGCCGCTCTGCGATATCCGGGTTGGAGATACGGCTTCTGCGGCGACCTCCCCCAATGAGCTTCTTCACGTGAACCCCTCGGGGCGCTACCTGCTAATCTCGCCTTGCCGGGACGAGGCCGAACACCTCCGTCGCACGCTCCACAGCGTGGCAGCGCAGTCGGTCCGGCCAGCGCTCTGGGTGGTCGTAGACGACGGATCGACCGACGGAACCCCAGCCATCCTCGAGGAGTACGCCCGCCGACTGCCCTACCTGCGCGTAGTGCGGCGCACCGATCGCGGCCGGCGTCAAGTGGGGCCGGGCGTCATCGAGGCCTTCTACGCCGGCCTGGAAACAGTACGCCTGGAGGACTTCGACTACCTGTGCAAGCTAGATATGGACCTGGACCTGCCGGTCCGTTACTTCGAGTTGCTGATGCAGCGGATGGAGAGCGATCCGCGCATCGGGACCACCTCTGGCAAGCCGTGGTTCGTCCACCCGCAGCGCGGCGCGCTGGTGCCGGAGGTCTGCGGGGATGAGATGTCGGTGGGCATGACCAAGTTCTACCGAACTGAATGCTTCAAGGAGATCGGCGGCTTCGTTCGCGAAGTCATGTGGGACGGCATCGACTGCCACCGGGCCCGGATGCTCGGCTGGATGGCCGAGAGCGTCGATCTCGAGCCTCTCCGCTTCGTCCACCTGCGCCCGATGGGCGCCAGCCATAGGGGCATCTGGACGGGACGGTTTCGACACGGGTCCGGACAGTACTTTATGGGCACCTCGCCGTTCTACCATGTAGCGGCCGCTGTCTCTCGCCTGACGGCTTACCCGGTGCTGGTCGGCAGCATGGCCATGCTGTGGGGCTACCTCAAGAGCTGGCTCGTGGGCCTGCCGAGGTACGACGACCTCGAATTCAGACGCTTTCTCCGCTCCTACCAGCATGCCTGCCTGTGCATGGGAAAGCGGGCGGCCACTGCGCGGGTCAACGCCGAGCGGGCCGGCCTCTGGCACGCCAGCCATCCGGCTCCCAGGTCGTGCTGAGGCATTTGAGAGTAACCCGAAACTTGGTCGTCGGTGACGTAGTGCTGTAGCGTCTTGCAGCCAGGAGAGAGTGAGGTCGCGAGTTTAGGCGGTGTGGACGGCACCCCGCGCGGAGCAATACGTTGACGATCCTTCGGGTCCTTTGTCGGACATTAGCAGATCGGCGCATGCCGCCGACATATTTTCGAAATCCCGCGTAGACAATAGCTAAGTTTTTCGGTGCTTAAAATAGAGGAGAAAGATGCGTGGACATTCAATTAAATAACGCGAGGCAAGCCGTCTCGGATCGGACAGAAGACGGTGTAACCATTCCAAGCCAACCCTTTGAAGCCAAAGCGGCGCACGACGCTCTTTCCCGGTGAGAAAGTCGATCGAAGCACCTATACACAATCCGACCCCGCGGGCCTCCGGGTGATCAGCAATGCGACAGGCGAGGATCTCTTGCTGCGGCATTCCTACCGCGAGAAAGACTAGCGGAGCTCCTGTCTTGACAACGAAGTCAACACACTTTTGGACCTCATGCCCCGATTTGATGAATCCCATAGGCGGCGTGTGAAAAATAACTTCGAGGCCAGGATATCTGTCTGTCAGCACGGCGCAAGCCGGGGCTGTCGGGCCGACGAGTGCGATCGTAAGACGTTGCTCCGCTGCACGTGCAATGAGGTGGGCTGTCAGATCACTACCCGTAATGACGGGCAGCATCCGACCGTTGAACCGAGCCAGGCGGCTCAGCACGCGGCTATCGCAAAACACGCGCCACGCCCGCTCGTAGAGCGGCTGCATGATAGCAGGATCTTCAAGCAAACTAACCATGTGATGCACGTTTGGTGTCACCACATACTTGAAACCTCCGCGCGTCTCAGCCAGAATATTGTAAACAGCCTCGTCAATTGAACCTGTGTCAAAACGAGAACCAAGAAAATAGACACACTTTCCGATCGACATGACGAGTCGAGAAATACAGGCACATTACTTTACCAATGGTAAAGATCCGAAATATCAACATGTTAGGCTTGATTTTTGTAATTTGGGAAGATGTGGTAGAAGGAGCGAAGGGGATTGGATTGGGGGGAATCCAATGGTCGCACCTCGTCGCGTGATTACGCGTAAGCGTTCGGCGAGCGGGCAGGCTCAGGCGGCAGCGCGAGTGGCGTCGACCGGTTGCCAGCTCCAGGGCAGGAGTTCGGCAATGCGCCGGGCGGGATGGTCGGCAATGCGGCCGAGCACGTCGACGAGGTAGAGCTGCGGATCGAGACCGTTGAGCTTGGCGCTCTCGATCAATGAGAGGAGTGCAGCGGCGCGGCGGCTGCCGGCATCGGAGCCGGCAAACAGATATTCTTGCGGCGTCCACACCTGGCGTTACAAAATCGATGATACAGCATGACGACCCATAGGTATGCTATTTCGGAAACATAGTACTAGACTAGATATTGTTGGCGAAAGAAGGCATTTTGCCTATCTTAAACCACTTGAAGCCCTGGTAGGCCGCCTTAACGGAACACGCGATTGCGGTGGCACCATCGGATCAAGACGTATACCGACCAAGCCCGCGACCAATACATGCCGGGTGCCCCGTCGAGGAAGGCCCGCCAGAGCCGCTCCACGCCTACAGGGTCGAGCCCGACGGGAGCGATAGCCTGCGGGTCCCGCATGGTCTGGTCCATGACGCCTTTCAGGCCGCGCCGGATCCAGCGATCGAACGGCAGCACAAACCCCCTCTTGGGCCGTTCGAACAGCGCGGGATCGAGGCCGCGCAGGCCGATGCGACGCAGCATAGCCTTGCGGCCCAGCGGCCGAAAGCGCGCCTGCTCCGGTAACCGATCCACGCTCTCGAAGAGGACCTGGTCCACTAGCGGCACCCGCTGCTCCAGCGAGGAAGCCATGCTGGCCACGTCGTTGTCGCGCAGAAGCCTCTCGCCAACGAAGAGCCGCTGTTCCATGAGGCTGATGGCCGAGAGCGGCGTGCGGTCCCGGGTCTCCGCGCTGAGCCGCTGGCGCATGGCTAAGGGCAGTCCGTCGGCCAGCGCCTCGGCGAAACCTGGCGCCAGGAGTTCACGCTGGAATCCGGGAAGGAAGAGCGCGTAGGCCAGCTGGTAGAGCGCCAAAAGATCGTCGCCGCAACTGACCATGTCGGGGAGCTTGGCCCAGCGGGTCTGCCGCGGCATCTTCGCGCCGGAGCGACTTAGGAGCCGGGACGCCAGTTCAGCCGCCGCCACCTGCAGGCCTCGCGGTACCCAGGCGGCGCGCCGGGACCAGCGATGCAGCACCGGCAGATCGCGGTAGGAGGTGTAGCCTCCGAAGAGCTCGTCACCGCCCGTGCCCGACAGAGCTACGGTGAACCCGGCGGCGCGGATGGCGCGCGACATGTAGTAGGCGTTAAGCCCGTCGAAGGTCGGCTGGTCCAGGCTGTCCAGCGCCGCCTCCAGGTTCTCAACGAATTGGCCCTCCGTCAGCACCTCCTCGTGGTGCTGGGTCCCAATGGCGGCGGCGATCCGCCTCGCAATGGGCCCTTCGTTCAGCTCGTGCTCTTCGAAGGCTAGGGTGAAGGTGTGAATGGGGCTCTGGGCGGCGAGCTGGGCCAAGTGCGCCACCACCGACGAGTCCACGCCGCCGGACAGAAAGACCGCCAGGGGCACATCGCTGGCGAGGTGGAGCTTCAGCCCCTCCTCCAAGATGTCGGCCAGACCGCCCTCGTCCATGATCGGATCGGGAGCGCGGCCGAGAATGCCCCAGAAGTCCTGCTCGCGGAACTTTTTGCCGGCGCCGTCGAATTCGACACAGCCGCCCGGCCAAAGCAGCTCTACGCCTTTGACGGCGGTATCAGGGCCGACGACGAAGCCGTTCCACACACTGCTAGCCACCGCCGTAGGGTTGAGCTGAGGCTTGCCCAGCAACTCAGAGGCGAGCAGGGCTCGAAGCTCCGACGCGAAGGCCAGCGACCAGCCGGCGCCCGAATCCGGCGACCGTGCCAGGTATAGGTGCTTGATTCCCAGGGGGTCCCTGGACAGCAGGAGCCGGCGCTCCTTGGGATCCCAACAGGCGAAGGCGAACATACCCCGAAGCCAGCTGACCGCTCCTGGTCCGTGCAGGCCAATGGCGCGGAGCATGACGGCTGTGTCGCCAGTTGACTTGAATTCCTGCCTCTCGGCCTCCAAGCGCCGTCGCAATTCGCAGAAGTTGTAGATCTCGCCGTTGAACACGACCACGTGCCCCGTTACTGGGTCCACCATGGGCTGGGCGCCAGAAGGTGAGAGGTCGAGGATAGAGAGCCGGCGGAAGCCGAGCAGCGCGCCCCAGCCGCGGGAGTCCGGCGCGGACATCCACGTCCCGCTGTCATCCGGGCCGCGGTGGACCATGGCCTCGCTCATCCGCTCCAGCGCAGCGAGGTTGAGGTCATCCAGTCGCCCGATGATCCCGGCGATGCCACACATAGGCTAGATCCCTTGAGAAAGGCGAATAACTAGCATAGCTCGATCGGCCAGTCACTAGATCGGGCGGAGCCGACCCGGAAGGGTGTCAGTGCAAATTCCGAAGCAGCGGTCAGGGTATCGCTATCTTAAACTGCTATTCCTTTATCAATCTTAAACTTCTATTCCTTTATATTGATGTCGTAAGCCGCCACCTGTCGCCAAGCGTGTCGAGTGGGGGTGAGAAATTAATCGCTGCACCATCGTAATTTTTACGTTTACCATAAGGCAACCGGACTTCTAGCACAATGTGTGGACTCGGTGGGCTTCGGATATGCCCCCACTATCTCAGATTCGTTCAATGCGCACTGAAATTCCGGCTGCAGTGTGCTATAGTACAAGAGTTGCTTCGTGACATCCCAATTTATGACCCCAGAGCGACTTAATATCCTTTACGTCTCACACTTGCCGGCTAGCCCTTCGCGGTTTGGCGCGCAAGCGCGAATACATGGGCTTATGACCCAACTGGCGCGACGCCACAACCTGACGGCGGTGACACTGGTCGACGGCGAGTTTGACGCGAACCAGTGCCGTCGGGCCATGGAGGAATATTGCCGCGAAGTGGTGATGATCCCCGCCCTACACGGTAAAGAAGGCCTTACCAAACGGCTGCTGCAGCTCCGCTCTCTGGCCTCGACGCGGAGCTTCCACCGATTGCTGTTCACGCTGCCTGCATTGCAGCAGTCCCTGGATCGGCTCCTACACGCGCGGCGGTTTGACGTTGTCAACCTGGAGTTCTCGTTTCTCGGCCACTGCGACCTGCGGCTGGCACCAGCGGGCGACACGCTTCCGGCCGTCGTCGTAGACTCCCATAATATCGACTACGACTTGGCTCGACAGTACGCGCGCTATGGCACCAGCTTAGTCCGCCGTTTCTACGCCGAGGCAAACTGGCGCAAGCTGCGACGGGAAGAGCTGGCGACCTATCGCGATGCCGACGGGGTCTACCTGTGCAGCGCGGCGGACGAGCAGCGCCTGCTCAGCGATGTGCCGGGCGTCCGCACGGCGGTAATTCCCAATGCGGCAGACGTCGAGTATTACCAGCCGCACGCCACGGACCCGCGGCCCGACGGCCACACCGTGGTCTTCTTTGGGTATCTCTCCTACGTCCCCAATATCGATGGCGTAATCTACTTTGTTAAGGACATCTGGCCCCGCATCGCTGAGGCGCATCCCCAGTCGCGCTGCAAGATTGTGGGCGGCCGGCCGCCGCCGTCGCTCCTGGCGCTGGCCGGGCCCCGGATCGAGCTGACGGGTTTTGTGTCGGACCTGCGGCCACACCTTGCGGCGGCCGCAGCGGTGGTGGTGCCGCTGCGGCTGGGCGGCGGCACCCGACTCAAGATCGTCGAGGCCATGGCGATGGGAAAGGCGATCGTCTCGACCACGCTGGGCGCCGAGGGGATCGAGGCAATCTCGGGACGCGACATTCTGATCGAGGATGAGCCGGCGGCCTTCGCGGCCGCGGTAAGCCGCCTGCTCGCCGAGCCGGGCCTGGCGGCTCGCATTGGCCGGTCGGCGCGGCAGCTCGCGGTGGAGCGCTACGCTTGGAGCGGGGCGGCTCGAGCACTGGAGAGCTTCTACCGCCGGATCCTTATGGAGGTTGGCTTGTGAAGGCAGCGCTCGTAGGCGCCGGCCAGATCACCGGGCAGCACTTCTCCTGCCTCAAGGCCTTGGCGGGAGTTCAAAATGCCCGGTCCGGCATACTTGTGAAGGAAGGCAGGTTCGACGCCGATGACGCCCAACAGTGCATCGCGCGCGGGAGTAGCCGATGAATCAGGAAGCAAGAAAGAAGGTGCTTCTGCTCTCCTACTACAACAACCCTGACGAAGTCAGTGTTTCTCTGGAGGCCTACAGGGAATACGAGGAATTGAGGGAACACTTTGACACCACGTTGGTAACACACGCAAGAAACGCTTCCGCTTTGCGGAAAAAAGGGATACCCGACGGTGAGGCAATCTATATCAAGGTGCCGATCCTGGACCGGCTTCATGACCTGTTCCTGCGGAAAGTGCTCAAATACGATTATGGCTCGCTGAAACTGACAGCTTTTCTCATCCCCTATTACGTCGCATATGAATTCGTGATCTGGTCCCGGCTGCGCCGCGAGATCAAGGCCGACAGCTTCGCGCTAGTGCACCGCCTGGATCCGGTGAGTCCTGTCCTCGCGAGCCCCCTCTCCTGGCTGATGCGCAACCTGAAGACACCTTTCTCGCTGGGACCCATTAACGGCGGTCTGCCCTGGCCCCCGGGATACGGAAGTGCAAGCCGGGAAAAAGAATGGATCCGCTTTCTCCGATGGCTTTACACCTACCTGCCCTTCTCGCGATCGACCTATACGAAATCAACGGCAATCATAGTTGGTTCCTCCTATACATACCTGGCAGCCGGTCGTCGGGTGGAGCGGAACAGGTTGTTCTTCATTCAACAAAACGGCATACCTGAACAGGATATCGTGGTCGGTCGCCGGTACGACGATATGCCTCCGGTCAGAGTCTGTTTCCTCGGCCGACTCGTCCCCCTGAAAAACTGCAATATCGTCATACAAAGCGCCGCAGCGCTGATCAGTGAGAAGAGGATCCGGCTGGACATCGTCGGGGACGGGTGGGACCGGTCAAATCTGGAAGCGCTGACCCGGGATCTGGGTTTGGAGAAGGATGTGACTTTTCATGGCTGGGTACCCCATCCTCTAGCCATGGAGATTTTGGCAGGAAGTCACGTCATGGCGCTTCCCTCGATCAGGGAGTTCGGCGGGGGCGTGGTTGTGGAGGCCATGGCCCGGGGCGTTGTGCCCATTGTTGTGCGGTATGGCGGCCCATCCGATCTGGTAGAAGAGGGATGCGGCATATCGCTGGCTCTAAAAAACGAGCGGGAGACTGTTCAGGACTTGAAACAAGTCTTGGAAGAACTGGTAAACAACCCGGATCGGATCAGGCAGCTGGGCGAGGCTGCCCGCGTCAAGGCCGAATCCACATATACCTGGGAAAAGAAGACAGAACTGCTGGCCACTGTGATGAACCATGCCATGGGGACCGGGCCCCGGCCAGTCCTGGTGCCCAACAAGGAACTGCTTTCGCGGTACGCCTCCGTGACCGTCCAGTGAGGGCCGAGCGCTGTTTGGCAGCGACGATTTATGTCTTACCGATAAAGCCTCGCCTTGGCCCATCTTGTTGCCTGATGAAGCATGCTCGCGGTGGCTGATGTGCGGATTCCGACGAAGTCGCCCGCTGATTCCGAGATGATGTCGCCCGGCGATACGAGATGATGTCGCCTGGCTGGCGGGCGCCTGGCTAGCTGTCGTTTTTTGGCAAGTTGTAGGCCGGTGGTCAATCCTTTGTGGTCGATCTGGAGCGCCTGCGCCTCAGGCTGTCGCCGGCGAGATCGATGCGGTGGGCGTTGTGAACGAGTCGGTCGAGGATGGCGTCGGCATAAGTCGGGTCGCCAATGAAGGCGTGCCACTTGTCGACCGGGATCTGACTGGTGAGGATGGTCGAGCGACGCCCATAGCGTTCCTCGAGGATCTCGTAGAGGTCACAACGGGCGCTGGCGTCGAGCGGTTCGAGGCCCCAATCGTCCTCTCTGCTGGCATCTGCTCCCCCGTGCAAAAGCCAAAAGAGCGGACCTAATCGGGCCAGCAGAGGCGCCGTCTAACCGAGCGAGATCATCCCGGAATGGCGGGCGAAATCATCTCGGAACACCGAGCGACATCAAATCGGAATGGTGGGCGACATCATCGCGGATTCGCGGGCGACTGCCCCCGGAATCCGCAGCTGATGATGACACGGCCGCTTTCGGGGTCATCCGGCAGTGGTGGCGCAACCTCGGGCGGACGCGTTATCCCGACGCAACCCGGTTGTTGATCACCGCCGATGGGGGCGGCAGCAACGGCTCGCGAGTGCGGCTGTGGAAACGCGAGCTGCAGAAGCTGGCCAACGAGCTCGGCCTCGACATTGTGGTCAGCCACCTGCCGCCCGGAACCAGCAAGTGGAACAAAATCGAGCACCGCCTCTTCTCCTTCATCAGCCAGAATTGGCGTGTCCGGCCCCTCGTCAGCTATCGCGCCATTGTCGAGATGATCTCAGCGACGACCACCAAAACCGGCCTCACTGTGTGCTGCGAACTCGACACTGGCCAATACCCTAGCGGTATCGTCGTCTCCGACGCCGAAATAGCTGCCATCAACATCAAACGCGCCGAGTTTCAACGGTGAGTGGAACTACACCATCTCACCGAATACCGATCCGCCAAATTGCGCTTTTATTTCCTGACGGGTCCTTAGCGGGCTCCGCTTCGCGCGGGGCCCTCCCGTTCGCTACCGGGACAGGCCTGTTCCAACGCCGGAGAGGGGTCCCGATTGGATGCCGATCCGGGGTCCCAATTCAATGCCGTTTGACAAACCGCTTTGGTGCGGACCTGCGGTCCGGCGGCACCTACCGCAGCGGGGCGCTCAGGCGCCGGCTCCCTGGCCGTGTCGAACAGCCGTTTCAGACGGAGAAACCGCTTCTCGAAGAGTTCGTAGCTTAGATAGGCCACACCCAGTGAGGCGGACGCACCCAGCGTCGCCTGCAGCGCTACCGCTGCCCCGTGGGAACCGAGCCAGCGCGCTACCTCCAGTTCGGTGTGGTCGTTGCTGAGATAATATGAGATGAAATGATGGTAAACGTAAAGACCATAACTGTATGTACCCAGGAAAACCATGAAGCGGCTGCGGAAGAAGCGTGAGGTGGCCGACCAATCCGGCGCGATAAGGGCCCATATCAGCAGGCAGGCCAGCAGCATCTCGATCAGCATAGGCCTCACGCCTCCCGCCAGTTCCAGCCCATGACGCGCCCCCAGCAGACGAATCCAAATGACGGTGGCCGCCAGCATTCCGCCAACCACCGCCACCACCCGCGGCAGTGCCCAGACCAGTTGCATCAGGCCCCCGGGCTGGCGCGCCGCCACTGCGAGGAAGGCGCCCAGCGCCAAGCCGTCCAGCCGGAAGGGGGTAAAAGCGCCGGTGATCCAAAAACTCAATCCCATTAGCGATCCAATTAGGCGCGCCAGCATAGCGCACACCGAAATCACCAAGCTCGCCGCGATCAGCGCCCGGGGTCGATGCGCCAGCAAGTAAACCACCAGCGGCCAAAAGAAATAAAAGTGCTCCTCGACGGAGAGCGACCAGAAATGATTGATCACGGAGAGGCCCCACTTACCATGAATGGCTGTGTAGATGTTCACGCCGTAGAGCCAGGCCCAGGCCTGACGCTCCACCAGATAATCGAGCGTCGCCCCTTGCAGAAGCGGGATCAACGGGGCCATGAAGAAGAGCAACGCTAGAACGCCATAGTAGAGCGGGAAGATGCGCAAAAGGCGCCGCATGTAAAAGTTGCGGAAATAGTAGGGCTTGTCACGGGCATCGTAGAGGATACCGGTGATGAGGAAGCCGGACAGGACGAAGAACAGGTCGACGCCGTAGGACCCGTAGCCCGTCACGTATACGATGGCGCGCTCGACCGAGTTGGTCGGAAGTATGTCGCCGACAAAGTGGTCCAACAAGACCATCAGGATGGCCAACCCTCGCATCCCGTCTAGAACCGGCAGGTGTCCACGCAAGTTGGGACACGGGCGGCTGGCCCCCGCCGGGACCGAGAGCTGCATGGTTGGAAACATGCCCACACGCATGGCCTTGTCGACGGCGCCGACACAGATCCCCGGGCGCGTGTTTGTCATGATAGCCAACTACGCAGCCGGGGCGTCTGCGGGCCTGGCGAGGTGGCCAGGACTGCCCGCTCTCGAGCTCCTCGACCTGTACGCCGCTCTTCTGAGCGGCAAAGGCTGCCAGTACCGACCAATTTCGGCCGCGAGAATAAGAAAGACCAGCCATTCAAATTCGAAGCCTCGCATCAACAAGCTTTCCAGGAAATTATAGATGAGAACATAAAGAGCGAGTGAGAGCACGAGCCATGCTCGAGCGGGGTCGCGGTCTGCGACGCGCCCCACCGCGTGGAGGGTTGCGCTGATGAAAACTAGGAGGAAAGCAAGGCCTAGATACCCCATGTCGAGCATCGTGTCATAATAGCCGTTGTGGCCATTCGGCATCTGTCTGACCCAGCCTCCAGCGTCACTGAAGACGGGTGAACCGGGGACGAGCCAGAAGGATTCGTATCCCCATCCCAAAAACGGCCTACGGTCGATTTCATTTTGCACGAAATCCCATATAATCGTACGGCCCGTGAACGTCGCATCACCGTATACCTTATATGATAGTAAATTCATATTGTAATGAGATACGCTGGACAATACGACGTAGCACAGTGGAATGGACAACAATATGAACGCCAGTGAAATGCCCGTGATCTTTCTGGCAATCAACACAATTCCAGCCAGGAATGGAGCTACAAATGCAAGGCCAAGTGCCGTTTTAGAATTACTCACATAGACAAGATAAATTGCAATAACGCCACCGATAATGCCCAACACTCGGCGCCGGCCGCGATAAATCATCTCGTAAAGTGACAGCAAAAAACCGATCGCCGCACATTCTCCCAGATAATTCTTGCCCGCAAAATATCCTGGACAACCTATATCTACAAGAGTGACGCCATTATTGATGACCGTCGCAGTGCCGCTGATTACGAAAGGGATATTCAAGAACAAAGCCAATACGAAGCATAGAAACAGGCCCCGCATGATATCCGCCGTTCGAGCCGCCAGCATGGCCGGCAAAACACAGGATGTAACAACCATTACTTGCTGAACAAATCTGATAAGCGAGCTCTCCGGTCTGAACGCCCACAGGACGCTTGCTCCAGCAAACGCAAGAAACGCGAGCAAACAGATGATGTGGGGCGGCCAAGTAAGTTTAGCGAGGCGAGGACGATTTTTTGCTACCAATACGACTGAAATCGCAACCATGGCAGGCCAAAAAATTCGATTCTCCAGGCGGGCCACTCCGCTTGCCACCTCCTCTTGGGAAGATGGATTGAAAAAGTCCAATAATGGGAATATTATTACAGCAAAGGCACATGCCGCAAGTGGGACGAGTGCGCATTTGTCAATCATCAGAGCAGAGAATCGAGACTGACCCAACTCGCCGGGATGCATTAGCATTGCGACCTTGTGCTGACCATATTGGATGCCCCGGCGCTTGAACAAAATGGCGCCCGAAGATATATGATACTGCTGATTCAACGCGTTCGACGTCTTCGACCGAGCAACCGATAGCGGGGCCAGTGTTATCGATCCTGGTTCGGCGACAGGTTCCGCGATGCTGTTCTCGATAATGCTGTGGCCGCCCAATTGGAGCAAGCCCTAGCGGGTGAGGCCGGCGACCGCCGGGACCGATGCCCAGCGCGGAATGGTGAGATCGGCCGATCGACGGCCGTGCCGGACGTTAACGCGGCTCATAGCCGAGTGAATGTGTCCTGTAGTCGCAGCGCGCCGGACGAGCGGGGCAGGCGACTGCGTGGGCCGCTTACGTTGAAACTGCTCATGCAGTTGTGTCGGGCGGTACCGACGACGACACCGGCTGCGCGAAATTCAGCCTTGGAGGCTCTCTGACAGTGGTATCTTATTGCAGGCACGTCGGCATCATATTGTGCTCGAAGCAGTATTTGGCCGGCAGCGTGTAAGTGGTGCCTGTCGTCGGATCGATCCAGGGCCACGGGTTCGTCCCGAAGAAAGCAGGCTTCGAAGACAAATAAAACGAGTTTGGAATCGCTACAGGCGTCGCTCCACCATCTGTCGTCCCGCCGATGCCGTACCAATGCTGCGCGCCGGTCACCCAGTCCCAGTTACCGTTGCGGAGTTGGGTATTGATGGTGGTATCGACAAAGCTCCAGTTACCAGTGCTATTCACCGTGGCTTGATAGGTGCCAATTTGCCACATGATAACGGAGTTTTGTTTGTTCGTCGTATTCCAGTCCGCCGTGGTGGTGACCTGCGGTATAAATGCCATTTGCGGGCCCTCATCGCAACCAGATGGCCCCTTCAGAAGCTGCTGCCCATTCGTGCCGAGGACATTGCCGATTAAGCTCTGATAGTAATTATAAGCTTGGATGTCCACGGCGGTACGCCTAGTGTAGTCTCCATAGTGATGGACACAGTCACTGGTGTATATGTACGTGTTCAGCGGTGGGTGTGCGGCGCGCACTCCGGACAACCAGTTGCGAAAGACCGTGATATAAATCGAATTGCCCCAATAGCTGTCACCCTTGAAGTTCTGGCTGTAGTTGCCTTCCAGAAGTTCCATATGGGTTGTCGTATAGTGGCCGGCATTGACCCCTGCTTCCGGACTATCCGGGTATGTGCCGCCGAAAGAGTCGTCCATATAGTTGTATGCAACGACGTTTCCGCCGCCGGCAGCACGCATGACAATCACTTTGTTGCCATACCACATGATGTTGTTCTCGAACAGGTTATCGGACGCTCCGTAGTTGACGCCAGAAAGATACCCCGCGCCGCCCGGGTTCGGATCCGGTGTTTCATGAATAAATGAGTCACGCAGTACCGAACGAAAGGTGCTGTAGAAACCGATGTCGGTGCCCACCGACCAGGAGGCTTCGACATTTTTTACCCAGCAGTAAGCACAATTGTTCACAGAAATATTTCCGTGATAATCGCCACCCATACCTCCCCATACAAAGAGGTTCTCGACGCCGACTTGGCGGAGGAATGGAACGGTATATCGCGTCAGCTGAGCCTGATTCGCTACCGTGAAGGTGATATGGAACGACGTGTCAAAGGTGATTACGTTGCCATTGACCGCCGTCACCTCCATCAACTGGTTCAAGGAGCGGTCTTGCCTGCTAAACCACCGCCGTGAGCCATCCCCCGGATGACCAAAACTCGGTCCCCAAACAACATCTGGATCGTTGTCGGTGTTCATATCAACAAGAACAATCTCGCCCACCTGTATTCCAGGGTTACTGATAAGTGTAAGGCTATTCTTGTGTTGTTCAGCATCGGCAGCAAGGTTGATTGATGCGCCGAAACCCTCGCCTCGTGGCGTTACATATAAGACAGCATAGTTGGGGTTGGTAGCCCGGTCCGCTTTCCATAATTGTGTGGCCGTTGGGTCAACATTGAAGGTACCTGAGCTAGAAACGGCGTTAACGCCGGTATTTTTTTGTTGGCCAGGACCGGCACCACGAAGCGTGCAGTTAGAGGTTGAGAAGTTCAGACCGTTACCGGTGATTCCGAAAACGCCGGCTGTAAGCTGCACGACCTGATTGGATGGGCAAGCATTAAGCGCTGCCTGGATGGCGGCTGTATCATCACCACCACTTGGCGAAAGCGTCCTGTAGATCGTGGTACGGTTGGAAATGCCGCCGACAGAGTTCAGACCGGCCATACTCCAGCTTCCATAGCCGTCCCGGTTGGATGGGAGCAGACCGACGGTCGGATCGCCACCTCCGCCCGTATTCCCTGGCGCCGTAACCGTGATCGCAAGATTGCTCTGAGCCTTGGCGGCCAACGCGATTAGGGACGTCAGCGCAGTCAACAGCGCAGCAGCAAAAAAAAACGCGCGTTTCATTGAGTCGCATCTTTACGCAATTTTGGTGTCCATCGAGTTTATTGAGGTTTTTCCGCAGTTATCATAGCAGCGAGCGACATTCAGATCGAATAACGACCCAGCCTGCCGAAGCATTTTACGGCGGCATTGGCATAGTGCTGTCAAATGTTGACCAAAAATCTTAATCACAGGTAAATCTCAGACCGGGGATGCGCTGCAAACTATGTGGCTTTCGGGGGAAGTTCGTTAAGTTTAGAGGTTTGTGATCCGTCATCTTGGCCCCCAGCGGCTCGTGAGGCTGATCGGATGCACCGGGGATAGCGGCGCTGGTGCGTGGGTCTCGCTGCGTCGTTAACCTTATGGAACTCCTAGCTCGATCGTGGTAGCCTCAATGAGGCAATTAACTATACTATCTAGAGTGAATGATTTCCCTGCTTTAATCTGAGAGTGAAACGTGCTCTAACAGGTAAAGAGGGGCCCAGCAGGAGGTGAAGTTAGAATGCGCAGCGTCACGGTCCGGATACGGGCCGCTGAGTTTTCTGCTACGATGACCGCAATAGGTAAAGCTTGATGCCAATCGGTACGAGCCTACGAGGTACAAGTACGATCATCAGGAAGATGTGGTCCTTGTGACAGTTGATTTCCCGGCGGCGGTGGCGGCGGAGACGTTTGCGATGCGCTTTGACGGTGTCTATCAATTATTACCGCGAGCCACATTGCCCGGGAGCTTACACCAGTCGCCGACGTAGTCGTCCGTCACCTTCGGTAAACGTCAGGCGATGCGCGCTAGCCTCCTCACGACATCACTTCGCTTCCTCACCTGGTGCTGCGTCATTCTCCTCGCTGTCTTGTCGCTATTGCCCGCGCAGGAGATGGTGCGAACCGGGCTCCCCGGCCGACTTGAGCATTTCGTGGCCTACGCCGGATCGGGTGCGGTCGCTATGGCCGGCTACGGCGCGAGCCGACGCGGCGTGCAGATCATCGGCAGCTTTTGGGTGTACGCCGGCATCCTGGAATACCTCCAGCACTTTTCACCGGGCCGGCACCCGGCGATCGAGGATTTCGCGGCGTCGGCGCTCGGAGCGGCGGGCGGCGGTCTTGCTATCGTCCTCCTCCGGCGGCGCCTATCCGTATAGCCGTTGCCATCCACCCCGCGCCAATGCGACCAGAAGAGCGGTTGAGCCGTCATTGCACTGCAATCGGCTCGATCAGACTCATCGGCGCCAAGATCAGGTCGGGAACCGGTGCGCGAGCCGTTGAATCGCACTGCCCGTAACGCCTGAAATAAGTTCGCAACTGACTCTTCGCTGGAGAGGACTGGATTCGAACCATCGGTTCCGCGAGACGGCCGCCAAGTGTTCGACAATAAGCCTGATATTCTCGATCTCGTATGTCAAATCGTTAACCGCACGAAATCATCGACCGTATTGCAGGCGATCATGTGATTAGAATAACCCTTCTTGCGAGATCTGAGCTCGATGTTGCGTGCGTAATAAGCATCTTCGATCCGGCCGTAGGCGTACCCGCGGCTGAGCCCGTGCTGCGGTGTCCAGCAGTCGAAGGCATAACCCCCCTCCCTGGTTAAAACAGGACCAACGACGATTTGCATGGCCGTCCCTTTCAACTTTATCCTCATCGCGTCAGCCCGTGCATCTCGCTTTCCAAGCGGCGTGATATGCACTGCGCTGATTATCCCTAGATCGCTCAACCAGCGTGTGACCTGGCTCACACAATCTGAATTATTTTCGACGTACAACCTTGTTCGTTTGGCGCTGAGCTTAGACTTTAAAAGTTAATCTCATCAGAGAATTAATAGTTAAGCCGGTAAAATTCGAGGTTAATTATTCCTATCGATCACACGCCAACGCCCCGGAGGGACTGCAAGGCATCAAATCTGATTGGGGAGGTGGCATGAAACTCTACGACTTTACGAGGGCGCCCAACCCGCGCCGCGTCCGCATCTTTCTCGCCGAGAAAGGCATCACGGTGGCGATGGAGCAGGTAGATCTGTTCACGGGCGCCAACCGCACGCCCGAGGCGCTGAGGCGCAATCCTTATGGCGGGCTGCCGGTCCCGGAATTGGATGACGGCGCTTGCATCGCCGAGTCGGTGGCGATCTGCCGTTATTTCGAGGATCTGCACCCCCAGCCGGCGCTGATGGGGGTCTTCTTAATCGGCAAACCGGGCTGGGTGCGGTCGAGCGCCTGGATTTGCGATTTTTCGTCGACCGACAACACCACCGCATGCGCCGGCGGATCGACGTAAAGACCGACAATGTCACGCAGCTTGGTGACGAATTGGCGGTCGCGCGACAGCTTAAGCTGACGCACGCGATGCGGCTGCAGCCCATGGGTGTGCCAGATCCGCTGCACCGAGCTGACACTGATCCCGACCTGTTTGGCCATCATTTCGGCCGTCCAATGCGTCACCTCGCCCGGTGGATCGGTCTGCGTCAGCGCAACCGTGAGCTCGTGCACCGTCGCCGCCAGCCGCGGGATCCGCGACGGACGGGTCTTGTCGCGCAGCAGCCCGTCGACCCCTTGCGCCATGAAGCGCTCCTGCCAGCACCACACGTGACCTTACTCTTCCCCGTCTGGCGCATGATCGTGGTCGTGCCGACGCCGTCTGCCGTCATCAGCACGATGCGCGCTCGCCACACATGTTTCTGCCGGCTATTGCGATCCGCAACGATCGCCGCCAAACGCACACGATCGCCCTCACTCACCTGGACTGTGATCCCCGGCGCATGCTCAGCCCCCATCACCCAGCCGAGCATACACCGTGAGGACTCTTTTGTCAGATTTCATCCACTAGCATGTTCAGCAGGAGACAGTCCTGTCGGGGTAGAAGTCAGAGCCCCGTAGTTCGGATGGCGGAGGAGATGGAAACAGAACCTTTGAAGCCTATCGACAAGATCTCCCGAGCAGGATCACGAGTCACCGGGCTGTATCAAAAGAGAACGCATTGTGGCCTCGAAAAAAGTAGCCCCGAGGGCCGAGCCTACCTCCAAAGGGCGAAGGCAGCATGAGCAGCCGAATACTGACCGATACGGCTGTTCACCTCGGCGGGGTGGAAGCGACGGCACGGTGACAAGGACATGCTGAGCAACTGGAGAAGCCTTCCTCGTCCCAGCGCGAAATCGCCGGAGCAAGGTAGGCCGTATAACCCGCGACACCGGGAAGTCGGCCGAAGACGAGAGGGTGGCGGCTGGGTCCGGAGTAGCGAGGAAGCGGAGTAATGTCCGTGGAGCGAACGGGCCCTGCCATTTGCAATGTCTCCAACGTAAGGAAGGCAAGGACGCGATGACAAAGGCGTCCATCGATTGCAGGACCTGAGGCGGAGACTATACGTCAAGGCGAAGGCTGAACCGTCCTGGCGTTTCTGGGGTCTATACGTCCACGTCCGCAAGGTGGAGACCCTGCGCGCAGCGTATGCGATAGCTAAACAAAACGATGGGGCCCCGGGAATAGACGGGGTCACGTTCGAAGCCATCGAGGCGCAAAGCGTGGAGGTTCTGCTCGAGCAGCTGCGCGACGAACTGACCGGGCGCACCTACAAGCCACTCCCAGTCCGGAAGCAGGAGATACCGAAAGACGGGGGCAAAGTCCGCGTCTTGTCGATCCCGGCGATCCGCGACAGAGTGGTGCAGGGTGCGCTCAAGCTC
>Ga0306926_10001050_pt1 | contig 27182 bp, 33 predicted proteins | sample flu12Cox44000178_FD_203759 | JGI IMG/M metagenome (GOLD analysis project Ga0306926, IMG submission 203759) | Lab enrichment of tropical soil microbial communities from Luquillo Experimental Forest, Puerto Rico - flux8day.12C.oxic.44.000.178 (v2)... | ecosystem: Environmental > Terrestrial >...
TGGCAGGGGAGGCGGGGTGACCCGCTCCCCTATGCCGCTTAGCGAAGGGTGCAGTGGGTCAGTCGACGGACCCGTCGATCCACTTCAGGTAGGTGAGGCTGCCGTCGTCCACGGTAAGGGCGATGCACTCCGGAACCTCATACGAGTGAAGCTCCCGGATCGCCTCGCGCAAGCGCGGGAACGCTTCCCGCGTGGTTTTGATTAATAACAAATACTCCTCGGCCTCCTCGACTCTCCCTTCCCAGCGATACACCGATTCAATCTTTGGAATAACGTTGACACATGCGGCCAGGCGGCGCTCGACGAGTGCGTAGGCAATGTTTTTCGCTTCTTCAAGCGAAGACGTGGTGGTCAGGACGAGTCGTTTGTCGGTCATATAAAATCGTGCCCCGGCGCGCGGGTCCATAATATTGGAGCGGAGCAGGATCGGAAAAGGCAACCCGCCGATAGGGGTTTCCTCATGACTACCCAAATCAAGTTCGGCACCTCCGGTTGGCGGGCCGTTATGGCCGAGGAGTTCACGTTCGAAAATGTGCGTCGCGCGGTTGGCGGCATTGCGCGCTATGTGGCATCGCAAAAATCGAAAGGCGCGAAGGTGATCGTGGGTCGAGATCCCAGGTTCCTGGGCGAGACGTTTTGCGCGCTGGGAGTCCAGATTCTGTCTGCACATGGCATTACGCCCCTGGTGATCGCGGAGGCTGCCCCGACGCCGGCCATCTCTTATGCAGTGACACAGGCGCAAGCTGACGGCGCCGTCAACTTTACCGCCTCGCACAATCCACCGGAATACAACGGCATCAAGTTCTCAACGCCGGACGGGGCTCCAGCGCTGCCGGAAGCAACCAAGAAAATCGAAGCGGAAATTGCTGCCGGAGACTCGGCCGGGCCGTTGGCGGCCGTGCCAAACCCGCCTCAGGCGCAGGCGCTCGATCCCCGGCGGATGTACCTTGCCCGTTTGCGCGAGATCGTCGACCTCGATGTGATCCGCAAGGCCGGAGTTCGGGTGGTGTTCGATTCTTTTTGGGGGGCGGCCCGCGGTTATCCCGACGAGTTGCTGAGGGAAGCCGGTGTCGCGGTCCAGTCGGTGCATGACTACCGCGATGTGCTGTTCGGAGGGCATGCTCCCGAACCCGACGACCACCTCCTGGGAGACTGCCGCAAGAAAATGCGCGAGGCCCATGCCCACATCGGCATCGCCACCGATGGAGATGCTGATCGCTTCGGCATTCTTGACGAGGACGGCTCATTTGTGCAGCCGAACTATGTCATCGCGCTTCTGTTCGACTACCTGGTGGAAAGCCGCGGCTGGAAGAACGGGGTAGGGAAGTCGGTCGCGACTACCAACCTGATCAATGCGCTCGCTTCCTATCACAAAGTGGAACTCCACGAGACGCCCGTCGGCTTCAAGTACATCGGCGAACTGATCAAGGAGGACAAGATCTGCATTGGCGGTGAAGAGAGCGCGGGTCTTTCGATCCGGCATCACGTCCCTGAGAAAGATGGTGTCGTTGCCGGCCTGCTCTGCTGCGAGATGGTTGCCCGAAGGGGCAAACCCCTGGGAAAACAGTTGCAGGAACTGTTTGTCAAAGTTGGTTCCTTCTGTCCACAGCGGGAGAACTTCCGCTTGACGCCCGAGGTGAAGGCGAAGTTCACTGGAAAGTTACAGTCAGAACCGCGTGAATTTTTCGGCCGCAAGGTCGGGGAAGTGGTGCGTAAAGACGGCCTGAAGCTGGTGTTCAACGACGGATCCTGGATCTGCTATCGGTTGTCAGGCACCGAACCGGTGGTGCGCGTGTACTCCGAAGCAGCGAACGCGGCGGAACTGGCGAAGCTAAGCACTGCAGCCAAACAATGGATTTTCGAGTGAAGAAGTTTCCCAGGGTGGGTCGCATTCCCCGTCCAGAAGATGGGCTCCGGGCGGTGGTGGAGAAAGCGCCGCAGGCGGAGGCTCTGGCCGAGCGCTGGCTTGAGAAGTCCCGTCCGTTCTTGAGCGTGCTGTATGCCGACCGCCGCAGGCTTGCGACCGGTGCGGTTGCGGTTCTCACGATGTGGCTCTTCCTGCACGTGATGTTTGGAGCCAACGGGATGGTCGTCTATCGCTCCAAGCGCACCGAGCGTCAGAAATTGCAAGCCGAGATCGAAAAGCTGCAGAGGGAGAACGATCTCTACGAGCAACAGATCAAGGCGCTGCAGAACGATCCCCAGGCGATCGAAAAAGAGGCCCGGGAGCAGCTCCACTATGCCCGCCCGGGAGAGGTGGTGTACGTCCAGCCGGCCCCTACGCGGCCCCGCAACAATACAGCTCAGAAATAGGTCGGACTGTACTTGCGGGGACATCCCATCCTGCGCGTTGTGGTAGCATTTCGGTACGCCGCTGCAATCAGGGTTCGGTGAGTTTTCGCTCCCTGGGGGAGTGAATCTCTGGCCGTGACACGGGGTCTTCACGACACTTCAATCTGCACGATCTTCAAGGAGGCAGTTCAATGAAGAAAGCATTTTCGATTCTGGTGATGTGTTGCCTGATGCTGTCTGTCACGTCCTTCGCGTTTGCCGCCGATGACAAGGGTGACACCGTAAACGGATGGGTAACGGACGCGAAGTGCGGAGCCAAAGGCGCTAACGCGGGCGGGGAAGCCTGCACCAAGAAGTGCCTGGCGGCTGGCGAAAAGATAGTAGTGGTTACCGATGGCGACCAGAAGGTTCTGAACGTAGAAAATCCCGACGCGCTGAAAGGGCACGAAGGGCATCACGTCGCAGTGACCGGTCACGTCTCGGGCGACAGCATCCACGTGATGAGCCTGAAAATGCTGTGATCTGAATTTCCGCAGAGCGAGAGGGCGGCCGGCCGGCCGCCTTTTCCGCTTCTGGCCTGGCTATCGGACTACACCCTCGACTGGCGAACTCGCGGTGGCGTACAGCTTCTTCGGCATGCGCCCGGCGAGAAATGCCTGGCGTCCTGCTAGCACGGCGTTCTTCATGGCCTCTGCCATCAGCAAAGGGTCCTGCGCCCCGGCAATCCCGGTGTTCATCAGCACGGCATCCGCGCCAAGTTCCATGGCGATCGTTGCATCAGACGCGGTTCCCACCCCGGCATCGACGATCAATGGGATCCCGGTGATCATCTCCCGCAGGATGCGAATGTTTGCCTGATTCTGAACCCCTAGCCCGCTCCCGATTGGGGCTCCCAGCGGCATAATGGCTGCAGCACCCGCGTCCAGCAAGCGCTTGGCGAAAACTATGTCGTCAGAGGTGTAGGGCAGGACCGTGAACCCTTCCTTCACGAGCACCCGCGTGGCTTCCAGCGTGGCTTGCACGTCGGGAAACAGCGTCGCCTCGTCGCCAATCACCTCGAGCTTCACCCAGTCGGAAATTCCAACTTCGCGCGCCAGTCGGGCCGCCCGGATGGCTTCATCGGCGGTGTAGCAGCCTGCCGTGTTGGGAAGCAGGAAGTATTTCTTTGGGTCGATGAAGTCGAGCAGCGATTCCTTGCTGCGATCCAGGTTTACTCGACGCACCGCGACCGTGACCATGTCGGCCCCGCTGGCTTCGAGAGCACGAGCGGTTTGCTGGAAGGTTTTGTACTTACCCGTGCCGAGGATCAGGCGCGAGCGCAACAGGCGGCCAGCTATGACAAATGGATCGGGCATGGGAATATTGTAATGAAACTCCTGGAGCTGGGCACGGGCAGATTACCCGCTGATGTGACCCGCCACTGGGACCGCATCGGCCTGGGAGTAGAGCTCGTCGATGCGGGCGCGGTAGCGATCCTCGACGGCCCGGCGGCGGACCTTCATCGTGTGCGTGAGGGTCCCGTTCTCGGGCGAGAACTCCTCAGCAATGAGCATCACTTTCTTTAGCTTTTCAAAGCGCGCCAGGTTTGCGTTAAGCTCCTCGATGATGCCCTCGTAGAGGCCCTGGACCTTGGGGTCGGCGACCAGGTCCGCGCGAGAAGAAAACGGTATTTGGTTGTTGCGCGCCCAATCTTCCAGCAGGGGAAAGTAAGGGGCAATCAGAACCGCGGGGAACTTGCGCTTGTCACCGATCACGATGGCTTCGGCGACCAACGCATTATGCTTCAGGGAATTCTCGATCGGTTGCGGGGCAATGAATTTCCCGCCGGAAGTCTTAATCAGATCCTTCTTGCGGTCGGTCACGGAGAGGAATCCGTCCGCGTCGAGATTCCCGATGTCCCCGGTCTTGAACCACCCGTCTACAAAAGCATTGGCCGTTTCCTGAGGCCGCTTCCAGTAGCCATGGAAGACGGAAGGGCCGCGCACCAGAATTTCCCCGTCATCGGCGATCTTCACCTCGACGTTGCCGAGCGGCTTGCCCACCGTGCCGAGCCTGTGTGCGGACGGGGTATTCACGGCGATTACGGGAGAAGTTTCTGTTAGACCGTAGCCCTCGTGGATGCGAATACCCACAGTTGCAAACCAATCAGCAAGTTCGCGTCCGAGCGGAGCGCCTCCCGAAATAAAGACCTGGCTGCAGCCGCCCATTCCGTCGCGGATCTTCGAGTAAACCAGTTTGTTGGCGAGATTCCAGGCCGCAGAAGAGGGGCTACGGCCGGCCAGGATCTCCGGCTGGCACTTTCGACCCGCGGAAAGCGCCCATTTGTAGATGAGGTTCTTGGGAAAGTCCTTCGCTTTCAGATCGGCCCGGGCGTGAATCTTTTCGTACACCCGAGGCACAGACACGAAGACCGTCGGCTTCACTTCGAGCAAGGCTTGGGGAAGCTGGTCCACAAACGGACAGTAGGCTAGCGTGACTCCGTTGTAGAGCATGGCGAAGTCAACGTGCCGGGCGGTGACATGTGAAAGCGGTAGGAATGATACGCTCACCTGGTCTCCGCCTAGGTCGAAGCCTTTGAGGGAGTATTCGATGTTGGAAGCCAGGTTGCCATGAGTCAACATGACACCTTTCGACACGCCGGTCGTGCCCGAGGTGTAGATGATGGTAGCGAGGTCTTCAGCCTCGATCCCGCGAGCGCCGCGGTCGAGTTCCGTATCGCGCTCCTGGCTGCCCTCGTGCATGAGATGCGACATGCTGAAGGCATGCGCGGTCTCGACCGGATCCATTACTACCAGCTTCTCGACCCGGGTCTTTGGTTGGATGGACTGCACCTTGCGCAATTGCGCGTCGGAGGAAACGAACACCACTCGGCATTCGGCATCCTGGAGGATGAAACCTGTTTGCTCGGCAGTCAGCGTCGAATAAACCGGCACCGACACGACGCCAAGAAGCTGACACGCGAAGTCAGCGATCGTCCATTCCGGGCGATTTTCGGCGAGAATCGCTACTCTGTCTCCCCGGTGGATGGACCAGCTTTGCAGGGCGCGAGCAATGCCCGTGACGTTGCGGTACAGTTCTCGTGAGGCAATCGGCACCCACTGGATAGCTTGCCGGTGCAGCATCACGCGGGGACTGGCCCGCTCGACGATCGCATAAAAAATGTCGTTAACAGTGGCAAGGCTCATTGCCAGCAGGAGGCTCCGAAGAGGAGATGAAAGCCCAGCATAGCCAGGGTACAGTCATTGGATCGATAGGAGCGGGGTTGTTGGAAAGGGTCACCAGCGCGAGCACTGGAAATCAGTGTGGAACAGTCCATACGAGGAAAATTAAAGATCCGCGATTAAACTGTATTGCGTTTTCATACGCCGCGCAATGTCAAAGGGGACACTTAAAAGGGTCCAAAGATCATTGGCAGTTCGTAACCAGTTGCAGCAAACTTCGGAAAGTTAAGGAGAAAGTATGCAAGTTTTGGCACGACGTCGACGCGGTGTTGCTTGCCTGGTATTGAGCTTGGCGGCCGGTTTTCTCGCTCGCCCAACGGCCGCGCAGGCACCTGCTCCAGAGGCACTAAAGCTGCGGGTCGGAGACACCGCGCCGGATTTCAAGTTGCAGTACTTCGACGGCCACGACTTAAAAGACGTGAACCTGAGTGACTACCGTGGGAAGAAGAACGTCGTCTTGGCGTTTTACATCTTCGCCTTCACGGGCGGTTGAACCGAGCAAATGAAAAACTTCCAGCAGAACCTGCAGAAGCTGGAAGCAGCCGACACCCAGGTCCTGGGTGTGAGCATGGATAGTCCGTTCGCGAACAAGGCCTTTGCCGACCAGATCGGCGTCAGCTTCCCGCTGCTGAGCGACTGGGGAGGGGAAGTAACTCACCGGTACGGCATCTATACCGACAAGTACAAAGCGGCCCGTCGAGTGAATTTCCTGATCGCCAAGGACGGCACGATTCTGGAAGAACAAGTCGACCGCGAGGCGATTGATCCGAAGAATATCGTAGCAGCATGCGAGCGTAAGAAGTTGGCCCGCTGAGGCGACAGTCGTTCGTCAACTCCGCGGACCGGGGCAAGACGTTCTCGCTAGTCCACAGTGGGCAACTGCAGCTGCAGACGCAGTTGTGCCCAAACACTGCTAAGTGTGCGGTCTACTCAAGTCCTGGGCGGCGGCCGGGGGCCGTCTCGACCCACAGGTGCGTCAGTGTTTGACGCGACTTCGCACGGTTGTTATCATCGTTGCGCGGGGTGGAGCAGTCTGGTAGCTCGTTGGGCTCATAACCCAAAGGTCGGTGGTTCAAATCCACCCCCCGCAACCAACCTCAAGCTCCACAAAACCCAAGCTTTTCCACAGAGCCCTCCCGAAACTGAATGAAAACTGAATGAAGGATTTTGCTAGACTCTGCGAAATTGAGAGTTCGGCTGAGCGAAATGCCGTTTGCCAGCTTCGGCTCTTCGCGCTACAAAAAGCTGCTCTCCAAACTGAGTCGTGGAGTTGAGTCGATGGGGTCGCATCCGATTGGTCTAGAAGCAGGTGCGGAAACCAATCCGGCGGCTTCGCTTTCCACTCAAACTGTTACCGTCTACACGCGCCACCAAGAATCCTGCCCCAAGAACGGCGAGCCGTACTGGGAACGGTGTCACTGCATGAAGTACCTCTACGTTTACAGGGAGAATACTTCGCGGCAGGCCAGCGCAAAGACACGTAGTTGGGAAAAGGCAGAAGAGCGAGCGCAGGAAATCCGTGACTCCTGGAGTCCCCTCAAGGCCCTTCAGCGCGAACTGGAAGAAAGGGTCCGGAAAAGCCAAGCCCGCGAGGTACTGATCTCGGATGCTGTTGCGCTTTTCTTGAAAGAAGTGGAACGTCTGAACCGAGAAGAAGCCACCCGGGCAAAATACCGTTTGACTCTTGAAGATCAGCTCTTGAATTGGTGTACACAACAGAAGCTCCCGGTCGCTCGGCTTTCCGAGTTGGACGTTGAGACCATGCGCCGGTGGATCCATTCATGGCCCGGTGCCCCCACTACACGGCACAATCAGCACCAGCGAGTTATCACTTTCTTTTTCTTTTGCATGGAACAAGGATGGATCAAAGAGAATCCCGCTAGGAAGATCAAGAAGGTTGCTCCGGAGCAGAATGAGACGCAGCCTTTTACCCGTGAACAATATGAGGCGCTGATTCAAGCAACGTGGCTCTATGACAGTCGCGAAGGAAAAAAGAATGGCGATACAGTGAACGCTCGCCGTGCGCGCACCTATTTGAAACTGTTGCGTTTGGAGCGGCCTAAGGGCTGGCGACGCCGCGTGTCTGTCCAGGGACAAACTGCGGGACGATGATTCCCTTTTCCTGTACCAGAAGAAAGTTAAGGGCAAAGCAAGTTCTGCCGTCTATGGTTTGCTGCCACATGATGTGGCCGAGGAACTGCGGCAGGTGCCGCGCAGCGCCTACACACATCCGAGCTATTTCTTTTGGAGTGGGCGCAGCAAACGTAAGAGCGAAGTTTCGAATTGGATCAAAATCTTCGGGAAGATTCTGGCTAAGGCTACTGAGGCACATCCCAAGCTGTTTCTGGAGGTTGATGGCAGCTCCAGGCCAGCGCATCTTCACATGCTCCGAGACACTTTTGCGGTCGAGTATCTCCTTGCGGGCATGCCATTGGAGGAGGTTTCGCGTTTACTGGGTCACTCCAGTGTACTGATTACGCAGAAGCACTATGCTCCGTGGGTTCTTGAGCGGCAACAGAGGCTGGCGACGAGCGTGCGGACGGCATGGTCCACAATGGGTCTAAACACCGCAACCACCGTAATCAATATAGCGGATGGGCGCTTCGGCAAAGTCGTGAGAAGCGCCGCTCGTTCTTAGTGCAAAAGTCCTTCTCCGGGGTACCAATTCCGCTGTTCATGCTGCGTACATGTCACCACCCATTCTGTGGTCACAGCCGAATTGAACCTACCAACGCCACCGACAGGCTAACTATAAGAAAACGATCTCCCCGCTCTTTTCCGGCGCTGAAGTCTATTGCATCATTGCATCTCGGAAATCCTCCGTTTGACGAGATTTCGATCTCGTACTAGATACATCAGACACGGTGTCCTATGGCAGCAGAGCCTTCTTCCCAGCCGAACTACGCTCCTCCGAGCAAACCAGCGATGCCGGCCAGTGTGGCATTTGAAAAACATTATTGCGTAAACGAAGTCGCTGAATTGTGGGGTTTAAGCGAACGAACAATCCGTCGGATCTTCACCGACGAACCTGGAGTGATTAAGTGGGAAAACGCTGAAACGCGGTTCAAGCGGGGCTATACCACGCTGCGAATCCCGGAAAGTGTTGTTCAACGCGTGCATAGGAAGCTCAGGAAAGCTGGGTGACGGACAATGAAATCGGCTAAAACATCGACTCGAACGCGCGAAAAAAGTGGTTCCAATAAGAATGTCGTTACGAGTGTTGAGTTTGTCCTCCGTGCTGAGCTGCACGAGCCGGTTGAAACCGATTTTGTCCATTCCATTACCGGAAGAATTATTGCCGAATCGGAAGCCCGTGGAGAAGAGGACGCCGGTAACATTCGAGCCTCACTCATTCAGTTCAGCGAGGCGCTGGACCATGGCATCAGCGCAGAAGCACTAGGAGATGGTATCTCGGGCGACATCGCAGAATATTGGGAACATCTTTTCGACCCGGAGACTGGCCATCCGAAAGAAGAAATACAAAATGAGTTCGAAACGGTAGACCTCGATCTACTGATCATCGACTACATCGTGATCCTTCCGGAGTTTCGCGGACTAGGGATCGCAGAGTCCGCCATTCACCGTATGATCGACATTTTTGGTACGGCGTGCGGGTTGGTTGCATGCAAGCCTTGGCCGCTGCAGTTCACTCCGTCCATCGCGAACGACCCAAAAGCGTTAAAACGACTTGCGTTGCCGGACCTCAGCGAAGGGGAGGCCATTCGGAAGCTGAGATCCTACTGGTCACGCCTCGGCTTTTGGCCGATCCGGGACACAGCAATTTATGTGCTGAGCCGATCCCAAAGGGCTTGTGCGGCGTCTTTTCAGGACCGCGGGAAAAGCCATCAAAGACTCTAGTAGCGACGGTCGGTTATCCGGTTAGAACGCTGCCCTGTCACCGACTTCCCACCCGCAATCCATCGGGTATCCGCTGTTTCCTCGCAGAGCACACCTTAGCCTGCAAATTCTCTTTTAAGTTCGCACGAGCTCCTCCGCTCAATTAAGAACCCCTGCGTGTCACGCAGGAGGCCGCAGGTTCGAGTCCCGTCGCTCCAGCCATAGGTTTTGCAGTCAGGAAACCAGAATTTCATCGTAAAGCGCAACGCTAAGAATGCTGGCCTGGAGTTTCAAGCCCCTTCCTGCAAGCGCTCAGAAAACCTGAACACAGCACGGTGGCGATCAAGTTTCTGATTTTGGCGCGAGAGTGCATGTTCAATCTCCTGTGGCAGGTGAAGGAGCCGGTAGTGTGCCGGACCAGGTTGCCTGCCCGAACTGAACCATTTCTCCACGGCGTAAAAGAATGCAGGTACAAAGAAGATGCCGATTGCGCTGGCGGCCACCATGCCGCCGATTACCGTCGTTCCCAAGATCCGACGCGCCACTGCTCCTGCGCCACTCGCAGTCCATAGAGGAATACAACCGAAGACAAAGGCAAACGACGTCATCAGGATTGGTCGCAGGCGAAGCCTCGCGCCTTCGAGTGCCGCGTCTACAAGCGGCTTGCCATTATCAAATTCACTCTTCGCGAACTCCACGATCAGAATTGCGTTCTTTGCTGCCAATCCAATGAGCATGACCAATCCGATCTGCGAATAAACGTCGTTTTCAATCTGGACCAAATAAGGTGGCAAGAACCAACCAAGTACCACACGACGTAACCATAGGACCGCAAAGGCTCCGAACACCGGCGCACCGTCGGACACGTCAACTGGGAGGGCAATCGCGGGAACCTTGAAGGCACGCAGCTCGGCGAGTACTGCAGCATTCTTTTCGGCATTGCGGCAGAGCAGAGCCACTGCCGATCCGGCACTAGCCAAGCCCAGAGCAATTGCTCGACCTATTCCTCCATTGCCGCCCGTCACCACGGCCACCTGACCGGTAAGATCGAATGAGTTCGGATTCAAAGCACCACTCCTTTCTGCCTGGGTATTGTCGTTCGCATCTCTGTTTCCCCCTCTTCTTCGGGCCGCTCTTGTTCCGGCGCAAGCGGACACGGGAACGGGGAGCCTACAGCCCGTTCGTGGAGATCTGGTCCGTATTTTTCCCGGCGACGCGCAGAAGCGTTCTGGCCTGTTCGAGACCCACGACCGGCAATTTCGCCGGGTCCAGCAGCCCCACTTGCACGAGCAGCGAGGCCTGGTCCCACCACACGTGCTCGTGCGCGACTTTCCCGTTCTTGAATCTCATAACCACGACGTGCGGAAGTTCGACTTTCTTCCCAGTTGGCGGGATCCCTGGCAGCAGGTAATCCCATTGTGTGTTGTGAGTGAAGCTCACAATGAGTTCGTCCACGACCTGGTCTTTGCCGATGGTACGGGAGATCGGCGTCACCTTCGCGTCTTTGGGAATTTGGTTTATGAAGTGCTCGCTGTAAAAGCGACGCACCCCCTGCCCGCCGAAGCCTCCCGCCAGAGTAGCGATGCAGTGCACATAAGGCTCGGCCACCATGGTTTCCATTGTGGCGTCAACATCAAAATCCGCAAACTCTCTGGCGATGTGCCCGTCGAACAGCGCGCCGAGATCGTTAAATTCCTTGGCGTCGGCGGTAGTTATTGGCACTTCTCTTTGTTTCGAATCCTGGATCTTCATAACGTGTGATTCCTTTCATCATGTAGCTTGATGTAGCTTTTATCTTTCGAATTGCAGTCAATTGGATGGAAGACAAGGGCACGCGACTTGCCTGATTCGCCGAACCTTCATGCCTATTCCTTCAAATATGGCGCCACGACTGGCTGCGGACCGCTGTTCCGCCGGATAATAGAAATGAGGGCAGAAAAGAGGGTGGCTGCATGGGAACAAGCATCAGCCCGCAGCTTTCAGAGCTTCGGGACCTCATCGCACAATTGACGCCGCGTGACGGCATCCACCAAACAGCTATCCCCTCGCTGCGCCTAATCCGCTATTCGTTCTCTTTGACGCCTCTTAGCGGCGTTCTCTCTCCGACGCTTCATATTTGCGCTCAAGGTCAAAAGGAGTTGCTGCTGGGAAACGAAGAAGTGTATTCCTATGGTCCCGGGCAACACTTTGTTACCTCTTTCGCGCTTCCACTTTCAGCACGCGTTCTGGAAGCGACGCGTGCCAAGCCCGACCTGGGCCTTTTACTGCAGTTAAATCTACCGAGCGTTGGAGTGTTGATTGAGGAGGCGCGGTTGCCGATTCCCGCCGATGGTGCGTACAAGCGCGGGCTTTACCTGGCGCCAACTCCGCCCTGTCTGCTCGATGCGGTCTTGCGCCTCGTCCGTTTGCTGCGGTCCCCGGGTGAGATCCCCGTTCTCTCTCCGATGATCGAGCGTGAGATTCTGTTCCGCCTACTGCTCGAAGAGAGCAGCGCGGTGTTACACCGCATGACGCAAGCGGACAGCCAACCTCAACGTATCGCCACAGCTATCGTGTGGCTCAGGAAACACTTTCGCGAGGCGTTTCGTATCGACGACCTCGCGCGGCGGGCAGGGATGAGCGCCTCCAGTTTTCATCAATGGTTCCGCGAGATAACGGGCATGAGCCCGTTGCAGTATCAAAAGCAACTTCGTCTCCAAGAGGCACGAAGCATCCTGCGAAACGAGCGAAAAAGTGTCGGAACCGTAAGCCGTCGCGTCGGCTATGAAAGCTGCTCACAGTTCAGCCGGGAGTACACCCGGCTGTTCGGGAATCCTCCAGTAAGCGAAATCGGCAAGGGAACTCTTCCAAGGCAAGCCCCGACAGCACACTTTGATTTCTGAAAGCCACGGAAGAGTTTCGAACGAGTGCACGCGATGGCCAATGACCGTGCCCTGGAGATCGACAAAACAGACGAGAAGCTTGCTTTGCACTCTCCTGACAGTGCATGGCGGTCAGCTTTCGTCTCGGCGCTGTGTCATCCTTCAGTATCCCGCTCAGATCCACGAAGCTCACATGGGAGTACTCGTCCATCGAGTGGCCGAAGATTCCTTCACGCAAAGGAGACATGTCGCCTGTTATGGCTAGCGCTGCCGGCAAAGCTGGACGCAGAAGAGAGGGTCGAGACAAAATCGCTTTGGGCGCGCCAGCCGCGGCATACTCAACTTTGCCATTTCGGATTTCCGGGCTAATTCCACACTCTATGGCAGCGTCTGTCTGAGAACCGGCTCCTGCTGCGCTTTCCACAGGCCACTCTTAATTAGATCAGCCGCTTTTTCCGCCACCATGATGGTCGGTGCATTGGTGTTACCGCCGGGAATGATAGGCATGATCGACGCGTCCACCACGCGCAGCCCCTCCACGCCGTGAACGCGCAGTTCGGGGTCGACCACAGCCAGCTTGTCGCCGGTAGGTCCCATCTTGCATGTGCCTACCGGGTGGTACAGGGTCTGGGCGTTGTTTTCTATATAACCCCTTAGAGACTTCTCGTCGTTCTTGATCCCCGGCCCCGGGCAAAGCTCGCGCTTGCGGTACTTGGCGAAGGCGTTGGTCTCGCCGATGGCCCGGGCGATACTCAGCCCCTCCACCACCGCTAGCGTGTCGCGCGGATCCGCGAAGTAGTTGGCGTGGATGAGGGGCGAGTCCAGCGGATTGCTGCAGCGTAGGGTGATACGTCCTCGGCTGTGGGGCCGGATCAGAGTGGGAATGAAAGAGTAGGCGTGTTCCTTGATCTGCTGGAAGCCGTGCTCGATAAAGTATCCGGGCGCGAAGTGGTATTGCACATCCGGCGTCGGACAGCTAGTGGAGGTCTTGACGAAGCCGCCCGCCTCGCCCACGTTTGAGGTCAGAGGGCCAGTCTTGAAAGCCATGTAGCGGATCAGATTGGTGATGTTCTCAGCACTGGCCAGGCTGATGGGCTCCGTACATTCATATGCCACGGCCAAGGAGGGGTGGTCTTGCAAGTTTGCACCGACTCCCGGGAGGTCGCAAAGGACGGGTATATCCAGCGTCCGCAGATGCTCTGCCGGCCCAATTCCGGAAAGCATCAGTAGCTGCGGCGAACCAATAGCGCCGCCGCAAACAATTATCTCCCTTTCCGCGCGCTCCTGCTTGCTGCCATTGCCGTCGCGGAAGCTGACCAGGGCGGCTCGTTTGCCCTCGAAGAGAATCTCAAACGCATGGACGTTGGTGCGCACGGTCAGGTTGGGGCGCGACATCGCTGGGCGCAGAAACGCAGCGGCGGTACTATCCCTCTGACCTTGCCATTGCGTAAGCTGATAGGTCCCGAACCCCTCTTGTGTGGCTCCGTTGAAATCGGGATTACGCTTAAAGCCGGCTTGCTCCGCGGCGTCCACGAAAACCTCAGAAAGCGGATTCAGCGAGCGCGGGTTGGAGACGTGTAGCGGGCCAGTTACGCCGTGATACTCTGAGGGCCCGTTTTGGTTGTTCTCCGCCTTCTTGAAATAGGGCAGGACTTCCGAATAGCCCCAGCCCGCATTCCCCAGGTCGCGCCACTGGTCGTAGTCCGAGCGGTGGCCGCGGATATATATCATGGCGTTGAGGGAGCTGCTGCCACCCAGCACCTTGCCCCGCGGCCAATAGAGCCTGCGATTGCCCAGCTGGCCCTCCGCCTCGGTGTAATAGGCCCAGTCGTTAGGTCCTTTAAAGAGCTTGGAAAATGCCACCGGCATGTGGATTGCTTTGGCCGTGTCCTTGTCGCCCGCTTCCAGCAGCAGAACCTTGATGGCGGGATCTTCGCTTAGCCGGCTGGCCAGAACACATCCAGCAGAGCCTGCGCCGATGATGATGTAGTCGTACATACCCTGGCTCCTAAAATAGCAGTCACTCAGCACTCAGTCAGAAAAACGGATCCTGAAGATTGCCTTTTAAAGCTTTCGAATTGCAGTCAATTGGATGGAAGACAATGGCATGCGACGTGCCTGATCCGTCGAACTTTCATGCCTATTCCTTCAAATGTTGTGCTGGCAGCCGACTGCTGTCCCGCCGGATAATGGATTCAGAGCGAAGAAAAGGAACGGAATGCGAACAGACGAGGGCACGCAACTTTCAGAACTCCGCGAGTTTATTGCGGGAGGGACCAGGGGCGATGGCGACCATCAGACTGCAATACCCTCCCTGTGCCTGATTCGCTATTCGTCTTCTTTGACGAATGATTCCGGCGTTCTGTCTCCGTCGCTTTGTGTTTGCGCCCAAGGGCAAGGTGAGGTCGTTCTGGCAGCCGAGACTTTTTGCTTTGCCCCCGGTCACCATCTGGTTTCGTCTCTGGAGCTTCCGATTTCAGCGCGCATTCTGGGCGCAACCTCAGCCCACCCGTGTCTCGGCCTGAGGCTTTGCTTTGATCCGACGACAATTGGGCCGCTGATTGACGAAGCGCGCTTGGCGGCTCCTCCACAAGGCCTGTCAGAGCGCGGGCTTTACCTGGCGCCCACCCCGCCCTGTCTGCTAGATGCACTCTTGCGCCTGGTCCGCTTGCTGCGACACCCAGTTGAGATCCCCGTGCTTGCTCCGATGATCGAGCGTGAGATTCTGTTCCGCCTTCTGCTCGAAGAGAGCAGTGCGGTGTTGCACCGAATGGCCCAGGCAGAGAGCCCACCACAACGGATTGCCGCGGCCGTCGTGTGGCTCAGGACGCATTTTCGCGAGTCGGTTCGCATCGATGGCCTCGCACGGCAGGCATGCATGAGCACCTCCAGTTTTCATCAATGGTTTCGCGAGATAACGGGCATGAGCCCACTGCAGTATCAAAAGCAACGTCGTCTCCAAGAGGCACGAATACTCCTGCGAAGCGAACGACACGATGTCGGAACTGTAAGCCGTCGGGTCGGATATGAAAGCTCCTCGCAGTTCAGCCGGGAGTACACCCGGCTGTTTGGAAATCCTCCAGTACAGGAAATCAGCAAGAGGATTTCTTCCAAGGCACACGCGAATTCATATTGACGTGCAAAACATCTCACGATTCTTGACGGCGATTGCTGGCGGATGATGGGCCAACCTTCCTTTAGGTCGAATCTTGCCGCATCGCTGATTCGACCGCGATTAGTAAGTAGATGCGGTCGATGCAAGTTCTAACTTGTGGTCAGTTCGAAGAACATCCGCCGCGCGTTCACCGATGACTACGCAGGGCGCCATCGTGTTGCCGGTCGTTACACGTGGCAAAATTGAAGAATCTGCGATACGTAGGCCATCGACGCCGTAGATCTTGAGCTTGCCATCCACCGCCGACATCGCATCACGGCCCATTTTTGCAGTGCCGGACTGATGCCAGTGCGTACCAAGCCCGTCCCGAAAGAATTGCTCCAGTTCTGGCAGGCTTATAGAACCGGGTGCCACTTCACGTGCTGTAAAAGGCTGCAAGGCGCCGGAGTTGCCGATCTCCCGAGCCAAACTCAGTCCGGTGATGAGATCCTCCAGGTCTTGCGAATCACCCAGATAGTTCGTGTCAATTGATACAGGATCGCTCGGATCGGAACCGGTCAAGTGTATCGTACCGCGGCTATTGGGTCGCATTCCACCCGATAGGGACCAACACGATGCCGGAGGTTGGAAACGGGCTGCGTTCTCGGGGGTGAAGTCCGGCCCTCCATGCGAATAGACATAAAAGTTGGGCGCTTCCAGCGCAGCTCTCGTCTTCCAGAAACAAGACGTCTGACTTCTTGGTATTCGTGGAGACGGTTTCCCTACGTTTTCCCAAACGCACCCAAACGCAACGTGATCGTGGAGATTACGTCCAACGCCGGGCAAAACGTTCCGCACGGGAATATTTGCTCTCTTCAACTCCGTTTCGTCTCCGATACCAGACTGCATGAGCAGCTTTGGCGTGTGGATCGCACCAAGCGAGAGAATTACTTCTCTTGTAGCGTCGGCCCGAAGATTCTTACCCTGATATTGGAACTCGACCCCCGTCGCGCGGCCGCGGTTGAATAGAATTCGTGCCACCAGTGCACCAGTCAATACAGTGATGTTTGGCTGGTCCATGATCGGGTACACGTAGGAACGGAAGATCGATTGTCTTTTTCCGTCGCGCACTGTTTCATCAATAAATGCGCATCCTCCCACCCCTTCCATCATTCTTCCGTTCGAATTCGGGAATCGTTCGAGACCCACCGATTCAGCGCCTTCCAACAAAGCCACAGAGAACGGGTGAGGGTCTGCTGCGGGCTGCACGTGCACCGTGCCATGTGTGCCACGGTAATCCGGATCGGGACTTCCAGCCCACGCCTCAATGCGGCGGCGGTACAGATCCAGAACCGCTACGTAACTCCACGATGGATCGCCCGTTTCCGATGCATAGAAATCCCAATCGGCTCGGTGTCCACGAGACCATGTCGAAACATTGATGCTGGACCCTCCTCCAAGAACCTTGCCCATTGAGTAGCCAATCGCTCTTCCGTTGAGATTCGGATTCGGCTGAGCTACGAAACCCCAATCCAGTTCAGTGCCTAACGTCATGGGCCAATGGTTCGGATTGATGACCAGATCTTTTTCATCTGTGCCCCCAGCCTCAAGTAGGAGCACGTGTGTATTGGGATCGGCCGCGAGTCGGGCAGCCACGACACAACCAGATGTGCCTGCCCCACATACGATGAAGTCGTAACGCGACTTCAGATCGGAGGTGAGCTTCTGCTGATTGCGACGCACTCGTGATGCGAAATCGTTGGTCGCATGCTGTTCGAGATGCAGATCGGTATTAGGTTTCGTCACGACACTTCTCCTTTTAGAGTTCAATCCATTCTGTGAAATAGGACGCCAGGGCTGTGCGCCTTGCGATAAGTCCGTCGTAGTACTCTGCCCAGTCCGTAATCTTGCCGTTCTCCGTGCGCACGATGGATGCCCCATGCAGCGAGACGGGAACTCTCCATTTGAGTCCGCCATAGAAGGGCTCCGTCAGAATTGTTTGAAGGGTCCATTCCGTGATCACGTGATCCCCGCTCAAAACAATCGTGTTAGTCTCGAGCACCGACTCTGGGTAAAGCTCCCGTGTCTTCTGGAAGAATTCCGTCAAGCGCTGCTTGGCCTTAAACTCCAGTCCAATTCCGTGATCTTTGAACCGGAACTCATCCGCAAAGTAGCCCGTCGCATCCTCGACCTGGCCGTTTCTCAGGTCTCTCAGGACCCTCAATATCAGTTCTCCCCGATCTGTCACTGGAATCGAAATTTCACTCATCTCTGTTCTCCCTTCTTTTCAGGTCGTCGGATTCGAGCTGGGCCTGAAGTAATGAACTGATTGCGAGTATGGAGATTCGCCGGAGCGGCCGCTTTCAAAAAGGGATCAAACTTCTATCCAAGGAACCGAAATTGGTGGGGATTAAGATGCAAAGCTCTGCACAGGGCCCGTTCGCCGAGAATCGAGGCTTCACTCATGCAAGGTTTGGGTTGGGCACAGCAGTGGAGCAACTGTAGGCAGGGACCTTCATTCAAGAGTGTACAAGACGAGGATCGCGATGGATTCTTCGCGAGGCATTACAGGCCGCGGCGGTATGCACTCGGCGCAACGCCGTATCTCGATCGAAAGGTCGTTGTGAGGTGAGCATGGCTGGAGAACCCACACGCCGCAGCAATATCGATCAGCGGCATCGATCTGCTGGCAACCAGTGCTCGCGCCTTTTCCAGACGCAGTTCCATCAGATAGCTATGAGGCGTTTGTCCTGTCGCCGCTCGGAACGTTCGCAGGAAATGAGCCCTGCTGTATCCACTCTCGGCGGCTAATGTCGCAAGGTCCAAATTCGCGCTGACATCGGCCCTCATACGGTCCAACACGCGCCGCAACAGCCGGGGTGGCAAGGGAGAACTTCTTGAGCTTGAGTGCGGCTTGTGTGACCTCGCCGCATAAACTAACCGCGTCGCGAGCGCAGTCATCAGCGACTCAGCATACAGAGTTCCGTACGGTCCACCTGTTTCTGATTCTTTAAGCAGAAGACGGAGCAGATTCCGCAGATCGGGGACATCTGTCCCGTAAAGCTGGAGGAGGCTTCCAATAGGACGCTTGTCGAGTTCCTCTTCTATCCCCACAATGAAATCAGGGTGGATCGCACCCACAATCACTTCGTGGTCGAACCGACTGCGAACTGCTGGCCTGCTCCCGGGAAGACAGGTCGTGATGGTATTAGGGTACTTTTTATAAGGCGAGAATCGGCCACTGCGGTAAGCACTCTCTCCCTCGGCTGCACGCACGTCCCAGAGAATCAAGAAGTGGTGGCTTAACTTTACCTCCGGTTTCTCACTGGGCAGGATGGTACGGCGTTCTACGACGAAATTCTTCCATTCTAGGTCGACACTCGAAGGTCCACGCAACGTAGAGCTACCCAAGAGATCGCTGATTTCAGTACTCTCGCGTCTCGTAGTGGAATCCAACGGTTCATTTAGCAGGGCGTCGCTGTACAAGAAACTTATTCCTCCCAAATCGCTTACCGATTGCTGCAGGTATTTTCGTCAGAACACGCACCGGTGAGCGCCTCGGCGCGCTAATCCAGCATCCCAGGGGCTTAGCCATGCCACTCATTTGATGCATTTTCTGCGTTGAAAATATTCAAAGATTCGGCACGTGGATTAGGAACATCAACGACTTTCATATTTCTCCTCCTTCATCGCATGTCAAAATTCTGCTTCGTCTTTGCCATCTGGCCTAAACCAGGACTGTCCCGCCATCGACCACAACGGTCTGGCCGGTGACGAATGCTTCCTTCATCAAAAACAAGTAGGCTTGCGCAATGTCATGAGCTTCACCGACTCGCCCCACGGGCAGACGCTTGCCCACGCTGTCATATAGGTGCTCCCTCTCCGCTAAGCTCAGGTTCTGCCAGAGGTTCGTCCGGACGACTCCGGGGGATACGGCGTTAACCCGGATCGGTGCCAGTTCAATCGCCAGGGCACGTGTTAAAGCTTCGATAGTTCCACAGACGCTTGCGGCAATTACCCATCCATTTTGGGGGCGCCGGCCGGCGATCCCGGTTGTGAGGACGACGGAGCCGCCCTTCCTGATCTGTGGACTCCCGTATTTGACCGCGGCAAGCGCAGACCAATAGCGCAGCTCAAACGCGCTTCTGGCGTGGTTGAGATCCGTAACAGCAAGCTCATGCAAAAGCAGGCTGTCGCCCGCAGTGAAAACTAGGTGATCGAAGGCACCAAGGTTCATGAAAAACCTTTCCACCGCCTTTTCGTCCAAGACGTCAACCGCCTGTCCCTGCGCTTCTCCTCCAATAGACTTAATGGCTTCCTGAACTCGTTCGGCGTTGCTGGAGACGATGACGACCTTGGCTCCCTGCAATGCCGCCTCTTCGGCGACTGCAAGCCCAATCCCCGACGACCCACCTGTAATAACCACCCGCTTATTCTCGAAACTGTTTTCTCGTGCCATTGAATTCTCCTTTCGTGCGCTTCTTCCGACTCCCACAGCCAAAAGATGAGCAGACGCTGTTTTCAATTGTTCGGTCGGTTTGGTTTGTCTCTTTCGCGCTGTTCTAGCTAGCGTGCGCAATTGCCGAACGGTCTCGGCAGGATCCGGACGAACCGTGTAGTCTGCGTTCACATCGGCTGAACGAATGATCCCTTCCTTGTCGACCACGTAGCGTGCCGGCATCGATAAGCGGTATTCCGTTTCGCCATGGAACCTGTCCAGCGTGATGCCGACCGACCGGTAAAGCTCGCGTAAGTCATCCGGCAGTACGAACATTAGTCCGAACTGCTCTGCGGTGTTCAGGTGCAGGTCCGTGAAGATTGTGCACGTCGCGCGTGTACCGTCCGAATTCGGGGGTGAGCGTCACGATCTGCGCTCCCAGTCCCCTGACCTCGGAATCGATTGCTTGAGAGCTTCCAGCTCCATGATGCAGTACTCTCACCAGTGTCCCCGGAAGAAGCTATGACCAAGGGGCCTTCGCGGGGAAGACCGGTCGAAGCCACCTGCACGTGATCCTGACTGAACAACGTGAAGCTCGGAGCACGGTCACCGACCTTCAACGTGCGATCTTCAGTCCCGGAGGCTTTAAGCTCTCCTGTGGTTTGGTGCATCTTTTCGATCGCTTCGCGCGGCACGTTATAAGGAGCGGCTTCGGACCCAAGCATCCTCTTGAATTCATCCAAGCGATCTTGAAGACTCGGCACTCGCTGATTGTCGAAACCGTTTCCCGATGACATTGAACCCTCCTTCTGGGCACTTCTGTTAACTTGCACAGCTACAGATGAACAGACATCGCCATGCGAATCATGCATAATGGACATGATGTCTATGCGTCTAGAGAAATTACGTCAGGCCGATTTGAATCTCCTGATTACGTTTGCTGCTATTGCCGAGGAGAAGAGCATCACCGCGGCAGCATCCCGCCTGTTCCTCAGTCAGCCTGCGGTGAGCCGGGCCCTGCAGCGCGCACGCGCGATGTTTCAGGATGATCTTCTCGTTCGGTCGCCGCTTGGTTTCGAACTCACTTTGCGAGGTCGAAAGATTCTCGACGAACTGGAGGGATTGCTACCCAGGATGGAGAATCTCGTTGCGCCAAGTCGGTTCGATCCGGCGCGGGAGAAGAGCCATTTCCGCATCTCCGGCCCGGATAACGTTTGTACAGTCGTGCTTCCGCCCTTGTGTCGGCAGTACGCGGCCGGACGCTATCAAGTACAGTTTGAATTTCTTCCGTGGCAGAGTGGCATCACGGAGCTGGTGGAACACGGGCAACTCGATCTTGTTCTCCACATTGATGATGGGCTCCTGCCGTCGCACTTCCAGATGGAAAGGCTTTACAAGGAGGGTTGGATTTGCGCCGTCGCGCGCGACAGCCACTTCGGCAGCCGGCTGCCACTTAGGCAATACCTGGCCGCGAGCCACATCGTTGTGGCCACCTATGCCGGGGTACAAACAATTCCGGACAAGCAACTGGCGGCTGTCGGTGCAAAACGCAGCTCTTGCATTCGAGTGCCGTACTTCGGCGTGGCGCTGCAATGCCTTCCCGGCACAGAACTGGTCCTTACGCTCACTAGCGGCATGACATCTGCTATCAAAAACGATCGCCGGCTGCGGCTTGTGAAAGCACCGCAAGAATTGCACACGTTTCATTTCCTCATGGCCTGGCATCCGCGACTCAACACCGATCCGCGTCATGTGTGGCTTCGCGAGGCTGTGCGATCAACAGTCGCTGCCAACGGGTAACCCTGAGGATTGCTGGGAGTACATGAGCTCACATGCGTACCTTTTCTTCTGGCTCGGCCGGACCTAGGGTTGAGAATCCCGGCCCGATGAGTTGACTTTGAAGGCGTCGGGCGTCTCCACATGCTCTGGCCGAATTCCCACGCTGACGAAGCGAGTACGCATCCGCCGCGGCAGAGTGGTGGCTTCCAACCAGCGCAACGGCCACGAGACTCGCCGATTGGCGATGATCTGGCGGAGTATTACGGCTTGTACGCGCTGTGTGAACCTGGCGGGGAATTCCCTGCGCCGCTGTATTTTCGCAAGATGACTGGTACGGAGAGCGCCTTCCTGGAGTGGGCGTGCCAATACGTTGGCGGCGGCGACGGCGTCCTGAATCGCAAGGTTGATCCCGACACCTCCGACCGGAGACATGGCGTGCGCCGCATCGCCAATGCAAATGAGTCCGGGACCATACCAGCGGCGCAGACGATCTACTTTGACCTTAAGCAGTTTCGCGTCGTTCCATTCGCGCACCTCCGCCACGCGGTCGTACAAGAAGGGAGCGTTTTCGACGATTCGCGCGCGTAGTTCCTCTAGGCGTTTGACCTGCATTTCCGTTGCGGATCCTTTAGGGACCACAATCCCGCATTGCCAGTACTCACCACGGTCAAGCGTGACGAGAGCCTTGCCACGGTTGGCATGAAGGACAAAGTTGGGATCATCAGGATGTTTGGAGAGCCGGATCCACAGCACGTCAATATGGACACCGAGTTCGTCGACCATCAAGCCGGCACGCTCGCGCAGGACCGAACTCCGGCCGTCGGCGGCCACGACCAAGTCCGCCCGGATTTCGACCGGGCCATCGGCAGCAACTCCCCGAATACCCGCGACTCGGCCTTCCTCCTCAATTAAAGATGTGACTTCTGTTTGCATTCTCAAATGAAAGGTAGGAAAGCGGCTTCCTTGTTCAGCAAGGAAGTTGAGGAAATTCCACTGCGGCATAAGCGCCATGAACTTGCAATGCGTTCGAAGATGCGTCATATCGTTCAAGACGATTTCGTCGCCGCCAATCCTGGCGCGCACTTTTGTAAGGCGTTGATGCGGCAGCCTGAGCAGGTCCTCCAGGACGCCCAACTCGTGCATCAATTCAAGCGTCGAGGGATGAACCGTGTCGCCGCGGAAGTCGTGCAGGAAATCGGCGTGTTTCTCCAAAATCTGGACCTCGATGCCGGCTCGCGCCAGCAAATACCCCAGCACCATTCCGGCTGGTCCGCCGCCCACAATGCAGCAGGTTTTCCGCAAGTATGATCCCGTCAATTCGTCTCCTCTCTTTTCTGTAATTAACCGGAGGAGAGACCGGCATCTCAAACCTCTCAGCCATTTCAGTGGACCGCAAAGCGGACATTCGGTTGTGTCTGTGTCTGCACATCTGGGTCAAATCTTGCTAAATTTTGTTGACATGCATCCAATTGACTGGTACTGGCGACCAAGACAAGGTGCGTTCAATGATGAAGAAGGCACAACCGCGAGTTATAGATAGAATCGGGACGGGCAGGAGATGCGTGTACGGAGTGGATCTACGCAACATGTTCGAGGGGGCGAGATCTGCAGGTGAGGCGGCGCCGATGGTGCTGGTCTTCAAAGGCTAAATCCGGACCTGCAAAGTTAGATCGTATCTATTGCAAAAGCGAAGCAAGCTCGATTCGCGGATTTCTATTGCGGCAGCTGTTCAGATGGATCGCTGGACCACCTTTCCAGCTGATACTCTCTCGGGCTGGTTCCACACAGACGACGAAACACTCGCGCAAAATGCTGCTGAGTTTTGAACCCGCAAGCGACGGCGACATCTAGAATACGCACTCGGGGCGTGCACAACATCTCTTTCCCACGTTCGATTCTGTTGCGCAATACGAATTGGTGCGGCGTCTCGCCCGTCGACTTGCGAAACATCCGCGCAAAATGAGGCGGGCTCATCTCCACCGATTGCGCCATTTCGACGAGGGTTAACTCGTCTTCCATGTTCGCATGCACCAGTTCCGTAATCGTCCGCAAACGCGCCGGACCGAGTCCACCTCGAAAAGGCTGCACTGAAAGGCTGCGACCGCCATACGCATCGATCAGGGCGGCGGCAACCGCCTGTTCCACGGAATCCAGAAACAGCCGTCCACTTGGGAATCCCGCAATTCTCTCCGCATTCACCGCGGCGATCAGCGCAGCCAGTCGCGCGTCCACCATTTTGCACCGGTGGCCTTCAACCAAGGCCCCTATTCCATCGGAGGCCGCCACCAGGGCAGCATCGGAAATGCGGAAGAGCAGACGCTCCTGGTCACCTGCTCCAACCCATCGTTCCGTATGACGAGGGAAAAATCCTATTTCGCCAGCTTGAAAGGTTACCCGCCGCATGGCGGCACGCCGCGGTCCCACCTCAATGGCGCCGTGCCGCAGCATCATTGCGAGAACATGCTCGTCCTGCACCTGTATATACGGGTCTTTGACTGACCCCAGTACATCCACCGCTACTCTCATTACTTCGTATCACCCCTCTTTCCTGGATTGGATGCTTTGATCGTCATGAATAATTCAGCAAAATTCGGCCCAAGTGCGCCCATTTAGGCACAAGGCGATATTCAGGATCTGGTGTTCTGACGGAGTTGGTAACGAATCTTGTATTTGAGGAGACTTCTATGAGCAGTGCAGCCCAAAAACAACAGTCACTTGTGCCTAACGGTCAAGCATCAATCCGCAGAGCCCCGTCAATCAAACATCAGCCCAGATCGAAACGCTTTTACTTTGACGTTGGCATCGGGGCCGTATGTTTGTCGGGTGCAGATACGGGAGGGGCATATTGCCTCCTGGAGGTAAGTGCCGCGCCCGGAATAAGCGTGCCTCGCCATAAGCATACGCGTGAAGATGAGGCGTACTTTGTCCTTGCTGGAGAGCTCGAGGTCACCGTCGGGGACACGGTCTTCGTTCTTCACGCCGGCGATACTCTCATGGCCCCACGCGACATCCCCCACGAGCTACGAAATTCCGGCACCCGCGAGAATCATTTTCTACTCCTATTTTCACCTTCCGGGTTCGAGGAGTTCGTCATGGCGACGGCCATTCCTGCACCCGACAACGCGGCTGCGCCAACCGAACCGCAACTTCAAGGCGAGGCCCTTGCGATCGCGATCCAGAACGTCCATCGGCTCGCATCCGACTATGGGATTCTCTTCGGCTGATGGTGTCGATGACGGTGAGCCAATGCTTGTGATCGGAATGTTGTTATCGATGCTATTTCAGCGGACCATTGCGGCGACAAATGATCAACCGTCTGTGCGGTCGGAGACCCTGCTGCGCAGTAGCGCGTCTTGGGAAGGCCAGCCTTATGAGTCTTACCCGTCGGGCCGGCCGGAGCTGACCATATTGCGAATCAGTCTCCTACCGCACACTCAACTCGAATGGCACAGTCATCCGATGCCAAGCGCTGCCTACATCGTCGCCGGAGAACTGACGCTTGAGAGAAAGAAAGATGGCAAGAAGCAACGTTTTACGGCCGGGCAGGCGGTCTCTGAGACAGTCGACACGTTCCATAGGGGAGTGACGGGAAGTCAACCAGTTGTACTGATCGTCTTTTACGCCGGGAGCCCAGGCATGCCTCTCAGTGGGCATCGCTGCTGTTAGACCAACTCTTGGAGGGGCAGACGAATCGTCGTCTATTGAACTTCAGGTCTGAGTTACTGAATCATCTCACCAAAAGGAGTGGACGTGTGGCCCGATAATCGTATTCTCGATCTTTTTGGCATTGAGGTACCAATCATTCAAGCACCGATGGCGGGATCGGTGCTATCGGACATGGTCGTCGCTGTCTCCGAGGCTGGCGGACTCGGTTCGCTACCTTGTGCGCTATTGAGCCTGGAACAGGCGCGCAAGGAACTTGAAACCATCCGCCGAAAGACAGCGCGCCCGATCAATACGAACTTTTTCTGTCACCAGCAGCCACGGGACGACCCGGCTCGCGAAGTGGGCTGGAGACGCCGTTTGGAAGCCTATTACATTGAACTGGGGCTCGATAGCAAGACTGGCGTTCCAAGCTCCAGCCGCGCGCCCTTCGACAACAAAATGTGTGATCTCGTCATGGAGTTTCATCCGGAGGTCGTCAGCTTCCACTTCGGTCTTCCGGACAAGAACCTGCTGGCGCGAGTTCGGAGGGCAGGGGCGAAAATCATTTCCTCGGCAACTTGTGTCGACGAGGCCCGCTGGCTTGAGGATCAAGGGTGCGACTCAATTGTCGTCCAGGGTTATGAGGCAGGTGGGCATCGGGGCATGTTTCTCACCGAGGATGTCGCTACGCAGGTCGGCACGATGGCGCTGGTGCCACAGATTGTTGACGCGGTGAAGGTGCCAGTCATCGCTGCCGGAGGCATCGCGGATGAACGCAGCATAGCGGCGGCCTTTGCTCTTGGCGCCGCGGCGGTGCAGATCGGCACGGCCTACTTGCTCTGCGCGGAGGCCCAGATCAGCCAAATCTACCGTCAGGCATTGAAAGGGGCGAAGGACAATGAGACTGCGGTCACCAACGTATTCACGGGCCGTGCAGCGCGAGGAATCGTGAATCGCCTTATCCGCGTGGTGGGGCCAATCTCCGACGTCACTCCGGATTTTCCGATCGCAGCTGCGGCTTTAGCACCGCTCCGCACGAAGTCAGAGACTGCTGGATCGCCTGAGTTCACTCCGTTGTGGTCAGGCCAGGCCGCTCGTCTGAGTCGCGAACTTCCCGCAGCAGAGCTGACTAGGCGATTAGCCGAAGAAGCTCAAATTGCGCTAAACCATGGCGTCCATGGACTGTCACGTGCGCTCGCGCAAGCGGAGGCACTGGGGCGAAAGTAGTGGAATCACCTCTGGTTGTGCCCCGCTGGAAGTCTGAGAGACCCATAGTCAGGCCACCCTTTCCCTGCCGAGACGTCCGGCTGCCATATCAGATTCCCGTGCATGCATGCTCAATACTATTGATATCAATATACTCAGTCGTTGGGGTATGCTGTGCCAGAGGTCTATACACTCTCTATGAGTTCACCACCGTCAGATCCAGTTCACCTTTGGCTTGTGATGAACAAAGCCGTTCTAGCCATTCAGAGGTATGCGCTCAGCGGGATCTTACAATCAGGGTTGGGTGACTCCGATTTCAGAGTGCTGGAAGTTCTCCTCCATAAGGGCCCTCTTCCTGTAAATACCATCGGCCCCAAGGTGAACCTCACCCCAGGCTCGATCAGTGTGGCTGTAGAGCGTCTCCATCGCAAAGGCTTGGTAAGCCGCGTCGAGAGCGCAGAGGATCGACGCATCCGCATGGTTGCTCTCACGCGGCAGGGCAAGAATCTGATTGTGGTTGTCTTTCGCAAACACGCGGCCGCAATTCGCAAGGTGTTCTCTGAAATTCCTGCGGACGCACAACGACAGCTTGAAAGACCTTTAACCAGGCTGGTAGGCAAGCGGAGGCTCTCGGCTTGGCAGAAGAGCGGGAACGCTGAGTGGGGTTCTCAGATCTTCCATACCTAGCAGCCCGTGGTGCAAGTCTAGATTCGAGTGACGATAAAGAGGTGAGGAATCCACAGGCAGAGCCCATAGAATGCGCGCATGGCGATGAGCAAGCGGGTCAGCGAGGGGCTGCAAGAGGAGAT
>Ga0306926_10001052_pt1 | contig 27168 bp, 28 predicted proteins | sample flu12Cox44000178_FD_203759 | JGI IMG/M metagenome (GOLD analysis project Ga0306926, IMG submission 203759) | Lab enrichment of tropical soil microbial communities from Luquillo Experimental Forest, Puerto Rico - flux8day.12C.oxic.44.000.178 (v2)... | ecosystem: Environmental > Terrestrial >...
GTCTTCTTCCTCGCCGCCCTCGCCCCGCTCGCGCAGCAGATGCCCGAGCAGCATGCGCCGGGCGCGCCGCCGACGCAGGATGCGGCTGCCGATCAGCAGGCGCATGAGGCGTCGGTCCCCATCGCCTCCCTCGGCGAACTCATCCTCGCCCTCGTCTTCCTCTTCCTCCCCGGCCTCACCCCGCTCGCGCAGCAAGTGCCCGATCAGCATGCGGCGCACACGACGGCGCCGCAGCAGCCGGCTGCCAATCAGCAGGCGGACGAGCCGGCGCTCCTTATCGGAACCCTCCTCTCCCGATGCCTCCTCGCCGCCCTCGGCTTCCTCGCCTTCCTCGTCTTCCTCCTCCGCCCCACCGCGCTCACGCACCAGGTGTGCGAGCAGCAGGTTCCGCAGGCGGCGCCGGCGCAGCAGCCGGCTGCCGATCAGAAGGCGCACGATTCGTCGTTCCCTGTCGGAGTCATCGTCGCCCGATCCTTCCTCACCCTCGTCCTCTTCTTCCTCCGCCTCGCCGCGCTCCCGCAACAGGTGTGCGAGCAGCAGGTTGCGCAAGCGGCGCCGACGCAGCAGGCGACTGCCGATCAACAAGCGCACGATGCGCCGCCCCTCCTCTTCGCCGCCCTCTCCCTCTTCACCCTCGGCGTCCTCGTCCTCCGCCCCGTATCGGTCACCGATGAGCCGCGCAAGGAGCGCACGGCTCATTCGCTTGCGGCGCATGGCACGGCTACCCATGGCGAGTCGCGCCAGTTCCTCTGTTTCAGTCATAAGTCCTCCTGACGGTCTCAGTTGGCACGAGCGGGCGCAGCGCGATCCGATTGCAGTCCGGTCGTGGAGCTGGTGTCGGCGGCCGCTGGTGCCTTCATCGCGTGCTGTATCAACGTTCCCAGAATCGCCCGGTTCAGAGCTTCGCGCTGCATGAGGCGCCTGGCCGGGCTGTGCTCGATCAGTGGTGTCAGCAGCAGCTGGCGCAGTTCCGCCTCATCGGCGGGCTCCTCAGCCCTGTCCTCGCGCTCACCGCCCCCCAACACGCAGTCGATGCCCGCCTCGAATGCCCGCTCGACGAATTGCTCGAGACTCCCTTCACTGCCGGCCTGTGCCAGGCTCGCTTTTTCCTCATCAGAGAGCTCGTGGCGCTCGCCGCTGGCATCTTCGGCCTCCAGCCTGACGATCTGCGCGGTACTCGCGTCTATGGTGAACGTGAACAGTTTGCCTGCCGACTGTCCGGTCTCGGTCGCTTGCTCGTCTTTCGTCATCTCCTGCTTCGGCATCTTGACCTCCTTCTGCCCATGCTTCCGTCCAACTGGAACCTTTCCAACGGGAACCTTCCGCTTGAAAGAATGGTTGTGACGAGGGCCAACGGGTGTACTCATTTCGGACTCCTTCAGACTCGGTGCTGATCCCTGTGATGTTGTCTTGCCCTGCACGTGAGGCGCCGCGCTCATCGGTCGCTGGATGAGGTGGTTCCTCGCGGCGCACGTGGCTCTGCCCCCAAGCAATGCACTTCGACAGCGCTGATGCTGTCTCGGCGTTCAGACGTAACGTGGTGAAAACTCATTATCGCACCGTGCACCACGATCGGTGATTGCCCTTTGTACCTATTTCCCGCGCGTGTGAAGATTTCATGACCGGTCCGCACGCACGAGCGATGCACTCGTGCGGCCTGCCTCCGGAGCAGTGAGCTCCTCTTGGTGCCTTGAGCGTGGGCGTGGACGCCTGTAGCGAGTCGCGTTGTCGCGGTTGCGCTCCTGCTTAGAAAGAGAATTCGGCGATGAAGCGGATCACATGGCCGCTCACGCCGTCGTAGTTCCTGCTCACGACCTTCGTGTACGACAGCGTCACCGACACCGCATCGCTCACCGCAACGCTGGCCGTTGCGCCGAGGGCGAACGAGCGCTGTCGGTCGGGTTGACTCACGCCGTTGATTGTCGTCTGGGCCCCCTCCATGAGGAGTGCGTCCACCGAGACCCACAGGGACTCGTTGAGGTTACGGGTGACGTGCGCTTCGAGCTGCAGAAGAGGCGCCTCACTGCTGTGGTTGCCCTGCGGCGGTGGCTCGTTGTTATCGCCGTACCAGGTCACCGACGGCAGCAGCTCGAACGATGTGAGCGATGGGTCGAGCAAGGAGTGGCCGATGTAGTAGCTCAACGGCAGGCCGAGCTGCAGCGCCCAGCGGTTCTGGCCGAGGTTGATCGGTGCGTTACGGTCGTACACGCCGGTCGGCGCATACACGCGGCTCAGTACGCTGAGCGCAAAGCGCGGCCGGTAGTTTCCGTACTCCTCGTCCGTGAGAGCGGGTGATCCCAGGACGCCGAACGCGGCGGCGATCTGCAGGTCGCCGATTCCGGAGCTCGAGTCGGTCTTCACGGTGTCACCGACTTTGACCGAGCGGTGCGCGGCGCCGACGGGCAGCGAGACGATCACTGAGCCGGCGTTTCCCCCGAGCACGATGCCGTGAGAGTACTCGATGATGCTGCCAGCGACGTTCACCTCGACTCCGGGAGTGACCGAGGCCGGATCGAAGGACGCGTCACTGCGTGCAAATTCGCCGTAGAGGCTGAGCGCCTGACTGCCCTCGGGAGCAAGCTCGTAGGCACGCGGGCCCTCACCCTGCGCCTGCGCGGCGGGCGACCACGCAAAGCATGAGATGAGCGCGCACACCGACAGCCTCGCGAGGAGCCGTGCGCCGCGCGAGGCTGCTGCGCTCATTTCACATCGACGCCGACCTTGAAGCGGAAGCAGCCCGGCGCCGGCTGGCCGCTCGATGAGGCTGCCGGGCGATAGTGCTCAGCGCCGGACAGCTCGAGTGCTGCCTTGTCGAAACCTGCAATGCCCGAGGAATTCGTCAGCACCGGTGGCTGCGTGATCTTGCCCTTCTCATCCACGCAGACGCACACGCCGGCTCTCGCCGCCGTGGGACCGGGCTGCTTGCGGTCGTCGAGCTCCTGCGCACTCGCGACGACCGCGGAGTTGCCGCTGTCACCCGCGTGGCCCGTCCCTGCCTGATTACACCCTGCCGCCTGGGGCGCAGTCGCGACGCCCGGCGACTTCAGCGCCAGCTGCTGCCAGGAGGCGATCGCCTCGGCATCCCCGAGGCGCGTTGCGGGCAGAAAATGCAGCTTCAGGACACAGCTCGTCGCCGCCGCGTCGAAGCCTTCCGATCCCGAGGAGTCTCGAACCGTGGCCTTCGAGGGGACGCCGGTGGGCCCCACAACGAACTGAATGACCGCCACCGCGCCCGGGTCCGCGTTGGTTTGCTTGAGCTCGGGACAACGCTTTTCCGGGTCCACCCCCCACGGGAAGCGGGCCTGACGCAGCTCCCCGGCGGGCGCTGCCGCAGCCGCGCCGCTTTGCGCGATTCCGCGGTGCGGGTGCGCCGCGAGCAACAATGCGCACGCGAGAGTCACATGCCAGCCCCTCATAGCATCCCCTTTACTGCCTGTGTCAGGCCGCTATCTCACGACCGTCGCGATGCGTGCGTTCACCTGAATGTTCGTGGCATGCAGGCCGGGCTTCTGACCGTGATGGTCGAACTCCAGTCTCACACCGGGCCGGAAGATCAGGCAATGGGTCGAGCCGCCGAAATGGAACATGCCGATCTGGTCACCTTTCTGCACGCGCTGCCCCTCGTAGGCTGTGATCTGGCAGGTCGAAACCTCTGCCATCCCGACCGCGAGCACACACATCAGCCCGATGTCGGGGTTGTCAGCCTCGATGAAGACGAGCGCCCGGGTCGCCACCTCGGTGATGTAGCCCTGCGAATCATTGGGTCCGGCCGGGTCAAATCCGTGCGTGGCCGCTTCCGCGAAGTACGACCCGTCCTTGACGTATGCCTTCCGTATCGTGCCGCTCACCGGGCTGTGCCAGCGGTGATAGCTGAGGGGGCTGAGGTACGCCTGGTAGACCGACGCGCCGGCAAAGAGCGGCGCGAGTGTGTCGTTCGCGAGCATGTGCACGATCGAGTACGGCTGTGACTTGATCCAGAAGCGGTCGCGGTAGCTCACCTGGCGCGCAATGCGGTAGGGCGCCGACTCACAGGCGTTGACGATGACCCTGTCATCGTCGGGGCTGGCCACGGGTCGCACCCCCGGGCGAAATTCGCGGGTGAAGAAATCGTCCCATGACCTGAAGCCATGTTGCGGCTCATCGGGTGCGCATCTGAACTCGCGCTCGAAGTCCGGCATCGCCTGGCGCGCATCGGCTCCGAACCAACCCTTGTGTGGATCGTCGCTCAGCACGTAGGTCGAATCGCTCGAGCCGAGAAACCGCGCCCAGGCATTCAAAACCTTCTTCAGCTCGCTGTTGACACGCTCATTGAGGAAGACTGCCACTCCTGCGGCTGTCCCCATGGACCAGTCGAAAATCGTATTGATCGGGCAACCGACGAGCCCCGTCTGGTCGTACTCGGGGGCGTGGGTCATGAGGGTGTTGAGCAGCTGCAGCATGTGCTGATAGTCCCGCACCTGGGGCTTCCCGGTCGGATCCTTGTTATAGGGCGGCCGGCGCGGTACCTGCTCGAACATCTGGTTGAACAGCATGAAGATCGCGGGATCCGATTCGATGAGGTCGCGAAAGTCCGCGATGACCGGGTGCAGCGGCCGCGGTTCGGTATGCGCCTTATGGATCATGGCTTCGAGCCAGCGCGCGAGAAAGGCGTGATCTGAGGGGAGCCACCGGCCCACGCGATACGGCGCGGGAATTTCTGCCGATTCCATCGGGGTACCTCCGGCGCAGTGATACCCTCAGTCTACAGGGGCTCCAGGGCTCAACGGGCGGGGCGTGTCAGCTCAGGGGTACTTGTTCTCGACCACGGCGCGTACCGGCTGGGTGTCGTACACCAGCACGATCGACTGGATGTGCCCGGTGCTCGGATCGAAGTTGAAAACGTCCGCACAGTCGAACGCCACGCGCGAGCCATCCTTGAGGCGCCAGTCGTACTGGTAATAGGCGACCGCCCGCAGATGGCCTTCGGCGCTCACCAGCACATCGTGCACCGTGAGCTTGGTCTCGCGCGATGCGTCGGCCACCTTCTTGATGTACTGCCGCACCGGCAGCCGCCCGAGAAAAGGCGACTCCACCCAACCGTCAGGTATGAACAGTGCCGCGGCCTTGTCGGCGTTTCCCACTTCGAGCGCCTTGAGATAGTCGTGCACCAAGCGCTGCATAGGCTCCTCCGGCCCCTCCCGGCCAAGGTGGGGCGGGCGCCGTGCGCCCGCCGGCAGCTAACCCTGAGCCGTCCGCCGCCCGGCGGTCAAGTTGTTTTTGCCCGCGGTTGCCTGGATCACGGCTCGAGTGCCGGCAGAACGTGTTCGGTGAGCAGCCGCTCGGTGAGGGCGCCGGCGCCCGCGACATGGAAGTTGACCGTGGTCACGACCACGACCAGTTGCTCGGCCGGAAACACATAGACCTTGTTGCCGCCGGTGCCGTACATCGCGTAGCCCTTGAAGTCACGGCCGTTGGCATGGACGGTCGGCAGCCACCACAGGTAACCATAGTCGGTGTCCTCGCGTGCGTTGGCGTGCGGTGTGGTCGAGCGTCGCACCCACTCGGCCGACAGCACCCGCCGGCCGTTCCAGGTGCCACCGTTGAGGTACAGCTGGCCGAGCCTCAGCAGGTCGCGGCTGCGCAGGTTCAGTCCGCCGCCGGTCATGGCGGGCCCGAGCGGCTGGAATTGCCAGCGGACGTGAGTGATCTCGAGGGGTGCGAACAGATTGTCGCGGGCGAAGTCAGGGACGCTCTGCCTGGTGGTTCGCTCGAGCAGCGCCCCGAGTGTCGTGGCGCCCGCGGTGCAGTAGCTCCAGCTGCGCCCGTACGGTGAAGCAGCCGGTTTCGCCACCCAGTCCGGGAAGCCGCGGATCGGCAGATCGAGCGTGAACCGTATCCAGTCCTCGACCAGATACATGCGCTCCTCGTTGCCGCGCGAGAAGGAGTTCTCATCGTCGCACTCGAGCAGGGAGCTCATGGTGAGGAAGTCCTCCACCGTGATCTGCGCCTTGCGCGGGTCGGGGTTCAGCAGCGGCTCCTTGTCGTGGAAGAAATCGAGCACGCGCGCGTCGACACCGGACAGCAGCCCGCGATCGATGGCGATCCCAACCAGCATGCCGGTGACGGTCTTGGTGGCCGAGCGGGTGTTGCGCAAGCCTTCGGCCCCCTCGGCGTCGAAGTAGGCTTCGTAGGCCAGCCGTCCGCGACGCGCCACCAACACGCTGGTGACTTGTTTGAATTCGCCCGCCCGAATCGACTGCTCCATCCGTGTCAGGCGTTGCGCAGCAAGCCCGACGCGGGCGGGCTCCGCGGGCGCCAGCTCCTCTCCCTTGCCCGGTGGTGCCGTGACCGCGAGCAGCAATGCCCACAAGACCCATCCCCTGTTGCTCATCTCCGTCTCCTCGCAACGCGACGCCCAGCGCCAGCGTGCTCACCCTGCTTCAGAGCGCGGCGCGGGTCTTGCCGAATTGAAACCTGGGTAGCAGCGGGCTCGGCCTACGCGGCGAGCGCGCGGTATTTGCCCGGCGGCAGGCCGAAGTAGCGTGCGAACACGCGGCTGAAGTGGCTCTGGTCGGCGAAGCCGCTGCTGAGCGCCACCTCGGCGAGCGGCTGCGCGGTCCGCAGGAGGAGTGATGCCGCCTGCTCGAGGCGGCGGAACCGTGCGAACTCGCCGGGAGTGCAGCGCAGATGTCGCCGGAAGGTGCGCGCCAGGTGGATCGGGTGCACACCCACTGCGTTGGCGATCTCGGCGATGGTGAGCTCCTCGCGATAGCGATCCTGCAGCAGCTCGACCGCGCTCCCAAGCCACCGCGGTGGCGACATCGGCAGTCCTTGCCGGCGCGCGTCCATGCTGCCAAGCAGTTCCATGCAGCGCGCATCGACCGACAAGGTCGCGGCCTCCGCGGTACAGGCGGCGGCGATGCGCATGGCGAGCGCGTGCTGCGGGGGCGCCGTCAGATATCGCGGCTCATTGGGAACGGCTGTCCCGGCGAGCGCTACCGCCGCATATCCGGGTGCCAGTGAGATGGCGAAGAAGCTGCCCCGCCCGCGCTCGAAATGGTCACGGTGAGTGGTGCCCGGGGGGTTGTAGATCAACACCGGGCCGGTGCCGCGCCGGCCCGCAGCCGAGAGGTACTCACCGCCCGTCACCAGTATGAAATGAGCGTCGCGATGGGTGTGGGTGAGAACCTGCTCGGGCGAGCCCGCGGCAATGCGATGCGAGACCTCGATGCCAGCGACCGAGCGCACGAGCCGCGCGCCGCCGAAGAACTCCCCGGGGGCAAGGTTCAGGGGGCCGGTGCCCCGGGTCATCTCCTCGCAGGTGGTGGCGGCACTCTCGCCCATCTCTGAGGTCTACACTGATGTCGCTCAGTGCCCCGCATAGCACCATGGACAAGCGTACACGCCGCGGCATCCTGATCATCACGTTCGCGCTCATGGCTGCCGTTCCCGGCTGCGATGCTTACACGACCGTCCGCCGCTGCGGGTCAGAGGGCTGCCCGGCGGATCAGCAGATCACGACCGATATCAGGGCGCTCCTCTCGCAACGTACGGCGCTACTGGCCCCCAACATGGTGTACGTGCGGACCCTGGACGGCGTTGTCTACCTGAGCGGCCAGGTGGCAACGCCGCTGCAACGCACTGAAGCCGAGGATGTGGTGCGCCACGTCGCCGGCGTCAGGCGCGTGATCAATACGATCAGTCTTTCCTACCGGGGATAGTGCGGCGTGCGCGCCTGCCGGGGGCAGGCGGCACGCTACTTCTCTGTACACCGGCCCCCGTCATGCTCCGCGCACTCGCGCAGCCCCGTCAGCACCGCGCGGCTGTCGCGGCGCAGTGAGTGCGCGACCAGCGCCTGCGGGATCCAGAATCCGGGATCGACGTACACCTCATATTGCACCACGGTGCCCGTGCCATCGGCGGTCGGCGTGAACAGCCACGTGCCTTCCTCCTCTTTGAGATTGCCGCTGATCCGGTGGAAGTCGATCCGGTGCGGTCGATCGTAGTCGGCACGAAAGACGTAGCGCACCGTCGGCAGCAGCCAGGAATAGCGCACTTCGTGCTCGACATCCTGCCAGCTGCCATCGGCCGCACCATCGATGCGCCGGCACTCCCGCAGACCGGGCACAAACAACAGCGCCCGGTGGCAATCGGTCACGATGCTCCAGATCGCCTCCGGTGTAGCCTCGATGCGCACGGCCGCGCGGATGCGCCCGCGCGGATGGGCAGGATCGATCGCACTCGTCGCCACGACGACTTCACCCGCCGCGAGGCGCTGCTGGATGGCCGGATCTGTGACCCACGTGCTCTGCGCGTCGGCGTGTGCGGGCACGAGCAGCGTCAGCACGAGGGCAAGCCAGCCTGAGCTCAGGGCATCCAGTGCCGCCTCCAACAGACGCAGTATGCCGGCACTCGTAAGTGCCGCCGAGAGCGCCCGCGGGTTCATTCGAGATCGGTGAGCGCGCGAGGCTCGACCCGGCCCTCTGACACACGGACCCCTTCGGCACGCAGGCGGCGCGCCTGCTCGTGGTATCCGCGCGAGTATTTCGGGAATGCAATGCGGCCGCCTGCCGCGACGACTCGATGCCACGGCAGATTGAGGGCTTTCGGCGCAACGCGCAGCGCAAAACCCGTCTGACGCGCCCGCCCCGGGATTCCTGCCGCACGCGCGACGGCACCGTAGGTCGAGACCTGGCCGCGTGGGATGGTGCAGACCACGTGCCAGATCGCCTGGAGTGCCGGACTGTCATCGCCTGCCGCAGGACGCGACGCGACGGGCGGCCGCGCACTGCGCCGCGCTTCGCGCCGCGGCTTGCGGCCGGACCTCGGGCGATGCTGCGGATCTGCTGCACGTGCCATTCCGGCTCGAGTCTAAGCCATCCCGCCGCGCGGGAGCGGTGCAAACCGAATGCTAAGATCCAGCATATGCACAGAACCAGCGTCCTCACCCTGACTGCGGTGCTCCTGTGGCCGCTCGCTGCGCGTGCGAACGATGTCGATCTGGCGGAGCTTGGCGTACGGCTGAGCACGCTGCCGGGCACGGTCACCCAACCGCAGGTGTCCCAGCGCCCGGGCGGCTACGATGCCGTCATACGCCTCGGCCTGGCGACGCTCGAGATCTATCGCGAGGACGACCCAGCGCCGGTCGGCAGTGACGTTGCCGATCCACACTACCGCTCATTGCTCGATCGCCGTTATCGCGGCGGCGTCGAGGCAAAGACGCTCGGCGCACCCACCGCGCTCGGTGGTCACAGCGCCTGGACGGTGGTGGACACGCGCGAGGACAGCTCCTCCGACGTGACGCACTACACCTGCCTCAGCTACGTGATCGTCGATCAGCACCTGTATCGGCTCGCAGTCACGGCCGATGGCTCCCCGGGGCGTCCGCCGGAGTTCGATGCGCTCGTCAAGGCGTTGTCCGGGGTGAGCTTCGAGCAAGTGCAGCGCCCGAACCGCGGTTAGCTCGCTCGACCTCGTCGGAGCAGTCCCGATAGACTTCCGCCGGGAGCGCAGCGCGGGGGAGCTCCGATGGCGGCGGCGCCGCACGAAGCGGTCGACGATTTCATTCTCGAGACGCGCGGCCTGACGAAGGCGTTCAAGGGCTTCGTCGCCGTGAGCGATGTCGACCTGCGGGTGCGGCGCGGCGAGATCCACGCGCTGATCGGCCCGAACGGTGCAGGCAAGACGACCTTCTTCAACCTGCTGACCAAGTTCCTGATCCCCGACCGCGGGCAGATCCTCTATCGCGGCGCGGACATCACCTGGGCGAAGCCGGCGGAGGTTGCCCGCCGTGGCATCGTGCGCTCCTTCCAGATGTCGGCGGTCTTTCCGCACCTCACGGTGCTGGAGAATGTGCGCATTGCGCTCCAGCCCGTACTCGCGACGACGTTTCAGTTCTGGAAGCCCGCCTCGAGCCTCACTGTGCTCGATGCGCGCGCCCGGGAGCTGCTCGAGCAGGTGGATCTCGGGACTTTCCTCCACGTGCGTGCCGTCGAGCTGCCTTACGGACGCAAGCGCGCGCTCGAGCTCGCCACGACCCTCGCGATGGCGCCGCAGCTGATGCTGCTCGATGAGCCGACCCAGGGCATGGCGCACGAGGACGTCGATCGTGTCACCGCCCTCATCCGCCAGGCAGCGACCAACCGCACGGTACTCATGGTCGAGCACAACATGCAGGTGGTCGCACGCATTGCCGATACCATCACGGTGCTGCAGCGGGGCAAGGTCATCGCCAGCGGGCAGTACGCAGCGGTCGCCCGTGACCCGCTGGTGATGGAAGCGTACATGGGATCGGCCGAAGCCGTACTCGCGGGCGCATCCGCATGAGTGCCGCGCCGTTGCGCGTGACGGACCTGCACGCCTACTACGGCGAATCGCACGTGCTCCACGGCGTCAGCTGTCACGTCCACGAGGGCGAGGTGGTGACGCTGTTGGGACGCAACGGCGCCGGGCGGACCACGACGCTGCGGGCACTGCTCGGGCTCGTGAGCCGCCGCGCGGGCTCGGTGATGATCAACGGTGAGGAAACGATCGCGCTACCCTCGCACCGCATCGCGCACCTCGGGGTGGGCTACTGTCCCGAGGAGCGGGGCATCTACGCGAGCCTGTCAGCCGAGGAGAACCTGCTGCTGCCGCCCGCGCTCGCGCCGGGCGGGCTGACCGTCGAGGAAATCTACGAGATGTTTCCCAACCTGCGCGAGCGCCGCCGCAGCCAGGGGACACACCTTTCCGGCGGCGAGCAGCAGATGCTGGCGCTCGCCCGCATCCTGCGCTGCGGCGCACGGCTGCTGCTGCTCGATGAGATCTCGGAAGGTCTGGCTCCGGTCATCGTACAGGCGCTGTCGCGGACCATCCGCGGCCTGCGCGAACGCGGCTACACCATCGTCATGGTGGAGCAGAACTTCCGTTTCGCCGCGCCGCTTGCCGACCGCTTCTACATAATGGAGCGCGGGCGCATGGTCGCGGATTTCGCCGCCCGAGAGCTTCAGGCCAGAATGGGCCTGTTGCACGAGTTTCTTGGCGTCTGACCCGGGCCCCATTCCACTGAGGAAAACACCAATGAACGAATTGAGCAGGTGGACCCTTGCGCTCGGCGCCGCAACTTTCGTGGCGGCAAGCTCGCATGCGGCGCACGCGGCCGACTCCGTGGTGATCGGCGATATCGACGATATGTCCGGCGTCTACGCGGATGTCGAGGGCGCGGGCGGGGTCGAGGCCATCAACATGGCGATCGCGGACTTCGGTGGCACGGTCCTCGGCCGCAAGATCACCGTGCTGAGCGCGGATCACCAGAACAAGCCCGACATCGGCGCCTCGAAGTTCCGCGAGTGGGCCGACCAACAGGGCGTCAACCTGGTGCTCGGTGGCTCCAACACCGGCGTCAGTATCGCCATGGCGAAGGTCGCGGCCGTCAAGAAGGTGCCCTTCATCGTCATCGGTGCCGGCGGCGCCTCGCTGACCAACGAGGATTGCACGGCCTACTCGGTCCACTACGTCTACGACACCACCGCGCTCGCCAACGGCACGGCGACCGCGATGGTGAATGCGGGCAACAAGACCTGGTTCTATCTGACCGCGGACTACGCCTTCGGCACCCAGCTCCAGGATGCCGCCGCCAAGGTCGTGGAGGCGCACGGCGGCAGGAACCTGGGAGCGGTGCGCGTACCGCTCGGCGCGGCGGATTTCTCCTCCTTCCTGCTGCAGGCACAGGCCTCCGGTGCGCAGGTGCTCGGTCTCGCGAACGCCGGCACCGACTTCAGCAACTCGCTCAAGGCGGCCAACGAGTTCGGCATCACCCGGACGATGAAGCCCGCGGCCCTGCTCGCCTTCCTCACCGACATCCACAGTCTCGGGCTCAAGACCGCACAGGGTTTGTACCTGACCACCGCCTGGTACTGGGACCTCGACGAGCAGACGCGGGCCTTCGCCGGGCGCTTCTTCGCCAGGATCAAACGCCAGCCGACCATGGATCAGGCCGGTGCCTATTCGGCGACGCTCACCTATCTCAAGGCGGTGAAGGCGGCCGCCACCACCGATGCCGACAGGGTCATGGCGCAGCTCAAGAAGGAGAAGATCAACGACATGTTCACCCAGGGCGGCTACATCCGTGCCGACGGCGCGATGATCCATCAGATGTACGTGATGCAGGTCAAGACGCCGCAGGAATCGAAGTATCCCTGGGACTACTACAAGGTCGTCAGGAAGATGAGCGGTGAGGAGGCCTTCGGGCCACTCACCGGCCGCTGCCCGCTGGCTCCGAAGTGAGCACGATCCTCGGCATTCCCGTGCCGGTGATACTCGGGCAGCTGACACTCGGCCTCGTCAACGGCTCGTTCTACGCGCTCCTCAGTCTCGGACTCGCAGTGATCTTCGGCCTGATGGGCGTGGTCAACTTCGCGCACGGCGCCTTCTACACGCTCGGAGCGTTTGCCGCACTCCTCGGCCTGCAGCACCTCGGCATCAACTACTGGGTGGCGCTGCTGCTCGCGCCGCTCGCTGTCGGACTGCTCGGCGTGCTGGTCGAGCGGCTGCTGCTGCGTCACCTCTACGGTCTCGATCCGCTCTATGGGCTACTGCTCACTTTTGGTCTCGCCCTGATCGTCGAGGGCTCGCTCCATCAGGTGTTCGGCGCGAGTGGCCAGTCCTACCCGGTGCCGGAGTCGCTCTCGGGAGCGCTCAATCTGCATTTCATGTTCCTGCCGCTGTACCGGGCCTGGGTGATTCTCGCCTCGGTGGTGGTCTGCTTCAGCACCTGGTTCGTCATCGAGCGGACCCGCCTCGGCGCGACGCTGCGCGCCGCCACGGAGAACGCACCGCTGCTCCAGGCCTTCGGCGTCAACGTACCGCTGCTGGTCGCCGCGACTTATGGCGGCGGCGTGGCGCTCGCCGCGCTCGCCGGAGTACTCGCCTCCCCGGTCGTGCTGGTGAACTCGCACATGGGGACCGAGCTCGTCATCGTGGTCTTCGCCGTGGTGGTGATCGGCGGCATGGGGTCGATCCTCGGCGCCATCGTGAGTGGACTGGTGCTGGGCGTGGTCGAGGGATTCACCAAGGTTATCTACCCGGAAGCCTCGAACATCGTCGTGTTCGTCATCATGGCGCTGGTGCTGATACTGCGGCCGGCGGGACTGTTCGGCCGGGAGTAGCGAGGTGCGCGCCACCATCGTGCTGTACGTGCTGCTCGGGCTTCTCGCGCTCTCCCTGCCGTGGCTCGGCGTCTACCCGGTGTTCCTGATGAAGCTTCTGTGCTTCGCGATGTTCGCCTGCGCCTACAACCTGCTGCTCGGCTTCGGTCGCATGCTCTCCTTCGGGCATGCGGCGTTCTTCGGCTTCGCCGCTTACGTGACCTCGTGGCTCATCACCGCACACGGCGCCGGGCCCGCCACGGCGGCCCTCTGCGGCATGGCGGTTGCGGCCTTGCTCGGCGTGGTCATCGGCGGACTCGCGATCCGTCGCCGCGGCATCTACTTCGCCATGATCACCCTCGCGCTCGGACAACTCGTGTACTTCGTCTGCCTCGAAGCGCCCTTCACCGGTGGCGAGAACGGACTGCAGGGTGTGCCGCGCGGCACGCTCTTCGGGCTGCTGCCGCTCAGGTCCGACAGGGTGATGTACTACCTGGTGCTCGCCGCGTTCGTGGCGGTGTTCATGTTCATCCGCCGCGTCGTGCACTCGCCCTTCGGCCACGTATTGCGGGCGATCCGCGAGAACGAAACGCGCGCGATCTCGTTGGGCTACGACATCAATCGCTACAAGCTGCTCGCCTTCGTGCTCTCCGCGGCGCTGAGCGGACTCGCCGGCTCGCTGAACTCGCTGGTGCTCGGCTTCGCGACACTCTCGGACGTGCAGCAGTCGGCCTCCGGCGAGGTGATTCTCATGACGCTCCTCGGCGGTACGGGTACCTTCTTCGGCCCGGTCGTGGGAGCTGCCATCGTGATCACGCTGCAGGAGTATCTGTCGGATGTGGTCGGCGGGTGGGTAACCGCCATCATCGGCGTCATATTCGTCGCGTGCGTGCTGTCCTTCCGTCGTGGCATCGTCGGGGAGATCGAAGCCCTGCGGCTGCGGCGCACGCGGCCGGGCGCGGCAGGGCCCGCCGCGCACGCCTGAGGGCGCACACTCAGCCCTTCGGTCGTGCGCCGCGCCGTATGTGAGGGGGCGGCTGGTACAGCCCGCCCGACCAATCGATGAGCTGATCGATGCTGCGCGCGGCGAGCAGCGAGTGCTGCGCCGCGTTGCGCGAAACACCCAGATCCTTGGGGTATGCGACGATACCGCGCGCACGCAGGCTCGCGGTGCGCTGCGGGTCGGCGGCGCGCCCGATCGGTGTGGCGCCGGCAATGGCGGCGAGCGCCGCGCGTCGCTCTTCGCCACCCGCGGTGCGATCAAGGTAGGCGATGCCCTCTTCGCTCACCACGTGGCTCACGTCATCACCGTAGATCATGACCGGCGCAATCGGCATGCCATCGCGGCGCCCTACTTCCACCGCATCGAGCGACTCGACGAGCGCCGGCACCGCGCTGCGGAAGGTCTCCACCAGCTGCACCACGAGCTTGCGTCCACGCACGACGGGTGTGTCGGCCGTGATGAGGCTGAGCCACGCGGCACTCGTGTGACGGCGGCCCCTCGGATCGTGACCCATGTTGGGCGCGCCGCCGAAGCCGGCGAGGCGCCCGTGAGTGACAGTCGAGGAGTTGCCATCCGCATCCATCTGCAGTGTTGCGCCGATGAACAGATCGACGCCGTACTGACCCGCGAGTTGAGCCAGGGTCCGATTCGAGCGCAGGCTGCCATCGGCGCCGACGAAAAAGACATCCGGCCGCGCCTCGACGTACGGCTCCATGCCCGCTTCACTGCCGAAGCAATGCACACTCTCCACCCAGCCGCTCTCGATGGCCGGAATGAGTGTCGGATGCGGATTGAGCGCCCAGTGGCGGCAGATCTTCCCCTTGAGGCCGAGCGACTCACCGTAGGTCGGCAGGAGCAGCTCGATGGCCGCGGTCGCAAGCCCGATGCCATGATTGAGCGAGGAGACACCGTGCCGCTCGTAGATGCCGCGGATCGTGAGCATCGCCATCAGCACCTGATGCTCACTGATCCGCGCCGGGTCGCGCGTGAACAGGGCTTCGAGCGCGAAGGGGCGGTCGGCAGGCACGATCAGATCGACCCAGGAGCCCGGAATGTCGACGCGCGGCAGCTCCTCCACCAGCTCGTTCACCTGCGCCAGCACGACGCCGTGACGGAACGCAGTGGCCTCGACGATCGTGGGAGTGTCCTCGGTGTTGGCACCGGTATAGAGATTGCCCGCGCGGTCCGCCTGCGCGGCACACACCAGTGCCACCTGCGGTGTCAGGTTGATGAACATGCGGGCGTACAGCTCGATGTAGGTGTGGATCGAGCCGATCTCGAGCTTGCCCTCATCGAGCAGCTGCGCCATGCGCACGCTCTGCGGACCTGCGAAGGAGAAGTCCAGGCGGCGTGCGATACCGCGCTCGAAGAGCGTCAGGTGCTCCGGGCGGCTGATGCTGGGGACCAGAAGGTGCAGGTCGTGCACGCGGGCTGGATCCACCTGCACGAGCGAGCGCGAGAGGAAATCGGCTTGCTTCTGGTTGTCGCCCTCGAGCACGACACGGTCACGGGGGTGGAGCAGCGATTCGAGGAGCGCAACGATCGAGTCGCGCCGCACGAGCTTGCCATCCACGTACGGCGTGACCTGCTGAAGCCGGAGCCGCTTTTCATCCCGGCGCGAGGTCCAGGAGCGCCGCGCGTTGTTGATCTGATGTGTAGTCATTACCTGCGGAATGTAGCCTACCGGTTGCCGCAGGCAGCGCTGCCACCTTACACGCGAGTGTCGAACTATCTTACAACCGGCGGTCGGTTTCCACCGGCCCAGGCCGCGGTTGCGCTTGCCGGACAGGGCGGCGGATCGACCCCTCACCGCCGTATATACTCTGAGCCGAGCAAAACTGCGGTACCGGAGAGCGTAAGCACGTCATGGCTTGCGTCCGTATTCTCATTGCTGACGATCACGAGCTGGTGCGGGAGGGCCTGCGCGCGCTCCTCGCCGCGCGTCCCGCCTGGGAAGTGTGTGGCGAGGCCGTCGACGGTGTGGAAGCCATCGAGAAGGCTGTCGAACTGCGCCCGGACATCGTGCTGCTCGATGTCAGCATGCCGCGCCTGGGGGGCCTCGAAGCCGCGGCCGTGATCAGGCGCGAGTCCCCGGCCTCGGAGATCGTGATCGTCAGTCAGCACGACCCGGCGGAGATGCTACCGAGTGCGCTCGAGGCCGGAGCGCGCGGCTTCGTGTCGAAATCGGACATCGCGAGCAACCTGCTGTCGACCATCGAGTCGATCGTCGACCCGGCGCGGCGCACGGGCGCGGCGAACGGCGCGGAGCGGACGCGCGAGCGGCCGTCCGTGCTTCCCGGCCCGCTCGACCCGGAGCGGCAGCGCGCCGAGAATCTGCTGCTCGAGCAGAACCACCTGCTCGAGCTGATCGCGCGCGGTCGCCCGCTCGATCACTGCTTGCGCGCCATCACCGAGTCCGTCGCCCATCTTCAGCCCGGCGTGCGCGCCGCCATCGCGCTCCTCGATGGCAAGCGCCTGCGCATCGAGCGCATCGTGTCATCGCGACTCCCGGCGGTGCTCACGGTGCAGTTGTGCGAGTTGCCGATCGCGAGCTACAGCACCCTGCCGTGCGCTGCCGCCCTGCGTCGCGGTGAGCCGGTCACCTGCGCCGACATCGCCGGCGATGCGCAGTGGGCTCCGCAGTGGCGCGAGCTGTGCCTCGCGCATGGCGTACGCGCCGTACATACCGCACCGGTGTGGAATGCCGATGGTGCGGCGATTGCCTCCTTCTTCGTTTGCCTCGGCGAGGCACGCGAGCCGAACGCGTGGGAGCGCGATCTCGTACAGTTCGGCGCCCACCTGGGGAGCCTCGCGATCGAGCGCAAGCAGGTCGAGGAAATCCTCCGCCAGCGCTCCGCACAGCTCGAGATCCTCGTCGATCAGGCGCCGATCGGGGTGTTCCTGCTGGATGGCGATTTGCGCGTCCGTAAGGTCAACCCCGTCGCGCGCCCCTCTTTCGGCCCGTTTCCCGACCTCGTGGGCCGCAATTACTGCGAACTGCTGCGCCAGGTGCGCGAGCCGGAATACGCGCAAGAGGTGCTGCGCATCTTCCGCCATACCCTCGCTACCGGCGAATCGTACGAGGCCACCGAGCAGGCCCCGCCGCTCGGCAGCAGCTCCCCGGCCGAATATTACGACTGGCGGGTTGATCGCATCCCGCTGCCGGAGGGCGGTCATGGCGTCGTCTGCTACTTCCGCAACGTGTCGGTCGAGACGCAGTCGCGCGCGGCGCTGCAGGAGGCGCGCGATCACCTCGAGTCGCGCGTGCGCGAGCGCACCGAGGAGCTGGAGAAGGCGTACAAGAGTCTGCGCGTGCTCTCGATGCGCATGATGCAGATGCAGGATGAGGACCGGCGCCGCATCGCTCGCGACCTGCACGATTCCGCCGGGCAACTGCTGGCGGCGCTCGGCATGGAGCTGGCGAGCCTCAATGCACGGGCGGCCGCGCTGTCCCCCGAGCTCGCCGCGGATATCAACAGCAGCCTGCAGCTCGTGCAGCAGCTGACGCAGGACATCCGTACCGCCTCCTACCTGTTGCACCCGCCGCTGCTCGATGACGCGGGGCTGAGCGGCGCATTGCGCTGGTACGTCGCCGGGCTCTCCAAGCGCAGCGGCATCGCCATCACGCTCGAGCTCGATGAGGCGCTCGGCAGGCTGCCTCGCGAGCTCGAGGCGGCGGTGTTCCACATCGTGCAGGAGAGCCTGACGAACATTCACCGCCACTCGGGCAGCAAGACGGCGACGCTGCGTATCGCGCGCACCGGCGGGCGGCTGTTGCTCGACATCGAAGACGAAGGCAGTGGCATCCCCGCCGAAATCCTGCGGGAGATCCAGACGCAGGGATCGGGCGTCGGCATCGCCGGCATGCGCGAGCGCGTGCTCCACTTCAACGGGGATATTCGCATCACTTCCGTGAACACCGGCACCCGTATTGCCGTCACATTCCCCGTCGACCCCGGCGGCGCCCGCGCCGACTCCCTGTCGCTGAATTCCTGACTCCGCGCCGCCGGCGTAAGTGCGGCCCCGCCGCCGCGGCAGCGCTGTAGAATCGAACCATGACGCGGCACATCGGAATCGTCGCCTGTTCGGCCGAGGGTGCCGCACTGTGTTATCGGACCGTGTGCCTCGAGGGGCCGCAGTGGCTCGGGCCGCTCGCCCACCCGGAGGTCTCGATGCACACGCACTCGTTCGCCTCGTACATGAGGTGCATCGAGAGCGGCGACTGGCCGGGTGTGGCCGAGCTCATGTTGGCCGCGGCCCACAAGCTCGCGCGCGCCGGAGCCGATTTCCTCATCTGTCCCGACAACACCATTCACCAGGCCATGCCGTGGGTGATGCGCCGCTCACCGCTCCCCTGGCTGCACATCGCCGAAGTCGTGGCGGCCCACGCCGCCGAGCGCGGCTTTCATCGCCTCGGGCTCACCGGCACACGCTATCTGGTCGACAGCGAGGTGTACCCCGAGAAGCTCGCGGCGCGGGGTCTCGAGTACCTGCGGCCCACTCCGGTCGAGCGTGCCGAGATCAACCGCATCATTTTCGAGGAGCTGGTCGCCGGGGTGCTCAACGCCAGTGCGATCGAGTTCTTTCAGCGCGTCATGAAGCGCATGAAGGAGGACGGATGCGATGCAGTGGTGCTCGGCTGTACCGAGATCCCGCTCATCATGAACGACGGCAACTCTCCGCTGCCGACGCTCGACTCGACGCGCCTGCTGGCGCGTGCCGCGCTGCAGCTCGCTGCCGCGCGCTAGGCCTCGCAGCGAGCCGCGCAGCGCGCCCTAGCCCTTGCCGCGCTCGAACTTGAAGGAAACCTTCACCTTGGCGCGGTAGGCCGCGATCTTGCCGTTCTCAATGTGCATATCGAGCTGCACAACCTCGGCGATGCGCAGATCGCGCAGGGACTCCGACGCCTGGTTCACCGCCGCCGTCGCGGCCTTCTCCCAGGACTCGGTGCTGGTTCCCACCAGCTCGATGATCTTGTAGACGCTCTCGGCCATGGCTTGCTCGCCTTCCGACCCCGCTTCCTCAGGGTCGCGTGATTGTTGTTGACTCGGCCGATGATGCGGCGGGCACAGGGCGATTGCAACGCGGCGTCCCGGTGCACCGCGGTTGACGGACCCGGCGGCAAGTTCGTGCGTTCAGCCTGCACATGCAGCGAGTCACCTCGCGCTGAAAGCGCAGCCGCAGCTCTCAGGCGGGGTGCCGCGCTGGCGGCCGACGAACCGGCGTGCCGGCCGGACTATCCCACACCGGCCGCCGCACCAGTGTGCTCTTCCCGAAGAGCGACTCGATGAGGTCGACCGCGAGGCTTGCGGTGCGGTTGTGCACATCGAAGGCGGGATTCAGCTCGACGACATCGAGGGAGGCGAGACGATGCGTGTCGGCGATCATCTCCATGCACAGCTGCGCCTCGCGGTAAGTGGGCCCACCCGGCACGCGCGTGCCGACTCCCGGCGCGATCTCCGGATCGAGGAAGTCCACATCGAAGCTCACGTGCAGGTGCGTGTCGCTGTCGATGCCGCTCAGCGCCTGTTCCATGGTCTCGCGCATGCCCAGCTCGTCGACATGGCGCATGTCGAACACGTCGAGCCCCTGCTCGTGCAGGAAGCGCTTCTCGCCCGCATCGACGCTGCGCACGCCGATCTGCCGCACCCATGAGGGATCGATCGCCGGGATCCGCCCGCCGATGCCGGTGAGCTCCGGTGGACCGAAGCCGCAGAGGCAGGCGACCGGCATGCCGTGCACGTTGCCGCTCGGGGAAAGCGCGCTGGTGTTGAAGTCGGCGTGGGCATCGAGCCACAGAATGCGCAGCTTGCGGCCCTGCTCGAGGCAGTGACGCGCAATGGCGCCGATCGAGCCGATGCCAAGGCTGTGATCCCCGCCGAGCAGGATCGGCAGACGACCCTGCTGGAGCTCGCGGTACACACTCTCGTACACGAGCTGATTCCAGCGCACTACCTCCGGCAGATGCCGGTAGCCTTCGCGCGGCGGCTGCCAGGGATTGCCTGGACCGCTCAGATTCCCGACATCGACGACTTCGAGCTCGCGCGCGCGCAGCGCATCGCCGAGCCCCGCCACGCGCAGGGCCTCAGGGCCCATGGAGGCGCCACGGTCGGCGGCGCCGACATCCGTGGGGGCGCCGATGAGGCTCGCACACACCATGCTCAGGCCGCCGCATCGCAGGTCGGCGCGAGCCGCGGCGACCGCATCGTCAGCAGACCGAAAAGATCCTTCGGGTCCTCGAGCTCCGGCAGCAGGTCGATCCGCGCGTGCGTACCGCGCTCCTCATGGTGAATGCGCCGCAGGTAGCGGAGCGAGGAGAAGTCTTCCAGCGCGAATCCCACCGAGTCGAACACCGTGACCTCGAGATCGCTCGCCCGCCCCGGCGCCCGGCCGGCGAGCACCGCGGCGAGCTCGGTGACGGCGTAGCCCGGATCCATCTGCTGTATCTCGCCCTCGATTCGCGACTGCGGCTCGTATTCCACGACCACGCGTACATCCGGCCGCAGCAGGATCTCGCGGTGCAGCTCGGTCTTGCCGGGGCAGTCGCCGCCGAGGGCGTTCAGATGCACCCCCGGGACGATGAGCTCCGGTGTCAGGATGGTGGCGTTGCACTTGTCAGCCGTCGCAGTCGTGATGATGTCGGCGCCGGCGACCGCCTCGGCGGTCGAGCTGCAGCGCACGACCGCAAGGCCCGGCAGGTTCAGCCTGGCGAGATTCCGCTCGAGCTTCTCCGTCGCCCCGATATCGGTGTCGTACAGGCGCACCTCGCGGATGCCGAGCAGCTGATGAAAGGCAATGACCTGGAACTCGCCCTGCGCCCCGTTGCCGATCAACGCCATCACGCGGCTCGAAGCGCGCGCCATGCGTCGTGCGGCGAGCACCGAGGTCGCCGCCGTGCGCAGGGCCGTGGTCAGTGTCAGCTCGGACAGCAGCAGCGGATAGCCGGTCTCGACATCCGCCAGCACGCCGAATGCGGTGACCGTGAGGAGTCCCGTCCGGGTGTTCGTCGGGTGGCCGTTGACGTACTTGAAGGCATACAGCCGCCCATCGCATGCCGGCATGAGCTCGATGACACCGACGCTCGAATGCGTGGCATGGCGGGGCGATTTATCGAAACTCTCCCAGCGCAGGAAATCCGCCTCGATCTCGCCGGCCAGCTCTTCGATAAAACGCGCGGTCCCGCGCCGGGTAAGGAGCTCACGGATGCGCGAGACTCCGATGAAATCGACCATGACAGCTGCTCCCACGGCGCCGGTGACGGGATGTCCAGGCGGTTTACCCGCCATCCTGAGCCCAGGGGCAACCAAAATATAGACAGAAGATTGCTCAAAATAGACACTGGTTTGGACATTTCGCTAAGAAAAACTGTCACAATGTCAGAGACATAATGTTCCCTTTGGGGGTGGCCCCTGGACGACATCGACCGTCAGCTGATTGGCCTCTTGCGCAACGACGCCCGGGCGTCGGTCGCATCGCTCGCCAAGGCCCTCGGGGTCTCGAGGGGTACGGTGCAGAACCGCATGGCGCGGCTTGCCGCGAACGGGACGATCGTTGGCTACACGTTGCGGCTGAAGCCCGACGTCGCCGAGCCGCGCATACATGCCTTCATGACGGTCGCGGTCGAGGGCAACCAGGTGGATGCGGTCATCAAGGCGTTGCGCGGTGAGCCTGCGGTGACAGCGCTCTACAGCACCAACGGACGATGGGACGTCGTGGCAGAACTCGCGGCTGACAGCCTCGAGGGTTTCGATCGGGTGCTCGGCCGCATCCGCCTCATCGAGGGAATCTCTCAGACCGAGACGAGCCTCCTGCTCTCGACGTTCAAGTTCTGAGCGGCGGAGGCACTTGCGCCCTCAAGACGAGCGGCTCTCGCGCGGCAGCCCGAGCGCGCGCTCGGCGATGATGTTGCGCTGGATCTGGTTCGTGCCGCCATAGATGGTGTCGGCGCGCGAGGCCAGGAAAAGCCGTGGCAGCAGATCCCACTCGTAAGGTGCGCCCGTAGCGATCTCGCCGCGGGGTCCCAGCACATCGAGCGCGAGGACTCCGAGCTTCTTGCGCCAGCTCGCCCAGAAGATCTTGTAGGTGTAAGCCTCGGTCGAGAGTCTGCCGGCCTCCGCGCTCGAGAGCATGCGTAGCGCGCTGTAGCGCATGAGCCGCAACCCGATGTGCGCGTGCGCCAGGCGCTGGCGGATCTCGGGATCCTGGATGAGCCCGTTGGCTTGCGCGGCGTCGACGATCGCCCGCAGCTCGTTGGCGAAATTCATCTGCTGAGCGAGCGTCGAGACGCCGCGCTCGAAAGACAGCGTCCCCATGGCGACCTTCCAGCCCTCGCCCGCGGCACTCACGATGTTGTCCGCCGCGGTGCGGGCGTCGACGAAGAAGGTGTCATTGAAGTCCGCGCCACCGGTCATCTGACGTATCGGCCGTACGGTCACCCCCGCCTGGTGCATCGGGATCAGCAGGTACGAGAGGCCCCGGTGGCCGCGCGAGCCTTCCTCGGTGCGGCACACGACGAATGCCCAGTCGGCGAATTTCGCGAAGGACGTCCAGGTCTTGTGTCCGTTCACAACCCAGGCGCTTCCTGCCGGGCCCTCCTCGAGCACCGCCCGGGTACGCACGTTCGCCAGATCCGAGCCCGCGTTCGGCTCACTGTAACCCTGGCACCAGAGCTCCTCACCGCGGGCGATCGGGGGCAGGAAGCGGCGCTTCTGCTCTTCGGTGCCGAAGGTGAGGATCGTGGGGCCTGCGAGCTCCACACCCATGTATCCGAGGCGCCCCGGAGCGCCCGCCCGCGCATATTCCTCAGCGAAAATCACCTGCTCGGCGAGTGAGGCATCACGGCCGCCGTAGGCTTGCGGCCAGCCGATACAGCTCCAGCGAGCAGCCCCGAGGGCGCGCTCCCACTCGCGCCGCCGCTCGAAGCGGCCACCCTGCAGCGCAAGTCCGCGCAGATCAGCGAACGGACCCGAGAGCTGCGCTTCGAGCCACGCGGCGGCGTCCGCCCGGAACCGTTCCTCCTTCGCCGTGAAACCTAACTTCATGCACTGACCTCCGGCTCTTCAGAACACGGGCGTCGCCGCTTCGCCGCCGGCGAAGCGCCTCACCAGCCGCTCGCGGTGCCAGCCGGGGCTGCCGAGCAGCGTCGCCGCAGCGCGCGCACGCTTGAAATACAGGTGCGCGTCGTGCTCCCAGGTGAAGCCGATGCCGCCGTGCAGCTGGATGGCGTTGGCCGCGCAATCGAAGAACGCATCGCAGCAGTAGCTCTTGGCGATAGCCGCCGCTTCCGCGAGCTCCGCGCGCCGCTCATCCGCCACGCACGCGGCGTACCACGCCGCCGACTTTGCCGCTTCCACCGCGATCATCATGTCGGCGAGGCGGTGCTTGATCGCCTGGAAGCTGCCAATGGGGCGACCGAACTGCACGCGCTCTTTGGCATACGCGGTCGTCATCTCGAGCACGCGCTCGGCGCCGCCGAGCGCCTCGGAGGCGAGCGCGATGCGCGCGAGATGCAGTGCTTCCTCGACGCCGCTCCCGGCGGCGCCCGGCTCACCGAGCAGCTGATCGCGCCCGATGACCACCGCGGCGAGCTCGACCCGCGACATCGGCCGCGTGAGATCGAGCATCGCGTGGGGATGGACCGTGACCCCCGTGGTCGCGGCGGGAATCACGGCGACACTGACGCCGTCCGCACGCTGCGAGCCCGGAGCGCGGGCCAGCACCAGGAGCAGATCCGCGGAGTCGCCGTGGATGACGAAATCGCTGACGCCACTCAAGCTGAAACTACCACCGCGGCTCTCGAGCGCCACGCTGACTCCATCGCACGGCGGGCGGCCGTCCGTGCCGATGAGGGCGCAGGCTATCCGCACCCCGCCCGAGGCAATCTGCCGCAGGAGCGACGCGCGCTGCTCCTCATCGCCGCACGCGGCAACGAGCGGCGCGGCGAGCGCGCAGGTCGCGAAGAAGGGCGAAGCGACCAGCCGCCGGCCCTGCTCCTCCTGGAGGATGCAGAGCTCCACCCACCCGAGGCCCGCACCGCCGTAGGCCTGAGGAATGGCGAGCCCCGTCCAGCCGAGCTCGCCCATGGTGCGCCAGAGCTCGGGGTCGTAGCCGCCCCTCTGGTCGAGGGCCGCACGCAGCTGTGCGCTGGCGGCGCGCTCGGCGAGCAGAGTGCGGGCACTGTCACGGATCAGCTGTTGTTCTTCGCTATGGGCAAACTGCATGCCCGGACCTCCTCCTCACGAAGACGTGGTGTTGTGCTCAGTACCAGTGATCGTCGAGGCCTTCCCAGATATCGACCTTGCCGATGCCACGATCAGCGCTGAAGTTGCCGAACCGGCCACCGTGAAACGCGAGCGGCGTCCCCGGAGCGTGGGCGATATGGAGCACTTCGCCGACGATGATGAGGTGATCACCGCCCGGGTGCACCGCGTGTAACCTGCAGTCGAAACGGCACAGTGCCTCCGCAAGATGGGGTGGCTGCGGCTTGTTGCGCCAGTGGTGCTCGGCATCGAACTTATCTCCCGTCCGGCGCGCGAAGTTGAGCGCCAGATCGAGCTGGTGGTGCGCGAGGATATGCACCGCGAACGGCGCACCGCGGGTAAAGGCCGGCACCGCGCTACTGCTGCTCGCGAGGCACCACAGCAGCAGCGGCGGCGCGAGTGAAACGGAGGTAAAGGAGTTCGCCGTCACCCCGACCGGCGTGCCGTCCGGTCGCACCCCGGTCACCACCGTGACGCCGGTGGCGAACAGGCCGAACGCATCACGCAACCCGCGCTGTGTGAGGGCAGTGCTCAAGCGCGCATCTCAGTAGATCTCGAACAACCCCGCGACGCCCATGCCGCCGGCGGTACACATGGTCACCACAGCGTAGCGCACGCGCCGCCGCCGTCCCTCGATGAGGGCATGGCCCGTGAGGCGCGCCCCGCTCATCCCGTACGGGTGACCGATGGCGATCGCCCCACCATCGACATTGAATCTGTCGTTGTCGATGCCGAGCTGGTCGCGGCAATACACGGTCTGCACTGCAAACGCCTCGTTCAGCTCCCAGAGACCGATGTCATCGATCTTGAGCCCATGGCGGGCGAGGAGCTTCGGCACGGCAAACACCGGGCCGATGCCCATCTCGTCCGGCGCGCAGCCGGCGACCGCGATGCCGCGGCAGGCGCCGAGCGGCTCGAGTCCGCGCCCCTCCGCGAGCTTCCTCTCCATCAGCACGACCGCGGCAGCACCGTCGGAGAGCTGCGAGGCGTTCCCGGCGGTGATGAACTCGCCCTGCTTGATGACCTTGCCGCCGGACCAGACGGGCTCGAGCTTCGCGAGCGCCTCCAGCGTCGTCTCCGGGCGGAACCCTTCATCACGCTGCAGCACCACCTCCTCGGTGTGCGTCGCGCCGCTCGCCTTGTCGATGATGAGCTTGCGGCTCGTCAGCGGCACGATCTCTGCATCGAAGCGGCCCGCCCGATACGCGGCCGCGACGCGCTGCTGGCTCTGCAGGGCGTAGCGGTCCTGGGCTTCGCGCGTCACGTGGTAGCGCCGCGCGACGACCTCCGCGGTCTCGATCATCGGCATGTACATGTGCGGTGAGCGCGCGAGAACCGCCTCCGACTCGCCGCGGTAATTGTTGAAATGCTGGTTCTGCGTGAGGCTGATCGACTCCACCCCGCCCGCCACCACGACGTCCATGCCGTCCTCGACCACCTCCTTCGCAGCGATCGCGATCGCCATGAGCCCCGAGCCGCACTTACGGTCGATCGTCATGCCGGCGACGCTCTCCGGAAGCCCGGCACTCGCCACAGTGAGACGTCCGATGTTGTAGCCCTGAGCCCCCTGTTGAATGGCGCATCCGAGCACGAGGTCCTCCACCTCCTCGCCATCGACGCCGGCGCGGCGGACAGCCTCGCTCACCGCGTGGCCCGAGAGGATGGCAGGGTCGGTGTCGTTGAAGGCACCCCGATAGGCCTTGCCGATCGGCGTGCGCGCAGTGGCAACAATCACGGCTTCACGCATGGTGTCCTCCTTCAGCGCAGCAGCGCCAGCCAGTCGCGGTCGCGCGGCCCGAAGGCCACAAAGAACGGGTTGAGGAGCTGCTCGCGGGTGTTATACGCAAGCGGCGTCCCATCGAGCGCGCTCACCGCGCCTCCCGCCGCGAGCAGCACCGCATGTGCCGCCGCCGTATCCCACTCGCTGGTCGGGCCGAGACGCGGATACACATCCGCAGCGCCCTCGGCCACGAGGCACAGCTTCAGCGAGCTGCCGATCGCGAGCAGCTCATGCGCGCCGAGGCGCTCGAGAAACCCATCGAGCGAGTCCCCGCGATGCGAGCGGCTCCCCACCACGCGCACCGGCGTCGCGGAGCGTGCTGACACGAGGATGCGCTCCGCGGCTGAGCCGCGCTGCTCCCGCCAGGCGCCAACGCCGGGCGAGCCGCCGTAGGTGGTATCGCTGACCGGCACGTGCACGACCCCGAGCGCGGGCGCGTGGTCTTCGATGAGCGCAATGTTGACGGTGAATTCGCCGTTGCGCGAGAGGAACTCGCGTGTGCCATCGAGCGGATCGACCAGCCAGTAGCGCCGCCACTGCGAGCGCACTGCGAAGGGCACATCGGCCGCCTCCTCCGAGAGCACCGGCAGCTCCGGCGTCAGCTCGCGCAGGCGCTCCACGATCAGGCGGTGGGAGCGCAGGTCGGCAGCGGTGAGGGGCGAATCGTCCGCCTTGGCCGTGGCCGCCACCGCGGCGGCGGCGTAGACCTCCAGAATCTCCCGGCCCGCCTCGCGCGCAATCGCCGCGACGCGCTCGAGCATCCCTGAGTGCGCCGCGCTCATGCGCTGCTGATCACCTTGCGCGACTGGAGATGGGCGATGACGCGCCCTGCCGCCTCATCGGCGCTGAGTGCGGTGGTATCGATGCGGATCTCCGGGGTCTCCGGCGTCTCGTAGGGCGAGTCGATGCCGGTGAAGTTCTTGAGCTCGCCGCGGCGGGCCTTGCGATACAGCCCCTTGACGTCGCGCCGCTCGGCCTCGGCTAGCGGCGTGTCGATGAATACCTCGAAGAACTCACCCGGCA
>Ga0306926_10001054_pt1 | contig 27155 bp, 22 predicted proteins | sample flu12Cox44000178_FD_203759 | JGI IMG/M metagenome (GOLD analysis project Ga0306926, IMG submission 203759) | Lab enrichment of tropical soil microbial communities from Luquillo Experimental Forest, Puerto Rico - flux8day.12C.oxic.44.000.178 (v2)... | ecosystem: Environmental > Terrestrial >...
TGATCCGTTATCGAGTGCCTTGGAAAACGTGTAGCCAACTCGTGCCTGCAGCCCATGCCAGCTATTAGTCTGGAATCGCACCACCAAAGCGTTGTAATTTCCATATCCTCGATTCGCCAGCGTAAATATGGGCATAAAACTGAAGGGATCGCACGGAATGTCATATAGACCCTGAGGAGTGTTCGTGCAAAACCACTCGTTGTTGAAGCCTGTGTTACTGGTGGTCGGTAGGTTTGCCACAAAATTGCCGATATAGGCAACTTCAACCGTGCTCTGGCGGCCCACTTGCCTTCCGATGGAGACGTTGACCTGGCGAGTGAGCGGATTGCTGAAATTTTTGGGATCAATCGCACTTAGAGAAAAAGGGATGCTGGCAGCCTGATAATTCGCTGAGTTCTGTGGATTCAGGAGAATTAGGCTGGAATTACCAAGGCCGCACTGAGCTCCGATCCCGCCACACGCGTCGCTTTCAAAGTTCTGGCCATAGAGTGCCTGCGGATTAGTCGTTGAGTACGGTACTGGCCGATTGAAACCCAATTGCGCAATCAGGCTGACAGGTACTTCGTCGTAGAAGACCCCAAAGCCGGCACGCACCACGGTATTGCCACTCGGACTAGACCATGCAATCCCAATGCGGGGCTCGAAATTCGTTTTTTGGGCGATGAGGAAATTACCATTACCATTGTTTTTGCAATACCAAGGCAAAAACCCCTGGTAGCTACCAAAAACCGAATACCACGTGCTGGAGTTCTGGCCACAAAGCTCGCCGTATGGATCGAGCACCTGTGAACCGCCCTGCTGAACCAATCCGTTTGCAACTGCGTCGTAATTCCAGATCTGGCGGTTCACTTCCGCGGGAACCGAGAAGTATTCGTAACGTAAGCCTGCGTTGATAGTGAGGTTTGGCCGCAGTCTCCAGGTATCTTGAACATATCCGGCGATCACGAAGGAGTGAAACGTCATGTCAAAGGGGGCCGGCTGCCGAATCGCATAATCGAAAGAAGGATTACTGAACGCAGGCGGTGTGCAGGCAATGCAAGTCTCACTGTCACTCGTGAATTCGCCGATGTCGCTCGAAACCACCATGCCACGGCTGAATCCGCCGTTCTGAAAGACGTTCCTCAACCAGCGGACATCTATACCGCTGCGCACAGTGTGCTTGCCCTTGAACCATACCAGGTTGTCCATTAGTTCGACTTCGCGATCACGTCGCAAGCCAGGCGCACCCAGCGGCGCCCCAATGCGCGCGAAAGGAAATAGCCCGTCCAGCGAAGGCGTGATCGTTGGCCTGCTGGAAGGAGCCCAAATGGCATCGTTCCATCCGGACCACGCACCATTGACGCCCGGCGAAGCCCCGGCGTATTGCGGATCGAGGCCCGAGAGCAGATAAGTACGCATAAGGCCGCTCGGTAACCCGAGTGGGCTACCGTCGAATTGGGCGTCTTGAGGAGTTTCCTTCACTTGAAACTGCGTGAAGCCACCTCGAATGACGTTGCTGAACTGGTCGGAGAAGCGGTGGGTGAAGGTTAATACCAGGTTCTGGTTCAAGACCGCTCGCTGGGCTCCGTTCCCGGGATAAGTGGATGAGCTAGGCAATGTGTCATCGTGCAGTTGCGACAGGTTCTGCAGATTGTAACGAAAAGTCCAATCGGAATTGCCAGATTGGGTGAAGTCAATTCGCCCTAAGTAGTTGTCGACATTCGTGTAGTTCGGTGCTCGCCCTCGGTAGAACTCTAAAACGCTAGGAATGGCTTGAACGTTCGACTGCGGATAAAGAGACAGTACTGCCTGGGCGAGTGCGGCGTCCGGGTAGCCCGGCTGTCCGGCAAACTGCGAGAGATGGCTGCGATCGTATGAGCTGGGGACTCGCTCGAAAATTGTATTGGGGTTGTCAATGCGTGTTCCTTCGTAGTCGGCGAACCAGTACCAGCGCTTTCCAAACGAGCCGCCTCCTTGAGCGCCGAACTGCTGCGAATCAAATGGTTGCAAGTGGCTATCGTGCTCCGCCAATAAACCTACAGGGTCAAACATTTGCAAACAACTCGGCGTTCCGAAGCTTACGTTCGGTGCGGCACAAAAGTTAGTGGAATAAGTAGAGTTCAAGAAATTGATGGTGCTTACATATTGGTTGTAGGAACTAGGCTGATAGATAGGTGACAGGTTGGGGTTCGTATTGGGAGCAGGGGGCGAGTTCAATGGGCCGGCAAAGGCCGCCGCTTGGTTGAAACCCGATCCGCCATACACTGAAAGCGGCGAGCTAGCGTCCATAGAATTGTCGGCGAAAAATCCAAAGATGCTACCGTGGAACCTGCTAGTCCCCCGGCGAGTTATTACATTGACAACTCCGCCAATGTTGCGCCCGAACTGAGCGTCAGCATTGGCAGTAGTTACACGAAACTCCTGGATCGCGTCATTCACCTGAAACGGAATGGTTTGGTTGCTGCTGGTGGCTTCGTTATCCATGCCATCGAGCAGAAAAGCGTTCTGGGTTGGGCGCTGGCCGGAAATACTGAAGGTTGTGTCTTTCAACTCTGACCAGGCCGGAACGTCATGGGTGCTGGAAACCAGTAGCCCAACCGCTAAAAAGTTGCGATTGAAGAGCGGCAGATTTCTTAGCTGGTTGCTTGTAATAACCGTGCTGATCGAACTCGAAAGCCTGTCCATCGGCGCTTTCGCGGATTCTACGGTCGCCGAGGCATTCTGCGCAGTCGACGCTCTTCCTGCGGACTGGCCGAGTTGCGGCGGGGTGGACGAAGGCTGCTGGGTAGATGCCGAGACGCCAGACTGCGGGTTTGCGTCGGAAACTAAGGCAACTATCGGGTTGACCCCATCGACGTAATAGGAAACCGCAAGCTCTGTGGCACCGTTAGCCCAAAGTGGACCTCCCACCGCCTGCTCTCCCATGTCCCATCGTTGTCCCCGCTGCAGCTTTGCTGTAGGCGCAGGCATCTTTACGCCTACGAAGGAAGGCAGAATGTGACGGGTCTCCCCCACCTCAAGGTCGAACTTCACTCGCTGCGGTTCAAATGAGATACCCGCAGCCGCGACATCGATAACGTAACCTTCTGCCGGAATCACTTCGGCAAAAAAGTACAGGCCATCGGCATTTGTCGAAGTGTGGCGTTCAAACCGCAAAGCATCATTGCGGAGCACAATTTGCGCACCAGCTATAGGTGTATCCTGGCGGTCTTCTACGTCGCCCGAAATGAGCGCCCGGTCCTGGGAGGCGCTGAATGTATGAAACAAACCCAGAAACAGAACAAGCGAAGCGGCGCGCTTCATTACTAGTGACCCCCAAGAAATCCGCCCGAGGTTATTACCCAAAAGGGTTACACCGGCTTTCCGTCCTCTACGGAAATCCATAACTCCGAAATAACAGAGGATTTAGCGGTATCTCAGTTACGACAGCAAGACATTAGCACATTTTTGCATGCAAGCCCCCTAGCACTTTAGTCAGATTCGGTAGCTGAGAGCGTTGGCGTTCGCACCTATCACACACCGCCGCACCGCTTCGGCCAAGAAGTCATCCTTCTAAACGGTTCGTCCACCGAGAGATTGGCTCAGGCAGCACGACAATCATCCTCACCAAAAAACTGCAGAGAGGCCGCGTGGCGAGGCAACGGCGACAAACCATTTCGATGGATAGAAGTCGGCTCTGCTAAGTGCGGCACTAGCTTAGAATCGCAACGATAAGCAGCTCACGCCTCCGTCCATCTTGCGGAACTCGGACATGTCCAACTCAAGAATCTTGTAGCTGCGGCGCGCAAGTTCGGTGCTAGCGTGTGGAAATCCGAACGGAACAAGGACGGTGTCATTCACGAGCAGGCAATTGCAGGCGTAGGTCTCCGAAGCTGGGATGGAGATTACCTCATAGCTGGAGAATTCTTCTCTTCCAGCGAGTTCTTCCATTAGTAGCATGTGGTTGTTGTTCAGGTAGGCGATGCCGCTTTTGAGATGCAGGATCGAACTGATGTTGCGAATGTCCACCACCCAGGTCTTATATCCATGGGCTTCGACAATCGCAGCCAGCTGGCGAGCGCCTTCCTGGTTCGTGCGCTGCGAGATACCGATGAAAAAGTGATTTCCGGCCTCGCAGATGTCTCCGCCATCGAGCGTGCCGGGCGACTCGATCAAGTAGACAGTTGAATAAAAGCGTCGAAGCACCGGTGCCATGGCAGTCACCTCGCCCAACCGTGACTGTGTGCCGGGACGCGCCAGAATGGTAAAGTTGGGAGTGAGGACAGCGGTATCTTCCACGAATGTGGAATCTGGATATTGTTCTTCTGCGGGCAGGCTATGAATCTGTAGTCCGCACCCGGCTAGTGCCGCGCAGTAGGCTTCGTGTTGGGCTGTCGCTAGGGCAAGATCGGGCTTACCCAAGTTGGCGGTCGTGAGGCCGTCGGCGAAATTCGCTGCCGGTGGCCGCACGATGGCGTGACGAAACATGTCTTTCTCGGTTCCTATGCGGATGAGCGCTGGCGAAGGCGAGCATCGACCTCTGGTGATAGGTTGCCGCCGCAGAAAACGACCACAACGTTCTTGTCGTCGTATCGAGAGGGATCGGCGAAGAACGCCGCCAGAGCAACCGCAGCTGAGCCCTCGATGGTCCAGCCGTGTTGATAGGCCCAGACCATGGCATCCAGAATCCCGTCTTCGGAAACCAGCACGCTCCGGCTGATAACATCGCGCGCTAAATCGAAAGTAATCGACCCTGGTTCGACACCACCCGCCGTGCTCTCCGAAAGAGTATATGTCTCGGGATAATCCGCAATGCGCCCTGCGTGCAGGCACTCATATAACACACGAGAGTTCTCCGGCCAGCAGGCTACCACTTCGGTTTGTGGTGAGCGCGCCTTCAGGTAGCTTCCTATGCCGCTGATCAAACCGCCGCCACCGGTTGCCACGAAAACAGCATCAATATTTCGCATTTGCTGAAGAAGCTCAACCGCGATCGTGCCCTGCCCTGCCATCACCTGCCAATCGTTATACGGCGAGATATAGGTACGCCCAGAATCCTGGGCGGCAGCGCGAGCAGCCAGTTCTGCGTTCAGCGGGCTCTCACCGATCATGCGAATGCGTGCACCGTACGATTCGATCTTCTTCCACTTGAGTTCGGGGACCTGGAAAGAGAGAAAGACTTCGGCGTCAATGCCCCGAGAGTGTGCAGCAGCCGCCACTCCAAGACCATGATTGCCTGTGGACGAAGCCACCACGCCTCGAGCCGCTACCTCCTGATCGAGACTGAATATTTTGTTCGCCGCGCCGCGGACCTTGAAAGAACCGGTGACTTGCTGCTGCTCCATTTTGGCGAAGAGACGAGCCGATCCCGGCACCGGAGGATCGTGCGGCAACCACATCAGTGAAGTCTCGCGGGCCAGGCTGTAGATGCGATTGCAGGCCTCCTCAATCAGCGCGATCGGGTTGGGCCGATCGCTGGCGCCGCTACAATCCATGAGTCTTTTTCTTCTTGGCCGATTTCTTGTTGAGCGGAGCTGGTTCAGCACCAATCGAGACAGGATGAGCCGCGGTATGCTGTGCGAACGCATTAGGCGTTTCCCACAAGCGAAATCCCCCAATGAAGGCGTTGGCATTGTTGCCTTCGCGGCACTTGGGAGGAAGAGTCTTCAATCGATTAACGTTGCCGCCACCCAAGACGATATCATCGGGTTCGAGCGCGGCAGATAGTGCTTGCACCACATCGAAGACGTACTTCCTCCATCTTTTTTTGCCGTATCGAACCAGAGCGCGCAAGCCCACGTAGTCCTCATATGTCGCTTTGAGGTACGGCAAATGCGCGAGTTCCATCGGTTGCAGAGAGCCGTTGATGATCATCGCCGAGCCCAGGCCCGTTCCCAGCCCTAGAAACAACATGCGGCCGCCCTTATAGCTGCCGAGGGCCTGCATGGCGGCGTCGTTGATGATTTTCACGGGACGATTGAAAGCCTTCTCGAAATTGAATCCACACCAACCCTTTGCAAGATTGTGCGGCTCTGCCAGAATGCGGCCATCGATTGCTGGTCCGGGGTAGCCGATGGAGACCACGTCGTACTTCCAGTCGGCGGTCACCTTGCGTGCTTCCTCCACCATTATCTTGGCGGTCATCTTGGGGCCAGAGGGAAACTTTCGCCGGGCCTCATGTCCCGTTGCCAGAAGCTTTACGTTGGTACCGCCTACGTCAATAGCAAGCACATCCATGCGTAACTCCGCGGAAAGGGCCGAAGCCCCGATGATTGGAACTTTCGCTGTCGGATGAGTCTACACTACGGCTTCGCGGGTCGCTGCCATCCTTCCCCGCCGTACCGCGGACGCCAGTCGCCCGAGCAGGCCGGCGGTTTCGTCCCATCCCATGCAACCGTCCGTAATGCTCTGCCCATGAACCAGCGGCTGTCCGCGGACCAGCTTTTGCGCTCCCGCCACAAGATTGCTCTCCAGCATCACCCCGATGATCCGCTGTTCGCCGGCCTCAATCTGTGCGGCAACATCGTGACACGCCATGGCCTGGCGGGTGTAGTCCTTGTTGCTGTTGGCGTGGCTGCAATCGATCATTACTTTGGGCTTCAGACCTGCGGCTTCGAGTCTGCGGCACGCCTGTTCTACAGCGGCAGCGGTGTAGTTCACTTTGCCTCTTCCTCCGCGCAGAATCACGTGACAATCGGGATTGCCGGTTGTAGCGAAGATTGCTGATTGGCCATGCTTGGTGTGGCCGAGAAACGTATGCGGATGTGCCGCCGACAACACAGCTTCCACCGCGATCTGCACCTCGCCGGACGTCGCGTTCTTGAAGCCTACCGGGCACGACAATCCAGAGACCAACTGCCGGTGCAACTGGCTCTCGGTAGTGCGAGCGCCGATGGCTCCCCAACTCACCAAGCCCGCCACATATTGCGGCGTGATCATGTCGAGGAACTCGGTGCCCGCGGGCACTTCCATCTCGGCAAGATCGAGCAGCAAGTGCCGTGCCAGCCGTAAGCCGTCATTGATCTTAAATGACTGGTCGAGATAAGGATCGTTGATGAGACCCTTCCACCCGATGGTGGTGCGCGGCTTCTCGAAGTACACGCGCATGATGATGTGTAGGTCTTTCGAGTGCGCCTCTATGGCCCGCTTCAGCAGGGCTGCATATTCGCGCGCCGCCTTTGTGTCGTGGATAGAACAAGGCCCCACCACTACCAGCAAGCGGTGATCTTCGCCCCGAAGAATGCTCGCAATCTGCTGGCGCGCCTGATAGACCGTGGCTGATGCCTTTTCCGTGGTGGGAAGTTCTTCCTCCAGAAAAACAGGAGGCAGCACAACTTTGATCCATTTGATACGAAGGTCGTCGGTCGAATAGAACATGGCTGACCCGGCAAATCGAGAGGTCTGGAGGGCGCGATTAGCACACCTATTCTTACTCTAACAGTTCGCGCGCAGCATCGCGATGCCAAGCAACTCATATCGTTTGCTTCTCGCCGTAGGTAACGACTCACGGTGCTTTAGCTGTCTTGTGCCACTGTGATGCAGCGCGATACTTCGGGATAGTTACCCACGACGCATCCGCACTTATTGCAGCCGGCCCAGAGCTCCTGAATCTACCACCTGACCGGTTCGGGAAATTGTCTGAAAGTAAAGTGTGTCGCCATCGATTTCAGCCAGTAAGAAACTATTGTCCGTATCGAAACCGGTAGCCGTATCGGGAGATGGCTTGAGGTTGCGGTATCTTAACTCGCCGGAATTGCCGAGCAAAAAGTAATACACACCGTCTTTTGGCTTGATGCGCTCGTACACGTGATCATGACCTGAAAAGACCAGATTTACGCCGTATCTTTGAAAGATCGGCGTCAGGTGCGCACGTAAATCGAGATCGGGTCCGTGATACCGCCCGTCGGAGTAAAGAGCATGATGGAAGAAGCATATTTTCCATGTCGTCGTGGTGGATTGCAGTTGGCGCTCAAGCCACTCGATTTGCTCGGAATCCATGTAATTGCTGTCCAGAGCGAAGAAGGTGGCGTTCCCTTTCTTGAAACTGTAGTAGCGGTTCCCACCCATATTAAAGGGCTTGTAGAGTCGCTCGTTGGGGTCGTCGTGATTGCCAATTGAAGCGTAAAACTTCACCCCGGTATCGAGCAGCGGCTTGTAGGGAATTTCAAATTTTCGCTCGAAATCCTGCCGGCTCTTTCCACCATAGATGTTGTCGCCTAGCATGATTACGAAGTCGAACCCAGCCTGCTCGCGGCACTTTTCCATTTCCTGGGCAACTTCGTATTGGCGGCTGTTTCCGGTACCACTGTCTCCTATCACTGCAAATCGCACCGCCTTCTGGACGGGAGGAAGCTCACAAGGAGTTAGAAATTGCTTGCTTACACTTGTCGACGCCCCGGTCTGTTGCAAGTCAGCGCCGACAATCCGGCACGGAACTGCAATCTCCCCCCACGTCAGGGCGAGGATGGCCAGTACGACAAAAGGGACCCGCGGTCTCATATGTGGTCAAATCAGGAGCTCGGTATTGCTCCAGGAATAAAGTCAATCACGATATTCGCCTCCTGATCTCGCAGCACCAGAGTCTGCCCAACGATCCGGTACTCCAGATCTTTAGGAAGCGGAGGTACATTGGCCAGAATCGAAGGAGGCATTGTCTGCAGCGGAACCTTTTCCGGGTACGAAGCATTCACGTACACCGGAACATCCTTCACAGGTTCAGAATGACGCAGACTAGCCTTCACCTTGGCCGGATCAGATTCTCGATAGGCCATGGCAATCAACTTCTTAAACAGCTGGCACGTGTCAGGGGAAAAAATGTCACCTTGTTTCGCCTGTGAACGTTCAGCCTGAATCTTAGAGCCCAGCAGAAGCTGACGGTCCTTAATTTGCTCAGGAGAATCGGTGGCCTTCAGCGGCGGAATGCCCGCGGCCGCCTGCTTCCTCAGCTTCAGGTAGTCCTGCAGCCGCTTCTCATAATCCGAAATGACAAGAGAGTCAGCGTTAGCCGGTGGCGACTTTGAAGGCAAGGCTTGCGGAGCGGCGGCGATCGGCCCTTTGACCATCAGCATGACAAGGCAACCTGTGCCGACGAAGCGGTTAACCCTACGTCGTGTTCTATTCTCCCTGGCTATCATCACCTTGACCCACCTCGACAAAATCTCGAACCGTTTCACTCACCGCCGACTTTACAGCCGCTTTGACGCAAGCCTCCAGGCCTTCTGAATCTAGCTCGACCTCGACTGCCTTTCCCGCGACCTCTTGCAGCACCCGCTCCACGACCGGTGCTATGTCATCGAGATCCTGGGCAATGACTTCGGCAGCCTTGGTCGCCGCCACCGCCACAGCTTCCGCGGCTTTGGCGGCTCGGGGCTTGCCTGCGGAAACGACCGAAGTATTCCAGTCTTCCTCGAAAGTCTGGACGACTTTAGCGACCAGCTTCAGGTCGGGAATAATCACTCCCACTTCGCGGCGCGCGTCCAGTTCCAGTTCGCGAAGACTTTGACTTCCGATAAAGACCTGCTTCCGATCGCGGACGATGGTCCGTGTGTGCAACCGCATTGTTGCAAGTTTGTGCGCCTCCAGATTGCGCTTGGCGCCAGCCACGCGACCGATGATTCGAACGCTGACGCCTGCTCGCATTCGGCCTTCCAGCGCACGAATCATGGCTCGGTCGCTGATTTTGGAATCGTAGACGAGAAGCTCCTGCTTCGCCCCACTGAGGAATGAAGACAGCCGCTCGCGGGCATTGATTGGGCTGACTACAAATCGATTGTTCTTCGGAGCGTACGGCTGACGCTTGGCGTCCGACTCAAAGAGCCGGATGGCCTCCTCAACCAGGTTTTGATTCTTGGTGACGATTCCGAAGCTGCGGCTGTGATCGATATCTAGGTGCGTGAAATTGAACGCGAGAATGTAGAGCTCCTTGCGGTCGATGATCATTACTTTCCCGTGGTAGCGCACCAGATCGTCTGAAGTGCGGGCCACAGTCATCCCCTTCGCGAGCAAGCGCATTTCTAGCTTGCGCAGGTTCTTTTCACCATTGCGATTAGTGTCGGCAATCAGCGCATGAACGAAAACACCTCGTTTCACAGCATTTTCGAGCGCCGCCTCCACTTCTTTCCGATCGAAGCGGAAGATCGCAATCTCTACACTCTTGCGGGCGCGATCGATCCCCTCGATCAATGGCTTTACTCCGTCACTAGGTTGGATTATGAGTTTCACGTCTGACGTAATTTGATGCTCAGTTCAAGGAGTCTGTTGGCAACAACTTACGGGTACGAAGTCCTACTTAAAGGTACAAAGTCCTGCGACTACGAGTTTTACCCTAGGTCGTAGCATACAACCTTGAAAATTGCCGCTATCGTCCTAATAACTGGGTTCGCTGGGATCAAGTGGTGGGCCTTTTTAGGGCTCGCAGACTGGAGGGAAGAAGGTCCTGTTAGCGCCGACGTCCCGATTCGAACGGCATGGTTCGAGTCCGTCTGCAAGGTACTTGGAGAGGAGTCTTATGATGGCGCACAAATCCCACATACATTTACCGGTAGTTCTCTGTTCTCGCCTCTCAACGACAGTAGCACTCGTAATTCTGTGTATTGTCCTCACACCTGAGTCCATCAATGCTCAACAGACGAGTCAGACCTCAGCATCAAATGATGGGCAGCAAACCTTGCCTGATGCACCTTCCGCTCAGAGACAAGCGGACGTACCAAAACCACCGTATATGCCGGTGAAGGACCTGACTCTGCGGGACCGCTGGGATATTTACAGAAACTCATTGATCAGACCCTACACTGTGGTAGGTCCGGCTCTCGGCGCGGCTATAGGACAGGCGGAGAACGAACCTCCCGCGTGGGGCCAAGGAGGCGAGGGATACGGCAAGCGATTCGCTTCTGGAATGAGCCGGCATTTCATTTCCGAAACCATACGGTTCGGCGTAGCTGCGGCCGACGGAGAGGATCCTCGCTACCACCTTTCCGGAGAGACTGGATTTTGGCCTCGCACCAAGCACGTCATTGCTGAAACCTTCACCTCGGAAACGGCCAGAGGGCATCGAATTCCCGCATACTCGCGCTTTGCAGGAGCCTACGGAGCTGCCTTCATTTCGAATACGTGGTATCCGGATAACCGCGCTACAGCCGGCTGGGCTTTTCGACGCGGTTCTACCGCCCTGGCTTCAAGCATCGGATTTCACATGTTCGAAGAGTTCGTGCCGCGAAAGTACTTCCACAAGCTCGGCATTTCCGGAGCGGCGGAGCCAGAGAAGTAGGGCCTCAAGTGCGGGATGAACACCACTGATGGACACAGAGACTGTGTACGATCGCGCCGATATTGCGACGGAAAACGGAAAACTGTCGAGTCACGAGGCATCCTCCGAGAGACCCGGCGGTAGTTCTCTCAATCTCGCAAGCCCTCGCTGGCGAGGTATCGCCGGACTGTTAGAGCCGCATTCGAAGCTTCTGGCGTTTGGTCTTGTTGCCGTGTTGGGCGAAGGCGTCGCCAATTTGCTGGAGCCGTGGCCTCTGAAGCTTGCTTTCGACACTTTCGGCAACAAGGGTCTAGGCCACGGCTTAAACAGGTGGGTGACATCCGCTATTGGCTCCAACAAGGCCACGATTTTGGCTTTCGCTGCCTTTGCCGTGATCGGCATAGCGCTGCTCGACGCAGTCTGCTTCTACACAGACAAGCATCTGACCACCACTGTGGGGCAGTGGGTGATGCACGATCTGCGCCGCATGCTCTACTCCCATATTCAGCATCTGTCGCTCGACTACCACAAGAAGAAGCAGACCGGAGAACTTATCAGCAGGCTCACCAGCGACATTGACGCGATTCAAAGCTTCATCGTCTCCAATATGCTGACCTTTCTAGTCGACGCCATGACGCTGCTGGGGATGGTGGTAGTCATGTTTTACCTGAACTGGGAATTTACATTGATTGCCTTGTCGGTTGCGCCGGTGCTATTTGGCATCACCTACAGCAATACTCGGCGAAGTAAGAAGGCAATGCGCGAAGTCCGCAAGAAGGAAAGCGAGATCGTTTCGCGCTTGCAGGAAGTCCTTTCTTCCATCGGCGTGATTAAGGCACTCGCGCGCGAAGATTACGAACAACGCAGGCTCGAAGAAGACAGTGCAGAGAGCGTGCAAATCGCGCTGAGGGCACGCAGTCTAAAAGCGAAACTATCCCCAATGGTCGGACTGATTGTCGCTACCGGCACTGCTCTCGTGCTCTGGTTTGGCGGCCGCCTGGTGCTGGCTGGCTCGCTTTCTGCCGGCTCGCTAATTGTCTTCATCTGGTACCTCGGCAAGATGTTCAAACCGATGCAAGACTTCGCCAAGATGACTGACAGCTACTCGAAGGCGGCGGTTGGTTACGAGCGAATTAGCGAGGTCTTGAACACCAAACCTCAGGTAGTCGATCTTCCGACCGCAATACCGGCGCAGCGCTTTAAAGGCGAAATCCAATTCCAGCAGGTTAGCTTCAGTTATGTCCCCGGCCGGTTTGTGTTGAGGGATATCACCTTCAGGATCGAGCCCGGGCAACTCGTGGCCTTGGTTGGCCCCACTGGCGCCGGCAAGACCACCATCGCCAACATGATCGGCCGTTTTTATGACCCCAGTGCCGGGAGCGTAAGAATTGACGGCCGTGATGTCCGCGATTACTTGCAGAAGTCTTTGCGCGACCAGATGAGCTTTGTCCTGCAGGAAAGCATCCTTTTCCGTGCGCCCATCTGGCAAAACATCGCGTATGGCAGACCGGAAGCGACGCGGCGCCAGATTCTACAGGCGGCCAAGCAGGCTGGTGCGGATGAGTTCATTCGCAAGCTTCCAGAAAGCTACAACACGATTGTGGGCGAACGGGGAATCACGCTCTCTGGCGGACAGCGCCAGTGCATTGCCATCGCCCGCGCCATCATTCGCAATACCCCGATTCTCGTCATGGACGAACCCAGCACCGGACTTGACTCAGCTTCGGAAAAACTGGTCTTCCAGGGGCTAGCCCATTTGATGCACGGCAAAACCACACTCGTCATCGCACATCGCTTTTCCACCGTACAACGCGCTGACGCGATTTTTGTGCTGAAGGGTGGATGCATTGTGGAAAGGGGTAAGCACGAGGAATTGCTAAGAGCCGGCGGTTTATATGCCACACTCTACGATCTCCAGTTCCGCCACGAAGACGAGATCTTGGATCCTGCGCTGAGTAGCACTGCTGCGTAGAACTGAACACCTGCACCGCTTCGCAGGAGTTTACGATGACGTTCAGACTTACTTCCGGCGGCCGTCATCGGCCGATTTTCGCCTTTCTCGTTCTCCTTAGCTTCTACTCGGTATCGCTAGCCGGACCTCCCCGTACGGACCGCGATGTCTCAGTCGCGGCAGCGATCAACGCTCGACCTGTGCTCTGGGAAAATCCTGGAAACGTTGCCTTACGCGACCTTTACTACGGTCCGGGCGGCAAGGAACATGCACCCCACACGACATTTACTTTTCTTAAAGAAGACCTCAAAGGCAGCAATCCAAAGTTCGATGTTCGCGATGAGGACGGCACCAAGTGGCGAGTAAAACTTGGCGGCGAAGCCAGGCCCGAAGTGGTGGCTTCGCGTTTCGTTTGGGCCGTCGGATACTACGCAAACGAAGACTACTTCCTCCCCGAACTGCACGTTGAGCAGATGCCGCATCTGAAACGGGGCCAACGCCAAGTGAGAGATGGAACCGTGCACGACGTGCGGCTCAAGCGCTACGAAAAGTCGGAAAAGAAAATAGGCGAGTGGAAGTGGAAAGACAATCCATTTTCCAATAAGCGGGAACTCAATGGCCTTCGTGTGATGATGGCGCTGCTGAACAACTGGGACCTCAAAGACGAGAACAACGCCGTTTATGAGGAGAAGGCTAAGGACAGCGATTCGCCTGATCTTCATTACCTTGTCAGCGACCTCGGCGCCAGCTTTGGTACAGCTGGGAGAAGCATAGGAGAGGGCGTCTCGAAAGGTAACCTCAAGTCATACCGTCGTTCGAGGTTTATCTCAAAAGTGACGCCGGAATACGTAGATTTCAACGTTCCAGCCCGTCCGAACGCTGTTTTTCTGGTGACCTCCACAGGCGAATACGTCAGCCGCACACATATGCGATGGATCGGAAAGCACATTCCACGATCGGATGCAAGATGGATCGCTGGCTACCTCGCCCAACTCACACCAGCACAAATCCGCGATGCGTTCCGCTCCGCAGGTTATTCACCGAATCAGGTCGAGGGATATGCGACGATCGTGGAGAAAAGAATCGCCGACCTGAAGACACTCTAGCTGAAGGCTCAACGCAGCCAGAGTAGCCATATCGCATCCACGCAAGCGTGAGTAATCGCTGATGCAAAGATGCGATGATTGGACCGCCACGCCCTGCCGTAGAAGATCCCTGCGAGCGTTGCCAGCAAGACATAACGCCAGTTGAACGCGATGGCGCCCTTGTTGAAGTGCGACAGCCCAAAGAGCACTGATGTAACGAGCAGTGCTGGGCTTGGCCCAATCCGCCGCTCCAGCAGGTTCTGCCACCACCCGCGAAAATATGTCTCCTCAAGAATCGCGACCAGAAAGAAAATCGAAACAAAGGAGACGCTGACGCTGAAGACCCCTGGCCATTCTGCGTGGGTATGCAAGAAGCCTATTGCCAACCCGAGGGGAACTGCAATTGGTGCGTAAAAGGCCAACTCGCGCAAGCCGTTCTTCCAGTCACAGAGTTGTGGTCTTAGATCGAATCCGACATTGCTGAGTCGTCGAATGACGACGAATCCGTACAATCCGGCATCGAGCAGGATGATTCGATTGAATGCGCTAAGATGCGCTGGCCATGCCGCATCAAATCGGCGAAACTCGACGATGAGCCCCAGGATCAGCAGCACGGCAAAGTCCAGCCAATGCCCGATCTGCTCGGGATCGCGCTGATGTGCCCGCCAGAGAACTACTGCGATCAGCGTCGGCAGCAAGGCATAGACCAGCAGCCAATGCATTTGAAAAACTCCTCGTTCGATGGAAACGAGCAAGTAGGGAATCCCCAGGCAGAGTGGAAGTGACAGACGCGCCGTAAGTCTGACCCGACTTAGCACGCCGGTAGCGGTTCTCCCCGCAAATGCAAGAGAAAATGGCAGGACCAGGCAAAAGCCCGCTGCAATGACGGTAATCGCACTCATCAGCCGAAGGCCAAGCTATGTTGGATGGGAAAATTACGGGGAATGATTTGACTGCCCCCCAAGGATAAGCTAATCCAGAGGCGACCCGACTTGTTCGCAGCGGTGATCTGGTTACTCAGGATCTAGATCACCCTGGTAACATATTCCGACATCCTAGAACGGCTCCGAAAAACAGGTCAAGTTGGAAACGTCACGCGTCCTCCAGCGCGCCCGAACCTGCCCAATACCGCCCTCGACCATGTGCTCGCCGATCGACGAGCAGTATGCGGCCAACATGACCTCAGGCAAAATCTTGTTGGTGCCCTAAGCCGGATGTGGTGTTTTAGGAGCAAGTGACGAACATTGGCACCGCGAACGCATTCTCGAACTTTACGTCCAGCGACCCCCCGCGACGAACGTTTGTAACCAACGCAGGTCGAAAGCAGCTGATGCAGTCGCCGTGCTTCTTCTCTCTCACACTCGGATAGATGATCCCTGCCGACCCTCGCTGAAGAAGAACCTGAGCCAGTCGCTGCGAGACGGCATAGCTATCGGGTGACAGACCATCGCTAAAGTCTGGTTGCTTCCTGATGTCGTGAAACTCGGCCCGAAAATCAGCCTGGTATTCGACGTACTCGAAGACCTCAGGATGGGGCCACTTGATCTCCTGAAGCTCTTTGGCCCGATGATAGGCCACTTCGGCTTGAGAGGTTTCCAGACGAAAGGCGGCATACCAAGCGCCGCGTTCTGGGCCATTGAACCGGCTACCCGTGGGATGTGCATACGTGAATGCTGCATTCACGATGTGCGCGTACGGTACACCAAAGACCAACTCGTGGATGCTGATTCCCGGCAAAACGCCTGACTCCCCAAGCACACGGTTATCGGTCGAACGTTCCAACTCAGTAAGGGCACTGAGTTCGTCCTCGTCATCAGCTAGCCTCGACAGAGGACGTTGCTCATCGAGGGCGTACTGACGGGGAACCAGACGGTGTGTGTCGTCCTGGCGTAGCCGGATGACCGGGGGACGCTTCATCCGCCAGCTCGGCGTGAGTCCAGTAACTGACGCACCCGTATCATCGCCGGCTGCCCACCCTTGACCATGTACGACAGCGGGGCTTCACCGGCAAACATCGGATTGTTGTTCGGCAGCGAAATCCAGGCATCCGCGAGTTTCTGGCTGTACAGCGTATTCAGCGCCTTGAAGACGCCGACAAGGAGCGAAATTCGGACCAGGCGGTCCTGATCGAGCGTCGTTTTCGACTGCCCACCCTTTAGCTGATAGAACGCGCCGTTAGAGATTCCGCCGAGCAGTTGTTTGGCTTCTTCGTCGCGAATTTTCCAAGCGGTTATGATCCTGAAGAAAGCCTTCCGGGCAGTTGGGCTCAGTCGCTTCTGGACATGCTTGTCGGCCAAATTGGTCGACAAGTCCACGCCGAATCCGGCAAGCGGTTGGGATGATACTGCCATTCGCAGCCTCCTGTTATGGATAATTATAACTCCACTTATGGAGAAATGGCAAAGACGGGTTACATCGTTTACGATTCGTCTTTTGTTCGCCTATACTTCTGCCCTTGTCAGAGTTGACATGCCCAAGCGTGTCGGAGCACTATATGTTGGCATGAAACATATAGGTAGGAAACAGGTTGGCGGCGAATTGAAGAAGGGCAGCGCAGAACTGTTAATACTTTCCTTAATCGAGCACCGCCCGCGCCACGGATACGAGATTGGCAAGCTTATTGAGATGCGCTCCGCGGGTGTTCTGCGCTTTAATGTCGCCTCCCTCTATCCTTTGCTTTACCGCCTCGAGCAGCGGGGGCTGATCAAAGGCCAGTGGGTGGAAAAGCCTGGGCAGCGGAGGAGGCGCTTTTATCAGTTAACTGCACAAGGCAGAAAGATGCTCAAGCATGAACAGGGCATGTGGCGGGAATTCGTCAATGCCATGGAGCTGATCACGGGAGCCGAAAATGCCTGATTGGTCGAAACAGATACGACCCCTGCTCGTGGACATTCAACTGGAAGCAGCCCATGAAGCTGAAATCGTTGTAGAGCTGACTCAACACTTAGACGATGCCTACGAAGACGGGCTTGCCAACGGCCTCAGTCCCCAGGAAGCTGAGAGAGTTGCACTGGCATCGTTAAGAGATGGCGCACTTACGGCTAACCTGCGATCGATCATGACTAGCGCGGGCCCGGCGCTCCATTCAGGGAGAACCCAAAATAGAAACCTCCTGGCCAGCATCTGGCAGGATCTGCGGTTTGGCGGGCGTCTTTTGCGCCTGAGCCCGATATTCGCTGTGATCGCAATCTTCTCGCTCGCACTCGGCATTGGCGCAAACACCGCGATCTTTCAATTGCTGGATGCGGTCCGGCTGCGGAGTTTGCCGGTACAGGATCCGCAGGAACTCGTCGACATTCGCATCGTAGATAACCCCTACGGTCGAACTGGTGACTTTCTCAGCCAAAATCCGCAACTGACGAACGCAATATGGGAGCAGCTCCGCGCTAAACAACAAGCATTCTCTAGAGTTGCGGCCTGGGGTTTAGACCGCCAGAATCTCAGAGAGGGCGGCGAGGCACAGTATGCCGATGTTCTCTGGGTTAGTGGCGGCTTCTTTGAGACCCTGGGAGTGAGGCCGATGCTCGGACGGCTGATTTCGGCCACAGACGATACTCGTGCGTGTGCCTCTCCTGGGGCTGTGATCAGCTATTCGTTTTGGCAAGCTCAATTCGGAGGCGATGCAAGTGTATTGGGTCGTAAGGTGATTCTGGAAGGGCATCCCTTGGAGATTATTGGCATTACCCCTGCGAGCTTTTTCGGAGTGGAAGTTGGACGCAAGTTTGATGTTGCACTACCGCTTTGCGTGGATCCAATAATCTCCAGTGGCAGGCCGAGGCTTAATAGCCCGGAGACTTGGTGGCTCGCTTCCATTGGCCGTCTCAAGCCGGGCTGGACTGCTGCGCGAGCATCGGTGCAGCTTGCGTCCATTTCGCCGGGGATTTTTGACGCCACTCTTCCCCCGGACTATGACCCCATCGACCGGCAGCACTATCTTGGTTTCAAATTGGGAGCCACTCCGGCTGTTGGAGGTGTCTCGGCTTTGCGTAGGGGGTACGAGACTCCGCTCTGGCTTTTAATGGGTATTTCAGCGTTGGTGCTCATGATTGCATGCGCGAACTTGGCAAATCTGATGCTGGCGCGCGCAAGTACCAGGCAGCGCGAGATGGCCGTCAGGGTTGCCCTTGGGGCATCCCGCTCCCGACTCATTCGTCAAGTGCTGGCCGAGAGTTTGCTACTCGCAGTTGTTGGTGCGGTGTGTGGCGCGGTGCTGGCACAAGGCCTCAGCCGGTTTCTGGTTGCCTTCCTCAGCACACAAAGCACGACCCTGTTCCTCAACCTGCACCCTGATTGGCTTGTACTTGCTTTCACCGGTGGGCTGGCCATACTCACGTGCCTGCTGTTTGGTCTCGCACCAGCGATCCAAGCGTCGCACACAGCGCCGGGCGAGGCGATGAAGGCAAACGGGCGCGGACTGACGGCCGCCCGTCAACGCTTCGGACTCCGCCGTGCTCTGGTGGTGGCCCAGGTCGCACTTTCGCTGGTCTTGCTCGTCGGCGCTTTGCTGTTCGTGCAGACATTGCAAAACCTCTCGAACCTCGATGCTGGCTTTCAGCAGAACAACCTAATGATCAGCGATGTCGATCTATCGCATCTCCAGATCCCAACAGCCCAACGCTTGGCCTTTAAGCAGGAATTGCTCACACGTCTCCGCGCCATTCCCGGCATTACCTCGGTCGCCCGCGTCGCGATCGTCCCGGTGAGTGGGAGCGGTTGGAACGACAACGTCAATGTGAAAGGTTCGGATGCGCAGCGACGCCTCTCTAACTTCAACCGGGTCAGTCCTCAATATTTTCACACGATGGGAACCTCGCTGATTGCCGGTCGGGATTTTCTTGATACCGATACCGTCTCTTCGCCCCGAGTAGCCATTGTCAACCAGATGTTTGCGCGTAACTTTTTTGGAGGGGCCAATCCCATCGGTAGTACCTTCGGCGTAATTCAAGGTGGCGGTAAGCCGGATGAGTTATACGAAGTCGTTGGCTTAGTGAAGGACACCAAGTACAGCAACCTCCGCGAAGAGTTCACGCCTATTGCGTTCCTTTCCGAGGCACAGGATGAGCATCCCGATCTCGAAGCTCAGTTCGCAATTCGTTCCGACGAACCGCTCCTCGAAATCGCCTCATCGGTAAAGACAGCATTGGCTGAGATCAACCCGGCGATGGTAGTCAATTTCCGAATCTTTAAGACTACCGTTCGTGAAGGACTGTTGCGTGAACGCTTGATGGCGACGCTTTCAGGATTCTTTGGCGCGCTTGCGGCTGTCCTTGCGATGATCGGCCTTTACGGTGTGATGTCATACATGGTGATACGGCGAACAAACGAGATCGGCGTCCGTATGGCGTTGGGTGCGAGACCGCGACGAATTCTGACCATGGTTCTGCGTGAGGCCGCTTCTCTGCTGGGCATTGGCCTGGCGGTCGGAACAGTCCTGGCCATACTCGGCGCAATGTTCGCGCGGGGCCTACTGTTTGGACTTCGTCCGAATGACCCGAAGACAGTGCTCATGGCTATCACCATGCTAGCGGTAGTTGCCATGGTCGCAAGCTACTTCCCCGCTCGGTGGGCCGCTAGCGTCAATCCGATTGCCGCGCTACGTGATGAATGAACTCAGGAAGATCGCAGGCGATCCGCAACGCAAGGTTCTAGCCCGGTAGAGGAGCCGAAAGCATGGATAGTCGCCGATCCCGAAGTTGGTCAGAAGTGGGATGACCAGGTCTTCAGATCGGAGAGGCTGTTTCTCATGTCCATGGTGTCGAGCACTTCAGCCAGTACTTCCATCGCCGTCCCGATCAGCTTAGCCCGGAACATATTCGCCAGTACCAGGCGATGCTGTTCAGCAAGCTGAAGTACAGCCCCAACATTGTGATACTACGGCTGGCGTCGCTGCGCTTCTTCTACATCCATGTGCTGAAGAGAAGCTGGAGCGTTGCCGAGACACCTTATCCGAAGAAGGTGGTTCGTCTTCCGCTGATTCACGGCAACAGGAAAAGACTCATGACGCTGCCCGCCGATGAGTTCCTGCGCCGCTTCCTTCTCCACCTGCTGCCCCGCGGCTTTGTCCGCATCCGCAACTTCGGTTTCCTCGCCAACCGCCGCCGCGCCACCCTGCTGCCCCTCTGCCGACAACTGCTTCCTGTCTCAGCGGAAGATAGCCCCACTGCCACACTGCGATCTTCCAGTCAGCAACAGCCACTGTGGCGCTGCCCCAGGTGTGGCGGAGCTATGCATTTCGTCGAGCGCATCTCCGCCGCCTGGCTCCTGCTCCGCGCTCCTCAAACCCTCACAAAGCACGGGACCGCTGGACCTGATTTCGCGCGTCTCAAGAACTCTGGGTTTTGGACACGGTAGTATGGTGTCGACACTGCCAGTTTCCGGGCAAGCTTGGATCTCGAATGTGTCGTATATTGGTGCCGACTACATGCGGCGCCAGGGAGGGCATTCTAGATTATGTTCACTAGATTATGTCCACCTCGCCAAAGGGTACGTACATCCAGGCTTTGAAACGATAGGTGACGAAGAGTTCTTTCCCATCCTTGCGGAGACCTGCATTGAATCCCCAGCTTGACTTGAGTGGATCGACAAGTGGCTTGCCGCTAAAGTCGAAATTCACGACGTGTTGAGAGCCGGTTTTTTGCGACCAAGAAGTGCAATCCTTTTTGTCGCATCTGACCCAATGGAAATCTCCGGGCCATCTGAGACGGCTATTGGGAGGAGCAATCAGTAGAGCAACGAAGTGACCAGGTATTCCATCAGGCCTGCGTTTCGCCAGCTCTTTCATCGATAAAGGCTTTCTGCTGATCATCCTCAAGCCGTCCTTCAACGCGCCTTCGATAACCCTACGGGTATCTATCTGTTTCTGAGAGTTAACGGCAGAGATTGCATGCTTCCTGCCCGGCTGGGCACATGTATTGGTGGCGACGTTGCAGGCGTAGTTATAGCAATTATTGTTGGGCTGGTTTTTGAACGGCATGAAGTTGCCTCTGCAGTCTTTCGCTGGATTGAATCCTCGCACCAACCCCTCAACGGTCTTTCCCCACTGCGGTATGGTCATTCCGGGCACTTTAACCTGCAATGGCGCAGTGATACGCCTGGCTTTCGCCGGCCGCTTGGCTGCGACTCCAGCGAGTTTCACAGCGTTTGCGGGTTTTTTGGCCTTAACCAGCACGGGGGCGTGGCGAGGATCGTCATCACGGATTCTCCCGCTATAACGGTAGTAGGGAAGGGTGAGAGCTTGTGACGCCATGGTGATACCTCCTGGGTCCTAACCTATAAGGTGCTGCGAATTATGCCCTTTAGATCTTCTAAGAAAATATCGATTAGTTGTCTTCAGCGTGCTTCGCCCGCACTCTTGTCGCAAGAAGACTTAGAAGCAACTTAGCGTCATTAGCCTTCAGGCTAACAGTGTTTTGCAAGAACGACGTCAGCTCAGGACAAAGCTGAGAAACCAATCGATATGACCGATCAGGAAAGTATAAGGACTTCAATCTTCGAACCAACTCGTCAGCCCGATAGCTGCTTATGATACCTGCACGCGTAGCCGAATCCAAGGCAAACCGAATGTTCACCAGCGGCTCGGAACAGGAGACGAACGTGTCCGGCGTATAAAGTTGCGCGACCTCATCATCCGCATCCAGAATCCCGTCTCTATACATGCGAAATATCTCGCCGACTCCGATCATCCCGTAAGGGTGAAGTTCAGCGGCCCGCAGCGCTCCCATACTGGATGCTCCATAGACCACCACACCCCGTGCCAGAAGTTCAAGAATCTCTTTCGGAGTGACCGCGAGACTCTGGTAGAACTCGCCATCGATTATTGCGATTACGCAGGTATCCGCGGGCACCTGGGCAAGGTCACCCCTCTTAATAGGAGGAAGATAGTCTGCATCTACGACCGCGTTCGCCTGCTCAATTGACAGGCTGGGACCGAGATAGACGACAAGTCTAGGCATGTGCACGCCAGTAATCGAGAGCACGTTTCCCGACCGTTTCCAGGTGTATGGACCAGGATTCCAGTCCAGGAACTATCACCCTTACAACAGCGAAATCGCAGTCCGGTGTCGTGAAGTCCACTACAATAATCTGGCTCAGACCATGTGAGACAAGTCGGTCCGTTATATGCCCTATATCCAGACAAATGTCTGCGTGAACTAAGGAGGGAAGATCCGCAAGGGTATGGCACTTTGTGGACCTACCGAGAAACCACGCCTGCCAGTTAATGCTCGATATGCGGCGGGTGTGCAAATTGAAGCTCGTAGCCACTGAATCGGCCGGAATGATGTCTTCACGAACACCCTGAATGTCGACGCACCGGGACTGCGCAGCTTCGGCCAATGCGCGGCGGGCGGCCACACGCGCGTCAGGATGGGTACCCAGGCCACAATGAACCATGGGAAACCCTGGCAGATAGTCGTCTGGGACGGCCGCAAACACGGTTGGGATGCCCAGATCTGAAGTGATATTGTGCAGCACTGGATACAGGCCGGCATCGTGAAATAAATCCAGAAGAGGTTCGCCCTCCAATTCTAGGTAAGGGAACATCTCAAGGTCGTCTGGAACACTATCGCAAAACGAGCCCTCCGCAACCGCACGCCGGGCCCAAGGTAACGAATGGGCTCCCAGTTCGGCCATGGACCATGAGTCGCGCTCAATTAGCTCGCAAAGCCCGTGGCAAATTGCTTCCTCTCTACAGTTCCCTGATGCCAAGCCATTCGATGTGCTCTCTGCGATACAGGGTCGATGGGGAACGTCCGACCATATATACCCAGCGAACTTTGCCGGAACCAACACTCGTCTTTCCGTAATCAGATCGGTCCCGAAAACCCAGGAGTAAACGTTCCTTTCCGAATAGTCTGGCTGCAACGGTTCATTGAGCGACCGAGGATCGATGATGTCGTGTTCTTGTTTGAGCTTTTGGTAACTTCCCTCAATAATCGGAAGGCGAGTTCGTAATACGACTTGACGCTCGATGGCTTCCATCAATGCGCCGACTCTGGCGTCAATAGGCCGGAGACCCTTCCCCGTGTATACCGATATGATGTCATCGGATCGGGGCACAATGGCACTGTAGGTTGGAATGCCCACGCGATCGAGGCCGGTGATATCAGCTAGGCGAGTCACGCCGAGCGCGTCCGCCATAGCTTTAGCTCGCTCAAGAGTCTCGGCGGCGGATGCTATTCGCTGAAGACCATCGCGTTTGAGGCGCGCACCCAAGCTAGACTGCACCTCACTGGGGTTTTCCTGTGGCTAAATTAATTCCAGACAACGTGCCAACACTTGGCTTATGTTTCTTGATCAGGGCCCGAAGATCAGCCACGCTGGCATTTGGCCCGAACGAGGCTGCCGCCTCCGTTAAGGTCGGCAGCGATCTTTTCACGGCTTTTTGCTGGGCTGTATCAAGAGCCTTCATAAAGTCGGCATGTTTCTTGAGGAGGTCTCCGAACTGTGCCTCAGTAAGGCCGAGTTTCTTGAGCATTGCCTCATGGGTCATAAGCGCCTCCGAAGTGTAGCTCTACTGCAAGTGGATGCTGGAAAGTAACCGGCGAAAGCGTTCGTCGGAACGGATTGGATCTGCAAGGGGGTCAACGTTAACAAACAAGATGCTGGTCTGTCTAGCAGAAAGTGCTTTTTCAAGATAGCCGAGCGCCTTATCGTGGTCGCCGAGGGCGGCACATAATGTACCCACCTGGTAATTAAGAGGGTAGCCATGGCTCAGCTCGACTTCCGCCTTACTTAGCTGCTGTCGAGCAAGCTCTTTCTGACCTGACTGGACGTAGGCGAGGCCCAGCAGGATGTCCATCACCCGGCGCGCCTGCTCAGAGGGCGGGGGGGCTTGCTGAATCACCTTAATAGCTTCACTGGGCATGTTCTTCGCTAAGTAGTCACTAACCAGGATCTCGTCGGCAACAGGTATGGATAGAGACTTCTTCTTCATCTCCTGGATGACACCGATCGATGCATCGTACTGAGCGGCGTAATATTCAACCAGAGCAAGGCCTAAGGAGGAAATGGGAGCTTCTGGATCGAGGCGGCGTGCAGATTCGAGCTGAGCCAGTGATTCAGTGTGACGGCCAAGAGGCGTGAGCAGGGTCAGGCCGTACCAAAGATGAGCTTGGGCATGCTTGGGATTGAGTTCGATGGAGCGACGATACATCTCCTCTGCGACGTCCCAGTTGAAGTCCGCCAGAGTAACAGCGCCGGCCAGGGAGCTGTAGGCATCTGCCAGAGTACTGTCGAAGTGGAGGGCGCGATTGGCGGCGTCTTTGCACTTATCCAAAAGGACCAGAGTGGGCTGAATTCGGTTGTATGCCATCAGACAGTAGCAGTCGGCCATTCCTGCGAAGGCAGGGGCGTACTGAGGATCATGGTCAATCGCCTGCTGGAAGAATCCGAGTGCAGACTCAAAACCCGCCGGAGAACGGTCCTTCAATGCGTACTGGCCTTTCAGATATGCGTCGTACGCGGCCGAGCTCGTTCGATATTGGCGCTGCAAGCGATCGGAAGCATTACTTTTCAACCGCATACGTAGCCGGTACGCCAACTCGCGGGCGACTTCCTCTTGCAGGCCGGCGAGCTCGCCCTGGCTGCGGAGGTACGTCTCGCCCCAAATAAGAGAACCGCTGTTAGCGTCCAAAAGCTCAATTTGCAACAACAACCGTGAACCGTCGTTAGCCAGGCTCCCGGTGACGATTGCTTGGACACCAAGATCGTGGCCGAGGGTCCGCAGGTCCGAGTTCTTAGCTGCCTCTGCATTCGCGATACTTTCGGCAGTTACAGTCAAGCCCAAGACCTGTGAAAGATCATTGGTGAGGGCTGTTGTCATGCCGCCGCTCAGATAATTTAGATTGGCATTGCCTGTGCGGTTTACGATCGGAAGGACCGCAACGGAGGGTACGGGCGTCACCGAATTTCGGTAGTAATACAGCGAGGCAACTGTAGCCAGCAGCGCGGCAATCAGTGTTAGGAACAGGAGTACCGCTCGGCGCCGAACGAGCTGCCTCACTCGATAAAGCGAGCCAGAGAATGACTGCCACGGCCCCAAATCGCCTTGGACGGCCTCCTTGACTTCTAGCGCACTCTGGAACCTTTCACTCGGCTCCTTTCGCAGACAGCGGAGAATCGTATCGTTCCAGTTTGAGTCCAGGTTCGGCGCAAAGTCGCGAGGGGGCATGGGCTCATCATTGAGGTGCTTCATGGCGACAGCGATCTTGGATTCGCTCGTGAAGGGGCGATGCCCGGTTACCATCTCGTACATCACGACGCCCAGTGCATAGATATCGCAGGCTGGCGTCAGGTTCTCGCCCCGGATTTGCTCCGGAGGCATATAGTCCACCGTCCCCGCCATTCCGGCATTGCTGCGAAAATCACTCGTGCGCACCGTGCGTGCTAAACCAAAATCGGTGATCACCGCACGCTTACGGTTGCCTCGCATTACCAGCATGACATTGCCGCTCTTGAAGTCGCGATGTATGACATTGGCTTCGTGTGCGGCAGTCAATCCCTCGGCCATATCCTGAAGAAGGGGCAGGGCTTCTGATAGCGGAAGAGGACCACGCGAGATCCTCGTTGCCAGAGTCTCGCCATCGAGGTACTCCATGCTCAGATAAAGCACCTCGCTGCCGTTGTCACTGCGATCGATCACCAAGTCATGCAGTCGGCAAACGTTGGGATGGGTAACGCTTTTTCCCAGGTGAATTTCCTGTTTGAAACGTTCTATGGCACGCTCGTCTGAAACGAGCCCGGGACGGAACGTCTTGAGTGCGACACGTTCCTGAAGCTGCAGGTCTTCCGCTTCGAATACGGTGCCCATGCCGCCCTCGGCAATGTAGCGGATAATGCGGAAGCGCCCCGCAACAACGTCGGGGATTGACAGCGTGGTAACCGTTGATGGCAGCTCCGCAGCCGGCCGCTTCTCGTCTGCGTGGAGAAGCGAAAGCACGTTATCAAGCAGGTTCCTGTCGGCTCCGCACTGGCCCCTCAGGTAATCCAGGCGCTCCTGGCCGTCGAGTTCGCGTGCAGCCTCAAACAGCTCGCCGATCCGCTTCCAAAGTAGCGCGTTCACCGATCACTTTCTCTTCCGCTATGCTGCTGGGCTGCCGGCAACACAGTTGCTCCGAGTGCGCCCTGCAGAACCCGCACCAATCGCCGACAGAATGCCCTCATGATCAGTCAGAAAAACACCGTGACCGGGATACACCGAGCAAATCAATCATTCGGATACGGCCTGCCTGATCCTTGAAACGGTAAAGCCACCTTACTTTATTGACGAACCACACCAGCAATCGTCCTCGTCGTTATCACTTCAGTTCGAGAAGAGAATGCTCGTTTTGCAGCCAAAATTCAAGCCGAAGTACCTCCTTCCCACTCGCCAGATCCACGACGGCTACTACGGAGGCCGTACCACACAGAAGCCGATCCAAAGTCCGCTTCACCCGACCCCGTACGACGACGTCCAAAATCCGCCAACGTGCTTCGTTAGGGATCGGCGCAGCCAATGGCCCCGTCTCAAAACGGATTGCGATGTTGTTGCCATGCGATTGTTAGCCATTGCAGTTTTGAAGCCTATGCTAACTTCCGGCCTGTCAGCGACTTTTCTTCTGATTACCCCATATGTTCGACCGTTTTGGACCGAAAACGACGGAGCAATTGTGTCACTGGTGCGTGGGTAATGATGCGGAGCAGATGCACGGGCTGCCGATTCCGGCTACCAGGAGAGTGCGCAGCTCATGGACGAACTTCTCCTGAAGGTGCTCGCAGGGTATCGCGATATCGCCCCGCATGGGATGGTGATTTCACTAACTGACGCGAGTGCGGACGACCATAAAGCAGGAAACCCAAAGTCGATGGATGCCAGGGCGTTTACCCGTACATATACGGCTGCGTCAGAAGTCCGGGATGACCGTTATACGTCAACTTG
>Ga0306926_10001056_pt1 | contig 27149 bp, 29 predicted proteins | sample flu12Cox44000178_FD_203759 | JGI IMG/M metagenome (GOLD analysis project Ga0306926, IMG submission 203759) | Lab enrichment of tropical soil microbial communities from Luquillo Experimental Forest, Puerto Rico - flux8day.12C.oxic.44.000.178 (v2)... | ecosystem: Environmental > Terrestrial >...
ACCAGCCGCTATTCGATTGGCTCGAGGGCCGCCATCCGCCGCCCGCGACCGGCCAGCTGCCGACCTTTACCCCGCTGATGCTGGCGCAGCCGCTGGAGGACGCCGACATCGGCGGCCTCGATCCGCGCGACTATCTCGCGGAGTGGAAATGGGATGGGATCCGCGTCCAGCTCGTCGCCCGGGGAGGCGAAAAGCGGCTCTATTCGCGTTCGGGGGACGAGATTGGCGCTGCCTTCCCCGATCTTTGCGCGGCGATGCCTCTAGAGGTGACCCTCGACGGCGAGCTTTTGGTATTGCGCGACGGCGAAGTCGCTTCGTTCAACGATTTGCAGCAGCGGCTCAACCGCAAGACGCCGAACCCGAAATTGCTGCGGGATTTTCCGGCGGCTGTACGGCTGTACGACATCCTGCGCGAGAGCCAGGAGGATTTGCGCGGCCTCTCTTTCGCCGAGCGCCGGCACCGGCTCGAAGCGTGGTATGCGCGGGCGCCGCGCCCCTCGCTCGACCTGTCGCCGCTGGTACGGTTCGTCAGCTGGGACGAGCTGCGCGAATTGCGGGACGGCGCACGCGAGCGCGGCATCGAGGGGCTGATGCTGAAGCGGGCGGATTCGCTTTATGTCTCCGGCCGGCCGAAGGGCCCGTGGTTCAAGTGGAAGCGCGGCGCGCTGACCCTCGACACGGTTCTGATGTACGCCCAGCGCGGTCACGGTAAGCGGTCTTCCTTTTATTCCGACTACACCTTCGGAGCGTGGAGTGGCGACGAGCTGGTGCCGGTCGGCAAGGCCTATTCCGGCTTCACCGACGAGGAGTTGCGCCGCCTCGACCAATGGGTGCGCAACAACACGGTGCAGCGCTATGGGCCGGTGCGGGAGGTGACGCCGCAGATCGTCCTCGAAGTCGCGTTCGACAGCGTACACCGCTCGACCCGCCACAAATCGGGGGTCGCGATGCGTTTCCCGCGCATCCACCGCATTCGCTGGGACAAGCCCTTCCGCGAAGCCGACACCTTGGAGACGCTCGAACGCCTGCTGACGTAACTCTTTCCTCCGGTCCGGTTCCCGGTTTTTCCCGTTGAACGGAATCTCACCGATGCTGCTCGACGCCGGCTGCGTCAGGTTTTCTCGACGTTCCACATGAAGAGGGCGGGGGCGATGATGACGCCCTTGACGCTCTTGCGATAGGCGGTCACCGGCGACCATTGCCCGGTTGGGATATAAGGCAGAGTTTCGAAGACTCGCGCCTGGATCTTGGCAGCGATCTCCTGGCGGGCTTCGCTATCGCTCGTCTGCAGCCATTCCATCCGCAAGGTCTCGAGCTTGTCGTCGCTCGGCCAGCCGAACCAGGCGGCACCACCATTTGCCGCCAACGGTAGATCACCGGACGGGTCGAGCGTTTCGACACCGGTCCAGCCGGTACCAAAGATGCTCCAACCCCCTTCCTCGACCGGTTTTTTCGATGCCCGCCTGATGACCAACGTACCCCAGTCGCTGGAGGCTAGCTCGACATTGAGACCCAGCCTTTTCAGGAGCTCGAAGACGACCAGGCCGTGACTGTGCGCGGTCGGCGTATCGACGGCGTCGAGAACGACGATCTTTTCACCCTTGTAGCCGGCCTCGGCGATAAGCTTTTTTGCTTTGTCGAAGTCGCGCTTGCCGGTCAGCGCCTCCGAGCCGGCGTTATTGGCCATCGGCGTGCCGCAGGTAAAGAACGACGCACAGAGGTTCCAGTTCTTCGGGTCGCCGGCCAAGGCGCTCATGAACTCCGTCTGATCGATTACCGCCAGAACCGCCTGGCGCATCTTCACATTGTTGAAGGGCGGATGCAGCTGGTTGAAGCGCAACATCGTTATGCTGCCGAGCGGGTCGGTCTTTTCGACCGAAACGTCGGGGTTGGCGGCTAGCATCGGAACGAGGTCGAGCGGCGGCGCTTCCCACCAGTCGAACTCGCCGTTGCCAAGCGCCGCGGCGGCGGTGGCGTAATCGGGCATGTAGACCCACTCGATCCGGTCGACCTTGACGACTTTGCCTCCTGAGGCCCAGCTCGGCGGTTCGTCGCGCGGCACGTATTCGGTATTCTTGACATAGACGGCTTGATGTCCGGGCTGAAACTCTTCGGTGACGAATTTGAAGGGGCCCGACCCCACCGTCTCGGTGATTTGCTGATACGGGTCGGTCTTGGCGAGCCGCTCCGGCATCACAAAGGGCGGTAGGCTCGACACTTTGGCGAGGCCCGCGAGCAGCAGCGGGAACGGCTCCTTCAACCGGATCGTGAAATCCTTGCCATCGGCCCCCGTCGTCTCGTCAACTACCGAGGCGAGGCTCTGACCAAGAGAATCGCGCGCCATCCAGCGCTTGACGGACGCGATACAATCGGCGCCACGGACAGGTTGCCCGTCGTGAAATTTGAGCCCGTCGCGCAAAGTGAAGCTGTAGAGCAGCTTGTCCGCAGAGATGCTGTAATCGCCGACCATCTGCGGACGCGGCTGGAACTTCGAGTCGAGCGCGAACAGAGTGTCGAACACCATGTACGCGTGGTTGCGGGTCATATAGGCCGTGGTCCAGTCGGGATCGAGGACCCGCAGATCGTTCCGCATGATGAAGCGCAGTGTCTTGGGATCGGCGGCTCGCGCCGCTTTGCCGAACCCAACGACGGTGAGGCTCGCTGCGCCCGCCGTTACCGCAAACTCACGACGCGTCATCCCGCGAGCCATCCCGCACCTCCGCCGTTTGGTTACCAGCAGGCAATGCGCAAGAATCAGGCCAAGGGCTGCACTGGGCTTCCGCCTACGCGTTCATCCCCGATCAGGGCTAGAATTAACTGATGCGCGTCACGGATTTTGATTTCGATTTGCCGCGCGAGCTGATCGCCTCGCACCCTTGCGAACCCCGCGATGCCGCTCGTCTGTTGTTCATTCCGAGCGCAGGCGGCTTCGAAGACAGGCAAATCACTGACCTGCCCATATTGCTGCGTCCGGGTGATCTCCTCGTCTTCAATGATACCAAAGTGCTTCCGGTGCGGCTCATCGGACGCCGCGGCGAGGCGGTAATCGAGATCACCCTCTATCGCGATCTTGGCGGCGGTATGTGGCGGGCCTTTGCCAAGGGCGCACGGCGATTGCGCGCGGGCGATCGGATCGTCTTCGCCGAGGAATTTGAGGCGAGTGTTGCGCAGAAACATCCCGAAGGTGATGTGACCTTGCGCTTCGACGTCGAAGGGGGTGCGTTCCGAGAGGCGCTCACTCGTCACGGTACTATGCCGCTCCCGCCCTATATCAAGCGCTCACGCGGTGGCGATCCTCGCGACTGCACGAATTATCAGACGATCTTTGCTCGGAGCGAGGGCGCCGTTGCAGCGCCGACGGCCGGGCTTCACTTCACTCCAGCCCTGCTGGAGGCGCTCGCGCGCCGCGGAATTGGCTGGACAACGCTGACCCTCCACGTCGGACCCGGCACGTTTTTGCCGGTCAAGGTTGACGATCCCCGCGAACACTATATGCATGCCGAGTGGGGGCTGCTCGCAGCTGAGACGGCTGCAGAGATCGCCGCTACGAGGCGCGAGGGCGGCCGCATCATCGCTGTCGGAACGACGAGTCTGCGCCTGCTCGAAAGCGCAGCGGCGGAGAATGGCGAAATCTGCGCGTTTGCGGGCGAAACCCGTTTGTTCATCATCCCCGGCTATCCCTTCCGTGCGGTTGATATGCTGCTTACCAACTTCCACCTGCCCCGCTCGACTTTACTGATGCTGGTAGCCGCGCTTGCCGGCCTCGACCGCATCAAATCCGCCTATGCGCACGCGATCGGCGCCGGCTACCGCTTCTTCTCCTACGGCGATGCCTGCCTGATCGAGCGGCTGGGTTGATTAATTGTGCCGAGCCCGCTCGACATAGGAGCGCAGCACAGCATTGATGCGGCTCTGGTAGCCGCGCCCGGTCTTGCGGAAAAAATCAAGCACGTCCTGATCGATGCGCATGTGCAGGTCGGCCTTCGGCTTGGGCAACTCGACCGACACGTCGTCCCAGTCCACCACCATGCCCACCTCGTCGGGGTCGGAGGCGATATCCGCCTCAATCTCCTCATTGGTCATCGCGGCAGCACGCGCCCAATCGGAATGGCTCTCCTCGCGCTTGCCCGCTTGGCGGCGAGTGCTTTAGCCAAATATCTGACGATAGGCTCTTTCTTCGCCATACAGATTGTCGTCAATCTCGGCGGTGGAAACGAAACGGTCTTCGTCATTGCGCCGCGAGGTGCCATTGTGACCGGGCGGCCGTCGAACACGAGATCGGCGTCTGCGAAATCGAGGCCGCGCCGGCTCAGGTTCTCGAGCCGTTTTGCTCATCCAAACTCAAGCACATTCTAATGTGGGCGTTTTGTGTACGTCGGGTCGGCGGATCGATACCCCTGGGGGGGACGGCGGTCTCGACAAGAACGAAAAGGGAACCTATATGATCAGTCGCGCATCTGATTGACCCCATTGCCGGAAATGGTTAGCGATCCGCATGATCTGCCTGTTATCACTTGTTTTCTGGGCCTGGAATCCAAGAATATCAACACCTTGGTCCTGATCTCTTTTTGCCTCGCGCGCGGGCGCTTCGCCAAGGGAAGCTCGGGCAACTCACGGGGCCGCCTCGATCAGTCCAGCATAAATAACCGCCTACAGACGGAAGTGTATTATGCGAGTCAAAGACATCCCCGAACAGGCCGTGGCATCCGAGGAAATCGTCGAAACGGAAGCCGAAGACCTGTTCGAGATGGCGAACCTTTATCCCGACACGACAGGGCTGCCGATGACGGTATGGGTCAGCCCACGCGGCACCGCGCGGCATGATGTCCGGGTCAAGGTCAACATGACCCACGGCAATCAGATGAACATAGCGAACACGGCGGTTGTCGGAGTTCGGCCGACGCCGCGGGTCATCGCCGGGCAGCTCTCACCCACCGATGCGCAAGAGGTTTGCCAGTGGGTGTCCCTGAATGCGGACGCGCTAGTGGCGTATTGGGAAGGGCGCATCGATACCGCGCGGCTGATTCATGCGTTGAAACCGCTGCCGCGCCAACCCAGCACGCCCGTCGCGCCGTAAATTGTCGTCTTCGGCTGTCTTAGAAGATTTCCCCTTCTTCTCCCTATAGCGGCAGACTCAAGTCCATTTCCGTTACTCTTCGATGATAAGTTTGCTTTTGCCTTTCTCTGTCACCGACACGTAGCGAAGCTGACCAGTTTCGTTCTCCGTGCCTTCCAGCAACCCTTCTTTGATCAATTCTCTTAAGATTGCCGCTCAAATCGGAAATGATCCTACAATGGGATCTGCATTAGCACCCTTATTGATCCTGATGGCCGCGGACTCAGTGTTTCCCTGCCCCAAGAATCAAAAATAGGCTAACGTCTGATTTTTGCACATTTTATGGCTCAACCTTGGCGGTTTGAATGAGTGACCCTGAAATCGTCGTATTGGTCTTGCATACTTCTGGCCAAGGACGGCGAATGGATGACGAGCTTACTAACAACGGCGGACAAGGTGGAGAGGAGCGGGCGTCGGCCGGGAACTGCAACCGATACGGGAAATGTTCCCGATGATCTCCTGCAGATGCCAGGGACGCCAAACTATGCACACAAGCAATAATTGTAGGATCGACAGACGGCGGGGCGGTGAGCGTCGGCTTTGAGGTGCTGGCGCGCGACAGCGCAGCGCGGCGGGGGCGGCTTACGACGGCCCATGGCATTGTCGATACGCCGGTTTTCATGCCACTCGCCACGACCGGGACGGTCAAGGCGATGACCCCCCAAGGGGTCGCTGCGACCGGCGCGCGCATCGTCCTCGGCAACACCTATCATCTGATGCTGCGCCCAGGTGCGGAGCGCATCGCCGCGCTCGGCGGGCTCCACCATTTTATGAATTGGCCCTATGCGATCCTGACCGATTCCGGCGGTTTTCAGGTCATGTCGCTCGCTGACCGGCGCACCATCGCCGAGGCGGGTGTCACCTTCCGCTCGCATCTCGACGGCAGCCTGCACGAGCTGACGCCAGAACGGTCGGTGGCGATCCAGCACTCGCTCGGCGCCGACATAACGATGGTCTTGGATGAGTGTACGCCCTACCCCGCACCGCGCGAAGCGGTCGAACGCTCGATGGAATTGACGATGCGTTGGGCGGAGCGCTCGCGCCGCGCCTTTGTCGAGCGGCCGGGCCATGCTGTCTTTGGGATCGTGCAGGGTGGGGTTCATCCGGATTTACGCCAGCGTTCCGCGGCGCGGCTCATCGAAATCGGGTTCGACGGCTATGCCGTCGGCGGGCTAGCGATCGGCGAGGGGCAGGACACGACCTTCGCAGTGCTCGACGCGACAGTGCCTGCCCTGCCGGAGGGTCGCCCGCGCTATTTGATGGGTGTCGGCAAACCTGCCGATCTCGTCGGCGCAGTATCTCGCGGCATCGACATGTTCGACTGCGTACTGCCAACCCGGTCGGGACGGACCGCCCAGGCCTTTACCCGACGCGGCACCGTGAACCTGCGCAATGCGCGCCACGCTGATGACCCGGCGCCGCTCGACCCCGAATGCGGCTGCCCCGCTTGCACCGGCTATAGCCGCGCCTATCTCCACCATCTCAGCCGCGCCGGCGAGATCCTCGGGAGCATGCTGCTCACCGCGCATAACCTGCAGTATTATGCGGATCTGATGTCTGCAATGCGGTCGGCGATCAAAACCGGTTCGCTGGCAGCCTTCGTCGCCGCATTTGCCGAGGCCCAGGGCGAGAGCGCCGCAGAAGGCACGAAATGAGCGATCCTCACCACCTCACCCACCTCGGGCACCGGTCGGCCCTGCCGGAATCCCCGGATACGGCGGTGCTCGATACAGTGCCCAATCCGCATCCCGGGCTGCTCTATGCCGTCCGCTTCACGTGCCCCGAGTTCACCTCGCTCTGCCCCGTGACGGGTCAGCCCGATTTCGCCCATCTCGTCATCGACTATGTCCCCGAAGCGAAGATTCTCGAGAGCAAATCGCTGAAACTCTATCTCGGCGCCTTCCGCAATCACGGCGCCTTTCATGAGGACTGCACCCTGTCAATCGCCCGCCGGATCGTCAGCGCTCTGACGCCGATGTGGCTGCGGATCAGCGGCTATTGGTATCCGCGCGGCGGCATCCCGATCGATGTTTTCTATCAGACCGGCGATCGGCCTTCCGGTCTATGGCTTCCGGATTCGGGCGTCGCTCCGTATCGCGGCCGGGGTTAAGCGCCGCCATGGCGGATCCGATCCGCGAGGCGATCCGCGACCAGGCCCTGGCCACGGAATTCGATGCCGTCGGTTTCGCCCAGGCACACCTCGCCGAGGAGGTGCGCGCCGGCCTCAGCGAGTTCATCGCCCGCGGCTATCACGGCGATATGGGCTGGCTGGCGCGGACCGCGACGCGGCGCGGCGATCCCCAAGCTCTGTGGCCCGACGCGCGAAGCGTTGTCGTTCTTGGCGTCAACTATGCCCCCAAGGACGATCCACTAGCGTTGGCCGATATGACCGAATGCGGAATGATTTCGGTCTACGCCCGCGGCCGCGATTACCACGATACCTTGAAGCGCCGTTTGAAGGCGCTGGCGCATTGGATCGAGAAGCGTTGGCCGGGGGCGCTAAAATTCTTCGTCGACACCGCCCCGGTGATGGAAAAGCCGCTCGCGCAGCGCGCCGGGTTGGGCTGGCAAGGCAAGCACACGAACCTCGTCTCACGGCAATTCGGCTCCTGGCTGTTTCTCGGCGAGATCTATCTAACCCTCGCGCTAGAGCCTGATAAGGCGGACAGCGACCACTGCGGCTCCTGCCATCGGTGCCTCGATGCCTGCCCGACGGCTGCGTTCCCTGCCCCCTATCAGCTCGATGCGCGGCGCTGCATCTCGTACCTGACGATCGAACACAAGGGGATGATCCCTGTCGAGCTGCGCCAAGCGATCGGCAACCGAATCTACGGCTGTGACGACTGCCTCGCGGTCTGCCCGTGGAACAAATTCGCGCGTGCGACGCGAGAACCCGATTTTCTGGCGCGCGAGGAGATAGCGGCGCCGCGTCTGGCCGAGCTCGCTTTGCTCGATGATACGGCGTTTCGCAAAATGTTTGCGGGATCGCCGATCAAACGAACCGGCCGTGACCGGTTTTTGCGCAATGTGCTGATCGCGATCGGCAACGCGGTTGGAGGGGATCCGCAGCTCATGGCGGCTGCCCGCCGCTGCCTTGACGACCCTTCTCCGCTCGTTCGCGCGGCTGCTGTGTGGGCCTATTCGCGACAGGCGCCGGAAGCGCTGTGCGAGGCCGAGCGGGTCCATCGGCTCGCCGAAGAAGCCGATCCGCTCGTCAGAGAGGAGTGGGAGCGGGCCGCGGTCGAAAGTGCAGCGGGCCTTGTGCAATGAGCCCGATGATCGGGCGCGCAATCGGGGTGCTCATACTTTGTTTGCTGGTTGGGCTCTTCCTGACGCATCTCGGCATTTCCGCGCGCGGCATCCTGACAGACACCTGGCGCACGATCTTGTCGGTCGGTCAACTGATGGGCGATTTGATCATGTGGGCAGTGCCTTACACCTTGCTTGGCGCTGTCATCGTGGTGCCGCTACTGCTTATCGGGCTGGTCGTGAAGCGCGGTCCCTGGCGGTAGCCGCTTGACCTCGGCTCGCTTAGCAGGTCAACGAAAGAATGACCGCGTTCGCTCGGCGTAATCGCTCCGACAGACTTTCGCCAACTGCGGCTATAAGCTTTGCGTGGATCTCCGGGCCGGCAGGCCCCGGGAAGCCGCGCGGCAAATCCGCGTTTGGCGAATATTTGAGCAGGCGGATCGAGCGCTGAGGACCATCCGCTAGAAGCACGATCGGCGCCAAGCCGGTCAGGTCTGCTTCACCCACGGTGCTGCGGTGCCGAGGTCGAGGCTCGTTGCGGGGGCTGGCGTTACGTCTCTCGCGGCCGCGCCGTTCTTGACCTGTTTGACCTTGGCGCGGTCGATCTCGACGTTGATCTCGAGCAGCGAGGTATCGCCCGATTTCCCGACATTGACGCGCAGGATGTCCTCGCGGATCTCGACATATCGGGCAACGACGTCGAGCAAATCCTTCTGCAATGCCGGCAAGAACTCTGGCGCGTCACGGCTCGCCCGCTCATGGGCAAGGACGATCTTCAGCCGGTCCTTTGCCACCGCGGCACTGGTCCGGCGCTCCGGAAAGAGCAGGTCAAGCAGGCGCATCATTATGCTCTGCCGAGCAGAGTGCGGAAAAAGCCCCGGCGTTCCGGCTTGACGAAGCGCATTTCGCGTTGCTCGCCGAGAAAACGGGCGACAGCATCGTGATAAGCGCGACCCGCTGGGCTCTCCTGGTCAAACACGATGGGGGTCCCGGTATTCGAGGCGCGCAGCACCGACTCCGATTCGGGGATGACGCCGAGCAACGGGATCGACAGGATCTCCTTGACGTCCTCGATCGACAGCATTTCGCCCCTTTTTACCCGCTCTAGCGAATAGCGGGTCAACAGCAGGTGCACGTCGACCGGCTCGAGATTGTGTTCTGCACGGCGCGATTTCGAGGCAAGGATGCCGATGATTCGGTCGCTGTCACGGACCGAGGAGACCTCGGGGTTGGTAACGATGACAGCGCTGTCGGCGAAATAAAGCGCGGTGATCGCGCCGTGCTCGATCCCGGCCGGGCTGTCGCAGACGATGTAGTCGAAGTTTTCCTTCAACTCGTCGAGCACCCGCTCGACCCCCTCCCGCTTCAAGGCCTCCTTGTCGCGCGTCTGTGAAGTCGGAAAGATGTAAAGGTTATCGTTCCGCTTATCTTTGATCAGCGCCTGGTTGAGTTTGGCGTCGCCGTTGATGACATTGATGAAATCAAACACGACGCGGCGCTCGCATCCCATTATCAAATCGAGGTTGCGCAACCCCACATCGAAATCGATGACGACGGTGCGCTTGCCCCGCAGAGCCAGCCCGGCGGCAATCGCGGCTGCCGAGGTGGTCTTGCCAACACCTCCCTTGCCCGAAGTGAGCACGATAATTTTTGCCAAATAAACCTCCCCCTTTTCCCGACCAAACCCCTATCCGGACCCTTGACGGCAGCCCCAGCCCCTCGCCAGCAAACGGTCCCCGTTGATGATGAGCGTCAATTTCGTTCGATGGTCAACCGATCATCGACGAGGGCAATCTGCACCGGCAAACCCCGCTGTTCCGGCGGGAGTTGATCGCTGACGAGATAATGTCCGGCGATGCTGACTAGCTCCGCCTCGAGCCGGCTGCAAAAGATTCGCGCCTCCGCGTCGCCACTGGCACCGGCGAGGGCACGGCCGCGCAGCGCGCCGTAAACGTGAATGTTGCCGTCGGCCATGATCTCGGCCCCGGGGCTGACCGCGGCGGTGACGACGAGGTCGCCGCCGCGCGCATAGATCTGGGTTCCAGATCGCACCGGCTGGGTCACCAGCCGTGATTTCGCGGTGCTGGGGGGGGCGGCCTGCGGGGCGGCCGCTGCGGTGGCACCAGGGTCGACCGAGCGCGGCCGGCTGAGTTGCGTCGCGTTCGGGGCGAAGCTGGCAAGACCGGCAGCAGCGGCAGCGTCAAGTTGCGCCGGCTGCGCGTTCTGTACACCGATCAGGGTCAAGGTGTGGCGGCGCAGGATCTCTCTCGCTTCGGCGAACTCTTCTCTCCCGGTGAACTCCGCCACCTCTCTCAAGTCGAGCACCACCGGCGCATTAAGGAAGAAGCGTGGGCTGCGCTGCACTTGCTGGGCGAGCTCGAATTCAAAACTTGGATCGCGCAACATCCCTGCGCGCACCACCATGACGGTGAAGACCGCGCCTTGCACGAGATTGCCCGCCATCCGAAATTCGCTGCCCCGCCCGCGGCGTTTTGAACCCGCTACGGGTTAATCCCAAACAGCGCGTCTCGCAACGGTTTTGGCTTCAGAAGGAGGGTGGGGTTTGGCCCGGGCTGTCGAGCGGTCCAAGAATGGAGATGATCGGGCAACCGCATATCGGGCAGCGCAAGGATGCGGCGACTTCCTCCCGGTCGTATTTGATACCCGCCGCGTCGAGGCGGGCGAAGGCAGCCTCTAATGTCGGAGCATGCACTGGATCCGCAGCGCAGCGCTCCCGGTATTGCCTCGCGAGTTGAGCCGGCATGTCCTCCCGCGAGAAGCCATAAGCGCGGCGCGCGACCACGGCCCCTGCGGCGAAGGGAAACGCAGTTCCAGCCACCCAAAGCAACTCCCGCCGCGTCCTCACGAGGTCCTCCATCGTTCCTCGCAACGGATTGGGCGACAGCGCGCGGAGAAAGTCAATTGTCGAGCAAGAAACCATGTTACCGGGGGACGAGATCAGCTCGCACCGGAAATCGTATCCAACAGGCCTCTGAGCCCCAACCCCATCCCGACCATCGCAGCGGCCGCCAACAGCAGCCCAAACACGATAATGCGCAGTCCCGAAGATGGCCGAACCAATGTCAGCGCCATCAGGACCAGAGCGCAGCTCAGGATTGCCAGCGCGTCGCGTTCGGGAGCCATCGCAATTCCCTCCCGCGTACATTCTAGCCCGACGCTTTTTACAAAGGCTTAACTCGTGGCCGCGCCCGAGGTTGGCGGTGGGCCGCCGGGTCATTATCGGCGCTCGCGAAAGAAGGCGCGCAGCAGTTCACCGGCCTTCCGCTCCTCGATGCCGCCATAGACTTCCGGCCGGTGGTGGGTGGTCGGCTGGTCGAACAGGCGAGGGCCGTGCTCGACAGCGCCGCCTTTCGGGTCATACGCGCCGAAATAGAGCCGGCGCAGGCGCGCGAAGCCAATTGCCGCGGCGCACATCGCGCAGGGCTCGAGGGTGACGTAGAGATCGCATTCTTCCAGATTTTTGGCGCCGAGCCGCGCCGCGCCTGCCCTCAACACCAGCATTTCTGCATGCGCCGTCGGGTCGCAATCGGCCTCTATCCGATTGCCGGCAGCAGCGAGGATGCAGCCCTCACGATCGACCAGCACGGCGCCGACCGGCACCTCGCCGCGGTCGGCTGCCGCGTCGGCCTCGGCAAGAGCCAACGCCATCGGCGGCAGCTTCTGGGTCATCGGCCGTGCCAGCGCCGAATCGGCTCGGGTATCGCGATCGGCTTGCGGGTCGAGAGGCGCATGAACAACCCTTCCTGCTCGGCCTCGGCATGAACAGCGCCATTGACCGTGAATTCGGCGGCAAGATGCCAGCGCACCCGGCTCAGCGCTGACACTCGGATACGGCCGATCAGCGGGTCGGCGATTGTCACCGGACGGCGGTAGGTAATACGGGTCGACAGGAGGATCGGCGCGACGTCCTCGGCGAGCGCCCGGATCAGCGGATAGGCCTGGTCCATCAGTCCGAGCCGCAGGTCCTCGAGCCAGCGAATGAACACGATATTGCTGACGATCCCGGCAAAATCTATGTCATAGGTCCGTATCGGGAGCGCTTGCTCGTAATATTCGCTCATCGCATCCCCGGTCTGGATGAGATCCGCCACATCGCACAGCCAGCAATCGGCCTTACCCTCGATCGTGGCCCGCCCGGCGTCAAATTCTCTGTGGTACGTTTGGCTGACCGATCCGATATAGCCAAACTAGCGTTATTTCCGGATGAAAAGATGAGCGAGCTCCGCGCCCGCGCCAGAGTTCTGTACAACGCGCTGAATTTCGACATTCCGGTCAATTTCGGCCAGGAAGAGCTCGTCCCTAAGGGCCTGGGAGAAGACAAGTACGTCGACAATTTGCACGGCGCGGCCGATCGCGACCCCGTGCAGGAGTTGGCCAATCAAATCGACCTCTCCGACAGCGCCGGCGCCTATCTCTTCACCGGCAATCGCGGCACCGGCAAGACGACGGAGCTGCTGCGCCTCGCGACGATCCTACGGGAATACGATTGCGAGGTGTTCTATGCCGACATGGCCGATTATTTGACCCTCACTCAGCGGATCGAGGTCTCCGACTTTCTGATCAGCGTCCTCGGCGCGTTTTCCGAGAAGATCGCCGATCGCTTCACGGCAGACCCGGGAAAGCCGAGCTTTTTCGAGCGCCTCCGATCGTTCCTGAATTCGAATGTCCAATTCACCGAGATCAAGGTGCCGACCGGCTGGATCGAATTCAAAGCCGCCTTGCAGCAGAACCCGACCTTCAAGGAACAATTGCAAGAGAACAATTGCAAGAAAAGACCCGCGGCGTTGTCGAGCAGCTCGTAAAGCAAGCGCGGGACTTCGCGGTTGAAGCAGTTCAATACGTGCGGGGACAGCAGGCCAGCCCCGATCGCAAAATCATCCTGATCGTCGATTCCGTCGAGCGGCTGCGCGGCGTCGGCGATACCGACGATATTCGTGAAGTCTTTAAAAGCGCTGAGACCGTGTTCTCCTCACACGCTGACAAATTGCGCTTTACGGCGTTGAACGTCGTCTACACGGTCCCGCCCTATCTTTCCGCGTTGGCGGGTGCACTCGGGTCCGTCTATGCCGGTGGCCGCATCTACGCTCTGCCGAGCGTGCACATCTACGAGCGCCGCCCGGCGCCCGGCGAAGAGCCCGTGCCGTACCCCGAGGGACTCGCCAAGATGCGCGAGGTGGTCGAGAAACGCTTTCCCCAATGGCGCGACTTTTTCACCGAGGCTCAGCTGGCGCGTCTGGCGCAGCATTCCGGCGGCGATCTGCGCGATTATCTGCGCATGCTTCGCCTCGCCGTTGCCAGGCTGTTGCAGTCGGGCCAGTTGCCCGTGTCGGATACGCTGATCACCGATGCCGAGGATGCAGTACGCGGGGACATGCTGCCGATCGCCGACAACGACCGAGATTGGCTCCGCAAGATCACCGCGAGTCACAATGCCGAATTGCCGAACCTCGACGCGCTGCCCGATTTCGCTCGGCTGCAGGAGGGCAAATATCTGCTCCATTACCGCAATGGCGAGGATTGGTACGACGCACATCCGCTGTTGCGTGCCCGGGTGAAGAGCGGTGGAAACCAGCAGCCCGGCGCTTGAGGCAGTCTGGCGCGACCTGCGTCCCCATCTCGAATGGGCGCAGGGCTTCGCCCTTGTGTTTCTGTTCGCCGGCCATCCGCAGCCCGTCGAATTCCTCCGGCGACGACTCGAGGAGAGCCTGCAACTTCGCACGCTTCGCCTAACCGTGTTGGCGCCGTCGGCGCCCGCAGAACTCCCCCGCGCCGTGGAGCAGATTCTCGCTACCCGCCCCGATCCCGGCCGCGGCCCGTTATGGGTGGAGCTGTGGCGCGGCACGGACGAAGAGGGGTGGCCCACGGCGCGGCGGCAGGCGCTGCATCGGCTTAACGAGCGGCGGACCCTGCTCGAACGCGATGTTGGGTTGGCGATGGTGTTGATTCTGCCGCTGGCCGAGCGCGGCCGCGTCTATGTCGAGGCCCCCGATTTGTGGGCGGTGCGCTGTTTCACCGCCGAATTGCCGGCGCCGGGCGCACCGGTCAAAGTTTCGGAAATAGGCCGCGCAGAGGAATTTTCTTCGGCCGTCGGCGTGCCACCGGGTGGGGTTGAGCTGGAATGGGCGCGTCTTCTGGAGCGGACAACGGATCACACCCGCCTGGACTTGCGCGACGGGTTTGCTGCATTCGAGGCGGCGCTGGATCGGGGTGATTTGACGGCCGCCCGGGCCACGGCCTACCAAACCCTGGACCTATCGCGCGAGCACCTCCAGACAACAGGCGACACGCCGCAGGCGCTGCGCGATCTCTCGATCGCGCTCGACAATGCCGGCCAGGTCGAGCGCGATCTCGGCAATCTGGAGGTGGCGCGCAGCGCCTATCGCGAGAGCCTGGAGCTTTGCCGCCGGCTGCGCGAGGCGCTCGGCGACACGCCGCAGGCGCTGCGCGACCTGTCGATTTCGCTCGACAATGTCGGCCAGGTCGAGGGCGATCTCGGCAATCCGGAGGCGGCGCGCAGCGCCTATCGCGAGAGCCTGGAGCTGCGCCGCCGATTGCGCGTTGCGCTCGGCGACACACCGCAGGCGCTGCGCGACCTGTCGATCTCGCTCGACAATGTCGGCGGGGTCGAGCGCGATCTCGGCATTTTGGAGGCGGCGCGCACCGCCCATCGCGAGAGCCTGGAGCTGTGCCGCCGGCTGCGCGAGGCGGTCGGCGACACGCCGCAGGCGCTGCGCGATCTCTCGGTCTCGCTCGACAATGTCGGCCGGGTCGAGCGCGATCTCGGCAATCTGGAGGCCGCCCGCAGCGCCTATCGCGAGAGCCTGGAGCTGCGCCGCCGGCTGCGCGAGGCGCTCGGCGACACGCCGCAGGCGCTGCGCGATCTCTCGGTCTCGCTCGACAATGTCGGCCGGGTCGAGCGCGATCTCGGCAATCTGGAGGTGGCCCGCACCGCCTATCGCGAGAGCCTGGAGCTTCGCCGCCGGCTCGCGCGGACCTTCCCCGACCAGCCTCGCTACCAGCAGGAGCTGGCGTTCACGGAGGCTCGGTTAAGAGACGTCGCCGGGAATTGACAAACTCGCATTAATGCGATATCATTATCGACCGCGTCGCGGCCGACCCGTCGATCGAACGGGTTGTGGGTGTATTTTTTCTGCAAATATCAGCAAAAACAGCCATGACGGGCTGAACTGCGGGAGCCTTTACCGGTGATGCCGCCGGCGATGTATTATCTGCTTCAATAATCCTCGGCCACCAACGGAACCAACAATGGCGCAGCCGGTCATCGGCCTCACCCTCGATCACGAACCGCCGGGCGGCTATTCGAATTTCCCGTGGTATGCGATCCGCGAGAATTATTGCAACGCGGTGCGCCACGCGGGCGGGCTACCGATTCTGCTGCCGCACGAACCCGATGCCGCCGCGGCCTATCTTGAGCAAATCGACGGGTTGATCGTTACCGGGGGTGGCTTTGACGTCGATCCCACGCTGTTCGGCGCCGCGACGCGGCATCCGACCGTCAAGACCAAAGACCGCCGCACCGCGTTCGAGTTCGCGGTCACCGACGGCGCGCTCGCTCGCGGGATGCCGGTGCTCGGGATCTGCGGCGGCCAGCAGCTGTTGAACGTCGTGCTCGGAGGCACCTTGATCCAGCACATCCCGGATGAGGTCCCGGATTGCGTGCCGCATCGCCAGCCCAACCCGCGCAATGAGCCCGGGCACACCGTCCGGGTTGTGGCGGGGACCCTCCTTCATCACATCACCGGAGCTGAAACCCTGGGTGTCAACAGCGCCCATCATCAGGCGGTCAAAGCGGCGGGACCCGGCCTCATCGTCGACGCCGTCGCCGAGGACGGCGTCGTCGAGGGGATCGAGGATCCGCGGCACCGCTTCTGTCTCGGCGTCCAATGGCACCCCGAGTTCGAGATCAGCGAGGCTGATCGCCTGATCTTCCGGGCCTTTGTCGAAGTCGCCGGCGGGTGAGCGGGGACGCGCTCGACCTGGACGCAGCGGAACGGCCGGAGCGCATCGCGAAATTGCTGGCGCGGGCGGGGATGTGCTCGCGCCGCGACGCCGAGCGCTGGATCACCGAGGGCCGAGTCTCGGTCGATGGCCATGTGCTGACGACGCCGGCGGTGACCGTTACAACTGCAAACGAAATCCGCGTGGACGGCAGGCCGTTGCCCGCCCCCGAGCGGCCGCGCCTGTGGCGCTATCACAAGCCGGCGGGCCTCGTCACCTCGCATCGCGACGAGAAGGGCCGGCCGACAGTCTTCGACGCGTTGCCAAAGGATTTGCCTCGGCTGGTTTCGATTGGCCGGCTCGATCTGAATTCGGAGGGGCTGCTGTTGTTGACCAATGACGGGGCACTGGCGCGGCGGCTCGAATTGCCGTCGACGGGATGGGTCCGCCGCTACAGGGTGAGGGTGCATGGCGAGGTCGAGGAGGAACGGCTCGCGTCTCTCGAAAAAGGTATAACAATCGAAGGCGTATCCTATGGCCCGATCCGCGCCAGCCTCGAAAGACGGCAAGGCAGCAACGCCTGGATCGCGATGGCACTGCGCGAGGGAAAGAACCGCGAAGTCCGCCGAGTGCTCGAACATCTGGGTCTTCAAGTGACGCGCCTGATCCGGCTATCCTACGGGCCGTTCCAGCTGGGCAATCTGGCGCGGGGCGCGGTCGCCGAAGTACCGAAGAAGGTGCTGGCGGAACAGCTCGGCGACGCGGATCCGACAGCGCATGCGGGTCGTCGGCGGTAAGCATCGCGGCCGACGCCTGCTTGCCCCGCCCGGCGCGAAGGTAAGGCCGACCAGCGACCGCGCCCGTGAGGCGCTGTTCAATATTCTCTCTCATGGGGAATTTGCCGCCGGCGGCATTGCGTTTGCCGGGGCGGCCGTGCTCGATGCCTTTGCCGGGAGCGGCGCCCTCGGCCTCGAGGCTTTGTCACGCGGCGCCGCGGAAGCCGTGTTTATCGAGCAGGATCGCGACGCTCTGGCAATTCTGCGAAAGAATATCGAAGCCCTCGGCGAGGGTCCCCACACTCGAATCTTGCCCGGTGACGCCACCCACCCGCCGCGCGCTATGTCCACTTGTGCGGTGGCTTTTCTCGACCCACCTTACCGAAGCGGCCTCGCGGCCCCGGCGCTGACGGCACTCCGAGCCACCGGTTGGTTGGCGCCCGGAGCGCTTGCCGTCATCGAGGTCGCGGCGCGCGAGGAACTGCTGCTGCCGCCTGGGTTTACCCTCATCGACGAGCGTCGCTACGGGGCGGCTCGGCTCGCGTTTCTCCGCCGCGAGACCGACTGAGCCAGAGCAACACAGCAATTGCCAGCGGTGTCAGCAGGTCGGTGAAGAAGATTGGTCCGGCATTGCCCGGCGCGAGATTGCCGGCCGCGATGATCTCGCGGACATGACCAATCCCCGCCCCGACCAGGAAACACGCAACAGCGAGACCCGTCGCCAGCCGCGCCTCGAAAGAGTGAAACGCCGCATAGAGCCCGGCGAGACCTATGCCGAGATTGGCGGCCCCGACCTCGAATTGGAATGGGCTCGCCTGCCAGCCGATCGTCCGCGCCACCATTGCGGGAAAGAAAAGATGACCGAGTGCAGCCCACAGCCCCATCAATCCGACAGGAAAGATAAAGACGTGCCACAGCAAGCGCTCGGCTGCCAAAGGGAGCGTTACCGGCCGCGGGCCCCGCGCGATAACGATCGCAGCGGCGATGATCGCGGCTACCCACGCCAGCACTGGGACTAGCACGACCACGCGATATTGTCCCGAAGCAGCGGACACGCGCGTTGACATTGCGCCGCGCTCGGTTACTGCGCAAGGGGTCGACCGGATCGCAGAAGAGCGGGCATCGGTTATTATTCGACCGGGTTAACGCGGTCCGGTGAGGAGAAGGCGCATGACTGAGGAATTGCAATCTGTGACCTTGCGCAGCGGCGAGCGCGTGCCGGCGCTCGGCCAAGGGACTTGGCATATGGGAGAAAACCGGCGCCGCGCTGCCGAGGAAGAGGCGGCACTGCGGCTCGGGATCGAGCTCGGCATGACCTTGATCGATACCGCTGAAATGTATGGCAGCGGCGGCGCCGAGGAAGTGATCGCCCGAGCCGCCGAGGGTGTCCGCGACAGCCTCTTCATCGTCAGCAAGGTCTACCCGCACAATGCCTCGCGCGCTGGTGTCGTCGCGGCGTGCGAGCGCAGCCTCAAGCGCCTCGCAACCGACCGGATCGACCTCTATCTGTTGCACTGGCGCGGCTCGATCCCGCTCGCCGAGACGTTGGAAGGCTTTCTGCGGCTCCGGGCCGACGGCAAGATCCGCCATTACGGCGTCAGCAATTTCGACCGGGCGGACATGGCAGAATGGGCCGCGCTGCAGGGCGGCGGCACAGTAGCGGCTGACCAGGTTCTCTACAATTTAAGCCGCCGTGGCCCCGAGTGGGATCTCCTGCCGTGGTGCCGCGAGCACCAGGTTGCGGTGATGGCTTATACGCCGCTCGGCCAGGGCCACATGCTCGGCAACCGGGTGCTCGGCGAAGTCGCGCGCCGACGCGATGCGACGCCGGCGCAGATCGCGCTCGCTTGGCTGTTGCGGCAGGACGGCATGATCGTCATTCCTAAAGCGTCGCGCCTCGAGCATGTGCGCGAAAACCGTGGTGCCCTCGACATCGTGCTAACGGAGGAAGAGCTGGCGGCACTCGACCGCGCCTTCCCGCCACCCAAGAGCAAGAGCTCGCTGGGGATGCTTTGACCGCTCTCGTCTCGTTGCGCACTTTTGGCGGCTTCGCTAGGCTGGCCTCGCGCCGCCGAGGGCTGCAGGCGGGCTTGGAGGGATGGCCGAGCGGTTGAAGGCGCACGCCTGGAGAGCGTGTAGACGGTGATAAATCGTCTCGCGGGTTCGAATCCCGCTCCCTCCGCCAATCTCTCATTTCTGAACGTCTCAGCCTGTCCTACAATCCCCCGTGTTACCCCGTTTTCTGCGCGGGTTGTGTTTCCTCTTGTCTCCCCGTATATCGTACTATCCCATAACAAATGGGGGAACAAATTGGGGAATGACAAGGGGATCGGCGATGGCGCGCACAGGCAAACTCTCGGCGGTTGAAGTGGCAAAGGCGAAGGGGCCGGCAGTGCTCCATGACGGCGGCGGGCTTTACTTCCGCGTTTCCCGTACCGGCTCGAAATCATGGGTCTTCCGCTTCCAGCTCGACGGCAAGCGCCGCGACATGGGGCTTGGACCCTACCCCGATATCTCGCTCGCCGAGGCGCGCGTGAAGGCCGCAGCGCACCGCAGGCAGCGTCACGATGGGATAGACCCTCTCGACGCAAAGGTCGCTCAGCGGGCGGCGCAGCGCCTCGCCGCCGCGAAAGGCCGCACCTTCCGTGAAGTCGCCGAGGAATACATCGGGCGGAATGAAGCTGCCTGGCGCAACGCCAAGCACCGGCAGCAGTGGCGCAACACGCTCGCAACCTACGTCTATCCCACTTTGGGTGAACTCCCCGTCGCGGCGATCGATACAGGGCTCGTCGTGCAAGTGCTCGATCCGATCTGGACCCAGAAGCCAGAAACGGCAAGCCGAGTCCGCGGCCGCATCGAGGCCGTGCTCGATGCCGCGACGGTGCGCGGTTTCCGCCAAGGACCGAACCCGGCGCAGTGGAAAGGCAATCTCGCCCATATCCTGCCGTCACGTGCCAGAGTGCGAAAGGTGGTGCACCACGCGGCACTGCCTTTCAACGAGATCCCGGAATTCTTCGCCGCTCTGCGAAGCCGTCCGGGCATGGCGGCGCGGGCGCTCGAATTTGCGGTATTGGCCGCAGCGCGCACCAGCGAGGTTTTGGGCGCACTCTGGGGCGAGGTTGATTTGGCTGGCAAGGTATGGACGGTGCCGGCCGATCGCATGAAGTCGGGCCGTGAACATCGCGTTCCGTTGTCCGACGGGGCCCTAGACGTGCTCGAAGAGGTCCGCCCATTAGCGTTGCTGCAAGACGGCGAGCCCAATCCGGCTGCGCCAGTCTTTCCGGGCCGACGACGGGCACTGCCGATGTCAAATATGACCATGCTGATGTTACTGCGCCGGATGAAGCGTAATGACCTGACGGCGCACGGCTTCCGCTCGACATTTTCCGATTGGGCGGCCGAGCGCACTGCGTACCCGCGCGAAGTGGTCGAGATGGCGCTCGCGCACGCGGTCGAGAACAAGGTCGAGGCCGCTTATCGTCGCGGCGATCTTTTCGAGAAGCGGCGCAAGCTGATGGAAGCATGGGCGAACTTCTGCGAGGCGCGCCCCGCGGGCGAAGTGGTGCCGCTGCGCGCTGGCGGGTAAGATCGGTTCGGCGGCGGATAGCGATCGCAACCGACACGGCCGGCACCGCACCGGTCTTCCGCTGCTCACGGGAGCGCCACACGGAGCGCAATTGGAGGTGACCTATCTCAGCGACGAACACGAGCGTCTCTCCAAAGATGTAGAGGTCCTCTTCCGGCAAGCGACAAGTCGGTTCGCGGTGCCCACAGCCTCCGGCTGCGCCATGGTTGCTTTTTATTTGCTAGGACTACGTGACACTCCCCAGAAGCATGACAAACAACCCAAGGCGGTCAGATACGGCAAGCTCTTTTTGTACCACCTTTCGGCCGAACGGCGGCAGGTGGAGTATTGGATCGCGTTATATTCCCAAGGACAACCGGTAGAATTCTGGTTTCGGCGAGATCAGGAACTGCTCGAAAAGATTGACGAAGCTCAGCGGTCGGTCGAAACGCTGCTTCCGGCCCTGTCACCGAAGCGTGATGCGCGCGACCCGATCCGCCAAGTTGCGGCAGCCGCGAAGCAGGCTTGGGGGGAGACCAACGGCGGACGTGCGCCGCGCTACACCAACCCTGACGGTCCGCTCTGCCGGTTCCTGGCCGGGGCTCTAGCTAAAATCGGGCAAGAGCGCAGCGCGGCGGAGATCAGCGAAGTATTGCGGAGCAGACGACGCAAACCAAGGGGTGGGCAAATTCTGTAACGGAATTAGCCCACTATCGCCGCCCGGCTCGGCGCGTACATGGGTGTCCGTCTTGTCACACGGTGGGGATCGATGTCGATCAGGTCCAACGACCTTCGCCTCGATGAAGAGAACAGAAGCCTTGAAGCCGCCGAGACCTCCGATCTGGCGGAGGCTCTTGCGCTGCTTGTCGCTCTCGGATGGCGACAGGCGCTGTTCACGGTCAATGAGGCCAAGCAGATCCTGAACACCTCGCGGGCGGGGATCTACAGGGACATCGCGGCCCGCCGGCTGGATGCTGTAAAGAACGGTTCTGCGACACGCATTCCCGCACTATCGTTGGCGCGACGCTTCGCCGGGCTGCCCGGGGCACGAAGGCGTTCGGCATGATCCGGCAACGACAAGGTGCTGACTCGCCGGCCGGCGTCGGAGAACGCGTTGATGCGGCGATTGTGCGCTGCGCCGATCGGGCCTTTCCTGTATGACGATCGGCGTCTCCGATCGCGGCGGCCGTCCCTCATTTAGGCGCGATCGGTACGGCCGGCGCCCCTCCCTAACGCTTGAGCGCGTCGCCTTCAAGACCGATCGCCTCGGCGAATTCGTTGGCCGGCGCGAGCTGACGGCGCAGATCGGGCACCCGCCCGAGCAGTGGGCGCTCGTGCTTCTCAAAGAAGGCGTCGATAACTCTCTCGATGCCTGCGAGGAAACTCTCGCCGCGCCGGAATTGAGGATCGATGTATCGACCGATCCCGGGGCCATTTCGGTTACCGACAAGGGCCCCGGGATAGCACCCGAAACCGTTCGCGACATCCTCGACTACACGGCTCGGGTTTCCAGCCGCGAAGCCTACGTGTCGCCTACCAGAGGCGCGCAAGGCAACGCCCTCAAGACGGTGCTGGCGATGCCGTTCGCTCTCGACGGCAACAGCGGCACGAGCATCATCGAGTCTCGCAGAATCCGCCACGAGATGACCTTCCGGGTCGACCAACTGCGGCAACGCCCCGTAATCGACCATCAGCAGACGAGCAGCGTTTTGCAAAAAGGGACGCGTCTGCGCGTCGACTTAGCATGCTCAGTCCTAGTCGATGTCGAGGCGCGTTTTTTACAAATGGCGGACGATCTCGGATGGCTGAACCCACACCTGCGCCTGCTCGTCACCTGGAACGGCATCGAGCGGGTTCGCCGTGAGCCGTCAGATCCCGCATGGAAGAAGTGGCGGGCCTGCGATCCGACCTCGGCTCACTGGTACGACGAGCAGCGGCTCACTCGCTACGTCGCCGCGCACGTCGCACGCGACCAAGATCACGGCCACGACCGCACTGTCCGCGAATTCATCGCCGAGCTGCGTGGTTTCTCGGGTTCAGCAAAGCAGAAGCGGGTTCTCGACCAGACCGGACTGTCACGATCGCCGCTGTCATCGCTGTTTGGCCCCGATGGCTCACCCGACCGCACCCGCCTCGCGGATCTGCTGCACGCTCTGAAATCTTTCAGCAAGCCGATCAAACCGCTCGACCTCGGGCTGATCGGCAAAGACCACTTGCTCGCCTGTTTCAATGAGCTCGGCGTCGAACGCGAAACGTTCAAGTACTGCAAGGCCGCCGGCGAATCTGAAGGGCTGCCGTGGGTCGTCGAGACGGCGTTTGGCTGGTGTCCTGCGCTGGAACGGCGACGTATCGTCGTCGGTGTCAACTGGTCGGTTGCACTCGGCAACCCGTTCCGCTCCTTCGGCCGCACCGGCGAGGGCCTCGAATCACTGCTCGCCGATCAGCGCGCCGGGCGCAATGAGCCGATCGCCTTCGTGCTGCATTTCGTCTGTCCGCGCACCCAATACACCGACCGCGCCAAGTCGGGGATCGTGCTGCCGGGAGACGAATGATGACCAGCCCAGCCGACGCCATCAGCGGCGCTGTTCGCGCCGTTACCAAGGATTGGGCGAAGCAGCGTAAAGCTGAAGAGCGCAATCGGAATACGGTGTTCAACCGCCGCGTCGCCCTGATACGTTCCCAACGCCTGACGATCCGAGATGCGGCGTTTGAAATTATGCAGGACGCCTATGCCGCCGCCAGCGGCGACGGCCGTCTGCCGGTCAAACCGCGGCAAATCATGTATCGCGCGCGGCCGTATATCTTGAAGGAAACCGGCAGCCTTCACCTGCGTGACAGTTATTTTACACAGAATTTATTGATTGATTACATAGAAATATACCCAACCCGCTGCGTCGACTGGGATATTATTTGGGATGCGCGCGGCACTTTTATTGAGCCCCACACCGGCCTGGAATTCGGCATTGGCACGCTGGAAGTTCTACAATATCTCGGGCTTCGCCCGTCCTTTGACCCGCCTAAACGAACCCTCGCGTTCCCGACCGCCGGTCCGGAGCACCGGTACCGCAGGGTGCTTTACATCGAAAAAGAGGGTTTCCATCCAATTTTCAAAGCCGCGCAGCTACAGGAGCGGTTCGACATTGCCTTGATGAGCAACAAGGGGATGTCGGTAACGGCATCCCGGTTACTGCTCGACCGCCTCAGTCAGCACGTCGACACCATTTACGTTCTGCGGGATTTCGATCGTGCCGGGTTCTCCATTTTCGGCACCCTCGGCACCGATTCGCGACGCTACCGCTACCGCAATAAAAGAACACAATTCGTCGATCTCGGCCTGCGCCTCTCAGACGCCGTATCCATGGGATTGGAGGCCGAGCCCGTTCCACGCGACGACATAGACAGGTGGCACAAGCGCGTCGCCACCCTGCGCCGCCACGGCGCGACCCAGGCCGAGATCGACTTCCTGCGCGATCAACGCGTCGAGCTCAACGCCATGAGCTCGCCGCAGCTTGTGAGCTTTGTTGAACGCAAGCTAACCGAGCATGGCGTCAAGAAGCTCGTGCCCGTCGACCAGGTCCTCGAACAACAGGCACGCCGGATCATCAAAGAACGACTGACGCAGGAAGCGCTCAGCGCAGTCGCAAACGACATTCAACGCCAGACAGACGATACCGAGCTTCCCGAAGACTTCAGGAAGCAAGTCGAGTGCGTCCTGCAGGAACATCCCGAGCTGCCTTGGGACGCTGCCGTCACGCTCATCCTCAACCCGCCGAACGAAGCAGAGGACGTCGAATGACCGCCGCCGTGCGCCATCGAAAGCGCGGCGTGCTCGATTTTATCGAGCGGCACATCCGCCGCAGCACCAGCGAGCGAGCACAATGATCGCGGCCGAGGCCGCTGCGGCGCTAGACAGGATATCGCTCCGGCGGATGGCAGCGCTGTCGCTGCCCGGTCAGTCAGAACCGGTCAGCTAGAATGGTCGCTCTTTCCTGGTCCGACCGCCTAGCGCGGCTGCCCTTGTCTGAGGAGCAGCTCGTCGAAGGTCTCGCCCGCGCGCTTTACATGACCCATCGACGAGAGCCCGCTCCAATATGGGAGAACGCAAGTGAGGACTCCCGCGAGTGGGTGCGGGCGCTAGCTCGCGGCGGCTTGGCGTATTTGCGAAACCTGACAAGACCGGTGAGATGAAGGGCCGGAAGAGGGACCGCGCTGGGCGCCAGCGGAAATCGGAACCCTTCATTATGCTCCCGATGGACCTGCTGGTGCGTCCGGTCTGGACCAATCTGCCTGCGGCGGCGCGGGTGATTTTTTTGGATATGTGCATGATCCATCGCCATGGCGGTGGCCACGGCCCCAGAAACAACGGTCAGATCGGATACGGTTGCGTGGCCGGAGCCAAGGCTGCCGGCGTATCCGCCGCTACCGCGCACCGGATGCTTTCACGGGTACGCGAGAGCGGTCTCATCAAGCTCTGGAAGGAAGGGTCATTCGGGGTCAAGGCCGGAGAACGCCGGGCGCGCGAGTGGGAAATCACCATTTATCCGGTGGACGGCGGTCCCCCAGTATCCTGGGGCGAGCGCAGGCTGCATATTGAACATCGCATCCTCAAATGCAGCGCATACAAAGGGCTGTCAAACCCGGCGAAGTGTATCCTGATCGAATTAATGCGGCGCTACGATGGCGGCAACAACGGATGTATAGCCTTCGGTGGCCCAAGCGGCGCGCATGCCGGATTCAGTACCGACGTTACTGAACGTGCGCTCACCGAATTGCAGCGCGCCGGCTTCATCTTCCAGACGGCGACTGCGATTCCCCAGCTGCGTCAGACGCGCAAATGGCGCCTGACCATGTACGCCGCTGACCGCAGGCCCGCGACTAAGGATTTTATGAGCGTCGCAAAATCAATGACGCCGCAAAAATCATTTCACGGTTTCACCGGCGCGGCCGACTCGAACCAGAACGTTTCAATGATGCGGGTATCGACTTCATCGAATTTGCCCGCGTCCTCAGCGATGGAAGCTTTGCCTAATAAAATTTCGGCCTTTATCAAAGACTTGAACGAGAGAAGCCCAATTTTAGATACCCGCACAGGTGAAACGTTCGGTACCGCTAGCACCCGCGCGAGTGAAATACATCTAGAAACCAGTCCTCCGGCCTCGGATACGGCTGGGTCGCCGGCATCCCAACTTCCGCTCTTCCAGCACCCCTCTCCTGCTCCGACAGCGGCTGCGGCCGGGAAGCAGGCGTGGGTGAAGGGCGGGCGTTCGGCAAGAAAGATCATTGAACAGCCACCTGGCCTTTTCGGAGATGCGCTACCTTCGATGCCAACACCGCTGGATCGGCTGCGATCAGAGCTGCGGGCGGTTCTCGGTCGAAAGCGGGGAACACAATCGCGCTTGATTGAAGCCCTCGGATTATCAAGGCATACATTTGCTAACGCGCTCAGCGGGCGCGAACGATTTACCGCATCAGCAATCGCGGCTTTGCGCGGGTGGCTCGACGGCAAACCGCTCTCGGAAGGGTATCCGCCGCTGCCTCTGGCGACGGAGGGACCGGATGCAGCATGATGCTGATCACGATTTTTGCCGGCAGGCCCTCGCGCGGCAGGCACTTGACGAATGCGAGAGGCGCGGCCTGCGCGTATGGCAGCAGTTCGGTGCCGCGTATATCGCGCGTCCCGCCCGCGGGCGGCTCGTGCCGGCGCCGAAGCACTGGCAACGGATAGTGGCTGCTCTTTCTTACGAAATCGCGAGCCTGCTCGACTGGGATTGTGGTTGGGGCTGTACTGTCGAGCGCTTACCCGGAAGCAGTTGTCTCCTCTACCGACCCGAGCGGTGGTTTCGGTTCTCGTCGGGTACTCGAACCACCGGTAGTTCGGCGGCGGCGTGAAACTTCCGCAATCATCGGTGCTGAGAGCGTGGCGCGCTGCCAAGCACAGCGCCCGCCGGGGCATCCATTCCCGGCCCAGTAGCATTTCCCCAGGGTGGAAACTGGAACGCGGGTTCTATCTTCGCCGTGACAGCTGTGCGGTGCCGATCGGAAACGCCGCGTTGGCTCTCGTGACCACACGCTGCCAGCGCTCGATTTTTCTGTCATAGGTTTGCCAGCGCATCCACCTCGGTTTTGGGGGCGGGTCGCTCCAGGTACCCCAGCCTTCCGCGCCCAACTGGCGGTTCAGCGTTGCGGCTCTCCGCAGAAGGCGCCCTCGGCGGTCTTCGCGCTGACAGGCGTATCCGAGGCCATAAGCTTGACGGCTCCAGAAATGCCAACCGCCGTTCGGCAGAAACAGCTTCGTCGTCCGGCAGCCAGGGTTATCTCTTCATCACTGCTGTAAGCCGTGCTGACGCCAAGCTTGCTCTGAATAGGCATGGCGAAATGACACCTGGGAAGCTCGGCGCCGCCCTCGAACGGACAATCGCCCGGCGCGAAGCTGGCGCTGTGTTCCTCGATCCCTTTGTCAAAA
>Ga0306926_10001057_pt1 | contig 27145 bp, 24 predicted proteins | sample flu12Cox44000178_FD_203759 | JGI IMG/M metagenome (GOLD analysis project Ga0306926, IMG submission 203759) | Lab enrichment of tropical soil microbial communities from Luquillo Experimental Forest, Puerto Rico - flux8day.12C.oxic.44.000.178 (v2)... | ecosystem: Environmental > Terrestrial >...
ACTGGAAAAAGGACCGGCCTTACCTGGACGGCATCCAGTACACAATCATCAAGAACGTTTCGACCGGGGTTATGGCTTTTGCTGCCGGCAAATTTGATTTTACCTCGCCTTACTTTTTGCAGGTCCCGGTCCTGAAAGACCTAAAGAATCAGGCGCCCGACGCGATCTGTCAATTGATGCCGTCGAACGTTAATCGCAATGTGATGTTCAATCGGGAGGCGCCGCCGTTCGATAATCCAGAACTTCGGCGCGCCGCCGCTCTGAGCATCGACCGCAAAGCGTTTGTCGACATCCTCACTGAGGGCAAAGGCAATATCGGCGGGGCCATGTTGCCGCCGCCCGAGGGCGTGTGGGGCATGCCGCCCGAGATGCTCAAGACATTGCCAGGTTACGACCCGGATATGAAAACGAACCGTGCCGAGGCCCGCTCGATCATGGAGAAGCTTGGATATGGGCCTGACAAGCGGCTCGCGGTGACTGTCTCGGCGCGAAATATCCCGCCTTATCGCGATCCGGCGGTGATCCTGATCGATCAGCTGAAGGAGATCTATATCGACGGCCAGCTCGAGCCGGTCGACACGGCCCAATGGCTGCCGAAGATCATGCGCAAGGATTACACGGCGGCGCTGAACCTCACTGGCAACGGTTTGGACGAACCCGACCAGACCCTGTACGAGAATTTCACGTGCGGCGCGGAGGGCAACTACGACGGTTATTGCAATCCCGAGCTTGACAAGATGGTCGACCGGCAATCGATGGAGTTCGACCAGGCCAAGCGCAAAGCGCTGATATGGGCGATCGAACGAAAGCTGGCCGAGGATGCCGCCCGCCCGATCCTCTATCACAGCCGCTCCGGGACGTGCTGGCAGCCCTATGTCAAGGGGTACACCCCGATGGTCAACAGCATCTATAACGGTCTACGCTTCGAGGATGTGTGGCTCGACCGCTAGGGCGGGCTCGGGGACGGCTGAACACGCAGATGCGATCGACCGAAGCGCTTGAGGCGTGCTATCATCATCTCGCAACTCCTGCGGGCTAGTCGCCGCAGGCCAGGGAGGAGAGTCGTGGGTTCCTATCTGGTGCGGCGTTTCGGCCTGATGCTGCTGACCTTGTTCGGCATCTCGGTCATCATTTTTGTGATGTTGCGCATCGCCCCGGGCAACATCGCCGATATCCTGTTTGATGCCGCAGGCTTCGTCGACCCGGCCGAAAAGGCGCAGATCATGGCGGATCTCGGCCTCGACAAGCCGCTCCCCGTGCAATATGCCCATTGGATCGGCGGGTTGCTGCAGGGCGATCTCGGCTATTCCTATGTGTCGGACCGGCCGGCGATCCGCGAGATCCTGCCGCGCATCCCGATTACCGCCAGGATCGCCGCGCTGGCCGTGTGCTTTGCGGCGCTGATCGGAATCCCGCTCGGGGTGATCAGCGCCGTCAAGCAGGATACCCGCCTCGACTACATCTTACGGGTGATTTCGCTCTCCACGCTGTCAATGCCGAACTTCTGGCTCGGATTGCTGGTCCTGATGGGTTGCGTGGCCTATTTCGGCACGATCCCGATCTACAGCGATACGCCGCAAAGCTTCTGGCACGCACTGGCAATATACAGCGTGCCGGCCGCCGTTGTCGGGATCCGCAGCCAGGCGCTGATAATGCGGCTCACCCGCTCGTCGATGCTCGAAGTATTACGTCAGGATTATATCCGCACCGCGCGCTCTAAAGGTGCCCCCGAGAATGTCGTCAATTACCACCATGCCCTGAAGAACGCGGTATTGCCGGTTGTCACCGTGATCGGGCTCGAGGTCGCGATCCTATTGGGTGGCCTCGTCGTAACCGAGACCGTATTCAATATTCCCGGAGTAGCGCGCTTTCTTATCGAGGCCATCCGATGGCGCGATTATCCGGTCGTGCAGAACATAATCATGTATATCGCGATCATCGTCGTCGTCATTAACTTCACCGTCGATATGCTTTACGCAGCTTTGGACCCGAGGATCAAATACTCGGATTAGCCAGCAATTTCGGCCGGAGGAAACCGCTGTGAGCACGATCGAGTATCAGGCTGAATTGGCGAGGGCCGGCGCCCATGTCGCAGGCCGCTGGAGCGCTGTGCGTTTTCTCGCGCGCCGGTACCCGCTGGGCGCCGTTGGTGCGTTCATCATGGCGGTGTGCGTCTTCGCCGCGCTGTTTGCCCCCTACATCACGGTATACGACCCATTGTCGACCAACGCGGCGCTGTCGTTGGCGCGGCCCTCTGTACAGCACTGGCTCGGCTGCGACTTCATGGGCCGGGATGTGTACAGCCGCATCGTCTATGGCGCCCGGATCTCGCTGGCTGTTGGAATCGGCTCGCTGGGCCTGGGAGTTACTTGCGGCGTGCTGATCGGGCTGACGTCGGGATACCTCGGCGGCTGGATCGATCTGGTCGCCCAGCGCCTGATCGACATTCTGCAATCGCTCCCATTGCTCGTCATGGCATTGTTGATGACAGCCTCGCTCGGGCCCTCGCTCCGCAACACGATCATTGCGATCTCGATCGCGCTGATACCGTCGTCCGCCCGCGTCGTCCGCTCGACCACCTTGTCTCTGCGTGAGCAGCCTTTCGTAGAGTCGGCGAAGGCTATCGGCATGAGCGAGCTGCGCATCGCCTTCCGGCATGTGCTTCCCAACACTCTGGCGCCGTTGATCGTGCTGGCGACCGCCCAGCTCGGTGCGACGATCCTGATCGAGGCGACGCTGTCGTTTCTCGGGCTCGGCGTCCCCGAGCCGCATCCTTCGTGGGGTCGGATGCTTTCGGAATCGGCAGCCGAATATGTTCGCACCGCGCCGTGGCTGGTCATCTTCCCGGGCCTGGCGATTAGCCTCGTCGTATTTGGCACCAACCTGTTCGGCGATGCCTTGCGCGACTTGCTTGATCCGCGACAACGTAGCTGAGCGCAAACAGGTTGGCACAAATGCAAAGTACCCAGGCCGCAACCGAGCGCTCGACAACGCCTGCCTACGCGGCGACCCAAGCCGCCGCCGAGCGCACCCGGGCGGTCCTCGAGATCAGCGGCCTGAGGACCTACCTTTTTACCCGCTCGGGGGTCGTCAAGGGCGTTGATGATGTCTCGTTTTCGGTGCGCCGCGGCGAGACCCTAGCCGTGGTCGGCGAATCCGGCTGTGGCAAGACAATGACCGCCTTGTCGATCATGCGGCTCGTCCCGTCTCCCCCAGGGAAAATCGTCGGCGGTGCGATCACGCTCGACGGCAAGGACCTGCTGAAGCTCAATGAAGCCGAAATGCGAGATATTCGCGGCAACGAGATTTCGATGATCTTTCAGGAGCCGATGACCTCGCTCAATCCGGTTCTGACCATAGGGCATCAGGTTGCCGAGGCCTTGCGGCTGCATCAGGATCTTTCCAAGAGCGTCGCGGCAGAAAAGGCGGTGGAAATGCTGCGGCTGGTCAAGATCCCTGAACCGGCACAGCGGACGCGGGAGTACCCGCATCAGCTGTCTGGCGGCATGAGGCAGCGGGCGATGATCGCAATGGCGCTCGCCTGTAACCCACGGGTGCTGATCGCCGACGAGCCGACGACCGCCCTTGATGTGACCATCCAGGCGCAGATCCTTGATTTGATGCTGGAACTGCAACAAAAGCTCGGTACCGCAATCATTCTAATCACCCACAATCTCGGCGTCGTCGCTGAGACCGCGCAACGCGTCGTCGTCATGTACGCGGGCAGGAAGGTCGAAGAGGCCGATGTCGACGCGCTGTTCGCAGAGCCGCTCCATCCTTATACCCACGGGCTCTTGGGCTCCATTCCGCGGCTCGCGATCATCGGCGGGAAATCCGCCAACGCCGGCCAGAAGCTAAAGGAGATCCCGGGAATGGTCCCGGCGCTGACCAACCTCCCGCCGGGGTGCACTTTCGCGCCGCGTTGCGCCTTTGCCGACGATCGGTGCCGGGCGCAATTTCCGCCTTACGAGCAAAAGCGGGCTGGCCATTGGGCGGCCTGCTGGTATTCGGAAAAGTTCGACGGTGAGCGGGATTCTTGACGTGCCAGAGCGGCAGGTTGCCGCAGCGCTCGGGATGGGAGCTACGAGCGGCGGCCCGATCATCGCCGTCGAAGGACTGAAGAAATATTTCCCTGTAAAAAAGGGTTTGCTGCGCCGGACCACCGGGTACGTTTATGCGGTCGACGGTGTCAGCTTTTCGATCGGCGAGGGCGAAACTCTGGGGCTGGTCGGCGAAAGCGGCTGCGGCAAGTCAACCGTCGCTAGGACTGTATTGCGCCTGCTCGAGCCGACCGGCGGCTCGATCAAGCTCGATGGGCATGACATCACGCGATTGGGTAAAGCCGCCATGCGCCCCCATCGGCGGCAAATGCAGATCATTTTTCAGGATCCGTTTTCGTCTCTGAACCCGCGCATGTCCGCCGGTGATATAGTCGGCGAACCGTTACAGGTGCACGGCATCGCCAGCGGCAAAGAGAAGGAGAAACGTGTCGCTGAGCTTTTCGATCAAGTCGGTTTGCGCCGCACGCAAATGCGCAGCTACCCGCACGAGTTTTCGGGCGGACAACGCCAGCGCATCTGCATCGCCCGGGCATTGGCCTTGAACCCTAAGCTGATCATCGGCGACGAGCCGGTTTCGGCCCTCGACGTCTCGATCCAGGCGCAGGTCATAAACCTGATGATGGATCTGCAACGAGAAAAGAGCCTGTCCTATCTGTTCATCGCGCACGATCTCGCGGTCGTCGAGCATATCAGTCACCGCATCGCGGTGATGTACCTTGGTAAGATCGTCGAGTGCACCGACAAAGCGACCCTCTTCACCAACCCTCTCCATCCGTATACCGAGGCCCTGTTGGCGGCGGTGCCAATCCCCAACCCGAGGGTCAAGCGCAAGAGGCGCCTTCTGGAAGGCGATGTCCCGAGCCCGATCAATCCGCCTCCGGGCTGCAGCTTTCATACCCGCTGCCCCTATGCCGAACCGCGATGCAGAGCTGAGATCCCGGCATTACGCGAGGTCAGCCCCAGCCACATGGTCGCCTGCCACCTTCGTTGAGCTCGAAGCGCCAGCGTGATAGCGGATCCACCCGCAGCAAGCCCGGCGCGAAATCGCGAACCCATGAGCAGGAACGTCTAAAATAATGACGGTATCCGGGCGTCCCCCCGTGTATTCTGGTTTGCTGAAGCGCGCTGGTGGTATAGCCACGCCCTTGATCTCGGTATTGCAGACGCCAATCGTCGGCTCGACAACCTCTCGATCAGACGGGGACGGACGATGAAATACAGGATCATCACTGCGGCAGTCGTCGCCATCCTTTCTTGCCCGATCTCCCCCTCGGCCGGTGCAAAAACCCCGTCCGCCGGTTCGGAAGCTGGCGTCAACCGCGGCATTGTAGAACTCGAGACGACCCGAAGCGCCGGCATCTCGGTGCGCATCGCTGAGGATCTCGCCAATGTCATCGATGATGGCGCGACGCGTCGGGTTCTGCCGGTCGTCGGCAAAGGAGCGCTGGAAAATCTTACCGACCTCAAGCTGCTGCGCGGCATCGACATGGCCATCCTGCAGACGGATGTGCTGGATTACGCGCGGCAGCAGAACTTGTTCCCCGGCATCGATTCTTGGGCCGCCTACATTGCCAAGCTATACAATGAAGAATTTCATCTCCTTGCGCGACAAGACATCAAAACCGTGCCTGATCTCGCCAACCAAAGAGTCAATGTCGACTTGCGGGAGGCGGGCACCGCGATCACGGCAGCCCGGCTTTTCGATCTATTGAAAATCCCGGTTACCGCCACATACGACGACCACGACGCTGCGCTCGAAAAGCTGCGCAAGGGGGAGGTTGCCGCCATTGCCTTTGTGACAGGGAAGCCGGCGCCGATTTTCCGCAGTCTCAACGGCAATGATGGTTTGCATTTCCTCCCCATCCCGCTCAACCCGGCGGTGACCGCGGCTTATGTGCCGACCCGGCTGACTGCCGCGGATTATCCGGGTCTCGTGGCGAACGACCAACCGGTCGATACCGTGGCGGTAGGGGCCATATTGCTCGCAGCTAATCTTCAGCAGGGAAGCGATCGTTACCGCAATCTAGCGAACTTCGTGGAAGCGTTCTTTACTGGCTTTCAATCGCTGCTCGAGCCCGGGCACCATCCGAAATGGCGCGAGGTAAACATTACCGCCGAACTCCCCGGTTGGCGCCGTTTTCCACCTGCCGAGCAATGGCTGCAGCGCAATGTGCAGGTTGCGAGCGCGCCTAACATGCAGGATCTGCGTGCAATTTTCTCGCGCTTCATCGACGAGCGCCAGCAAGCTTCCGGCGGCCCGCCCCTAACCCAGCAGCAGAAAGACGAATTGTTCGGGCAATTCGAGCTTTGGCAAAAGGGGCAGCTGCGATAACCAAGCCTGCTCGTTCCACGTCTCCAGGCTCACAATGGAAAACCGGACCATGTCGGAGCCGCGTTGCTCGTCAGTGGGGCCGCAGCACAGCGTCGCAATCGCTTGGGCCGCTATTCTTATCTTTGCCGCGGCCACGTTTTGCAGCGCCGCGCTCGCCCAGCAGCTGACTCCTAAGCGCGGTGGCACGCTCGAATTCGCCGACCTGGTCGAGCCCGGCAATTATGATTGCCACGCCAATATATCGTTTGCCTTTCTCCATCCGGTTGCACCGCACTACTCGACGCTTCTCAAATTCGACGCGGCCAATTACCCGCAGATCGTCGGCGACTTGGCGGAATCGTGGACCGTGTCGGCCGATCGCCTCACTTACACCTTCAAGCTACGACCCAATATCCTTTTCCACGACGGCTCGCCGCTGACTTCGGCCGATGTGAAAGCAAGCTACGAACGCATTATCCACCCGCCACCTGGGGTAATCTCGGCCCGCAAGGTCGATTACGCGGCCATTGTGAGCATCGACACGCCCGACCCGGGCACTGTCATCTTTCACCTGTTGTGGCCGGACGCAGCGATGCTGGCGAATTTCGCGTCTCCGTGGAACTGCATCTACAGCGCCGCCAAGCTCGCCGAAGACCCTCAGTTTCCGAAAACCCACGTGCTCGGAACGGGGCCGTTCGTCTTTGCCGAGCACGTCAAAGGACAATATTGGCGCGGTGTGCGCTGGGATAAGTATTTCCAGCCCGGTAAGCCCTATCTCGACGCCTACCGCGCCGATTTCATGACTGGCCCCGCAGTAATGGAGGCCTATAAGACCGGACGCATCGCTGCCGAGTTTCGCGGCATCACGCCGACACAGCGCAACGAGTTGCAAGAGGCAATGGGGGACCGCATCGACGTGAGCGAGAGTCCGTGGCTGTCAAACCTTTTGGTTGTCTTCAACACTCATCGTGCGCCATTCGACGATGTGCGAGTGCGGCGCGCCCTCTCGCTCGCGATCGACCGCTGGGGGGCGGCGGCAAGGCTGCAAAATTCGACGTTCTTGAAATATGCCGGCGGCGTCATGCGCCCGGGGTCGAGCATGGCGACGCCGGAATCCGAGCTGGTGACGATACCCGGCTTCTCCCACGATGTCGGCGCATCGCGCGAGGAAGCCACGAGGCTGCTCGCGGAAGCGGGCGTTCACAATCTCAAATTGACGATTATGGTTCGCGACATTCCGATGCCGCATTACGCCGGCGCCGACCTGCTCGTCGAGAGTTGGCGTGGCATCGGTGTCGCCGCAACCGAGGACCGGCGCAATATCTGGGAATGGCAAAAGGTGATCGATGCCGGCGATTTCGACGTCGCGCTCGATTTTTCCGGCGATTTCTATGACGACCCGACGATCGAATTGACCAAATTCGTGTCGCACGATCTTTCACCGGTCAACTATTCCGGGTCTACCGACCGGTTTCTTGACGCGCTTTTCATCGGGCAGGCGGTCACCAGTGACCAGGGGCAGCGGGCAAAAATCGTACGCGATTTCGAACGCCACGCTTTGACCGAGGCCTATACGGTTCCGCTCCTGTGGTGGAATCGGATTGTCGCGACCTCGTCGGTATTGAAAGGCTGGAGCATCACCCCGAGCCACTTCATCGGCCAGGATTTGGCGGGTGTCTGGCTGAGCGCGCCGCCGTCGGTCGGCGCCAACGCGCGGAAATAAGACCGGATTGGAGACTTCATTATGACGCAGCATCAAGCCAACGCGTATCCGGTCCCCAAGACGATGAAGGCCTGGGTGCTGGGCAACTCGGAAGAGCTCATGCTCGTCGAGAAGCCGGTGCCGGAGCCGGGCCCCGCAGAGGTGCTGGTCCGTGTCGATGCGATCGCGGTCTGCGCCACCGACATCGAAGTCCTCGAGCACGGGCTGCCTGCGATGGTGGACGGTGAGCTCCCGTTCAATCGAGGCTTCACACCGGGCCATGAATACATGGGCACGATCGTCGGGCTCGGCCCCACTGTCGACGAATTCGAGATCGGCGACCGCATCGCCGTCGAGGTCCATGCCGGATGCGGGCGCTGCCAGCGCTGTCGCGAAGGCATGTACACCTCGTGCCTCAACTACGGCTTCCGCGACAAAGGTCACCGCGCCAACGGCTTCAGCACCGATGGCGGCTTCGCCGAATACGCTGTCAACAATATCAACACGATGGTCCGCGTTCCGGACTCGATAAGCGATGAGGAGGCGACCCTCATCGTCACCTCCGGTACAGCGATGTACGGCCTCGACGTGATGGGCGGCATTATCGCCGGAGAAGCGGTCGTCGTTATCGGGCCAGGACCGATCGGCCTGATGGGGGTCGGCGTCGCCAAGGCGCTGGGTGCGCAACCGGTGATCCTGACCGGCACGCGCGAGCGCAGGCTCGCGATCGGCAAACGGCTCGGCGCCGACGCGGTCGTCAATGTCAACGAGGAAGACCCGGTCGAAGCCGTCCAGCGGATCACCCGCGGCAAGGGTGTCCAGTATGTGCTCGAATGTTCCGGCGCGCCGAACGCGCTCAACGAGGCCGCAAGGATGGTCAATCGTGGCGGGCGGATCTGTCTTGCGGCCTTCCCCGCCGATCCGGTGCCGGTCGATCTCGCTCATCTCGTGCGCAACAACATCTACGTGTTCGGCATTCGCGGCGAGGGCAAGAGCGCGACGCACCGCGCGGCCGCGCTGATGGCGCAGAAACGCTTCGATGCCAAGCTGATCCACACCCACACCTTCCCGCTCGCCGAAGTGCCGACCGCAATCCAATACGCCCGTGAGCGTATCGACGACGCGATCAAGGTCGTCGTCAAAATTCGCGACAACTGAGCGGGGCATAGCTGGTTTATGCGCAGTTCGGAAGCCGCCGATTTCACGACGCGGCCCGTCGCCGCGGCCGCGCGCCGCGCGCCGCTCAAACAGCTTTACGTCCAGGTTCTGATCGCAATAGTGCTCGGCATCCTGCTCGGCCATTTCTATCCGAGCCTCGGGGTCGAGATGAAGCCGCTGAGCGACGGCTTCATCACCCTCATTCGCGCCGTCGTGCCGGTGATCATCTTTGCCACCGTCGCGGCCGGCATAGCCAAGATGGGCGATATGCGCCGCGTCGGTGTTGTCGGACTGCGCGCGATCATTTACTTCGAGGTCGTGTCGACCCTGGCGCTGCTGGTCGGGCTCGCGGTCGGTAATCTGCTGCAGCCTGGCGCCGGCCTTCACATCGATCCCGCGCATTTGGATGATAAGGCGGTAGCCGGCTACGTGACGACCGCCAAGTCGCTGACAGTGGTCGATTTTCTGATGAAGATGATCCCATCCAACATGGTCGGCGCCGTTGCGCAAGGGGATCTTCTGCCGGTTCTGGTCATGGCTGTGCTGTTCGGCTTCGCGCTCTGCCACATTGGCGAGCGCGGCCAGCGGCTTGTCGTGATAATCGACGATTTCATGCACGCGCTCTTCGGGATCGTGCGGATCGTCATGTATGTCGCGCCACTCGCCGCCTTTGGCGCGATGGCGTTTACGATCGGCAAGTTCGGTTTCGGCATGCTCGCCAGCCTCGGCAAGCTTTTGGCCAGTGTCTATCTGACCTCGATCCTCTTTGCCCTAATCGGCTTCGGCTTGATCGCGCGCCTCTTCGGCCTCCGCATATGGAAGATCATCCGCTATTTCAAAGACGAGCTACTGATCGCGTTCAGCGCGACCTCGGGCGAAGCGATGATCCCGCGCTCGATCGCCAAACTTGAGCGCATGGGGTGCTCCGAGGAAACCGTGGGCCTCGTCCTCCCGACCGGTTTCTCGTTCAACACCGACGGCACCGCGATCTATATGACCTTGGCGGTGCTGTTCATCGCCCAGGCGACCGATATCCATCTGACCATCGGTCAGCAGCTGACGATGCTGTTTGTGATGCTGTTCACCTCCAAGGGCGCGGCCGGTGTCGCTGGCGCCGGCTTTGTCGCGCTCGCCGCGACGATCCCGGCCCTCGGCATTCTGCCGGTTGGCGGCCTCGCGCTGCTGCTCGGCGTCGAGCGGTTCATGTCGGAGATCCGCGCGGTCACCAACCTCTTCAGCAATATCTTCGCCACCGTCGTCGTCGCGCGGTGGATGGGCGAGCTCGATGACGAGCGCCTGCGTCGTGTCCTCGACAACGATGACAGCGAGCCCCTGGACGCGGTCGCGTAGCCTGCACGAGTAGGGAGGAGAAAATGTCTATCCTCCCGACTTTCGCGGGCTTTCGCCGTCCCATCAAAACCACCCCTACAGTACTGATAAATAAGTCACGCCTCCTTCGCATTCTCTCGCTTGCATTCGCCTCGAACCGCCGCTAAGACATGGGAAGAGACATGGAAACTGAGTTAGGTAGAAGGATCGCGAGGCTTAACAAATGCAACGACTTAGGAAGAAACTGACAGCGCGCACGGTGGCGACGATCACCAAGCCGGGGCTCGTTGCCGATGGCGGCGGACTCTATCTGCACGTGTCGGCCTCCGGTGCGAAGAGCTGGATCTTTAGATGGAGCCGCGATCACAAATCGCACGACATGGGTCTCGGCACCGCCGGCGATGATGATGTGACGCTGGCCGAGGCGCGCGAGCTGGCGACCGATGCCCGGCGCCGCGTCCGGGAGGGCGGCGACCCGATAGAGGACCGCCGGGCCAAGCGTACTCAAAAGATGCTCGAAGCGGCGACAGGCATGACGTTCCGTCAATGTGCCGAAGCCTATATCAAGGCTTACGAGGCGGGGTGGAAAAATCCCAAGCACGCAGCGCAGTGGCCGGCCTCGCTGGGAAGCTATGCCTTTCCAATTTTCGGTTCGCTCCCGATACAGGCTGTTGACGTCGGGCTCGTTATGAAGGCGCTGGAGCCGATCTGGACGACAAAGCCGGAAACCGCCAGCCGGGTGCGTGGCCGCATCGAGGCGGTCATTGATTGGGCCACGGCGCGCGGCTATCGCCAGGGCGAAAACCCAGCGCGATGGCGCGGACATCTTGAGAACCTATTGCCAAAGAAATCAAGAGTGGCCCGCGTAGAGCACTACCCTGCCTTGGCCTATCCCGAGATCGGCCGCTTTATTACCGAGCTGCGGCAGCAGGAGGGGATTGCCGCGCGGGCGCTTGAGTTCACAATCCTGACGGCGGCACGCACCGGCGAGGTGATCGGCGCCACGTGGTCGGAGATGAACGTCGCCGAGCGGCTGTGGGTCGTGCCAGCGGAGCGGATGAAGGCACGCAGAGAACATCGTGTACCGCTCTCCGAGCCCGCTGTGGCGATCCTGGCGGCATTACGTGACCTCCGGCAATCCGAGTTCGTGTTCCCCGGCCAGCGCATCGGCCGCCCGCTGTCGAACATGGCGATGCTGCAACTGCTGCGGCGCATGGGACGCGACGATTTGACGGTGCATGGATTTCGCGCCGGGTTTACCGATTGGGCCGCCGAACACACCAACTTTCCCGACGAAGTTCGGCAGATGGCGCTCGCCCACGTCGTCAGCGACAAGGTCGAGGCGGCCTACAGACGAGGTGATTTGTTCGCAAAGCGCCGGCAATTGGCCGAGACCTGGGCGAGGTACTGCACAGTACCGCTCGCCACCGGCGAAGTGGTAGCGCTGGCCGCGGCACGATAACATCGAACTGCGACGGGTAAGGGGACGCCCGATGCCCGGTTTCCTCACCAGGTCCCGTCGCAATCCCTCTGAGGGCGCCTTGCGGAGGCGCAATGCCAGCAGAGCCTACGCCGGAAGAAATCCGGGCATTCGCGGAGACACTTGATCCTCACGCGATCGCTAAAGAACTGTTCAGGCTGAAACACCAGCTTGACTATGCTGGTGACATCACGGGAGCCAACAGCCGCAATGCGGCGCTTGCTTTAGTGTTGGGCTTCATCGACTTTCTCCAGGCAATCCCGCAACTGGACTACGAGCTAGCGCCGCCACCAGCTCTTACTGCATTGCATATCGCCCTCGCCGATCTCGATGATGGCAAGGTTCCCGCCTTGCTGAAGCCTGCGAAGCGGAAAGGTCAGCGGGTTCCACCCCGTCTTGTGTGGGGATGCGCAGCGGTGGCCACGGACTGCTTAATGAGAAACGGCTTCAAGAAAGGTCAAGCCGGGACAATCGTAGCCGGAGAATTGCGGAAACTAGGCGTCCCATTTGGTGATAGCCGCGCCGCGCCAGCAGGAAAGTCCATCAGCAACTGGCGAGATCGCGCGATGGGAGGCAATCCAGAGACGGATGTAGACGCCGGAATCTGCCGTGACCTTTGTGCCATGTTTAAAAGCTCTGGCAATCGCGACATAGATAGGCAGGTCGTTCTGGATCTTCTCGCAGAAAGCCTGCGAGGTTTGGGAGGCGCGGGAAATCTATCTTAGCCCCCGTTGTAGTTAGATCTCTGATGCGGAACGTTCCGATTGGCGCCGAATAGCGGCGCTTCAAATCGGAGATCGGGATTTGTCAGTCCATTCGACGGCCTTAGCCCAGCATGAAATATCCGGGCTTCACCCTAAAATCGTGAGTGCGCGAGGTCCCCCGGACGACCGGATATGGGTGCGCCCGAAAGAAGCGGCGCGCATCGCCGGCATCGGCTTGACGCGGCTCTACGAGTTGCTTGGTAGCGACCAGCTGGTCAACCGCAAGATAGGGAATATTCGCCTCATCTCGGTCGCCTCGATCCGGGCTCTCGGAGAGTGACCGGTGCGCCCCAATGCGAGAACACCAGCCGTGGGCGGGCTGGCGTTCTCGGAGATTTTCCTCAGTGGCAGCAGGGAAAAATCCACTCAACGCCTCGCAAATAAGTCCGAGCGCCGCCAACGGCAAGCGCTAACCGAACGGCGGGTCGTTTTTATCGCGCGAAAGCCGCCGTTCAGGAGGCGGTCGCGATGACGCGCGGTCAGCATCTCCGCGCCGCCCGAAGCCGCGACCTTTTGTTTTGGGAGCGCCAGCCGCGCCTGGTCGAGGCGCTGCACCGGCTCGGGCCGCGAGCGCTTTTCAGGCTGATTTGCGAACTCGAAAAATACGGTGATTTACCGGATCTCGACCGCCAGAAAAATTCGCTGATCTCGAAGGCGGCGCCATGAATGGGGCAAGGCCGGGTGCGCGCCCGTTGACCGCCTCGCTGCGGCACGGCGAAGATGCCGCCTGGGGGCCGGCGTTTCGAATCATCCGAAGCTCGCCCCATAAATCCGGTCAGATGCGCGCGTTTCTGGACGTGGAAACGCCGTCCGGAATGCTCGTCCCTGCCCTGCGCTTGATGCGGGCAAACGACGGGCGCTGGTGGATCGGCTTGCCAAATCATCCCGTGCTCGACAGCGACGGGCGCCACCTCGTGGTCGACGGCAAGAAAGCCTACGCGCCCTGCATCGATTTCAGATACCGCGCCACCCGCGATCGGTTCACCGAAGGCGTCCTGCGCGCGGTGGAGCAGCGCTGGCCACGCGGGTTCGATCCGCCATGATCGCCGGCCTGCCCCACCTCCCCCGAGGGCGTCCCAATGGTGCAGCAAAAGCCGCGTATCAAACGGCGCTCACAGAGTTTTGCGACCGCATCCTGCAAATCAGGTCACGACTGGATTTCGAGGTCGGTACTCGCGGTTGGTGCTACCTGCTCGAAGGCGAGCGCGTCATCGACAAGGGCGAATTCGATACCTGTGAGCAACTGATCACCTACTGTCGCAAGGATGGCAACCTGCCTCTGGATATCTGCGCCGAGGATGGCAAGCGTGCCGTCGAGGGACTCGAAGACCTCGACGAACCGAACGTCGAGACCCGCGCCGACGACATCTTCCGCTACATCCACAATGCACACAGCTACTACGAGCCGATCAGTTTCTGGGACGATCTCGACGTCTATGTCGAGACCGCAACCGAGAAATCGGACCTGAAGTCGCTGTTCTCCCGCGTCACACAGTCGTTTCACGTCCCGATCCAAAACGTCGGCGGCTGGGGAGATCTCAACGTCCGCGCCGGCATGATGCGGCGCTTTAAAAAATGGGAAGCAAAGGGCAAGCGATGCGTGCTGCTCTATTGCGGCGACCACGACCCCGGCGGACTGCAGATTTCCGACTTCCTGCGCTGCAACCTCGCCGAACTCGGCAAAGCGGTCGGATGGTCACCCGACAACCTCATCATCGACCGCTTCGGGCTCGACTATGATTTCATCGAAGCCAACGGCCTGACCTGGATCGACAACCTCGAAACCGGCAGCGGCAAAAACCTCTCCAACCCAAAACACCAGGATCACTTCAAACCCTACGTGCAGGGTTACCTGAAGCGCTTCGGGGCGCGGAAGGTCGAAGCGAACGCCTTAGTCGCACGTCCCGATGCCGGACGCGCGCTCTGCCGGCAAGCCATTCTCCGCTATGTGCCGGAATCGTCCATCAAAGAGTATCGGCGCAAGCTCAGTGCCGTGCGTGAAGAACTGCGGCAAGCAATCGCCGCACGGATGGCTGCAGAATGACCGCCGCCGAACTCGCCAAGGCGCTCGGCGGCAAACGCGAGGGCCGCTCCTGGCGCTGCCCGTGCCCGAAGCATGGCGGGCGCTCCCTCATCGTCACCGAGCGCGCCGGCAAAACGCTCTTCAACTGCAAAGCCGGATGCGACCAAGACGCCGTGCTTGAAGCGCTGCGCGATCTCGGTCTTTTCGGCAAGGCGCATATCGACCGGGTTCGCGTCGCCGAGGCGGAACGCAGGAAGCGCGAAGAAGCCGAGAACCAAGCCGAGATAGACCGCTTGCGGCGCCGCATCGATGCCGCGCGGGCGCTCTGGCACCGCGCCGTCCCGGCAACCGGAACACCGGTCGAACGCTACCTGCGGTCGCGCGGCATCACCCTGCCGATCCCCGACAGCCTGCGCTTCCTCGAATACTGCCCACATCGCTGCGGCGGATACCGCCCGGCAATGGTCGCCGCGGTGGTAGGCGTCACCGGTCACCTGATCGGCATCCACGGGACCTTCCTGCGACCTGACGGCAGCGGCAAAGCCGATCTCCCACGCGCAGAGCATCGCGAATCCTGCGGCCCGATCGGCGGCGGCGCGGTGCGTCTCGCCGCACTGCAACCCGGCAAGGAACTTGCCGTCGGCGAGGGGATCGAGACGGCCCTGAGTGCGATGCAGTTGTTCGACCTGCCCGCCTGGGCCGCACTCTCGGCGCCGGGACTTGCCGCGCTGGAACTGACGCCCGCTGTCGATGCGGTGCTGATTTGCGCCGACCACGATCGCAACGCGGCCGGCCTCCAAGCCGCGCTCGACGCATCGAAGCGCTGGGAACCCGAGGGCCGCACCGTGCGGATCCGCTGGCCGCGTCAAGTCGGCAGCGACTTCAACGACGCCCTGCGAACGGAGGGCAAATAATGGTCGCCCCGTTCGAGGAGATTTCGTCTCGCGTGCTCGCCGAGCAAATTCACGAGGAGAGACGCGGAGCCAACAGCCACGCCGAGGATAAATCGCTGCGCCTTCAGATTTACGATGCCGGCGATATCGACCCAGCCCAAATCCCCCCGCGGGCATGGCTGCTCGGCGTCTCGTTCTGCCGCAAGTTCCTCTCCGGCCTCATCGGCGAAGGTGGTGTCGGCAAGACCGCTATCCGATATGCCCAATACCTAGCCGGCGCCACCGGGCGCAAAGACATCACCGGCGAGCACGTCCATCACCGCTTCCGTACCCTCATCGTCTGCCTCGAAGACGATCTCCACGAAGTGCAGCGCCGTCTCGCCGCAGTGATGCTGCACCACCGCGTCCACCCCGAGGAAATCCGCGGCTGGATCTCGTATTGCACGCCGATTGGATTAAAGTTGCTGCGAGAAGGCCACAGGGGCGAACTGGTCATCGGCGAACTACACGAAGAGTTGAAGACCGCCGTTGAAGCGCGTCACAGCGATCTCGTCGGCATCGATCCTTTCGTCAAAGCCCACGGCGTGTCCGAGAACGACAACAAGGCAATCGACGAGGTTTGCACCATGCTTGCCAATCTCGCGAGCGAACTGAATTGCGATATCGACCTCACCAGCCATACACGCAAAGGCAATGCTACGCCCGGCGACGCCGAACGAGATCGGGGGGCCGGCGCAAAGAAAGATGCCGGTCGGCTGGTGCGCACCGCGACAACGATGAGTGCCGACGAAGCAAAGTTCTATGGGTTGAAGCCGGAAGACCGCTGCGCGCTGGTGCGCGTCGATGACGCCAAGGTCAATATCGCCGCACGCTCAGACCGCATCGCATGGTTCAAGCTGGTCGGCGTCCGCCTTGGCAATGCAACTGCCGAATACCCGCACGGCGACGAGGTGCAGACCGTCGAGGCATGGACCCCGCCCGACACCTTCGCCGGACTGTCAGACATCGTCCTCAACGCCATCCTCGACCGCATCGAAGCCGGCCCATACCCCGACGGCCGCTACAGCCCCTCACACCACGCCAAGGCACGCGCAGCTTGGCCTGCCATCCAGGAGATGTGCCCGCACCTCACCGATCGGCAATGCAAGGATATCCTCAACACATGGAAGAAAAACGAAGTGCTCGTCATCAAAGACCACAAAGACCCGAAAGACCGCCACGACTACCCTAGTCTATTCGTCGCAAACCGTCCCGGAAACACTTGGAAGTGCTGATGTCATGAAACCGTTTCGATCACCGCAGGAAATGCTCGATGCACATGACTTATGTTTGGCGAGGCGGGCCGTCAGTGCGCCGAAATCGTCCTACGGCGGGCAGAAACACTTTTCGCCGTTCCGCTCGACGCGCTGAATATCCGCGTCGTTCTCGCGCCAGTCGAGCTAGGTCCCTACAACCGTCACGCCGGGTATATCCACGGTGGCGGATCCCACGCCGGCTCGTTCATCCTCGGCAATCGCCATATCGTGCGACTGGAACGCGGCACACTAGTACTTGTGCAACAGCGCAACTGGATGGGCGATGACTTCATTGTCCACGAACTAACCCATGCTCGCGAAGCCCAGTTGCTCGCTCAGCACGGCTGGAAGAGCACCCGCGGCGATCACCGCGATAATGGCTGGTACGCCGCTATCGCTGAAGCCTGCCCGAAATACCTGGGCGTCGAATTCCCACGATCATCATGGCCAACCGGGCCAAGACCGCACAAAGGAACCAATCCGCTAACCGAAGTCGAGGCATGCCATTGGCCGCACAGCTTCCGAGACCTAGTGGAAGACAATGACCCCCGTTTGCCGCCGTGCACACATGCGAATGTGCGAGCCGCCTGAAAATATGTTGCGGGAGTGCCGACGGTGTCCTGGCTGTGCGGGAGTAAGTAGTTTCCCCCCTTTAGGGGGGAACTACTCCCGCACGGACACCTCTGCGGGAGCCTGCGGGGGAAGTGCGGGAGTAAAAACCGGGTACTCCCGCAAAACATGGAAAGCACTTCTCTTGTGGCAGCGACGGAACAGCGGTATGTGGCGAAGACAACTGTTTTAGTGCGAGGACAGTATGGCGTTCGCTAAAGGACACACCAAACTCGGCGGGCGTAAACCTGGTGTCGTAAACAAGCGGACGCAGCACTTCCGCAAGGAAGTCGCCAAAGCCGGAACCTCGCCGCTCGAACACATGCTCGCTGTGCTGCATGATCCGAAGGCAGACGCAGACCGTCGCGATCGTATGGCGATTGCTGCCGCACCGTTCGTTCATCCGAAGCTCGCCGTCATCGACAGCACCGTGCGGGCCGAGGTCTCGGTGTCGTCGCTCACTGCAGACGAGCTACGAGCGCAGGCACGAGCGCTAATTGCCGAAGCCTTCCGCGAGCGGCCACTGCTGATCGAGCACGAGCCGCGAGTTGTTGCCGGTCGCGACATTGCGGCAGACGTATCAGCGCAGGCGAATGGCGAGCAACAAGACGAAAGCGAGGGTTGAGAAAGCAATATCAATGGGTTACGCAGGCTTCGACGATGTGACGCCGAAGGGTTGCTAGCGTTAGCAAGACGCCAGAGTGTGGTCTTGGGCATGGGTAGGGCCGCGACAATCCAGTGAGAGCCGCAGAAACGCTAGGCTGATGGCGGAAAGAGGTTCCGCCGAACCCATACCTAGACACGCGCCGGTAAGTATCAGCAAGACGAGACACGCATAGCGCGAAGCCTCTCAGAAGCTCGTACAGCGCGGTAAAGCTCCGACCCTTCCACGGGCCCATCCGAAGTCGTTGATCGCATCTGGCGGACTCTACGCGGCCGGCAGGGGCATCCGGTTCCATCCGGTCGCCGGGACCCGGCCGGCCTAGGACTTCAGACCGGGGTAGCCATCTTTTGAAGGTAACGTCCATCCTGATGGGTGTGAATGCAACCACCTGCGTGCCTCCAGTTTTTGCGCCGGAATTTTTTTGCGGCCGCTAGAGCGTCTGCGACAACTTGCCACAGTAGGTTTGTACGTACAAACCTGGTAATCCAGTGAGATTGGCTGTATATGTAGCTTTCCAACAAACGGAAAGCGCTGAAATGCAAACCTACAATGTGGATCGTGTGGACCCGGATCGGCGGGCGCGGATTGAGGCAGCGGAGGTTGATCTGCGGGAGCTTAGCAAGTTGCTGAGTTTTCACAAATGGATGACGGTGGGGATTGGTGTCAACGAAATGGAGCAGGCGGCAATGGATCTTGCGGGTTCGCAGGACAACCAGTCGCATGTTTATCGGCAGGCTTGGCGTTCGCTGGCGGCGCGCTATCCGCATCTTGCCGAGCTATCGAAGAATGAGCGTTCTCTTGCGTCGTGGATGGCGACCAATCGGGAGGTCATTGAGGCATGGCATGCGCGTCTTGATGATCGCAAGCGTCGCAACATCAACACGCCGCGAGCGGTTTACAACAATCACCCGCTTGGCAAGGCGGCCCGAGCCGAGAGGAATGAGCCGAGGCGGGTCCGGCCGCCGGCGGCGACGAAGGACGACCTTACTGAGGCCACGCAAATGATCTCTGAGGAGCTTACGCGGGTTTCGGGGCCGTCTGCGATGTTTGATCTCTCGCCGGAGCACCTTGCGGCAAGCGTTGAGAACTTTCTGGCGATTTACGGCGAGCAAGAGGCGCGCGCCTTTGCCATAGCATTGTTGGATCGGACGGCGCTCAGGACAGTTCCGTCGGCGACCGAGGTATTGCTGCAAGAAGATGCAATGCTGAAGCGAAAGCCGCGCCGCGGGTTGAAGCCGCTTGATGATCCTACTCGGCCGCGCAACCGCGCGAACGGCAAGGGTGGCAGGCCGCTGAAACATCCGTGGAATCTGCTTGCGGCGGTTGACGACAGTGTTGTCGTTGATCTGCCGCCGGAACTCGCCTTCAATCTGGCCAACAACTATCTCAGGCGGCACGGCGGCGGGAAGTGTTCGACCCATAAGCTTTCGGACCATCAGACCGAAGTGACCCGCGTAGCATGAGTTTTTATGGGCGGGGGCTGCGGCCCCCGTTTTTCTTGCGTTTTGGGGCGGCGCGGCATACGGGCGATGGAATCAGATGCGAGGCGCGCCGGTTGTCGAGCAGTTTCTGGCGAGTCGGCCGGGTGTATACAACGCGGAGGAGCAAGCTTGGATCAGGCGTCATCCTAGCTTTGCGGTTGACCCGGCGTTTCAGCAGCGGATAGCGGCGGAGTACAACGCGGCGCAGGCGGAGGGATTTCGGCCTGGGAGCGCGGCGCTGGTAGCGAAGATGGATAGGATCGCGGCTGATATGGGAATTGCTGCGGATCATGGTCCGGCGCCGATGCTGAGCCTCGTCAGCGCACGGCGTCTCGGCATGGGCGGATTGTCCAAAATAATGATCAAGAAGCGCATCTGCGCCAGCATCGCCGCCGTGAAAAGGGAGCGGCGGCGCCCCGGGCGTCAAGAACACAGTCGCCGAAATCGTCAGACGGACGCGGGCAGAGCAGTTAGGCAGGGCGAATCGCGAGGTTCCTGATTTGTCCGCTTAACGTGAATCCGGCACCCGTTCTATGGCGTGACCCGGAAGAGGCGGCACGGGATTTCATCAAGAAACATCGCCGCCCCCACAAACGCCCGCCAGCGCCATAAGATCGTTTGGTGATAAGACTGGTCAAAATGCCCGGACGTTGAGAAAGCGTCGAAGGCCGATGCAGCGGCTTGCCAAGGATAGCCGCGTGATAGTCGAAGGCATTCTCGACAACGCCGAGGATTGCAGGGCCGAGGAAGTGGCCGAGATGTTCGAGCTTCCGATTGAGTAGGTACGCCGCATTCTGGCTTTTGCCGCCGCTCGCCGCTGATCGATCCTACCGCTAGCTAGACCCCTTACCCGGTTTTTGGGCAGAGCGAGCGGCCCCTTGTCGCAGCGTCACCGGGAGGGCTTCTCAACCGGCTTATCCCCGGATTTTGGGGACAGGTCCGATCAACATATAGACATCGTTTCAAGGTAAGTAACGAGCGGGAGGGGACCAGTATTATCGCCGCTCTCGCACGGTTCGAATACTGGCCCTTTGGTTGTAACATTTGGCGGGGAGAAAACCCACCCCGTAAGTACCTGATCTATATTTTTTGAAACGTGTATAAGTGGTGTTAGGGGCCTGCCCTTACCCCGCTGACGCGAAAGCCGTTGGGTGAACCACAGTTGATCATTCCCGCTCGGTCCGCCCGTTCGTCCAAACTCCCTTTCCAGAACGCGGACTGCTCCCCCTCCCGTCTCCTGCGCAGGTCCAGTAGACGTGAAAGTGGTAGTCAATCGAGCCGTCAGCGACATTTGTCATCGTGACTCGATAGAGTTCCTTGGAGACGGATTGTCCGACGATGGTCATTAAACCATCACTGGCTAAGGTTTCCGCTTTGAGCGCCGTGGCGGGCGTGACTAGAATCAGCCCAGCCCCGATTACTGCCTTGCTTATTGAACGTATGATCCTCGGTTACTTCTTTCCTTCGCAGTGATACTAGCGCCATGGATGGCTCGTTTGAGATTTCATGTTATTAGTCTAAGCGTCTGCGGCTTCTGTCCTACTCACTTACAGAGGTCGCGGTTAGCCGGGTCATTTCCACAATGTACGAAGCAATAGTCGGGGCCATGTCCACGGGCTCTGCAGGCTGCGACACCGCCCGGATACTCACCACCAGTCGGTGCTACCTGATTGTAGATCCGGTCGGTTTTCTGGCCAGCGTAGGTGGGATTTCCAATCGTGTTGCTGTTCGAGATGCCTTGGTGCTGCTGCGGTGTTAGTGGAGTCTCACCAAGCTGCCCGGCGAAAGCCGCAGTAGGAACGAGGCCGAGGAGGATCGTGCAAACATGGAGGAGCTTCATTTGTGTCCCTTGACACGCTTGTCTTGAACGGGGACGGCGGGGATCGATCTTGTTCTCCCCAAGCCATAAAATACTCGCTGCTAGGCACACCTGTCTTGAGGGGAACAACGCCCATACGGCAACGCTCAGGAACGACAGGCCGAGAACCCAGCGCATTAGCGAGCCGCTCAGTAAATCGCCAAATAATGTACCGGCCAGACCGGCGGCGGCATTGTTGGCGATAGTGGCAAAGAAAATCCCAAACATGATCGGCACCGACTGTCGGAACTGAGCCGCCAAAATCATCGAGAGAATTTGTGTCTTGTCGCCGACCTCAGCGAGGGCGACCACAAGTAACGATACGAGAAACGCGTCCATGAAAATCCATCGGGGGCGGGGCGGAGTAAGCTTTGGCATAGCTCCCTGTGCCCGAACCCCGGTAACAGAGAACCAATGCCAAAGGTCTCGCCAAATTTTGCAATCGCTCGCGCCATGGCCGAAGCCAAGTATGTTGACGCAGGCCCCACGCTTTTCTGTGCGGGCGGCTACTCCCCAATGACGGAAAAGGTGCTAGCACACCTGAAAATTGCGATCAACAGTCCGAGTGGGAGCTGCTGCCGAGCGCGCCGGCCAGTGCCGCACCGGTCGTGAAGACGGGTTCGAGGGCGATGATCCCGGCTGCCACAGCGACCGCGCCAAATGACATCAGCACATTGATCGCCAGCGATCCAGTGTCACGCTTGGCGAGGGCCTGGACCCGCTCGGGCCTCTGCGCGGTCAGCTTGCCCTCCGCTACCAGCCGGGTGATGTCGAGAACGATCCTGATGGCTCGCCTCCTTCCCACGAGTATACCCGACACATCTTGCGTCAGTTCGAGCGACCTCTTGAGGATGCGTCGGAACCGGTTACCGGATCGTCAAAGGTCGATGCCGCTACGTCGCGATCTCTAGAACTCTCAGGGATGCGGTCCCCACGGCGCTGGGTGCAGGAGCTTTACCTCCTGGGTCATCAGCAAGGGGCGGAATTTCGAGGCGAAGCCCTCGACGAAATCCTTGTTCGCAAACACAGCCGCCCAATGCGCGCGACGGTCGGCGTCATCTTCGAACTTCCAGAGATGTACGAGTTGATTGATCATGCCCGTGTCGCTCTGGAAATACCCGACAAGCTTCTTGTCCTGGCCGCCTTTCTGAAGCGCCGGGAAGCCTATCTCCTGATAGAGCTTCACCGCCTCGGCCATCTTGCCGACATGCAACGTGTAGGTTCTCAGTTCGTACAGCGCCATCGGAGATTCCCCCTTTTGATTGCCACGAGCCCGGCGTCGTTCCGAAACGACAAATCGCGGATTAAACGCGGGAAGCGATCCTTGCACTAAGCTATCCTGTCGGACAACCTCTGCCGAGCCCGGCGAGTGCCAGCGAGGACGCCATGCCTGACCCGGTCCCAGAAATCGCCGACCTGTTCGAGATCATCCGGACCACTCGGTCGATGCGGCGGTTGAAGTCGGACCCCGTACCGAGCGAATTGATCCGCAAGATCCTGGAGGCGGGCGTATGTGCGCCGAGCGGCGGCAACATGCAGCGCTGGCGGTTCCTGGTAATCCGCGATCCGAAAGTCAAAGAAACGGTCGGGGCCTTGTACAAGCGCGCCTGGGATGAACAGGTCGCCCCTCGATATCGTGCCGGGGAACCCGCCCCTGGCATGAGCCGCGAGCGATTTCTACGACTGCTCGATGCTGCAGAATATCTCGCCGCGCACATCCATGAGGCCCCGGTCTGGATCGTTCCGTGCCTTGAAGGCGGAACGCCAATGCGCACGTCGGGCTCTTCGATCTATCCAGCGGTGCAGAACATGCTGCTGGCGGCGAGGGCGCTCGGTCTCGGCGCGACATTGACGACGCTCCATTTGCAATTCGAGCAAGAAGCGGAAGCCGCTCTGGGCCTTCCGCCCGGCGTGCACTCGTATGCCTTGTTGCCGCTCGGCTACCCTATGGGCAGGTTCGGGCCAGTGCGCCGTGTCCCGCTCGCCGATGTCGTCTATGAAGAGCAGTGGGGTCAGGCTTACCGGGATCTGTAGCGGCCTACCTGCCCTTTTTTGTGATCGAAGCGCGCTGCGTCCGATGCATGCCTGAAGGCATGCGATCTATCGAATGAACCCATCAATGTGGGAGGTGTATACGGGATCGAGGCGAGTCAAAGCCTCCTTGACCTGCGCGTCCGGCGAGCCAAAGACGATTGCGTTGGTGGTCTTTCTAACTTGCCCTAATTCCTTTAGGAAATCAGTACTCGTCACATGCTTGAGATGGGCCACTAGGGCATCAGAATTCTGATATACTTCCATGACGTTATAAGTTTTCTGGTCTGGATGGAAGCTCCACTCATAGACGAGTGTCCCTGGTTCTTCGGCCACCGCTGCGACCAACCTTGGCACGAGTTGCCTGAAATTGTCCATCTGTCCAGGGAGAACCTCGCCGGTAACCACCAGGGCAATAGAACCCGCCTTGAGGCCATGCTGTGGAGCAGGAGCGGGTGTTTGCGCGTGAACTGAGAAGGCCAATAGGACCAGAACGCTCAGTGAGAAAAGCAATTTCCGCATCATCCCATCGCCTCGACAAAAGTGGAGCCGCCTTCAACGAGCGGTGTTGAACAGGCTAGTCGCGGTGAGCGCGGAAAGCAAACGGCGTGGCACAAAATTCAGGAGGGTGCTACGAACGGGAGACTGTCTGTCCGATGTCGTCTACGAAGATCGGTGGGGCCAGCTTTACGTGGATCAAAGCTCGTCAGCATGAGGTGGGCGTCGGCGCACCTCGATGGCCAATTTGTCTTGGCGTTCGCCCAAGTAGACAACATGTCTGAGCAGGGCATCAGGCGTCCACTCAACATAGCTCACCTCGACCACATTTTCGGGCCGTATCCAATGGACCCGAAGCACCAGTGGTGAACCGAACCGGCTTCCTCGTGGCGGTGGCTCGGCCAGCGCCATCTTTGGGATCGCCAACAGCTGGAGGCGCTACCACAGGCGTCCAGCTCGGCCTGGGGCATGCCGGTGCCGACTCGGCCCGCGTAGATCAGCTTGCCTTCCGGTGTGTGGTAGCCGAGCCAGCGTCGCCTCGCCGAGCCGCGCGCTTCTTCGACGGCTTCAACCAGCCAGCGGCGCTGTCAGAGATGAAAGAGCTGCCCTGGCTCTGGCATGGCGAACAGCGGCACCGCCTCTGACCACCGCCTGCGATTGGAGCGCAAGCAATGGCTGAGACCAATATACTTCTCGAACCTGAGACGTTGCAGCCGGTCAAACATTCGGCTTTTTGCAAGAAAGCGGAATGTTTGAGGTGCGGCGATGACGGCAACCGCACAAATCCTCGGCTTCCCGCATCCCGTCGATGGTCAAAGTTGCGGAGAAAAGCCGAATGTTTCGCGGCGGAAGTATCTTTCGCCGGACGAGGCGCGGCTGGTGATCGATGCCGCCGGCCGCATCGGTCGGCAGCGTGAGCGCGATCAGCTGCTGCTGACGATGATGTACCGGCATGGGCTGCGGGTCAGCGAGGCGGTAGACCTGCGCTGGACTGACTTTGACCTCAATGCGTCGCGAGATCGCCCGTTTTGGGTTCGGCGGGTCAAAGGCAGCAAGACCACGACGCACACGTTGGAGCCCGATACCGCGCGGCTCCTGGCGCGTGCGAAGAAGCGCGCCGATGGGATTTACGTGTTCCGATCGGAGCGAGGCGGCAAGCTGTCGACCGACGTTGTCCGGGTGATCTGCGAGCGGGCGGGCCAAGCGGCTGGTTTCGAGTTTCGGGCAAGGCCGCACATGTTTCGTCATGCTGCCGGCTTTGCGCTGGCTGAGGAAGGCACGGATACCCGGCTAATTCAGGATTTCCTTGGCCACAGGGACATCAAGAGCACGGTGATCTATACCGAGACCTCCCAACGACGGCTTGCGGGAGTGCGGGTGCGATAGGCGATCGCGAGAACTTGCTTCCTATCTCGTCCTGACACCGGCCGATTTGGTTCAGGGTCGAACTTTCTGACGCTTTATGAGCTTCGTCCTGGCGCTGCCGCTGCTGCGCTGCACCGACTGAGGGATGTGTCGTCGGGTCGGTGAACTGATGATGCGCACTGGGGTGAGTCAATTTGACTCATCCCGGACAAGGGACGTGGGTGGCATAATGCCCACATGTCACGAACGATTGCAGATATCCTTGGCTGTGCGAGCCCGACCAACACTCGTGAGCCGCATGACTTCTACGCGACTCCGCATGAATGCACCGAGGCGCTGATAGCCGCTGAAGGTGATCGGTTGCCGGCGCAGGTTTGGGACCCTTGCTGCGGCGCGGGCGATATCTCGATGGTGCTGCAACGGCATGGCCGCGAGGTTGTATCAACCGATCTGATTGATCGAGGATGCGGTCAGGGCGGCGTCGATTTTCTATTGCAGAGAACGGCGCCTGCCAGGGCGATCGTCACGAACCCGCCGTTCAACCGTGCCGAGGCATTTCTTCGGCATGCGGCAAAGCTGGGCGTCGAGGACGTCGCTTTTCTGCACAAGGCGCACTGGCTCAATGCTGCTGAGCGCGGCAGCTTGGTCGAAACCGTCTGGTGCCCGGCGCGGTGCTATCTCCTGCAATGGCGGCCCGACTTCAAGAACCAAGGCTCGCCAACGATGGATTGTAATTGGTACGTCTTCACGCGCGGCTCGGTGAGGGCGCGCAGCTGGACATCGTCTGTTCTGTGGCGGCCGACCAGTCAGCAGTAGCGCCCAGCTGCAAACATGCCATCCGCCAACACGAAACTTTGCCGGCATTCGATACGTCAGCGGTTTCACGGCAGCGGCGTACAGCACTTCGGACATCGATCCTCCCGATTTGACAGACCCCCGGACGAGGGGCAGTGGTGGCTGCGGTCGGCCAATCATCGGGAATTGCAAGAGCCTCGCAGGATTATCCCCTCCGGCGAGGCTTTGGCTTTATGAGGATCGCCGCTTGATGGGCGGCCCCCGAAGATACCCAGGCTGCGCGTCTTTTGGGGCGATAAATTTCTTCTTCGGAAACATCGCGTGCAGCATCGCCAGCTCGCGTTGATGACGGTTTGGTGCACGCGCGCACCGCAAGCATTCGGCCGCCACTATCGCCCAGCCGCGCGCTTTGGGATCAGGAAACATCGTGATCGTCCCCTCCGCGCCGACCGGCTCATCACACAGCAGGCAAGGTTCCGTATCGGGAAATAGCGACGACAGAAAGGCGATTGCCTCGGCATCACCCCGCGCCGCGCGCTCGGAAACGTCGCGGGCTTCGGAAAGATCAAGGGAGAGCATGACATTTAACAGCGGCTGTAAGTGTCACTCGCCGCGCGCAAGAGGTTCGCTTCGATGACCCGGAATATTGGGTGAGGCGCCGGCGAGGTGCGCTACGCGGCGGCCCCTTCCCGGTCCAGCCGGCAGAAATCGGGAGACCGCTGCTTCACGAGGCGTTCGAACAAAACCTCGACGCTTCGGCGCTCCACTCCGTCGCTCTTCATCAGCAGGCCGACCAGAGGGTCCGAGACCAGCTCGGCAAGCGAAAGT
>Ga0306926_10001059_pt1 | contig 27138 bp, 27 predicted proteins | sample flu12Cox44000178_FD_203759 | JGI IMG/M metagenome (GOLD analysis project Ga0306926, IMG submission 203759) | Lab enrichment of tropical soil microbial communities from Luquillo Experimental Forest, Puerto Rico - flux8day.12C.oxic.44.000.178 (v2)... | ecosystem: Environmental > Terrestrial >...
CTCGGTGGCGGACTAATCGAGGATGCGGCGAAACACCAGGGAGGCGTTGGTGCCACCGAAGCCGAAGGAATTGGAGAGCGTCACATTGATCTCGCGCCGTTTCGAGTGATGCGGGATCAGATCGATCGGCGTCTCGATGGACGGATTATCCAGATTGATGGTGGGTGGCACTACGCCGTCGCGCATGGCGAGAATCGAGAAGATGGCCTCGACCGCACCGGCCGCTCCCAGCAGATGACCGATCGATGATTTGGTCGAGGACATGCACATGCGGCCCGCGGAATTGCCAACCAGGCGCTGCACCGCAGCCAGCTCGATCTCGTCGCCGAGCGGGGTAGAGGTACCGTGCGCATTGATATAGTCGATCTCGCCTGCCGATATGCCAGCCCGCTCGATGGCGGCACGCATGCATCGCAGCGCGCCGTCGCCGTCCGGTGCAGGCGCTGTGATGTGATAGGCGTCTCCCGACAGCCCATAGCCGATGACCTCGGCATACATCTTCGCTCCTCGGCTTCTGGCATGCTCGTAGGTCTCCAGCACGATGACGCCTGCTCCCTCGCCGATCACGAACCCGTCGCGGTCCCGATCGTAGGGTCGTGACGCGCGTTGCGGCGTGTCGTTGAACGACGTGGAGAGCGCGCGGCAGGCGATAAACCCGGCCATCCCGATGCGCGAGATGGGAGATTCCGCTCCTCCGGCGACCATGACCTCGGCGTCGCCGAGGGCGATGAGACGCGCCGCGTCGCCGATTGCATGCGCGCCGGTCGAGCAGGCCGTCACCACGGCGTGGTTCGGGCCCTTAAGACCATGCGCGATGGCCACATAGCCGGAAGCCAGATTGATCAGGCGCCCGGGAATGAAGAACGGAGAGACGCGCCGCGGCCCCTTCTCCTTCAGCACGATGGCGGTCTCGGCAATGCCACTGAGACCGCCGATGCCGGAGCCGATCATGACGCCAGTTCTGGTCTGCTCGTTGTAGGTTGACGGCTTCCAGCCTGCATCATCGAGTGCCTGTTGCGCGGCACCCATGGCAAAGATGATAAAATCGTCGACCTTGCGTTGCTCCTTCGGCTCCATCCACTGGTCGGCGTCGAAAGTTCCATCAGCGCCGTCGCCGCGCGGAACCTGGCAGGCAATCTTGGACGCCAGGTCGGACACATCGAATTTTTCGATGCAAGTTGCGCCACTTTCACCGTTGATCAGGCGGCGCCACGTCGGCTCTACTCCGCAGGCAAGGGGCGTCACCATGCCAAGGCCGGTCACGACGACGCGTCTCATCTTAGTCTCCTCTCGGCGGCAGCTTTCATCTCCTCTCGGCCGCAGCCCTATCAGGAGGTTCTAGCCACTGGGGCGGGCGCAGCAAGGCGCAAGCCCATGCCGAGAGGGCATGCTCTTTCCCGCGGCGCTGCCGTCAGTCAGCTTTTGGCATTCTTTTCGAGAAACTTTATTGCATCGCCGACGGTCAGGATGGTCTCGGCGGCATCGTCGGGAATCTCACAGCCGAACTCCTCCTCAAACGCCATGACGAGTTCAACCGTGTCGAGGCTGTCCGCGCCAAGATCATCAATGAAGCTGGCATTCTCGGTTACTTTATCGGCTTCGACGCCCAAATGCTCGACTACAATCTTTTTCACCCGCTCGCCAATGTCGCTCATCGCTACAACCTCGCGTCCTCTTGGGTTGGGCTCGATCGGTTGGCGCCCCCGAGCCGTTGCAATATGGGCTTGCGTGGTGCGCGGCGCCCGATCATGGGGTCGCGAGCGGACCCCCTGTGATGATTGGAACCGTTTTGCCGCCCCAGCTAAACCGAAGCCCGGTTATCATACTTCAAATCGCTTGACCAGCGCGGCCATCCCAGCATCAGGGGGAGCGGAAAGGGCTCAGATCATGGCCATTCCGCCATTGACGTGAAGGGTCTGGCCGCAGATGTAGCCCGCCTCGTCAGAGGCCAGATAAACCGCTGCTGCTGCTACATCGTCGCTGCTGCCGGGCCTTGCCGCAGGCACCCGGGCAAGGATCGCTTCCCGCTGCTTGTCATTGAGCTTCTCGGTCATGGTCGATGCGATGAATCCCGGTGCGATGGCGTTCGCGGTTACGCCGCGCCTGGCATATTCCGCCGCAACCGACTTCATCATTCCAATCAATCCAGCCTTGCTTGCGGTATAATTGCTTTGACCAGGATTGCCGGTAATGCCCACGACCGAGGACACGGCAATGATGCGTCCGAAGCGGCGCCGCAGCATCCCGCGTGCCGCTGCCCGTGTCAGGCGGAACGCCGCTGTCAGATTGATGGCGATGACCTCGTCCCAGTCCTCATCGCGCAAGTGGACCAGCAGGTTGTCTTTGGTCACCCCGGCATTGAGGACAAGAATGTCCAGCTGGCCCATCCGCTCCTCGCATTGCGGCACCAGCTGCTCGACGGCATCTTTGTCGGCAAGATTGCACCGGAGCACGTGGACTCGGCTGGCCAGCGAAGCGGCGAGTTGCTCAAGCGCCTCCTGACGGGTGGCCGACAACACCACTGTGGCTCCCTGCCGGTGAAGCGCGCGAGCGATTGCGCCGCCGATTCCGCCGCTCGCCCCGGTGACCAGGGCTTTCTTGCCACTCAGATCGAACATCGACGGTCCCTTGGCTGTTTCATTCCCGATGCCGATCGACGCGGCAAGAAGCTCGGGCCCTGCCAACGACAAACGAGGCGACGTGCTGCGGCGTTCCGATGGGAATGCCCTTCGCGCCTTCCGCACTGCGTTTCACGAGGCCGCTGAGCACCTTGCCAGGCCCCGCCTCGTAGAACGTATCCACCCCGGCAGCGACCATGCACGTGATGGACTCGCGCCAGCGGACAGTACCGGTCACCTGTGCCACGAGCGCCCTTGCGATCTCGCCCGGATCGGTGATCGGCCTTGCGGAGAAGTTGGCGACGACGGGAACCGCTGGCGCCCTGATCGCTGTTGCAGCGAGCGCCTCGGCCATGAGGTCGGCGGCGGGCTGCATCAACGAGCAATGGAAGGGCGCGGAGACCGGCAGCATGATAGCGCGCCGGGCGCCTTTTGCCTTTGCAATCTCAATCGCACGCTCGATGGCGGTCCGGTGCCCCGAAATGACCACCTGGCCCCCGCCATTGTCGTTCGCTGCCTGACAGATCTGGTCCTCGCTGGCTTGCGCCGCCACGGTCACGGCCTGCTCAAAATCGAGGCCAAGCAGGGCCGCCATGGCGCCAGTGCCGAACGGAACCGCCTTCTGCATCGCACGACCGCGCATGCGCACCAGGCGCGCCGCATCCGATATCGACAGCGCGCCTGCGGCCGCGAGCCCCGAATACTCTCCTAGCGAATGCCCGGCAACAAACAGCGCGTCCCGACCTAGTTGCAGGCCGGCCTCGGCCTCCAAGACCCGCATGACAGCAAGCGACACTGCCATGAGCGCGGGCTGGGCATTTTCCGTGAGCATCAGCTCTTCCGGCGGGCCTTCCCAGATTATTCTTGTCAGCCTCTCCCCGAGGGTTTCGTCCACTTCGGCAAAGACGCTGCGCGCAGCTGCAAAGCCATCGGCGAGGGCCTTCCCCATGCCGACCGCTTGGCTTCCCTGACCTGGAAATATGAAAGCGCACGACATTCCGAAGCTTGCCAAGCCCGTCAGGAAAAGCATGAGGGCCGGCACCCTCGCGGAAAGAGGCCCATGGCCCTACCCATAACCGGTCCTGCACACCTGCTTGCGTTTTCGCCGAAACTCCTTATAACGCGCGCTTCCGCTCGATCCCGGCCGGGAGCTGAACGGACGACAGGCTGACGGCGCGTCAGGCTGCAGGACCAGCTGGTTCGGCGTCCCTTGTTCCCGCCTTCCGAGCTTTCGAGCCTTTCCCGAAGACGGGCTTGAAGGGCTTTGCGCTGGGACAGCATGACCAACCTTGGAAAGGCATCGCCGTGCCACTCTATGAACATGTCTTCCTGACCCGGCAAGACGCCAGCGCACAGCAGGTCGAGGACCTCACTGCTCAATTCAAGGGCGTGATCGAGCAGATGGGCGGCAAGGTGAGCAAGACTGAACAATGGGGCGTGAAATCCCTTTCCTATCGGCTGCGGAAAAATCGCAAAGCACATTTCACGCTTTTCAATGTAGACGCCCCACCGGCCGCCCTCAATGAGATCGAGCGCCAGGAGCGGCTCAGCGAGGACGTGCTGCGCTATCTGACGATTCGGGTCGAGGAGCATGAAGACGGCCCCTCGGCAATGATGCGCAAGGCGGACCGTGATCGCGAGCGGGAGGAGCGGGGGTTCGGGTTTCGCGATCGCGACCGGGGGGGCTTTCGTGACCGCGATCGGGAACGCGGTGAGCACCGGCGTGACCGGGATCGCGATGGCCGGCCGACGCGCGAGGGCATGGATGATGCGCCTGCCGCGTCTCCAGGAGAGGAGTGATCCAGATGGCATTTGCGCAGCCACAGGCCCGGCGGCCGTTCTTTCGACGGCGGAAGTCATGCCCCTTCTCCGGCGCCAATGCGCCGAAAATCGACTACAAGGACGTGAGGCTGCTGCAACGCTACGTTTCTGAGCGCGGAAAGATCGTTCCCAGCCGAATCACTGCAGTTTCCGCAAAAAAGCAGCGGGAGCTTGCCCGAGCTATCAAACGCGCCCGTTTCCTTGGCCTGTTACCTTACGTGATAAGCTGAGAGGTCGGCAGGCGACTAAATTAGAGAGAGCCGGCATTCCGCGCTCGATGCGCGCTTGATGGTTGGGACGGGCTTTCGTCTCTAACCGCTGATGAAGCGGGACAGCTGCTTATGACCTACAATATCCTTGTCGGTTTGGGTGCGGGATTGGCGGCGGCGGGGCTGTTTGGCTCCGTGGCTTCGGGCTCGCTCGCGGCAAGCTTGCTGTTTTACATCGCACCACTCCCCATCCTCATTGCCGGGCTGGGCTGGGGCCCGGCGGCGGGACTGATCGCCGCTGCGTTGGCAACCGCAATTGTGTCGGTCTTCTCGGGGCTATTGTTCGCTGCGGTAGCAGTGATCGCGTTCGGCGCATGGTGGCTTGGCTACCTGATGCTGCTGGCGCGCCCGGTGTCCGCTGAACGCGAAGCCGGGCTTGAATGGTACCCGCTGGGTCGCCTCGTGATCTGGGCAGCGGCAATCGGCACCTTGGTCGTGCTTGCAGCGATACCCAATTTCGGAACCGATCAGGTCAGCCTGCAAGCCGCTTTGCGCCGCAGCTATCAGCAGCTGCTGCAGGATCCGGCAACCATCGACTTGCTGGTGATTGCGGTGCCCCCCGCGGCAGCCGCATTTTCTACCTTGGCCAATTTGCTCAACCTATGGCTTGCCGGGTGGATCGTGAAAATCTCCGGCCGGCTGAAGCGGCCGTGGCCCGAGCTGACCGCGCTCACGCTTCCGTCTGCGACGCCGGAGCTCCTGGCCGTCGCCATCGCTGCATCCTTTCTGCCTGATCTTTTCGGCATTGTATCGGCTGCCTGTGCCGCAAGCCTGATGATGGCATTTGCAATCCTTGGCTTTGCCGTGCTGCATTCGGTGACCCCCGGAATGAACGGCCGGCCGCTAGTGCTTGCGAGCGCGTATGTCGCGACTGTTGTCCTCGGGTGGCCTCTCCTCCTGATCGCGATAACGGGACTCGTGGAGACGATGTTCAGCATCCGAGGGCGCCTGGCGCAAAGGCGCGGGCCGCCTAGCCTGCGGATCTGAAACTGCGTGATACAAACGACGGAGTTGCTGTCATGGAAGTCATCCTTTTGGAGCGCGTTGCCAAGCTCGGCCAGATGGGTGAGGTCGTTCGCGTAAAGGACGGATTCGCACGCAATTTTCTGTTACCCAAGGGCAAGGCGCTGCGAGCGACGAAAGAAAATCGCGCTCGTTTCGAGACCATGAAGGTCGAGCTCGAGACCCGAAATCTCGAGCAGAAAAGCGAGGCGGAAAAGGTTGCCAAGAAGCTGGATGGCCAGAAGTTCACGGTGCTGCGCCAAGCCGCGGAGGGCGGGCAGCTTTATGGCTCCGTTTCCCCGCGTGATCTCGCAACCCTTGTCACTGAAAACGGCTTCACCATCAGCCGGGCCCAGATCGCACTTAATTCGCCGATCAAGATGATCGGCCTGCACAAGGTGCCGGTGTCCTTGCATCCCGAGGTCGAAGTGAGCATAGAGGTGACGGTCGCGCGCAATGCTGACGAGGCGCAACGGATCGCGCGCGGCGAGAGCATCGCTGGTCCGGGGAAAGAACGCGAGGAGCCCGAGGGGGAGGAAGCCGCGTCACTGGCCGAATCGTTCTTCGAGCCGGAAGCCATCGAAGCGCGACGCAGGGAGGCTTCATCGGAAGAGCCCGAGCCCGAATCAAGGGATGCGCAAAAAGGCCGCCCGACCCAGCAAGCAGGTTGAGCGCCTCCTTATTCCTCTATGTCCTGGCCCACATAGCGCCTCTGCGCCGGCATCGTCGTCGGTTGCGAGGAGGAGGCCTCCAGCGCTGGGCCGGTGGCAGGCAGGGGGGACTCCATGCTCTCGGATGGGCGACGAGGTCTCGCTTCCCGGGACGCGGATCCTGGCTGCTCGCCCACGGCGGCCGGAGCTGCCGTGGGCAGCGCAGCCTGGGTTTCCGGTTTCGTCTGCTCGGCTGTTGCCGGGGCGGTCGGCGGGTGGGTTTCAGGCGCAGGCGTCTGGCCCGCGCCCATTGCTGGCGGTCGCCGTTGCTGCACCGCGCGAGGATCGCTGCCCACATTGGCGAGATAGGCCGCCATGGCCGTGGCTTCCCGTAAGCCGGTGGTATAATGTTCCCGCAAAAATGCCGGGGTGGTCTTCTTGATCTCCCGCGGGCTTCGGTGACACGCGTTGCAGGTGTCCGCAAAGATTTGCGCGGGCGATTTGCCGGCATCGAGGTTGGATTGTCCGTGCGCCGCGAGACCGGTAGCGGAAAGCACCGCCGCGAAGGCAAACCGAGTAATTTGAGCTATCTTTAGCAACACGAACCTCCAGGGCAGCAGGTTTTGAACCTTTGCAAGGGTGCAACATTAGTCCTTGTGGCAGAAAAGCAGCGGCTGATGAGCCTTTGCGGTATTCCGATTGCCGTGGCGAAACGAGTTCGCTTAAATTTCTGCGAGCGTTCGTAGCTGCGCCATGAAACGGCGGCGCTGCTCGACGCCGGTGGACGTCAATTGTGTCGAAGGCGTGGCATCATAGGTGCTTGACGCCGGCAGGAGGCGGCCGTTGGACCGGTTGCTTCGTTGGGCATATGGAAACCTGATCCGCGCCGGGAATCTCCGGGTCACCACGGCGGGGGGCTCGACCTTTACCCTCGGAGACGGCACGGGCAAGCCCGCCGCCATACGCTTCACGAGCAAAGCCGCCGAACGCGGTGTTCTCATTCATCCCGAGCTTCGGTTCGGGGAAGCGTATGTTAATGGCGGGATTACCCTCGAGGGCGGCACGATTGCAGATGTGCTCGCCATCGTTCACGACCAGCCGCATTACCCGGTGCCCTCCGCCTTGAGCCGCATCCCGGGTGTTTTGAGATATCTCTACAACCGGCTGACCCAGTTGAACCTGCGCCCGCGGGCGCGGCGCAACGTCGCCCACCACTACGACCTCGATGCCCAGCTTTACGCCCTGTTCCTCGACGCAGACCGCCAATACAGCTGCGCCTATTTCGAGAGCCCCGATCACTCGCTCGATGATGCGCAGCTCGCCAAGAAAAGGCACCTTGCCGCCAAGCTGCTGGTGACCGAGAGAAACCATGTGCTCGATATCGGCAGCGGCTGGGGAGGGCTGGCGCTCTATCTTGCGGATGTTTCGGGGGCGCGGGTCACCGGGATCACCCTTTCCCAGGAGCAGCACGCATTGGCGCAGGTGCGCGCGAGTGAAAAAGGACTGGCCGACAAGGTTGAGTTCCGCCTGCTGGATTATCGCGATCTTTCCGGAAAATTCGATCGGATCGTATCGGTGGGCATGTTCGAGCATGTGGGTGTGGGCTTTTATGATGCCTTCTTTCGCAAATGCTGCGAGGTGCTGGATGACCGGGGGGTGATGCTGTTGCATTCGATTGGACGCTTTGAGGGTCCCGGGATCACAAACCCGTGGATCGCAAAATACATTTTCCCCGGCGGCTACATTCCTGCCCTCTCCGAGGTTCTGCCGAAGGTCGAACGCTCGGGTCTGCTGGTCACCGACATCGAGATTCTTCGCCTGCATTATGCGGAGACGCTCAAGGCCTGGCGGGAACGTTTTCTGGCCCATCGTGAGGAGGTCGAGCGGCTATACGATCAGCGCTTCGTCAGAATGTGGGAGTTTTATCTCGCCGCCTCGGAAATGGCCTTTCGTGGCCAGGACATGATGGTGTTTCAGATGCAGCTCGCGAAGCGCCAGGGAATCGTCCCCATCACGCGCGATTACGTCGGCCAGCAGGAGGCGCGCCTGCGCATGCTGGAGGACAGGAGCCGCGCCCCATGGCGGCTCGCCGGCGAGTGATTCTCTGCGCCTCGACAACGGGGCGTGTGCGCGTCAAGCCCGCCCGGCGAATCGGTCGCGCCGCCGGTGATAAACGGGGATCAACAAGCCTGTTTTGACCGATGACCGCGCCGGCGTGCTAACTGCATTCCTGCGCGTTCCGCAATGTCCCTTCGTATCGCCGCGGTGTGCCGTGCCTCGATGTCGTAATAATATCAACCGAATCAAAAATCCGGGATGTCATGGCCGTCGACTCGACCGCGCGCAAAATTCCGCCTGCCGCTGCGCTGCCCCATCGTAGTGCACCGCACAACATCGAGGCGGAGCAGGCGCTCCTGGGAGCGATTCTCGTCAATAACGAGGCGCTCTATCGGGTCACCGATTTTCTCGAGCCGCAGCATTTCTTCGAGCCCATCCACCAGCAGATCTACGATATCTCCCGGAGCCTCATTCGTACCGGAAAGCTTGCCTCGCCGGTCACGTTGAAGACCTTCCTGGCCGCGGACCTGGATATCGCAGGCTTGACGCTCGCCCAGTATCTGGCGCGGCTTGCTGCCGAGGCCACGACCATCATCAATGCCGTGGACTATGGGCGCACAGTCTATGACCTGGCGCTCCGGCGCGAGCTCATCCAGATCGGCGAGGACATGGTCAATGTCGCCTTCGATGCGCCGGTGGATTTTGCGCCGCGCGACCAGATCGAAGATGCCGAGCGGCGGCTGTACGACCTCGCCGAGACGGGGCGTTACGGCGGGGGGTTTCAGAAGTTCGAGACCGCCCTCACCACTGCTGTCGACATGGCCGCGCGCGCGTACCAGCGGGAGGGCAAGCTCTCAGGCCTCGCCACCTGCCTCACCGATCTCGACATCAAGATGGGAGGGTTGCAGCCTTCCGACCTGATCATCATTGCGGGGCGCCCGGGGATGGGGAAGACGGCGCTTGCGACCAACATCGCCTATAACGTGGCACGGGCGTGGCGGGGCGAGGTACGCGCGGACGGCCACATCGAGACCACGAATGGGGGAATCGTCGGCTTCTTCTCCCTCGAAATGTCGGCTGAGCAGCTTGCTACGCGCATCATTGCGGAGCAGACCGGCATCCCCTCGAGCACCATCCGGCGCGGCGGCATCCAGGAGGTGGACTTCGAGAGGATCAGGGACGTCGCAACCGAGCTCCAGCACCTGAATTTCTTCATCGATGAGACCGGAGGGCTCACCGTCGCGCAGCTCGCCGCGCGCGCCCGGCGGCTGAAGCGCCAAAAAGGGCTCGATCTCGTCGTGATCGACTATATCCAGCTGCTGCAGGGCTCGACCCGACGCGCGCTGGAAGGACGCGTGCAGGAGGTCACCGAGATCACAACCAGTCTGAAGGCGCTGGCCAAGGAGCTCAATGTGCCGGTGCTTGCGCTCTCGCAGCTGTCGCGCCAGGTCGAGAGCCGCGACGACAAGCGACCGCAGCTCTCGGACCTGCGTGAATCGGGCTCCATCGAGCAGGACGCAGACGTCGTGATGTTCGTCTTCCGGGAGGAATACTATCTCAGCAATAAGGAGCCCCGGCCGGGGACCGATGAGCACACGAAGTGGCAACTAGACATGGCCGCCGTGCATGGCAAGGCCGAGATCATCATTGGCAAGCAGCGTCACGGGCCGACCGGCACCGTCAACCTCCAATTCGAAGCATCCGTGACACGATTCGACAATCTCGAGCGCGATGGGCGGGTTGCGGACCGGATGTAACAGACATGTAGGCGGCCGGACCGCCATGATGCGGCCGCACACTGGACGGCTGCGGCAATGCCGGCCATAACGCCGCTATGACCGTCCATGATCCCGATCTGCGTCCCGCCCCCACGCCGGCCGCGGCTCCCAAGGAGGGGGAGATCGGCGGCATCCTTACGGTCGATCTCGCCGCCATCGAAGCGAACTGGAAGATGCTTGCCGGGATGACCATGCCGGTCGAATGCGCGGCCGTGGTCAAGGCGAACGGCTATGGATGCGGGATCGAGCCGGTCACCCGCAGGCTGGCGAAGGCCGGCTGCCGCACCTTCTTCGTTGCCGATCTCGGCGAGGCGCGGCGGGTGCGCGCGGTCGCCCCTGACGCCGCGATTTACGTCCTCAACGGGATCATGCCGGGTTCGGCTCCCGCTTTTGCAGAAGGATCGTTCCGGCCAATCATCAACAGTGTGACCGAGCTTGCCGAATGGGATGCGTTCACCTCGCAGAATTCCTGGCGCGGCGGCGCGGCGTTGCATGTCGATACCGGGATGAACCGCCTGGGTGTATCGGTCCAGGAGGCAACCGCCATTGCTCCACGCCTTCATTCTGAAAACCATGGCTTCACGTTGGTGATGAGCCATCTCGCCTGCGCCGAGACCGCGGACCACCCGCTCAACGATCGACAGATTCGCCTGTTTCGCGAAATTCGCATCATGTACCGCGGCATTCCCTCCTCGCTCGCCAACTCGTCGGGCATATTCCTGGGCGGCACTGCATTTTGCGACCTGGTCCGACCGGGCGTTGCGCTCTATGGGGCCAATCCCACGCCCGGCAAGAAAAATCCGATGCGCCGGGCTGTTGAACTCAAGGCCCACATCATCCAGGTGCGCGCCGTCAACCGCGGTGAATCCGTCGGTTACGGCGCCGGTTGGACTGCGGAACGGCCGAGCCGAATTGCGGTTCTTCCCGTCGGTTATGCCGATGGACTCCTGCGCTCGGCGAGTGCCGCCAAGGGCAAGCCTGCGGCCGAGATTATGATTGCCGGGCGCCGATGTCCCCTGGTCGGTCGCGTGTCGATGGATCTGCTGGCGGCAGATGTCACCAATGTCGCCGAGGGCAGCGTCCGGCGGGGGGATCTTGCCACTATTATAGGCGATGGCACGAGCGTCGACGATCTGGCAGCCGGTATGGGTACCATTGCTTATGAGGTGCTCACCAGCTTCGGGCGCCGCTATCATCGTGTCTATCGCGGCGACTGAACCGCGATCGCGGTTGTAGGCCCAATGCGCCGTCGTGACGCGAGCTTCATGTGCCAGAGCTGTGGCGCCGTCTATGGCCGCTGGCAGGGCAAATGCGATGCCTGCGGCGGATGGAACACGGTCGCAGAAGAATCCCCCGCCAGCCCAAGCTCGCTCGCGCCGGGGCGAAAGGCGCGCAAGGGCCGCGCCTTTGCCCTTGAGCCGCTCGGCGGGGCCGCACACCACCCGCCACGGCTTGCCTGCGGTATTGCGGAGTTCGACCGCGTTACGGGAGGAGGATTCGTGCGGGGCTCGGTCCTGCTGCTTGGTGGCGATCCCGGCATCGGCAAATCGACGCTGCTGGTGCAGGTGGCGGCGGCGCTCGCCGGGGGCCGCCATCGGGCCATCTTCATCTCGGGGGAGGAGGCGGTGGCGCAGGTGCGATTGCGGGCCGAGCGCCTGGGGCTTGCAGAAGCCAACGTGGAGCTCGCAGCAGAAACTTCGATCGAAGACATCGTATCCACACTCGAGGCCGGTGAACCGCCGCGGCTGGTGATTATCGATTCAATTCAGACCATGTGGACCGACATCGCCGAATCCGCGCCCGGCACGGTTACTCAGGTACGCGCCAGCGCACAGGCTCTCATTCGTTTCGCCAAGCGATCTGGTGCAGCCATCATCCTGGTGGGGCATGTGACCAAGGACGGCCAGATCGCGGGCCCACGCGTGGTCGAGCACATGGTCGATGCGGTGCTTTCCTTCGAAGGCGAGGGCTCTCAGCAGTTCCGGGTGCTGCGCGCGGTCAAGAACCGCTTCGGCCCGACCGACGAAATCGGCGTGTTTGAGATGACGGGCGCCGGCCTGCGCGAGGTCCCCAATCCGTCCGAACTGTTCCTCTCCGAGCGCGATCTCGGCTCGCCGGGCACAGCGGTATTTGCCGGTATCGAGGGGTCCCGACCGGTGCTGGTCGAGGTGCAGGCACTCGTGGCCCCCACCTCGTTCGGCACCCCGCGGCGCGCGGTCAATGGGTGGGACCTCAACCGGCTCTCGATGGTGCTGGCGGTTCTGGAGGCGCGCTGTGGGGTGCGGCTTTCGGCCCACGATGTCTATCTCAATGTGGCCGGTGGGTTGCGGATCCAGGAGCCGGCAGCCGACCTTGCGGCAGCGGCTGCACTGGTATCCTCGCTCGCCAATGCGCCTTTGCCGGCCGATGCCGTCTATTTCGGCGAGATCTCGCTCTCGGGCGCGGTGCGTCCGGTTGCCCAGGCCGGAGCCAGGCTGAAAGAGGCGCAAAAGCTCGGCTTTGCCCGCGCCATTGCGCCCGAAGCCGCGCGATCGGAAGGCGGCGAGCAGGCGCTCTCGCTTCAAGTGGTTGGAAATCTCAGCGATCTCGTCGCGGACATTGCGGCCCTCGGAGTTCCGACGGAATCGGGAACCCTGCGGGACAATTGCAGGCAGCGAGCGGGAATGGGGTGAGACGGCGGTGACGGGCCGGCCGCGTCCAGCTATAGACCACCTGCCGGGCTGTCGGAATGGCAAGCTGACGGATGGTTGCGAGCTCGATCCGAGGAGCTACGTGCCGAGCAGCGAAAGGATGGCTAAGATGCTCCGGGCGAATCGAAGGCACAGCATTCTGACCGCGGCCGGGGAATCCTATTCATGCCAGTGACGCTGCTCGACATCCTGCTGATCGGGATCATGTTGATCTCGGCGCTGCTTGCCATGATTCGCGGCTTCATGCGGGAGGTTCTGTCGATAGCCGCCTGGGTAGTCGCTGCGCTGGCGACGCTGTATGCGTTTTTGAAAATCGTGCCTGCGGCCAAGTCATATTTCAACAACGACATCGTTGCTTATGCGGTCGTTCTCGGCGGCACCTTCGTTGGAACCTTGCTGATCGTCTCAGTCATAACGGTGCGGTTCTCGGACATGGTGCTCGACAGCCGGATTGGTGCGCTCGACCGAACATTGGGATTTCTGTTCGGACTTGGGCGCGGGCTGATCATTGCGGTGGTGGCTTTCCTCTTCGTTGACTGGCTGGTTCCCGAACGCAGTCAGCCCGGTTGGGTCCGGGACGCCAAGTCGCTGGTGGTTTTGAAGGACACGGGCGAATGGCTCAAGCAGCTGTTGCCGGAGGACTTGGACGCCACCATTTCAAAGCGGTTCAAGAAGACAAAGCCGGAGGATGAGGAGCCGCAGCCCCCCGGCCGGCGCTCGCAGTTGGTGCCTTCGCGCTCGGGGCAGCATGCGGGGGTGACGATACGCCTCTGAACCTGTGGCGACGTGTTGATCGGAGCGCTGTGGCGGACGAGGAGAGGAGCTCGATGACCGAAGATTCCGGCAAAGCGGGCGAGCGGGCAGGCGAAGACCAGGCCGACCCCGATTGGTTTGGCCACGGCTTGGCTGAGGATGGCGACCGGTTGCGCGAGCAGTGCGGCGTCTTCGGCATATTCGGGCATCCCGACGCCGCCACCATTACCGCGCTTGGCCTGCACGCGTTGCAGCATCGCGGCCAGGAGGCAGCCGGCATTGTCTCCTTCGACGGCAAGCGATTCCATTCCGAGCGTCGGATGGGGTTGGTTGGCGACAATTTTTCCCGCCGCGAGGTGATCGACCGCCTGCCGGGAACGTCGGCAACCGGCCACGTGCGCTATTCGACCACCGGGGAGACCATCCTGCGCAACGTGCAACCGCTTTTTGCTGAGCTCGAAGGCGGTGGTTTCGCGGTCGGCCACAACGGCAACCTGACCAACGGACTGAGCCTGCGCCGCCAGCTGGTGCGCGAGGGCGCCATCATGCAGTCCACGACCGATACCGAGGTGATCCTTCATCTCGTTGCCAGGGCCAAGCGCAACCGCTTCATCGATCGGTTCATCGAAGCCCTGCGCCAGCTGGAAGGCGCTTACGCCTTTGTCGGGCTCACCAACAAGAAGCTCATTGGCGCCCGTGACCCGCTCGGCATCCGTCCCCTGGTGATTGGCAGGCTTGACGGTCAGCCGATCCTGGCCTCTGAGACCTGCGCGCTCGATACCATCGGCGCAAAATACGTGCGCGATGTCGAGAATGGCGAGGTCGTCGTATTCGACGACTCCGGGATGCATTCCCACAAGCCGTTTCCGCCCATAGCCGCACGGCCATGCATCTTCGAGTACATCTATTTCGCTCGCCCGGATTCGATTGTCGGCGGCCGCCACGTTTACGATGTCCGCAAGACCATGGGTGCGCAGCTGGCTCGCGAGGCGCCGGCGGTGGCCGATGTGGTTGTTCCGGTGCCGGACTCCGGGGTACCGGCGGCCATCGGCTACGCGCAGGAATCAGAGATCCCCTATGAGCTCGGCATCATTCGCAATCACTATGTGGGTCGCACCTTCATCGAGCCGACGCAGCATATCCGTGCGCTCGGAGTGCGCCTCAAGCATAGCGCCAACCGCGCGGTGGTGGAGGGCAAGCGCATCGTGCTCATCGACGACTCCATCGTACGCGGCACCACCTCGTTCAAGATCGTCCAGATGATGCGCGATGCCGGGGCAAGCGAGGTGCATTTCCGCGTGGCCTCCCCGCCGATCACGCATTCCGACTACTACGGCATCGACACGCCGGAACGTGAGAACCTGCTTGCCGCCACCCATGACCTCGAAGGGATGCGCCGGTTCATCGGTGCCGATTCGCTTGCTTTCCTCTCGGTGGACGGGATCTACCGCGCAATGGGCTTCGCGCAGCGCGACCCGTTGCGGCCGCAGTTCACCGATCATTGCTTCACCGGCGATTATCCGACCACGCTCACCGATCGATCCGGGCGCGACAGCTCGCCGCGGCAATTGTCGCTGCTCGCCGAGGCGAGCTGAGCGACAGTCCCGTCCGGCAGCCCACGAGGTCATGCCGCCTCCGCTCGCCGACCGTATCGCGCTCGTCACCGGCGCTTCGCGCGGCATCGGGCACGCGACCGCATTGGCTCTCGCCAGGGCCGGGGCCCATATCGTCGCGGTGGCGCGCACGGTCGGGGGTCTCGAGGAGCTCGACGATGCCGTCAAGGCTTTGGGCCGCTCGGCCACGCTCGTCCCGCTCGATCTTCGGGACTATGCCGGTATCGACCGGCTCGCGCTCGCGCTGCACCAGCGGTTCGGCCGTCTCGACGTGCTGGTGGGGAACGCCGCCATCCTCGGCCCGCTTTCCCCGCTCGGGCATGTCCAGGCGAAGGCATGGGATGAGGTGATGGCCGTCAACGTCACCGCCAACTGGCGACTGATTTGCGCAATGGATCAGCTGTTGAGGCATTCCGATGCCGGCCGCGCCGTATTCATATCATCGGGGGTGGCGGCGCAGGCACCCGCCTATTGGGGGCCATATGCAGCCAGCAAGGCCGCGCTGGAAGCTCTAGCGCGCACCTATGCCGCCGAATCGGCCAACACCAACGTGCGCGTTAATCTGTTCACGCCAGGGCCGATCCGCACCCGCATGCGCGCGCAGGCCATGCCCGGCGAGGATCCGATGACGCTCGAGACGCCGGACAGCGTCGCTGAGAAGATCATCGAGCTGTGCCTGCCCAACCTGTCGCTGAATGGCAAGCTCTACGCCTATCCAGAACGCCGGTTCCTGGATTTCCGCCCGCCCGCCTGACGAGCTTCGATCTGCGATCAAAAAAATCTGTTCTTCGGCCTGGGCAGACCAAGATTTTCGCGCAGGGTCCTGCCCTCATATTCGCGCCGGAAGATGCCGCGTCGCTGCAATTCCGGGATCACTCGATCGATGAAATCATCGAGCCCGCCGGGCAGATAAGGAAACTGGATGGTGAATCCGTCGGAGCCACCGGTCGTGAGCCACTCCTGCATTTCGTCGGCGATGGTTGCAGGAGTGCCGACCATGGCGAGCCCAGCGTGACCACCGAGCCGCTGCGCAAGCTGCCGTACGGTGAGATTCTCGCGTCTGGCGAGATCAATTGCACGCTGCCGACCGCTCTTCGATGCATTGCTCTCGGGAATGTCGGGCAGCGGGCCGTCGGGGTCGAGTTTCGATGCGTCGTGGCCGAGCGCAATCGACAGCGACCCGATGGCATTCGCATAGTGCACGAGGCTGTCGAGCTTCGCGCGTTTTGCACGCGCCTGTTCCACGGTATCGCCGATCACGACGAAACAGCCAGGCAGAATCTTGATGTGCTCTGGCGAGCGCCCGGCTTTTTTCGCCCTCGCTTTCACGTCGGCACAGAACTCGCGCCCGCTGGCGAGGCTTGTCTGGGCTGTGAACACCGCCTCCGCCGTCTCCGCTGCCAGCTGGCGACCGGCCTCCGAGGCGCCAGCCTGCACGATCACAGGCCAGCCCTGGATCGGCCGCGCAATGTTGAGCGGCCCGCGCACCGACAGATATTCTCCCTTGTGGTCGAGGACGTGCAGCTTGTCGGGGTCGAAATATATTCCATTCTCGGCGTCGCGAATGAACGCGTCGTCCGCCCAGCTGTCCCAGAGACCCGTCACGACATCATAGAATTCGCGCGCTCGGGCGTAGCGCTCCCCGTGCTGCATATGCTCTTCCATGCCGAAATTGAGCGCCGCGTCAGGGTTGGACGTCGTGACGATGTTCCAGCCCGCCCGACCGCCGCTGAGATGATCGAGCGAAGCAAAGCGTCGGGCGATGTGATATGGCGCGTCGAACGTGGTCGAGCCGGTAGCAACAAGTCCAATGCGCTCGGTGACCTGGGAGAGGGCCGCAAGCAGCGTGAATGGCTCGAAAGAAGTGACCGTGTGGCTGCGCTTGAGCGCATCGATCGGCATGTTGAGGACGGCCATGTGGTCCGCCATGAAAAAGGCATCGAACTTGCCGCTCTCCAGGGTCTGCGCGAAGCGCTTGAGATGCGCAAAGTTGAAGTTCGCATCGGGAAACGCGCCCGGATAGCGCCATGCGCCGGTATGGATGCTGGCCGGCCGCATGAAGGCAGCCAGCTTGAGCTGACGCGTTGTGCTCACGACGGCGCTGTCTCCACCGTGCAAGGGTAAAGATACCCTCGACGGTACCGAATATCATTCATGCCCGACGAGCGTTGCCAACCTCCTTGGTCCGCCCGCTCGGGCGCGCGCGTACCCCCCTTCGCTCCCGGCAGCATAGATCATCACCATACGGGCGGCAGTGTTTCCTCCGGCGCGCTGACCTGCGACGGTCGCACGTTTGTGGAAAAGTGAGCGTGGCCGAGCACCAGCGCGCCGAACACAAGGCTGGCACATAGCCCGATCACCCATACGAAACTATGCATGCGGACCAGTCGACGAGCCATGCAGCCTCCTCTTCTAGGATTGATCCGGCGCAATCCCCCGCGGGCGAGAAAGCCAGGATCCATCGCGCATGGAGATCCCGCCCGACGCCGGTTCCGCAGGAGGTAACCATTTGTATTCAGATTACAATTCACAAAATTGTGCATTGCACAAAACGAGGGCGTGGTCTCGTGCAGCGCATGGCCAAATTCCATCTTCTGCCGCATTTTGCCTGCGCACAGCTGTTCCGAATCGGCGGCCGGAGCAGCAACATCTCGGTACCCGTTCGATGAGCGGCACAAAATCGGAGCCCATCACCATCGAAGTCGACGAGGCGCACAGTGTCTCGGGCTTGCTATGCGTCCCTGCCTGTGCGCGCGCCTGCTACCTGCTCGCCCATGGTGCCGGGGCGGGGATGAACCATGCCTTCCAGCGGGCCGTCGCTGAGGAGCTTGCCCAGCGCGAGATTGCCACCCTGCGCTATCAGTTCCCCTATATGGAGAGGCGCGGGAGACGGCCGGACCCGCCCCGGCTGGCGCATGCTACGGTGCGGGCGGCCGCGTCGCAGGCGCTGCGGCTCGTACCTGCACTGCCGCTTGTGGCGGGAGGCAAATCCTTTGGCGGCCGGATGACCTCGCAGGCGCAGGCTGTCTCTCCCCTCCCCGGGGTGCGCGGCCTCATCTTCCTCGGCTTCCCGCTGCATCCGGCGCGGCGCCCATCGGACGAGCGCGGGCAACATCTGCGTGACGTGCATGTGCCGATGCTTTTCCTGCAGGGGGCGCGCGACAAGCTCGCCGACGTGGATCTGCTTGCGTCTATCGTCGATTGCCTGTCAGAACGCGCATCGCTGCAACTCTTTGCGCAAGCTGATCATTCCTTCCATGTGCCGGCCCGCAGCGGCCGAACCGACGGCGAAGTGAGGCGCGAGATGCTGGATAGTCTCGTTGCCTGGATCGGCACATTGATCGAATAGGAATAGGCGCGCGCACGAACCGCAGGCGCGTCCACGTCGCGCTCTACGGCCGGCTTGCGCCCCGCGTCTTTTCGAATATAGCCAGCATCGGGCCGAGCGAGAGGATGTTGCCGTGGCGGTTAAGCGACGGCGCGTACAGGTTCGACGCGCTGCCCCCGTCGAGAAACAACGCATTCGGACAATTGAGCCGGTCGCGGAAGAGCCGCGCGAAGGTGTCGAAAGAAACCTGTCCCTCCGAAATGGCGAACACGATTTCACCGTCCGCGCGCACGCCAACGCCGGTACGCGCCTTGAGCGACGTGCTTCGGCGATTGAAGCGCGGATGCAACCGTCCGTTTATCACGAGCATCGGCCCGGATTGCGTCGCCAGGTCCGCTCGCGGTCTCTGCCTGAGAAACGTCCCTGTCTCAATCACCGCGGCACTATCAGCGGCTATGTAGAAGATGCCGTTCGGCTGCATATGAAAATTGCCATAGCCCGACCTTGTGCTCGCATGCACGAGCTCGCGCCCATGCTCCACATAGAGCCCGACCGGCCTGAGGGCCTCATCAAACATCCCGGCGTTCGTCGCGAACAATAGCCTGCCCGCCTCGCCTTCCGGAGCGCGCGGCAGGGCGGAGAGATATGCATAAGGCATTCCGTCCGCCCGCTTCCAATAGAGCCGCACCGCGTGCCTGCGCAGGTCGACCTCGCAGATGGTGTAGGCGTGGCGCTCATGCTCAGCTGAGCGGCAGGGTTGGCTCTCGGACAATGCGCTGCCGTGATGAACCCCAACGGCTGTCATCACCACCAGCAGGACGGCTATCGCCTTTGCTCGGCTCACGTCGCACTGCTCCGCATCTCGCTCACAGGCACAGCTTTCCGACAGCCGCGCACACCGCGCAAAAGTCCCCAGCAGTCATCGCTAGCCGCGCCCAATGAATGAGCGCATGTGGTTTGGGAGGATTGTGGCCTCGTAAAGATTCACTTCGGGCGGCAAGCTGCACATCAGCACCACGATCTTTGCGACGTCCTCGGGCGCCATGACGTAGTCATCGGCCGTGGCGCCGGGTCCAGCTCTTGTTCGGCCGCGCCTGGCCGAAAAGCTGCTGAGCGTCGCGCCCGGGTGGAGAATCGAGGCAACCACCCCGTACTTGCGCCCGTCCATGGTCAACTGATGCGTCATGCCTTGCAGGGCAAACTTGGTTGCTGTGTAGGGCAACGAATCCGGCCGCGGAGTCTTGGCCGACACACTGCCGATATTGATGATGCGGCCGCCTTGCGGCATCTGGCCTTTCATGACCTTGATTGCCTCCCGGCTGCACAGGAAGGCCGCCGTGAGGTTAACGTCGAGAACTTCCTGCCAGTATGCGAGCGTGATGCCCTCGATAGTCTTATGGGCTGCAATCCCCGCATTGTTCACGAGGATGTCCAGACGACCATAGGTTCGCTGCACTTTTTCAAACAGCCGGTAGACCTGTTCTTCGCGCGTGACGTCAGTTGCCAAGGGCAGCGCCGCTCCTCCCGCCTGGCGAATTCCGGACGCCACATCTTCGAGCATCTCTCTCCGGCGGGCTGCCAGAACCGTCTTTGCACCGGCGCCAGCCAGTGCTTCGGCAATCCCCCGTCCCAGCCCATGGCTTGCGCCAGTGACGATCGCCACCCGATCGGCCAGCTGTCCCGTCATCGCACCGCTCCGGTGTCGCGCTCATTGGATCACGCCGGCGGCGCAGACACCAGCACGGGGGCAGAATCTCGACGCTGCCGGCGGAAAGGGGCAGGCCCGTGCGGGCCTGCCTGCGCTCACCGAACGCGGCGATGTCCGCTGAGGCGCTCCGGCTTGTGCGCGGCGCGCCGGAGGTCTTCTTCAAGGATGAGCCGATGGCTCAGACGAGGATCACCGAGGTCCAGTTCCAGAACGATGTCGCCGCGCGAGCCGATCCGGGATGAGAATGCAAGATCATGCTTGCGGTACCGAATCTGCTGGTGTGCGACTTCGATTCCTCTCCGGTTGCGAAGAATCGCCTTGACTGCGAGCACCGCCGCCTCGGCAAGATTACGACCCAGGGCACGGCGGGCCTGATGGCTTGAAATCACCAAGATGGGAAGAGAAGCACGATCCATAGCACCTCCTTCGCGAGCGTTCCGCAGCGCACACGTCGGCTGACGTGGCGCCGGAACGGTCTTGAAGGCGGGGTGGCTATGCGTGCATGGCGCGCGATATATGCTGCCCATCTGCCGCAGGTCAACCGGACCCGCTCCCAAAATGTTTGGAGGCTCGCATATGCGGGGCCCTGTCGGTAATCCTAGCGAGGCACTGGCCATAAAGCTTTCCCGGCGCAAAATCCTGCATCTGGCCGCGTGGTCCGCCGCACTGGCGGGCGGGTTGCGCCCCGCAACGGCGCAAGCCTATCCGTCACGCGCAGTGCGGATCGTGGCGCCGTTCGCTGCCGGAGGCACCGGCGATATCCTTGCCCGCCTGGTTGCCCAGCGGTTATCGGAGCGGCTCGGCCAGCCGTTCGTGATCGAGAACCGGCCGGGGGCGGGCACCAATATTGGGACCGAAGCGGTCGTGCGGGCGCCCGCCGATGGCTACACGCTCTTGCTGGTGATACCGCCGGCGGTGATCAACGCAACTCTGTACGAGAAGCTCGACTTCAATTTCATGCGCGACATCACTCCCGTCGCAAGCATCTCGCGCACACCGGGCGTTGTGGTGGTGAATCCGCGCGTCCCGGCAGGAAGCATTCCTGAGCTAATCGTTTATGCCAGGTCCGCCCCTGGCATGGTCAACATGGGGTCGGGCGGCATCGGCAGCTCCCAGCATATCTACGGCGAGCTGTTCAGGATGCTGACTGGCATCGACCTGACACACGTGCCGTACCGCGGGGAAGGACCTGCGGTAACGGCCTTGATAGGCGGCGAGGTCCAGGTGGTGTTTGCGCTTTTGCCTGGCGCGATCGAGCACGTCCGAGCCGGCACGTTGCGGGCATTGGCGATCACGACCGCAACACGTTCGCAGGCCGTTCCCGATCTACCGACAATGAGCGATTTCGTTCCGGGCTATGAGGCAAGCGCTTTCCAGGGGATTGGCGCGCCGAGGAGCACGCCACCCGAGATCATCGAGAGACTCAATCAGGAGGTGAATGCAATCCTTGATGATCAGGGTATGCAATTGCGGATTGAGACATTGGGAGGCACGGTGCTGAGGAATCCGCCCGCCGGGTTCGCGAAGCTGCTCGCGGAGGAGAGTGCGAAATGGGCCAAGGTCGTGAAGTTCGCGCATATCAAGCCGGAGTGACTGCGGGGGACTGGGCGGGTGCTTTTTCTGTGCTAAGCTCTGGCGCTAAGTTTCTTTAGCGCGGATGCCGAGACCAGGGAATACAAACGAAGGTTGCGACGCAGTATGACGCTCACCGAAACTCTCACCGGACGGCCCCTTTTTACCCGGGTGTGGAAATACACGCTCCGCAGGGTGCTCTTCCCGCTCTGTATCTTGGCTCCGTTCGCATATTTCTTCCCCAAAATTGCGCTGTTCTACGCGATCTGCGGTGCGTATGACGTGAGCCGCAATCGTCCGCTGACCGCTGAAACCATTCGGCGCTACTTCATCGGCAACGGGTTCGGGACCTGGCTGTTGTCCCCCCTCAATGCACTGCTCGATCTGCTGTCGCTACCCTACATAAATAAAGGCGTCTATCGCTTGGCGGACCTCCCCCCGGCCCATCGGGACGAAGTGGAGCGCTTGGTCCGGGCGGCGAACGAAGCCGATCTCGTTCGTCAGCTCCACGAGCGATCGAAGCAGAACCAGCGCACCATGCTCTTCTTTCGATGGTATGGGACGAACATCAACACGTCTTTGGATGTACCCGCGTTCAACCAGCCCTGGAAGTATGTCCAGACCATCGGCGTTTCGATTTTCAACCGGCGGGTCACGACCTCGAAGCACTTTGGCTATCTGCGGCCATCGTTGCGCGTCCTCTACAATCTCAATGATATGGAGGACGATTCCGCGTACATCACTGTCGGCGGCACCACCAACTATTGGCGCCAAAATAAGCTGTTCATCTTCGATGACACGCTGCTGCATCTCTCGGCGAACGAGACAGAGCAGCCGCGCTATTGCCTGTTCGTGGATATCATCCGGCCGACGCCATTCCCGGCCGTCATGGCGGCGGTTATCGCGATGACGCGTTACCTGACCCAGAGCATCAAGTTCGTCTATTACAAGAACTGGAAAATCATAGAATAAACGATGCTTCTCGGCGCCAGCGGAGCTGGCGCCCCAAAATTACGGCAATCGGGTTGATCGCGGCCACGCTGGGCTGCGGTGGGCGCAGATACGTGGCTTACCAAACGGGCTGAAGATTCTGGTGCTGCGCGGGTCGATGCTTCGCGGGGGGGTGTCCGGCCAACAACTCAGGCCGACGCATGGCTCTTCCGCCGCGGCCCGCTGCGGATGGAGGCTCCGGACGGCGGCCGTTGCGCTCGCGGCAAAGACTGCCAACGCAAGGATCGAAGCTGCGATTGCTTTCATGACTGAATGCTCCCCGAACTGCTGCACTATGGCGCAGGTCGTCGCCGGAAGATGTGATGGCCGTCACAAAATGTCGTTATCCGGCTCAACGATGCTGCTTAGAGCGCGTCAGGTGGCCGCGAGAAGCCGCATCAGCGTGGACACATTATCCGCATGGTCGAGCTCCCAGACCGCATTGATGAAATGATCCACGTCACAGGCCGAGAACCCAGGCGGCACAAGACCCCTCACCTTCCTCTCGATTTCCCCATCCGTCAGCGGCCGTTGCAGGCTGCCGCGTGCATGCAGCACCTCTGCGCTCAACAGCCTTCCGTCCGTCGTTTGGACGCTAACTCGCGCGGCCCCGATCGGAAGCGCGGGATCGGTCTCCGCGCGCACGCGCGCGCGAAACTCGACCATCGCGTCACCCATGACGACGGCGCTCGAAAATTCGCGAGTGCCCGCCCCTCCCAGCAGGAAAACCGCAGCGACACTGTGCTGAATGCTGATCTTCGCATCACGTTCATTGGCGACATCACGGTCCGCACGTGCAAGCAGCAGCGGATGTCCGGCCACCGTGACAGCCGCAATATCGGCGGCGGCAAGCGCGTGACGCTCGCGGAGATCGAAGCAGGCATCGATCACCGCATGCAGCACGATGCCGCACGGATAGGGCTTGCAGGCGTTGTTCATGATCTCCCAGGTCTCGCCGAATCCGGCGAAAAGCGCATCGGGCATCAGCTCCGCGCCCATTGCGTGCGCCCAGCCCTGGGGTCCCTCGATGGCGCGCCGGGCTGCGGTCAAGCCGCGTTGCGCGAGCAGCGCGGCGAGGAGTCCGTTGCGGGCGGCGTTGCCGATGCCGACGTTCTTGGCACCGGTCGCGAGGTTCTCGGCAATTCCGGCAGACTGGCTCACGGCGATGCCGATGGCGTGAGCGACGGCGGCGGCGTCAAGGCCGATCAACCGCGCGCATGCCGCGGCGGCGCCGGCCACGCCACAGGTCGCGGTGATGTGCCACCCGCGCGCATAATGATTTGGCGAGACGGCATTGCCGAGCCGGCATTCGATCTCGACGCCCAGCACGAAGGCGTGGAGGAGCTCACCTCCCGACAGATGGCCCTGCTCGGAAAGCGCAAGGAGCGGCGGCGCAACCGGGGCGCTGGGATGAATCACCGTAGCAAGGTGCGTGTCGTCGAAGTCTAGCAGGTTCGCGCTCACCGCATTGACGAATGCCGCACTCAAGATATCGAACCGCTCGCAGCGTCCGAGCACCGTCGCCTGCGGCGGACCGGAAAGCCCGACAACAAGCTTGATCAGCGTGTCGACGTCAGGATGGCGGGCGGCACCGAACGAGCAGCCCAGCATGTTGAGGAGCGAGCGCTTTGCCTCATGCCGGACGGCAGCGGGGACATCGGCCCATTGCGAGGCCGTGATGAGGGCTGCCCAACGTGCGGTGACGCTGTGCGAGCGGTCGCCATCCCTGCTCATCTCGCGTCTCGCTTGCCTTGCGCCGAAGCGGGCGGGTCAAATCGGCAATGACGACGGCCGATTCCATTTGAGTGAATCCGCCTTATAATTACTCTGGCCTTTCCGTGGTCGGGTCGATCATCTTGCGGACCTCGGTAATCTTTGTTGCCGGGAACCCGCTGATCTCGGCGTGCTTGCGAATGATGTCCTCATCTTTGGCGAGATACACACAGAATGTTTTGTTGTCAGCGACGTAAGATTCAAGCCACTGGATGTCGGGGCCAAGTTGCCGCAGTACCCCGTTCGATTTTGCTGCGGCTCCGCGAAGCTGCTCCCGCTCGAAGGTGCCAACCTTGGGAATATCCCGCTCGATGATGAATTTGCGGAGCGCCATAACCTTTCTCCCTAACGTGTCTGATCGATTCAGTAAATCGGCGTTCGCAATCTGATCATAGGCGGGATACACCTCCCTCGGCGATGGTCTCGGGAAGCAGTCATCAGAGCTCCTGCTGATGCTGCCGCCTTAATGCCACTGAGCAAGCTCGACTGTGACACCCTCCGGCCCGTCAATAAACACCAGCTTGCGCGAGTGGAAATCCATGATCTCGTTACGCGTTTTGAAGCCGTTCCCTCTTAGCTTCGCCACTTCAGCAGCGATATCATCGACCGCAAAACAAATATGATTCATACCGATTTTGTGTAGGTCGCGGATACGGGCATCTGGCAGTGAACGTGGATGCTGGTAATGAAGAAGCTGAATCTCGGTTCGCGGCGACGCATTCTGCAATACTAAGGTGACGTGATCGGCCTTAATATCTGGCACGCCCATGTAGGTCGCGAACGGCTCGCCGGCAATTACGACCGATTTCTCCTCTTTAAATCCCAGCAACCTGAAGAACTCCTTCGCGCGTTCCACATCCTCCACGACAATCGTAAGATGGTCGAAATGCTGTACCATGCTGAGCCTCGCCTAGCGCGTTAACTCCCGATGAGGGGCGGATTGAAGGATATGCTTGCATCGCAAGCACTGTGGCCATCAGGCTAGCTAGAAGATTAGGGTACCACGCGCGCGAATGCCGCACCGCCCGCTCTCTGCACCAGGGCCGTTCAGGTAAGACAGTCAGCTATCTCTTGGCTCGTAGGAAAACGACCGGTCGCCTTCTTGGAGAACGCGAGTCGGCCGTCAACTCGAATCTCGAAAACGCCACCGGCTGAACGCCGAAGGCCTATCTGTGCTGACGGTCTGCGCTTAAGGATCAGCTCCCGCGCCTCACGGGCGCGCGGTTCATAGCCTCATTGCCCGCAATATTCGATCTCGATTTTCATGATTGCCCTCACGGCGCTTGAGTCGATGGTTACGCGCTCTCTCCGGAGAATGATGCGCATAGGTGCTGTTTCATTCGACACCAGCTATCCGGGATTGACAAGACGCAATGTAGTGATCCCGTCAGACCGCCAGCCTCGCTTCCTCATCAGCGCGACCAGCGCCCCTTGCGCCAATCCACAATGATGGCGCGCGCGGCGTTGTGCCCGGGGGCTCCCGTCACGCCGCCGCCGGGATGTGCGCCCGACCCGCAGTGATAAAGGCCGCGCAGAGGCGAGCGATAATCCGCATAGCCCAAGGCGGGTCGCGCCCAGAACAGCTGGTCGAGGCTCAATGCGCCATGAAAGATGTCCCCGCCGGTAAGCCCGAACACGCGCTCGAGATCGAGGGGGGTAAGGGCCTGGCGGCCCACGACGCTGCCCGCAAATCCCGGTGCAAAGCGCTCGACTGTCTCGACCATCAGATCCGCCACCTGCTCGCGGCGCTCGTCCCATGACGATCCATCGGGAAGCTCGGGAGCGACATGCTGGCAGAACAGGCTTGCGACATGGGCACCGCGTGGCGCCAGCGTGTCGTCCAGCGTCGAGGGGATGACCATCTCGATGATCGGTGCGCGGCTCCAGCCGAGGACACGCGCATCCCAAAACGCGCGCTCCATGTAGGCGAGGCTCGGTGCCAGAATGATCCCGGCGCTGTGATGATCCTGGGGTGCGCGGCCAGGCCGCGCCGCAAAGCTCGGAAGCTCCGACAATGCGACATTCATGCGGAACGTGCCGGAGCCGCAGCGCCATGCCCGCATCCGGCGGAGGAAAGCCGCGTCCAGCGCACCCGCGGGAACGAGCGCGGTATAGAGGCGCTTCGGATCAACATTGGCGGCAACCGCCGCAGCGCGGATGACGCGGCCGCTTCCGAGCACCACACCCGTGGCGCGTCCCTTCTCGACGAGAACCTCGCGCACAGGTGCCTCGGTCTCGATCTCAACCCCGCAGCTTGTGGCGACGCGCGCCATCGCCTGCGTGATCGCGCCCATCCCGCCGATCGCATGCCCCCAGGTCCGCTTCTTTCCGTTGACCTCGCCGAAGGCATGATGGAGCAGGACGTACGCGCTACCCGGCGCATAAGGGCTCACATAGTTACCCACAATGGCATCGAACCCGAACAGCGCCTTGACCAGGTCGCCCTCGAACCAGCCATCGAGATAGTCGCCGGCCGATTTGAGGAGGAGATCCAGCATGGTGGAGAGAGATTGCG
>Ga0306926_10001061_pt1 | contig 27123 bp, 23 predicted proteins | sample flu12Cox44000178_FD_203759 | JGI IMG/M metagenome (GOLD analysis project Ga0306926, IMG submission 203759) | Lab enrichment of tropical soil microbial communities from Luquillo Experimental Forest, Puerto Rico - flux8day.12C.oxic.44.000.178 (v2)... | ecosystem: Environmental > Terrestrial >...
CTTCGGGGTAGCCCGTGCCGTCCCACTTCTCGTGATGCGTGTACACGATGTCCTTGGCCATTGCCAGGATCCGATCGTCATGAGCGCCGACGTCTCGCTCGGCGTGGACGATCACGTCCCGGCCGTGGGCTGGATGCTTGCGCATTTCCGCGAGCTCTTCGCTCGTCAGCGCGCCTGGCTTGTTGAGTAACCGGTCCGGGACGCCCACTTTTCCGATGTCGTGTAGCGGCGCGAGGCTCGCCAGCAGCGATATGGTGTCCGGTGGGAGGTGCGGCGCGTACCGTGGATCGTGGGCGAGCTCCTCGGCCAGCACTTGCGTGTATCGCTGGGTGCGCCGCGAGTGGCGCCCGGTCTCGGCATCGCGGACTTCGGTGAGCGATAAGAGCGACTGGACCATCAGGCGTTGAGAAGTGGCCCTGTCGAGCACCGCGCGATCCGCCCGCCGGTGCTCAATGGCGAAGCGGGCGGCAACCATCGACGCGAGCGCGCCGCCGAGGCCGAGAGTCGGAAAGAGCGGCGATACGAACATGCCGTACTTGGAGAGGAGCGTCGCAGACAGGGCCCAGGTTGCGGCCGCGCAGATGGCAACACCCAACGAAGCCCACGCCAGCCCCAGACGCCCGCAGAGCAGCATCGCGATGATGCCGAGCCCGACCACGAGCTGAATCTCCAGGGCGACGCCGTACTCGGGCCGCCGAAGGAAATCCTGCTGCAGGAGGTTGTCGGCGACCGTTGCATGCACCTCCACCCCCGCGAACAGCGTATCGAGCGGTGTCGACACAACCTCACGCGTCCCGAGCGCAGTCGTCCCGACGAAGACCAGCTTGTCCTCGAACGTGCTCGCTGCGGCCACACCGCTCAGGACATCGGCCGCCGACACATACGGGATCGTGCGCTTCGGGCCCCGATACCGGAGGAGCAGGTTGCTCTTCCCGTCGAGCGGGATGCGGCGGCTGTCGAGGACGAGCCACGACGTGTTCACGTTTGCGACTTGCAAAGCGACATCCCGCGGCTGGGTGGCGCTCATGAGCGCCGCGAGCGACAGCGCGGGATAGACGCGGCCGTCGAGTTCGACGAGCAGAGGGGCCCGCCGGAGGATGCCATCGGGATCGGGGGCGGCGTTGAGAAATCCGGACGCGCCCGCCGCTGCGGCAAGGACCGGCAGACTGCAGATCGACCCCGTCGCTCGAAAGAAGGGGTCCTCGGTCTGATCATCGCCGCGCCGAACGATCGCGACGCCGACCGGGTGTTGCACGCACGCGCTCGCCTTGGTTGCGGCTCTGTCGAACGTCAGGGCATAGCCCAGCACGACGTGATTGCCGTGAAGGGTCTCCGCCAGGGCCGCGTCGGTGTCCGAGCCTGCGTCCTGGAAGCGGTCCGACTCCGCAAAGATCATGTCGAGAGCGACTGCGCGCGCGCCGAGGCTCCGGAGCCGCGCGATCAGGCGGCCGATCACATCTCGCCGCCATGGCCATTGACCGATCGCCGACAGGCTGTGCTCGTCCACATCGACAATCGCAATCCGGTGGTCCGGCGGGCGGGTGCGGGAAGCGCGCATGAGCATGTCGTACACGCTGTATTCCAGGTTCGCGAGGCGTGTCGGTCGGTACAGACACAGCAGCGCAGCGGCGATTGTGGGCAGAAGGCCGCACAGCACCACGAATACGCGTGCGCGACGGTTCATCTGACGGTGATTTCAACGCGACGATTGCGGGGCTCCGCCACATTGTCGGCGGTTGGCACCAGCAGGTCCGCCTCGCCGTGCGACGTGGTCTCGATCAGCGAGGCGTCGAGCCCGACTTCGATGAGCATTGCCCGAACGGCCTGCGCGCGCTTCATGCCCAGGATGACGTTGCTGGCGGCCGTTCCAATCGTGTCCGTATGGCCGATAATGACGACCTCGGGGACGGGGCGATCCTTGACCGCCGTGAGAACACCGGGGAGAAGCGCGCGGCTCTCGTCGGTGAGCTCGTCGGAATCGAACTTATAGAACAAGGTGAAATGGGTCGGCGGAGGAGGAAGGGCCGCCAGAGCCTCCCCGAACACCCGCTGCACCTCGGCATCGTCCATCACTCTTACCGGCGACGGCGCGAGACCGGTGGCGACGGTGGTGGATTCCCGCGTGGCCGCCAGATCGACCTTTCCTGCGGTGTTCGAAACGCTCGCCTTGCCTGCGGTCCCAGTCTCGGAATCGGGGAGCAACACGACGAGAGCCTCGCCCCGATGCTCCGCTGGTTGTGGAACCTTCTTCGGTGCGCACGAAACGGCCGTCCACGCAAGGACGGCAGCAGCCAGGACCCGGTCCCGGCGTCCACGGGTCATCGCCCACCGATCATTGCCCACCCATCATCGCCACCGCTCATTGCCCGACCGGACTGCCTCACAGGCACATGGCTCACGAAGCCACCGCTCGAGGATCGCTCATGGATCGTCATCACGGGGTCACGCGGAGCGCGACCGTTGTCCCGCGTACACCCACGATCGCCGACGGGGTCTCGAGACGAATAGCATCCGGCGCGAGCTTGGCGATCCGCCCTGAAACATAGGCGGCCACACCTCGTACGACCCGCAGCACGAGCGCGAGCTGGCTTTCGGCAGGTGCGTAAGCGAAGCGGTCGAGCCGCAGTTCGCTGCCCGGGCCAAGCGACACTCGCGTGTCATCGTTCAGCGTGACGCCGAGACGCCCGTCCGCGCCCGTTCTCAGCGTGTCCGCCTCGTAGACCACTTGCCCCGCCTGAGCGGGCGCGGCTGCGCCCCCACGAACGACGAACACCGATCCGGACGCCACCTTGATCCGCCCCGCAGCCGCGGGCTGTTGCCCGTATGCGGGACTCGTCATCAGTGCCGCCATCAATGCGACGACGCCGGCTGGAGCTCGAAGCTTCATCACAGTCCCCCTCCAATCAAGATACCCCGCTTCTCCTCCGGACGCACGCGTTCACAGATTGGCATACGTGCCATCGTGGAACACTGATAAAGTTCGATCGGCACCTGACGCCCAACAGCCATGGTCAACCGTGATTCCCCCAATCTCGTTGTTCGCGCGGCCGTCTGGGTCGGTGGCGCATTCGGGCGGTGGCAACGGCGACGCGCCGCCGCCAAGGATGATTCGTTCGTCGAGACGTGGAAGGCCGCCTGGAATGAGGGTTGTGAAGCCCGCAAGGCCGGGAAGTCTCAGACCGACGTCCCATACTCCTGCTCGCCAGTGAAGGACGCCTGGTTGGCCGGCTGGTTGTGGGAAGACCGTCATACGGCCGCCTCGTGAGCGGAGAACCGCGATAGAATCGTGCGCCGAAAGGAGGCCTCAATGTCCAAGGGCACGTCGATGAAGAAAGAGAAGAAGAAGCCAAAGAAGAAAGCATAATCGCGGGCGAAGATGCACCGCGCTGGCTGAAGCCGAGCTCGCCGGACAAAGAGGACAAGAGAGCGGTGGCTTCAGCCACGCTGTTGCCTTTTCAGGAAATGGCGTCGACGATTCCGTGCCACGCCCGCACCGTTTCATTATTCATCGATGAAACGGCCACGCCGCACTCGACGCCGCCGAATTCTGTTTGGTTCTGCCACACGAGCTCTACGGGAACGGCCAGTGAGCCTTCGGGCAGCACCACGTCGAACGACAGCGGCAATGGTTTCGAGGGAGTGTCTCCAAACCCGAGCCGCAGCCCCCCATAGCTCACATCCAAAACGGTCGCAGGCCAGGAATCAATGTGCGCCGCGAGTCCTTGCGGTGGCGTCTTGCGTTTCCAGCGGCGCACCTGCCGCCCCGGTACGTCCGGTTCCGTGATCCGCGCATCCGGCAGTTCGTCGATGAGATCGAGGAGCATGGCCGGGACGATTGGTTTGAGCAGGAAATGCGCGCCCAGCTTCCGCGCCTCGGCTTCGAGGACGGGATCGGAGTACGCCGTCGCGACGATCGCTTGCGTGTGCTCTGAGTCGCCCAGGAGAAGTTGAAGGCCGTTGAACGCGCCGAGGCGGATGTCCGTGATGAGAACGTCGGGATGGTGGGTCTTCAGCAGGCGTTTACCGTCCTCGAACGTCGATGCGGCGATCACTTCATGGCCGCGACTGCTGATGAGTCGGATCAGCCCCGCCCGGGCGGCGTCGTCATCTTCGACAACTAGGACCTTTTTGGCCATGGCCGTGCTCGCCAGCTGGCAACTTCAATGCCGCATGCGCAGAGCCCACCTTCCTGAACAACCGCGCGGCTGAGTTCCACGTCAGCCCCAACCGTGATTACAAAATTGTACGTTCACCCCAAAACCTGCGTGTCCCAAGGGTGCGCCGCACCCGAAAACTCCGCCATTCGGCGTGAGTATAGCTGAACCAAGCCGAGTCCCGAGGCACCGTCCGATCGATCTCAGCTGCCGAACGCGAGCCCGTCGACTGCATCGGTGTCGCCACCGCTGCGCTGGCGCGAGCCCTGGGCGGCGGCGTCTTCCGAGCGGGAGGCCTGGGCTCGAATCTCCTGCGGCTGAAGATCGGTCGGCAATCGCGCGCGTTCGAGCGCGAGCAGAAGCTGGTGGAACTGCGCTCGCACGCGTCGCTCTGCCGGCCCATCCGAGAGCTTGACGATAGCGGTTTCGAGACCCGCCACGGCCCAGCCGATCGTCACGCTCGGATGTTGGGGCACGTCTTGAATTATCGGCAGGACGCCCGCGTGCTGGAGGACTGCGCAAGCGTGCGCTGTTCTTCACCATCGTCACACGGTCCCCCGAGCGGCGAGAGCGCGGACTTGCCGGCGCATCTCATCGAGCATGGCCCGAAGCAAAAAGGGTTTGGTCAACACTCCTGTGGCCTCCCTCGGCACCGGGTCGTCGACGCTGGATGCGAGGACGATGACAACACTTGGCACCGCCGTCAGCTTGTTGGACAGCTGGCTATAGAAGAGGGCGGCCTGTGCGCCCAGGAGTCCCGACAGGATCACCAGTGGCCGGTGGAGATTCATCAAATCGACGGCTTCCGATGCGCTGGAGGCTTCGATCACGTGAAACCCAAAGCGATCCAGATACCGCGCGATGGGAACCCGCGCGTCGTCGTAGGCATCCGCAACGAGAACGATTGGATGACGGCCCGCGCGATCGGCATCACGACGTCCGCCTCTTGCAAACCGCCGCCGGTCGGGTTCCACAGTGAGCCGGCGATTGGGCGGGGTCAATGGCTACGTCGAGAGGTGACAGAACGTTACTGAATCGGATGGCCGGAGCTGCTGGAGGTCCTTGCCGCGCCCACGCTCGCTGCGGTGGTCCTCGACGGCTCGCGGCCGCGCGTTAAGAGTATCGGTCTGGGAAGACTCGAAACCGGGCACAGGAATCCTTTGCCAATGAGCCGCGATGTCGCAGCGGCTGAGTGGTTGGCGCGTCAGTCGATTCGAACGAATTCTCCGTCGCGCGTGCGACGGAGAAACTGCGCGTCAACGAGCGCAGTCAGAGCCGCCTCGCATTGAGCGGTGTCGAGCCGCCACATCCGCTGGATCTGAGCGGCGGTCAGGCGGAGCCCCGGGCTTTCGAGATATTCGGCCCGTATGTGATGGACGATAGGGTTGGTTATGGAGGAGGCCATAGTCATTCGAACCGCGAATCCGGTCGTAAAGCCGGTGTCGTTCCCCCGTTACGTGTGCGTCGCGAATCTGATCAGCAATGCAAAGCATGCGCCCCGGATTGAGTCCTTGCCTGGCCGTGACGATCGCGCAATCTCTGCAATGTTGGTCGCTCCGCGTCAAAAAACGGCCGAACGTTTTTCGCTCGGCGCAGCGCGACTTCCTCACTGAAATCCCTGAATTAAGTCTGCTCCAGGGAGACCTTCCACGCTTGCTTTGGCTGGATTTCCAAATTGTATTCCTGGCATGGTGTTGCAATGGTCGTCCCACCAAGAGGCGACATGCTCAACACCGCCCAGCAGGCGCGACGTTTGTCGGGGAGCGAGGGCAGCCACGCGGACCTCCTGCCCGAGCGCCCACAGGAGGCCGTGCAACCGCTGCACCCCACGCCACCCCCCGCCGAGCCCATCGCGCCTCACGTTGTCCCCATCAGGATCGAGGTTGGCCACGATCCGCTCGACGGCTTCAGCGCGGAGGCCCCCGCCGAGGCGACGCCGGCCGCTCGATTGTTGCTCGCCGTCAAGGCGAAGTGGGTGCTCGCATTCGGCGCTTGCTTCGCGGTCCTCGCCGTGGTGGCTGCAGCATTCTACGTACGAACTCGTATCGCGAGCAGACCGACGCCAAAGGCGCTCTTGGGTCACGCCGTGTTGAGATCCCGGCCGGACGGTGCCGCCGTGATTATCGACGGCGTGGAGCGGGGCACCTCGCCACTCGAACTCGATCTCGTTGCCGGCGCGCACGAAGTGATCTTCCGGGCAGAATCGGCGGAGCGCCGGATCGAGTTGAGAGTCGACGGCGGCACACACGTCGTCGAGAACGTGGACATGCCCCTGCGGGGAGGCGTTCTCGAGATCGACTCCGATCCTGCCGGCGCCCGTGTCACGGTCGATGGCACCACAGTTGGAGTGACGCCCCTCACGTTGCCGCGAGTCACTCCCGCTCGACATACGGTGGCCGTGACGAAGGGTCCAACAACAGTGAACCGCGAAGTTGACGTCCTTGCGGGTGCAACCGCCAGCGTCTTCCTGTCGCTCACGCCGAAGGTCAGCGCTGTTACCGGTACTCTCACGGTGGACTCGCCGCTCGATTTGCGGATTCTCGAGAACGGCAAGTTGCTGGGGCTGACGAACGCGGCGCCGATCACGCTGGCAACAGGGAAACACCAACTCGAACTCGTGAGCGAGGCGCTCGAGGTTCGCGTCAACCGATCGGTCGTCATTGAGAGCAACAAGCTGGCTCGCTTCTCTGTCGCGGCTCCGAGCGGCATGCTCTCGGTCAACGCTTCACCCTGGGCCGAAGTGTTTGTCGACGGCCGCAGTTTCGGCGTCACGCCACTTGGCTCGATCTCGCTGCCGACCGGCTCGCACGAGGTCGTCTGGCGCCATCCGCAATTCGGCGAGAAGCGGCGAACGGTTGTCGTCGGCGCGCAGACGCCAGCTCGCGCGACCGTTGACCTGAATCCCTGAGTATGGACCGAGTATGGATCTGACGCGCGCGATCATTTGTGCCTGCGTCGCAGCGACGATAGGCGCCGCTTCGACCGCCGTCCGCGCGGACGGGGGGAGCGTGGGCCCTGGAGCAAAAGACCACGACCAGGAGGTAGGGACCTCTGGAGATAGCAACCAAGGGATTGGGGCCCCTGGAGTGAGCAGCCAGGGGATTGGGGCCCCTGGAGTGAGCTTAGACCCGCTGGGTGTCGTCAGGACGTTGTATCTGTCGGCCGCCTACGAAGACGCCTTGGCCGCTCTCGCCGGTCTCCCCGCAGGGGTTGATGACGACCTGGCCGAAAAGCTTCGCGCACTGTGCTTGCTGGCGTTGAATCGGACCGACGACGCTCAGCGAGTGCTCGCGCGCCTCGCGACCAGAAAGCCGATGTTGAAGCTCGGCGAGGCCGAGTCACCAAAGCTCGTTTCGATGTTTCGCGCCGCGCGGGCGCAAGTGCTCCCCGCAGCGATCAAAGCGCTCTACTCCGCCGCGAAGAGCAGTTTCGAGCGCGGCGATCTGGCAATGGCCGTCGCCCAGTTCAGCGATGTCATCCAGTTGATTTCGGAAAACGAGCTGACCCGAGACGCGGCGCTTTCCGACATCAGGCTGCTCGCTGAGGGTTTCTCGAAGTTGGCGAATCAGCAGTTGGCGGCGCAGAACTTGACGACCAGTCCCGCTCCGTCGGGAGCGGAACCGCCGACTTCCGAGCCGGCCACCGTGACGTCCGCACCGGAATCGGACTCCGAGACGTCGCCGGCGAGAGCGGCGGCATCTCGGACCGAAGCCGCCGCGGACGCAGCCGTGATCTACTCGGCCGACGACGGAGATGTCGTGGCACCGGGCGTCATCGACCAGACAGTCCCGAAGTGGACGCCACCGACGGTCGGAGACTATCGGTCTCAGACATTTTCAGGCGTAGTCGAACTGATCATCGACGAAACGGGTAGCGTCGTGTCCGTCTCGCTGGTCCAACGCCTGAACGTCATGTACGACCAGCTCCTCGTGCGCGCTGCGAAGGGCTGGCGCTACCGCCCAGCCCTCCGTAACGGCCAGCCCGTCAAATATCGCAAACAGATTAACATCGTGCTGCATCCGGCCAATCAGGTCACAGATCAAAGCGGGCGGCCGAACGACTGAACGGCCGCGTGGGTCTATTGAGGGGCTTCAGGCGAGACGGTCAGCAGCTCGCGCGGAAGATCGTCGGGGACAATGTCGCGATTCGCGTGATGACCGGCGACCATGCCTTCGACGACGTGCTTCAGCTCGCGCACGTTCCCGGGCCATCGATAGCCGACGAGCATGTCGTACGCCGCGGGCGAGAGACGAGGTTCGGCGACGCCATACGCCCGTGCGGACTCGGCGAGATAGTGGCGCAGGAGCAGCACGACGTCGTCGCCGCGCTCTCTGAGCGGCGGAACGACGATCTGTAGCACGTTGAGCCGGTAGTACAAGTCCTCGCGAAAATCGCCTGATTCGACCAGCGCGTAAAGGCTCAGTGTCGTGGCAGCCATGACGCGGACATCGAGCGGGCCGTCGACCTGGCGCGACCCGACACTCCGAACTGTCCCCGATTCGAGAAAGTCGAAGAGCAGCGTCTGCGTCGCGAACGACATCTCGCCAAGCCGGTTGAGAAACAACGTCCCATGATTCGCGGCCATGGCGAGGCCGGGCTTATCGCGGTAGGCGCCCGGGAAGCTGCCGCGAACGTGACCGAACAGCTCCGACTCGAACAGCGAGTCAGGGATCGAAGAGCAGTCGGCCCGCACGAAATTCTCTGAGCGTCGCCGCCCCATATCGTGGACGTGGCGTGCCACGAACTCCTTTCCCGCACCGCTTTCGCCGACGATGAGGACCGTCGCATCGGATCGCCCGGCCGCGACGAGATCGTCTCTCAAATACTGCATGGGAGCGCTCTGGCCGAAGAGAAGCGGCATCGAGAGGTCCGTCGGAAACGCGGGGGTATGGGCGCCGGAGAGTTGTTGCGTCGGCACGTTCGAAGGGGCAATCCTACGGTACAGGAAGCACAAATTCAACCCTCTAGGCCATTAGGCGGACAAAAAGTCACGTCAATGCGAAACTTATTGAATCCAAATAACCAAATTGTCATCCCACCGGGGGAGCGTGTACTGTTGAGGTCTGGCGAGCCGATTGCAAATTCTCCTGGCCGGCTGAACACGTGCCCCCGAATCTTATCCTTCACGGACCGGATTACAGCCCGCGCCCCCACCTTGCGCGACTTCGCGCGATTGTCCGAAGCCGCATGTGGAAGTGGCTCTTCGATGCCCATCGTCTGCTGGGCGTTGCGGCCGAAGTGCTCGACGAGGAGTTCGTCGTCCTCGTCCCGTCGCGCGACGGCCGTGTTCTTCGCGAACGTTTTGAGGCGAGCCGCTCGGAGCCGATTCAACCGCTGCTCGCGGCATCGCTGACCAGTGACGGCGCGTTTGTCGCCAGCGCGGGCGGCGTCCGACTGGCCTGCGCGCCGATCGTGTGCGGGGGGGCACTCGCGGGAGCGATGCTCGTCGGCACCGACGAGCGCTCGCAGCTCGAAGAGGGTGACCTTGCCCGCCTGGCCTCCCTCCTGGCCGATGCGATTGGCGATCAGCTTGCCCGTCCGGCACAGGAGCCCCACGGGCACCTTCACCAAATCTCAGCGCTCTACCAACTGCTCCACGCCGCGATCGCGACCGGCTCTGAGGCCGAGGTCATCCGGACGTTCGCGGAAGCTCTGAGCATCTGGGAAGAGATCGAAGTGCTTGCCTATCGCGCCGACCTGGATGGGCGCTACGCTCTGACCGTCGCGCTGCCCGGTTCCGATCCATCGGTCGCGCCGCGCCTCCTCGAGCACGAGCCGGTGGCTGCCGGACCCAGTCTGCGACGTTTGTCGGCGACCGAGCGGGAGCATCTGGGCTTTGGCGGTGAGGGCGAAACGGTGTTGGCATTTTTGGGGAGCGACGGGGGACGCTGGCTCATCGCGTTGAATTCCGGTCAGCGCACGGAAGCCGATCTGGGATGGACGCGCGAAGCGCCTGACAGGGAGCGGTCGGAAATGTACGTAGCCGCGCTCGGTCACGCGCTGAACGGATGCGTCGCCGTCGAAACGTCCCGACTGACGTGGGCGATCATGCAACAGTTCATCGATCGAGATCCGCCGGTCGAAGCGGCAGGCCGGGCGCTCGAGGAATTGAGCCGGGCGCTCGCCGCGACTGGCTCGTTTTTCGTTCGCGGACCGGGCGGCTACCCCGTGCTCATCGCAGGTGAGAACCGCTCGGGGCTGCAGGGGGGGCTTCCCGTCACCGACGCCCGTATCCTCCGATCGCAGGTGATCATCCCGTTGCCTTTCAGCGCAACGCTCGAGGTGCGCGCGCGAGCAGGAAAGGGGTTCACGCCGCGTGACCTCAAGCTGTTCCAGGCAGCCGTCGCCACCTTTGCCGCGTGGCTGCCCTCGGCGCTCCGACGCGTGAGCGGCGCGGAGCGTCGGGGAGTTGTCCGTTCGTTCGACCAGATCGTCGATCGCTACGCGCGCGAGTCCCACGAGGCGCGCGACGAGACGTCGCTCATCCTGATTTCGGCAGGGGAGGAGATGTTGTCGCTCGACACGACGCACACGTGGATCAAGCAACTGCGCCCGCAGCTCAGACCGACCGATCTCGCTGGCCGCCTGTCATCGGGCGAGCTCGGTATTCTTCTCCTTCAGACGCCTCACGCCGGAGCCCAGATCGTCGCGAGGCGTTTGTCGCGCGTGCTCGCGGCGGGTGCGGGAGAAGAGCGTGCGGTGCGGATCGGCGTCGCGAGCCAGCTCGATGAACGTGTGTCCGCGGAAGCGCTCATCGCTCGCGCGCGCATGCACCCTGTCGATCCATCCGTGAACGCCAGCGCTCCGCCGGCGTGAACCGGGGACTCCAGGCGTCCGCTGGTTTGAACGGGCACGCTTGTTGCCAACTCAAGAAAGTGACGCAACGATGAGAGAGGAGACAGCTGTGCGCCGGCGTGCGAGAAGGTGCGGCACGACGCCGATGACGGATTTGTTCATTCGAGTGAACTGGTGATGATACGGGCGTTACGTTGCGTCGCGACACACGCTCCGGGAGCGCCACCGGATGGGAATCCGTCGGGTCCGCGGTCCCTCAGTGCGTCGCGGCGACTTGTCACTGGGTGTCTGCCTGGAAAGGTCTGCGATCGGCTGACCATTATCCTCCCCGCCGATCACCGCGATGGTGACCTTGCCCCGCGCGGTGTCAGCTTCAGGCCATAGATCTGTCTCCAACGTGAGCGACGAGTTCGCGTCGTCCCCCGGCCGGTCAGCGGAGACGAGCAGGGCCGCTCGCCTGCACTATGAGATGATGCGGCGGCTCCCTCGCGTACGAGGCGTCGAGCCGGTCAGCGAAGTGATCCTCGCTCACGCGGCGCGCGCCGTGGACGCGAGGCTCGGCGCGCTCGCCGTCGCGCGGCCGGACGCGCACGCCACAATCGCTGCCACCTATGGCTACCCGCGGGCGCTCGTCGAGCATTTCCGAATCGAAGCCGGCGTGGGCGTCATTGGTCGCGTGATGCAATCTCGCCGCCCTCTGCTTGTCGCGGGGCCGGATCGGTTCGGTCCTCGGCGGTTGCGCTATCGGACGAATTCGTTCGTCGCCGTTCCGATCCTTGCAGGTCGAGATACGCTCGGCGTGATCTGTGTCACCGATCGCAAGGACGACCAGCCGTTCACGATGGACGACGTGTCGACCCTCCGGAGATTTGCCGCCGGCGCCGCGCTCGCCCTCGAGCGCGAGCGGGCGCTGGACTCCGCAGACGCGCACGCGCACGCCGCGGCGATCGATCCAGTCAGCGGCGTGTTCAATCGGCGCTACCTTCAGGTCCGTCTCGGCGAGGAGCTCCAGCGATCGCGCCGCCACGAAATCCCGCTGGCGCTCCTGCTTATCGACATCGATGACTTCAAGATCGTCAACGACTCGTACGGCCACCTTGCCGGCGACCTCGTTCTGCGCGACGTCGCGGAGATCCTGCGCCGATCCGTTCGGGTATTCGATGTGTGCGCCCGATTCGGCGGCGAGGAGTTCGTGATCATCATGCCCGGGAGCACGGCCGATAGCGCCATGCGAATCGCCGAGCGCATTCGTGAGCGAATCGAGGCTTACCGACCATCCGATCGGCTCCTCTCGAACATGCGGATTACGGTGAGCGTGGGGCTCGCGGTATCGGACCTCGGCTCGACCGTCGGTCAACTGCTCACGCGGGCCGACGGAGCGTTGTACGCCGCGAAGCGGGCGGGGAAGAACCAGGTCAAGAGTGCGGCGCAGAGTTGAGGGTGCACCTGGTTCCGATTCCTGATTTGTGTACCGTCTTACATCGTCAGAGTCGGCGACTGTCCTGTGTCGGAGTAGTCCAGCCACTGAGATTCGTCCGAGCGGACCTGACTGACGATGCACGGCTCGAGGTCGCTCGGAAGGGAACCGTCCAACCAGTCGCGGAGGAGGTCGAGCACGCCGTCGGCGTCACGAAATCCGGTGCGCAACGTCATGCCGCATGCGAGCGGCCCGGAGAGGCTCAATTGAATCCAGCGATCGACCGCTGTCGAATACACGCCACAGACCTGGATGCGCCAATTGTTGCCCCGGCTTCGAACAGTTTGCCCTTCGAGAAGGAAGAACAGCTCGTCCGATGAGCTGATCGAGTTCGCAGGCAGGTTGGTTGAAATCTGGACGCTTCGTTGTCGTGAAGAATCAGTCACGAACGACAAAAAATGCAATTCTCGAGCCCGTTGCAGAGCCAGCGAAGAGATACGCTCGATCGCCGGTTTTCTGTGATGTTTTGAATTCGATCTGGGGAAATAACGGCGTTAAGCGTGTAGAACTTACCCCACGAAACACTACAAGTCGCGGCAGCTCACGCGTTGTGCTGGGGGGCCACCCAGGTTGTGAGGATAATTTGAATGAGCCCCAGCCTTCCGCAGGCACGCTGGAAGAATTCCTCTCCGGCGCAGACTTTCTGGCGTGGCAACAGTTGTAACGGCTGAGATCGCAGCGTGTGGCGATGCGATTGCGGGTCAATCGGTGATGCGAGTGCTCGTGGTCGAACCAGATCCAGCGCTCGGCTGGTTGATTCAGCGGGCGTGCGGGGATCAGGTTCAGGTGATGGAGTGACGGGATTTTCACAGCGCGCGCGAGCATCTGGTTACGGGGCGGTTCGACCGGCTCATCACCAACCTGCGTTTGCGCGATTACAACGGATTGCACCTCGTCCTGCTCGCCAACGCGGAGCGCTGCGGGATTCGCGCGGTCGTGCATACTGACAGGAGCGACCCGTACTTGGCTCGAGAAGCGCGAGCGATTGGCGCATTCTTCGAAGCGAGCGATCGCCTGCCCCACGCGCTTGCGGCCTACCTGAGCCCCTCACTGCCGGAGAGTGATCGGCGGAACCCGGATCGCTCCGATCGACGAACGCCCCTGCGGGGTGGCCGCCGCGCGGCCGATCGCCCAGTGCAGGTCTAACTGATCCCCTTACGCGTTCTGGCGCGGTGCGGTTATGCTAGTAGCGTCGTGCAGAAATCAAGACCCACACAAAACAAACGGGCGCGCGAGCGGGCGCGACAGGAACGACGCCAGGAAAAGGAGGCGCGCCGCGCCGATAGGGCGCGGCAGCCTGCAAGGCCGGCGGCCGAGAACGGGGAGGACCCCGATATCGCAGGGATCGTGCCAGGCCCGCAGCGCTCGCCTTGGGACGACGACGAGAGCGCCTGAAATGCCGTGTCTCGCGGCAATGTCTCTTTCAGGCGTCGGCGTGGACGGGAACGCGCGGGTGATGGTCGACCGGTCGATGACGTGCGATCGCAATAGACACATTGCAACAGGGCGGAGCCACGGCGCCGAGCTGAGCGAGCGTGATCGGAGCGCCTGAGCCGAACGCATTCCAGCACGATGGGGGCGCCGCAGGAAGAGCCGAGAGAGGGTCGCGCTCATCACACGTATCGAACGCGCCATGCGCCTGAATCATCCGCAATAGGGCGCGCACCGTCTCACCGATCGTTCGCCCTTCGGCGCGGATGTCGTGATCGAGTCCCCGGCCGACCCACAGCCCGGGGACGTCCTGATAGACGACCAGCCTGAATCGGTATTGCCGGTTCATGCCGACCTTTCCTCAACCATCCGCCGCTCCCCGCAAACAGCCTGACGCTCGAGCGACGGCGCGAACCTGTGCGGAATGAAGGACTTACTCTTCTGTCGGCGAGTGGAGCGTCCGTCTTTACGACGTAGAAATTACATCGTGCGCCGACCACTACAATGGCTGCAGCCATGATGCAGGGACCGGCGTTTCCGGCGGCTCACGCCCTTGCCCCGCAGCTGCACACCCACTTCTCACGGCATCTCGAGGAGGCGAGGCGGCGTACGCACGAGCCACTTGCGTCGTTGCCCGACGTCGACGCCATCGGCGCCATTATCGAGACGGCCTTCTGGGCCAGCCTGCGTCGCGAGGAGGGTTATGTTCCGCGTATTTCGCTGGCCTTTGTCGATCCCGAGCAGGCCACCCAGCCCCTTCGGTTCGAGCAGCCGCTGCCGCTCGAGGCCGCGGCGCTGACCCGCGTGGCACCGGCGGTGGCGCCGGCAGGCATTCACCTCGGCGTGTCGCGTGGGCCGATCGAGCTGTCGGTTTGGGGCACGATCCGCACGCTTCCCCGATTGTGCTTCGTGCTCGAGGTCGCCGCGCCGGGGTTGCTCGTCGTCAAGCACCAGCGTGGCAACGTGCCCGGCAAGTTCGCGAATGTCGCGGTGATCGAGGGGGACCAGGTCAAGATCATCGACGAGCATGCCTCGGGGTTCCCAGATTGCCCGCCTCTCCTGATGCCGCTCGTTGGCTTCGAGTCGCCGAGCTCCCCGACGGACTGGCCGAACATCGACTCGGTGAACATGCAGGTCCAGCTGGCCGTCGCCATGCGCGCCCACGGCCGCGGCGGGTCGCTCCTCCTCGTGTCCGCCTCCAGCGAGGCATGGCGCGAGTCGATCGTGCAGCCAATCTCCTACGTGGTCACGCCGCCGTTTGCCGAACTGGCGCATCTCTCGCGCGAGCGTCCGGACGAGAGCCGTCAGCGGCTGTGGCGGGAGGCTCTGGATGAAGCAGTGAACGCGGTCGCGAGCCTCACGGCGGTCGACGGCGCGACGATTCTGACTATGGATTACGAGCTGTTGGCGTTCGGTGCAAAGATCGCCCGACGCAAGGGGGCTCCGCAGGTTGAACAGGTGACCCTAACGGAGCCCATCGAGGGAGGCACGGCTGCGGTCGTGCACCCGTCCCATCTGGGTGGAACGCGGCACTTGTCCGCCTCTCAGTTCGTGCACGATCAGCGCGACGCGATTGCGCTCGTCGCATCGCAGGACGGACGATTCACGGTCTTTGCCTGGTCGACCTGTCGCGGCATGGTCCACGCACATCGCGTCGAAGCCTTGTTGCTGTGACGCTGGAGTACACTGTTTGCTATGAGCGTGACGATTCGACGCCTCCTTCTGAGCGTGCCCGTCTCCGTGTCGCTGCTCCCGCTCGGGCCGCTTTCCCCTGACGGAAGGGTCGGGCTCGCGCCGGCGCTCGTCCGCGCTGCGGGGCCGGCATGCGATGCGGACAACGGCGGCATCAGGCTGCCGACCGGCTTTTGCGCGATCGTGGTGGCCGATGGATTGGGGACCGCCCGGCACTTGAGTGTGGCAGCGAACGGCGACCTCTACGTGGCGACGCAGCGCGCCACCCCGGACCTGCCGCCGCTCGTCGCGTTGCGCGACGCTGACGGCGACGGGAAGTTCGAGATCAAGGAGCGGTTTGGGGAGTCGGGCGCAACGGGCATCGGTCTGCGAAATGGCTACCTGTATGTCGGGACGCCGACGGCGGTCGTTCGCTACAAGGTGACGCCGGGCACGCTCAGGCCCACGGGTACGGCGGAGGTGATCGCCTCTGACCTCCCGGCGCGAGGTCAGCACCAGGACAAGGGGATCGCCTTCGATGGCCAGGGTGGGCTTTATGTCAACGTGGGGGCGCCTTCGAATGCGTGTCAATCGCCCGATCGGCGGGCGAAGGTGCCGGGGCAGGACCCGTGTCCACTCTTGGAGCTCCACGGCGGCATCTGGAAGTTCGACGAAGACAAGCTGGGCCAGAAGCAGGCCGACGGCACGCGCTACGCGACAGGCCTGCGGCAGATGCCGGCGATCGCGTGGCACGACGGTGCGCTGTACGTCGCGATGAACAATCGCGATCAACTCGACACGTTGTGGCCTGATCTCTTCAAGACCGAAGACAACGTCCAACGGCCGTCGGAGCCCCTGTACCGCGTGCAGCCGGGCTCAAACTTCGGTTGGCCATACTGCTTCCATGACTTCACACAGAACAAGTTGGTGTTGAACCCGGAGTATGGGGGTGACGGCAAGCAGGTTGGCCGCTGCACGCAGTTCGCCCAGCCCATCGCCGTGTACCCACCGCACTGGGCGCCTGTCGCGCTGATGTTCTACACAGGGACGCAGTTTCCGCAGAAGTACCGCGGAGGGGCATTCATCGCGTTCCATGGATCGTGGAATCGCGCCCCAATGCCGCAGGATGGCTACAACGTGACGTTCCAGCCGATGGCTGACGGGAAACCGTCCGGAAAATACGAGGTCTTTGCCGACGGATTTGCCGGCAAGGACCCTCTCATGAACCCGGCTGCTGCAACATACCGTGCGGACGGCGTGGCTCAAGGTCCGGACGGGTCGCTGTACATTTCTGATAGCCAGAAGGGGCGGATCTGGCGGGTGGTGTATAGGGGACAGTAGCTCGCTACTCGTAGCTCGGCACATGGAGCTCGGTGCCGGTAGCTCGACGAAGTCTCAGAAGCTGAAGAAGAACAGAAGATCGATGCCAGCGCGCTCCACCCGCCTGAACGGTTGGCGTGCGTTCAGCGCCTGCGCGTCGGAGAACGTCGCGCGGAGACGGATGATCCGCGACAGATAGTACTCGACCGTCGCCTCGTCGAAGGGCTCGGAGCCGAATTGGCGGCTGAAGCGCGCGACGAGTCCCGGCGCGACCTCCTGACCCACGGTCAACTTCGCGCCGAAATCGCCCGCGAAGTCACTGCCCGGCTCGATTTCGAGCGTTTCGAGCCCAATCTGGCTTGAGATCGCCGACACGAGTGGCGTCGCCAGAAACCCTGCGGCGAGGACCCCGGCCCGTACGGCCAGCTGCTGCTGCTGCGAGGCGCTCAAGTCGTTCGCCGAGGTGTTGAACACGATCAGCGACAGGATGTCGGACGCCTCGAGCGGTGGGACGCTCGAGAGCCTCAACTCGGGCTGTCGCATCGGGCCGAGGATCGCGACCCGCGCCTGGACGCCTGAGATCGTTCGCGTGACCCCAACGTACAGCTCCGGACTCGAGTCCCCGCGAAACACGATAGAGCTGGTCGGATCGACATCGAACCGCCTGCCCTGAAAAGCATATGTCCCGCTCATGGTGTCGAAGGAGCCGCTGACATAAATCTGGTCGCGCGGATCTTTGTACAAGTAAAGATCGCCGGCAACTCTCAGATTGATGTCGCTCAGGCCAATTGGCGTGCCGGTAGTCACCTGCACGTTATCGCCCGTGAGGCGCAGCGTGTTCGGGACATGGAGCGTCAGGTTCAGGGCGAGAAGCTGCCATGGATTGAAAACGAGAGCCGCTCGGGGTCCTTCGGCGGTTGTGATTGCGGTTTCCTCGGTGGAGTACGGTTGAAAGAGCGCCCGCTCGAGGATCTGATCGACCTTCAGATCGCCGCTGGCGATGGTCAATTGACCCGTGAGCTGCGGCGCCTCGAAGCGGCCGCGCACGTGGAGGTTGGCGTCCACGGCGAGCCGGCCCAAGTCGTTGCGCAGAACCTCAAAACGGCGTGCGCCGATCTCGATCTCGACATCGCCGACCCGCAGCTCGCGTGTGCCCAGGCTGCCTTTCACCTCGAGCGGCCGACCCCCGCTGTCCTCGAGATGGAATACCTCAACGTGGACCCGGTCGGTCGTCAAGGTCAGCCCAACCTTTCCGTTCTTGTATTTCGCCCCGGTCGCCGCGACTTCGAAGCGAGCGCCGTCTATCGAGATGGCGCCCGTGAACGCCGGCTCATGACTCGTGCCCGCCACCCGCACGTCTGCCAGGAGCTGGCCGGTGACTCCTCTGACGGCTCCGGTCAGCCCTTCGAGGAGGCCAAGATTGATGCCGCTCGATTTTATCGACACGTCAATCGGCTGGTCGGGAAGACTGCGATCGAGCAGGGCCATCGGCACCGATCCCACCGCGGTGATCGACGCGCCCGGCGACTGTTGCAAGCTGAGGTCGACGGCAAAGACGCGGTCTGCGAAGTCGACGCGCCCCTCGAGCTTCTGGTAATTGACGCGTTCGATGCGCCCGCTCGTGACGCTGAATGTCCCGGTCAGGACAGGCCGATTGCGCGTGCCGCGGAGCGTGGCCTCGAGATCCAGGACGCCACCGTAGCGGACCGGACCCTGGAACGCGGCCTGAAGCGTGTCGAGAAACACGTGAGTCGCACTGATCCGAAACCGGCCAGATCCGTCGCTCTTCCAATCGCCTGACACGGTCAAGCGCTCGTCGCCATTGCCGCCCACGAAGACCGCCGGCGTCGCTGATACGCTGTTTTCAGTCCATGAGACTGTCACCGCGCGCGTGTTCGGCGCGTCCGGAGGCCAGGAGCTCGCGCCGGGCTGCAGTTGCCAGGATTTGCCCCCCAGACCAACGGTCAGCTCCGAGATGTCGATCGCGCGGTCGTCCAGCCGCAGCCGCATCGCGCCCGAGATCGTGCCGCTGCGCTGGCCGCTCTGTAGCACGCGCAAGTCAATTCTCAAACGTTGGCTGTCGAGCGTGACGCTTCCTGACGTCTCCTGGACCGGTTGATCGAGGATCCGCAGCAGCGTGGCGTGGCCGTCGAATCTGGCGCCAGCGCTCCGCGCGTCAGCGGAAGGCAACGTGACGTCATAATGTCCGTCGATATCCAGCGCCTGGACGCTGAATGCATCGAGGCCCGCGATCGAGCCGTCGCCTGACAGACGGAGATCGCGCCACGGACCGGTCAAACGGCCAGTCGTTCGGGCGAGCCCCGTCGCCTGGAGGCCCGTGATCGGTTGGAGCCCGCCCAAGTCGGCGCTGGCGACAACGTAATCGAAGGATGACGCCTGCTGCTCGTCGAGGGCCAGGGTGCCGGCGCCGTGCCCTTCGATAGTCGGGCCCGCGCAATCGAGACTCGACACCGAGAGCTGTCCCTGTTGCAGCGACGCGGCGAGACGTGCTCGGTCCACGGCCAGACCGTGGATGGTCGATGATTGGAGCGCGAGCGATCCGGCGATGTCGTAGTCGTCGATCGTTGGATTGCCCGTCAGGAGGTCGGGCACCGTGGCGGACACGGTCCCCGTGCCAGTGAGAGAGGCTTGCCAGCGCCCGTCGGCGAAGGGTACCGAAGGATCAATACGGGCGAACGCGCCGGCGTAGCTGGCACCGAGCGTCCCACGATCGAGAGTCAGCGACACATCAGCATCACTGAGCATGCCGCGAAACAGATCGCCGCGAGCGAGGTGTCCTCGGGCTGTGATAGCAAGCGTGGCGCGATCGGCGCCGCGGCCGTCCACATGGAAGCGTCCTGCAATCGTTCCGCCATACCTGGGATCTTGGAGCCACCCGACCTCCAAGCCTTCGCCGAACCGGGTCAGGCTGACATTCGCGATCTCGCCGTCCCCCGAGAAACTGATCGGGTCTTCTGAGGTGTTGATACTGCCGGTCGCGCCATCGTTGATCGAGGCGCCGAGAAAGGTCGAGCGCGCAAAGGTTGCGCGGCCTACGATGAAGGGTCGAGCGAACCGCCCGGCGACGTCGTAGTCGAACGTCAGCAAGCTCTCCACGCGCGGGACCGGCACGGTCGGCGGCACTCTTCGAAGATCGATCTGCGTCACGGTCCCCTGAAATCGATAGCGGAACGGCGAATCGATGCTGATCGAGCTGTCGCGCGCCTCGACGGCGGCTCCGTACGCCCTCGCCGTGGCTCGATCCACCAGCGCGGCGCTGGCAGTGATCCGGCCCCGAGCCCTCACGTTGTCCGCGTCATAATGCATGTACATCGCGTGCGGGCCGTCGAACGCGTACGATCCACGCGGAAAGTGTCCGCCGAGATCCAGCGCCAGATCGAACGTGACGTGTCCCGTGATATCTGACGGCCGTTCGGCCGTGTTCAACCAACGGGCGAGGTTCAGCCGGCCCACGTCCACAGCGCCGGCTCCGTGCCAGCCGGGCACGTTCGTGTCAAGCGTCACCCGCCCCGTGACCGAGCCGCCGGTTCCGTCGAGCTGAAGGTCCGTGACGAGCGTTGACAATGGTCCTTTCAAGCTCGCGTCGAACGAGGCATCGACGGCGATGTTCTTCAACCCGTGGAGAACGCCCGACCACTCCTGAAACGCGAACCGCGCCGCATGTACCGAGAGATCGAGCGCGGTAGCCCGGTCGCCCCGGAGAACCTGGCCGCTCATCACGAACGTTGACCGACGTGTCTCAACCGACAGCGTGTCGAACAACCAGCCGTTGGGGCCACTGCCAAGGGCCCCCGTGAGGCGCGACATCGACAACTCCGGCGCGCGCCCCACCCAGGAAGCGTTGGTGAAGTCCAACCGCCAGCGCACGGGGGAATAAGTGAACGCGAAGGTGGCTTGGAGCGCGTCGAAATCCATCGGCACGTGCGCCGCGCCGAGCTCCAGCGGGTCTCGGAGCTGGACGCGACCCTCGACGATTTCGATCGCTTCAATGGTGATTCGTCGGCCGGGACCTGCCTGCTGACCCTCTCGACGCTCGCGCTTGACGATGGCGGCGATATCCCACCTGCCGTCCGGCTGCTTGGCGAGCGTGAACCGGGGGTGGGTCAACCGGACTCGTCTGATGGTGGTCCCTGACTGGACGAGCTCGCGGAGGCTGTAGCTCAACGCGATCTCGTCGATGCTCGCGAGCGGGTGCTGATCTCGGGAGAGACGAACATCGCCAAGGCGAATGCCGCGCAGAATGGACCCCTCGAGGCGCCCGATCGTCAGCGTGGCCGACAGATATTGAGCGGCCTCGCGGACGATCAGGTGGCGGATGCGATCCTTCGCCCAATCGGTCTCGAGGAGGCCGAGACCGGTACCAGCCAGAATCAGGAGAAGGACGACGAGGCCGACGAGCGCGCGGGCCGCCGTGCCAACGATCCGACGGATCACTACGTCAAGATCTTATCAATCGTGGATGTGGACCAGGTGGCTCTAGTGGCAATACGACCGGACGAGCGCGAGCAGGCGATCGAAGTCGAGCGGTTTCTTCAGCACGGCGTCCGCGGCCACGTGCCCGGCACGGCTCTGATCGAGCGCGGACAACACGATGACCGGAACGGCGGCTAGCGCAGGGTCGGCCTGCTGCCGACGCCGGAATTCCCACCCGTCCATGACCGGCATCATCAAATCGAGCAGGATGACGCCCGGCGCGTCTTCTTCCCGAAGATAGTCGAGAGCTTCGCGCCCGTTGGTGACAGCGGCGGCCTGAAATCCCTCCAGAGAGAGCAGCTGCGCCAACATTTCCCTGAGGTCATCGTCATCTTCGACGATGAGGACGGGGTAGTACGCGACCGATTGGTCCTGCATCGACAATGAAAAGGATGCTAAGCTCTGCCGTCGTTGATCCTCTGTCCGCCCGAGTATCGGCCTCAAGGTCGGGTGATTATAGGGCAACGCTCGGCAAACACTACAATCGATGAATATGGAAAAGCGCATTTCTTTCTCCCCCCGGCTTGCCACCTCAACGCTGGTGCCGCGTCCGCGCTCCTGTTGGAGGCGGCGGATGGTCGTCGGCGCACTTGTTGCGGGCTTGGCAGTGCTTGGAGCCGCGATGCCGTCCGCCCAGCCTCGAGCCGGCGCGGCTTCGGCGGAGAGCTTCGGGACGTTCGGCTCTTTGAGATGGAGGAATATCGGCCCCGCACGCGGCGGGCGTTCGATCGCGGTGGCGGGCAGCGTGGCGCGGCCGTTCGAGTACTACATGGGCGCCACTGGCGGCGGCCTCTGGAAGACCAGCGATGGTGGCGCACTCTGGCGCCCCGTCACCGACGGGCAGATTCACAGCTCGTCGGTCGGTGCCGTGGCCGTTGCCGGTTCGAACCCGGACGTGGTCTATATCGGCACGGGCGAGTCGGAAATCAGAGGCAACATCATTCAGGGAGACGGCGCGTACAAATCGACCGACGGGGGGAAGACCTGGACGCACATCGGGTTGGTGGAAACGCAGGTCATTTCGAAGATTCGCGTCCATCCCGCGAACCCCGATCTCGTGTACGTGGCCGCGTTCGGTCATCACGCCCGGCCGAATGCCGAGCGCGGTGTCTTCCGATCGAAAGACGGCGGGAAGACGTGGGAGCGGATCCTCTTCCGCGACGATAAAACGGGAGCAATCGAGCTCATCCTCGATCCTCACAACCCGCAGGTGGTCTACGCAGCGCTATGGGAGGCCTATCGCAATTCCTGGGAGATGTCGTCGGGCGGCCCGGGCAGCGGGCTGTTCAAGTCAACTGACGGCGGCGACCACTGGTCGGAAATCTCGCGCAACCCAGGCCTGCCCGGGGGAACACTCGGGAAAATCGGGATCGCTGTCTCTCCGGCGGATTCCAACCGCGTTTACGCCCAGATCGAGGCTGAGGACGGCGGTTTCTTTCTGTCGGACGACGCGGGGGCGACCTGGAAGAAGGTCAACGAGCGACGGGATTTGCGGCAGCGTGCGTTCTACTATTCGCGCGTCTACGCCGATCCAAAGGCGACGGACACCGTCTACGAGCTCAACGTCAACTTCATGAAGTCTGTCGACGCAGGCAAGACCTGGACTCAAATCCGCCCGCCGCACGGCGACAACCATGACCTGTGGATTGCGGCGGACAACCCCGCGCGAATGATCGAGGCCAACGACGGCGGCGCAACGGTGTCAGTCACGGGCGGCGAAACGTGGACGCCGGAAACCATGTCGACGTCGCAGATTTACCACGTGATCACAACGGGGCACGTGCCCTATCACGTCTGCGGGGCCCAGCAGGACAACACCACCGCGTGCGTGTCGAGTGTCGCGCCTGCCGGAGGTCCAGGGGGGGCGGGCGGTAGCGCCAATCAGGTGTTTTACTCGGTCGGCGGGGGAGAGAGCGGCTATATCGCCAACGACCTGCGCAACCCGGACGTCTTTTACGCCGGCAGTTATGGCGGCCTGATCACGCGGCTGGACCGCCGTACCGGCCAGGAGCGCGCTATCAATCCGTATCCAGACAACCCGATGGGATATGCGTCCGCTGACATCGCCGAGCGCTTCCAGTGGACGTTTCCAATCGTGATTGCTCCGACCGATCCGAACATCCTGTATGTGGCGTCGCAGCACCTGTGGAAGTCCACGAACGAGGGGCAGAGCTGGACGAAAGTCAGCCCGGATCTCACACGGCACGATCCACGCACGATGGGTGCGTCGGGGGGACCGATTACCAAGGACAATACCGGGGTCGAGACGTACGCGACGATCTTTTCCATCGCGCCATCGCCGAAAGACGCAAACCTCATCTGGACCGGATCGGACGACGGTCTTGTGTACGTGACGCGCGACGGCGGCGCCAACTGGAGGAACGTGACGCCGAAGGAGTTCGGCGACTACGCGCGCATCAGTCTCGTCGAAGCGTCCCCGTGGCGGCCGGCGACGGCGTACGTGGCGGCGAATCGATATCAACTGGATGATTTCAAGCCGTACGTTTTTCGCACCGACGACTACGGGTCGACCTGGACGGCGATCACGAGCGGCGTGGCGCCCAACGATTTCGCGCGCGCCATCCGCGAGGATCCGAAACGCGAGCGGCTCCTGTACTTAGGGACGGAGCACGGCATCTACGTGTCATGGGATGACGGATCCAGTTGGCAGTCGCTGCAGCAGAACTTGCCCGGTACGCCCGTGCACGACATCGCCGTCACGGAGCGCGACCTCGTGATCGGCACGCACGGCCGGGGGTTCTACGTCATGGACGATGTCTCCGTGTTGCGCCAGGGCGGGCTGCAGACGACTTCGAACTTTCACCTCTACAAACCTGAAGACGTGTTGCGCGGTCTCGACCGAAACCTCGCGGTTGACTATTACCTGAAGACGCCTGCCGAGAAGATCACGATGGAGTTTCTCGATCCGCAGGGCCGGGTCATCCGTGCCTTCACAGGCACACCGGCAGACGCCCAAAAGCCGGCGACGCCAGCCAACAATGAAGAAGACGGCTTCCGGCGGCCGCCAGAGCCTCATCCTCCGGTCGCCGCCGGGTTGCATCGGCAGCCGTGGGACACGCGGTATGCGGGTGCCACTGATTTTCCAGGGATGATTATGTGGGCGGCGAGCTCGCGCGGCCCTCAGGCGCCACCGGGGACCTACCAGGTCCGCGTCACGGTGGACGGTCAAACCGAGAACCAACCGTTTGCCATCCGTCGCGAGCCGCGTCTCTTGAAGGACGTCACCGATCAGGATCTGCGTGAGCAGTTCGATCTGGCGATTCAGATCCGCGACCGCGTGAGCATGGCGAACGATGCCGTTCTCCTGGCGCGCGGGATCAAGCAGCAGATCGCGGACAGAAAGAGCAAGCTCGATCCGAAGCAGACGGCGGCCTTCAAGACGCTCGACGACTTCGAGCACGCAATCAGCGAGATCGAGGGCGAAATCTACCAAGTCCGGCTGCAGAGCAGCCAGGACCCGCTGAATTTCCCGATCAAGCTCAATAACAAGATCGCGGCGCTGCAAGGGATCGTTGAGAGCGCGGACGTGCGCCCGACCGAGCAAACCTACTCGATGTTCCGCACGCTCTCGAACCGACTGGACGAGCAACTGGGCAAACTCGATTCAACGATCGCAGGGAAAATGCCCGCGGTCAATCAACAGCTCCAACGGCAGAAGCTGGATCCGATCAAGCGGGAGGCGCTCAAACCCGAGCCGCCCAAGCCCGATCCGTCCAAGACGCCGTAGCGGAGATGCGCGTCGCGCGGAGGTTTCTTATCACAGGCCGGGTGCAGGGCGTCGGCTTCCGGTTTTATGCCGAAGCCGTCGCCGGCCGTGAAGGCGTTCACGGGTGGGTGCAGAACCTGGCGGATGGGCGCGTCGAGATCGCGGCGGAAGGCGAGGCCGAGGCCCTCGAACGATTCGAGCGCGCGATCCGCCACGGACCGCGTGGCGCGCGTGTCGATCGCATAGACGTCGAAGACGATGTGCCGACCGGAAGGGAAACGGGTTTTTCCATCAGATGAGCGGACGGGACGATGATTGGACGTGATGACGTAATGCCTGAACGACTCAAGCGCAAGATTCGGCACGTTCCCGATTTTCCGAAGCCGGGAATTCTCTTTTACGACATTACGACACTGCTCCAGGACGCGGAAGGGCTGCGGCTCGCGATCGACAGCCTGGCGCTGCCGTTTCGCGATCAGAAGATCGACGTGGTAGTTGGCGTCGAAAGCCGCGGCTTCATCTTTGGAGCCGCGGTGGCGGATCGGATCGGGGCGGGGTTTTCGCCGGTCCGAAAGCCCGGCAAGTTGCCGTCGGCAACGGTGAAGGCGCGCTACGATCTCGAGTACGGGAGCGACTCCTTGGAGATGCATGCGGACGCGGTGAGGCGCGGGCAGCGCGTGCTGGTTGTCGACGATCTCCTGGCGACCGGAGGAACCGCGCGGGCGACCGTCGACCTGGTCAAGGGCCTTGGCGGAACCGTGGCCGCGCTCGCGTTTCTGATTGAGCTGGTGGCGCTTGGCGGGCGGGCGAAGCTGGTGAGCGAGCATGTGCACACGGTGCTGAAGTACTGAGAACTCGTCGGGGCGGAGGCGTTGACCATCGCCGTTGCACTCCTCGTTGTGGCGGGCGCGCTCGCCTGGGTCGGCCGCCAGGTGGCCGCTGTCGCAGCCGAGGCGGCCGCGGCGACGGCCGAAGCCAAGCGCACGAGAGAGCTGACCATCCTCAATCTCTTCGCGCCGGCGGTTGCCGGGGCCACCGCCGATCCCCGCACTATCCTCGTCTGGCAGCCGGTCGCGCAGGCGGCGCGCGCGCTCTTTCCGGATGAATTCAATGCCATCGATCGTGCAATGGGCACGGCGTTTCCGTTCTCGCGCGCGCGTCTGGAGGCTGCTCACGCGCAATGGACCGCCGAGTGGCTGGCATGGGAGCGGTCGCATGACCGCGAGTACAAGCGACGGGCAGCCGAAGCCGAGCACCAGCTGGCGCTCGTGCCGTCGCCCGACGCCCGGTTGACGCTCGAGTCGATTGAGCGCGAGAAGCTGGCGCTCTATCAGCGGCGTTACGAGGAATACGTGCGCGTGGCGAAGGCGCTGGACGCGCTCGCGCAGGGCGCGGCTGGCCCGTAGGCCTTGGTTCTTGGTGCTGGGTCCGGCCCAGGTCCTTGGTCCGACCCGCGATCCGCAGTTAATTGAGGTCGTCGGGCCTGCCGTCGGTCCACCAGCGGCGCCGCTCGGTCATCCGGGGCATCAGCCGGCGATCGCGTCCCCCCCGCCGATCCGGGGCAAATGACGTGAATGTCCAGCCTGTTCGAATCAAGAACGCTTCCATGTCGTTCTGAAACGCCACCAGACGATTGAGATCGGAAAAAGAGAAGGACCGGGACGTGCCGTTTTCGGTGACGACGAGGTGCACACTTGTGGGCGTTTCTTCACGCCGCAGCTGCAGCCGGTCGCTTCGACGGTGGAAGGTCCAGATCGTATCGCTCATCCGCACGTGTATCGGCGCGGCTGGCCCTCCGCTACAGGAGCAACGCGTCCCGTCCGTCGGCCTGAGCCCTGCGCCCGGTCCGTTTCGATGTCGCCCCAGCATGCTAACGTAGCCAGGGCTTAAGGCGGAGGCACAATGCTGTTTTCCCGGCGAACATTCGTGAAGTGGGCGGCCGCGATCTCGACAATGGACGTGGCGCGAGCCTGGGGTGCGGGCGCTAGCCGAGGGTTCCGACCCGAGCTGTTACCCAGCCAGCAGGAAGTCTGGGAGCAGCAGGTCTGGATGGC
>Ga0306926_10001064_pt1 | contig 27101 bp, 31 predicted proteins | sample flu12Cox44000178_FD_203759 | JGI IMG/M metagenome (GOLD analysis project Ga0306926, IMG submission 203759) | Lab enrichment of tropical soil microbial communities from Luquillo Experimental Forest, Puerto Rico - flux8day.12C.oxic.44.000.178 (v2)... | ecosystem: Environmental > Terrestrial >...
CGCCGAAGCCTTGCTGGCTGTCACATTCTCGACATTCCGTTTCAGCAAACTCAGCTTGAGGTCGCAGACCCTGGTCTTCCCGAGCTTAAGTGACTCAGGCCGAATGCGATTCAGTTCTCAGTCCAACTTGCGAATCGAACTGATGCGAAACTTCAACTGGAACTTACAACTATATGAAAATTACGATACCCGACCCCCTGTGAACGCACCAAGAAACGATCGAGTCGAAAACGATGAGGCGGGGACGGCACCGCTTTGCCTAGAATCACTGATCTTGTTGAGGTAGGGAAGGGAAGACTTGTTCCGACTTGGCTGCGGGGAGTACGACCGTGGACCCGGGAGCTTCCAGTGGAGGTTGAGAGACTGTTGCCCTCTTGATTGCAGGGCTTTCGGAGGAGTCTCGTGGTGCACGAAAATCAGCACTCGGCGGCTGGAAGGGAAGTGCCGCCGCCATAAAATCCATCCAAATTGGCAATGCAGCTCTCGCCCCAGTTTCTTTGTTGCCGAGGGTCTTCTTTTCATCGAAGCCGACCCACACGCCACACGTGATCGACGGGGAGAATCCAACAAACCAAGCATCTGTGAAGTCGTTAGTGGTACCTGTCTTACCGGCAAGAGGGGCTTTCAACTTCGATGCGGCAATTGCCGTGCCGCGCAGCACTACATCGCGGAGCATCCACGTCATAGTGCGCGCAGTGTCGGAGCCGATGACGTCCTGAACGGCAGGGTGGTTTTCCTCGAGGACCCGACCATCGTAGTCCGTCACCTTCACGATGTAATGGGGAATCGCGCGCAAACCGTCGTTGGGGAATGTGCTGAAGGCGGAGGTCTGTTCGATCAAGGTTACGTCGGCGGCCCCAAGAGCTGTCGATAGATAAGGTGGAATGTTTTCCCTGAAACCAAAGCGATGAGCGTAGTCGATAACCGTGTGCATGCCAACGTGGGCAGCGAGTCGCACGGCGGGAATATTTCTGGACTCTGCCAACGCCTGCTCAAGGGTTATTGGTCCCGCAAACTTCCCATCATAGTTATGGGGTGCATATGTGCCAGCGGCGCTAACGGAAGCATAGGGTGTATCTAAAACGATATCCAAGGGCGTTGCTCCCCGATCAATCGCAGCGGTGTAAACGTAGGGTTTAAAGGAAGAACCCGCCTGGCGTAGTGCTTGAGTGGCACGATTAAATTTCGATGCACGGAAATCCCGACCGCCAACCATGGCCCTGACGTCTCCGGTGGAGTTGTCGATTGCCAGCAGAGAACCCTGAACTGGCGAATGGTCACTGTTCGTAGCCTTTGAATCACCGCTGTCCCGATGGGGCGTCGATGCGTGGCGCCGCTCGTACTCGGCAAGACCACCGAGAAGAGCTGAATCCGCCGCCCGCTGCAGATCAAGATTAAGCGTGGTAAAGACCCTCAAACCATCCTCATGAACTTGCCCGCTGCCGTAGCGCTTCTCGAGGTACTGTCTGACCTCTTCGACAAAATAGGGCGCGATGGTATTCGTGTCTTGGTGCGGCGCAAGGCGGTTAGGTCTCCGCTTCGCCACAGCGGCTTGAGCTGGGGTAATGTCGCCTCGAGTAGCCATTGAATCAATGACTAGATTGCGGCGCTGCAGCGCACGCTCAGGATTTCGGCGGGGTGAATATGTGATCGGCGCTTTTGGTATCGCCGCAAGCATTGCTGCTTCCTCGATGGAAAGGTCTTGCACGGACTTGCCGAAATAGTATTCTGCGCCAGTTGCAAATCCGTAAACACCCTCGCCCAGGTATATCTGATTCGCATAGAGGGCAAAGATCTGAGCTTTCGTGAGCCGGCGCTCCAGCTGGAGGGATAGCAAGATCTCCTTTAGCTTGCGGGTGTAAGTGCGCTCAGGAGAAAGAAAGAGATTTCGCGCCAACTGCATGGTCAATGTGGAGGCGCCCTGGACTCGGCCCCCGAGGATGATGTTCCTGCATGCGGCGGACAAGATGCGAAAGATGTCGACTCCCGGGTGCTTCTCGAAACTCCTGTCCTCAATGGAAAGAACGGCATCGTACAGCACTCTCGGAAAATCGTTGAATTGAGCAATCTTCCGGTGCTGCAGGGCAAAAAAGGCATACGGACGACCCATATCGTCATACAGCACAGTGTCCGAAATCGGACGATAATGACTGAGATCTTCGATCTGTGGAAGGTCAACAAGGTAGACCAGCGACAAGCCGACCGCGACTCCTAAGCCAACGGACAACGCGGCCAACGATGCAATAACACGCCAGAGAGCGTGGCCCTGCGCCCGGTTACGTGGTGCTTTTGTCCTCGTTCGCCTATCGTGAATCATAACGACTCGTTCCCCGTCAGCTGGAGGATAATATCCGACCCATTTCGGGCCGGACGAACTTCGACGCGGTCTTTAAATGACGCGGAATTGTCAAAGCATACGAATTGGCCTCAAACGGTTGCTCGCATTGCTCTGTCCGTGCGCGCACCGGACCCATCAGTATCCGAGTTGGTCAACACTGTAGATAACTGTCAACCCTCCCAGTGTGCAATAAGCGGGCTAGCAGGCTCGCCCCTAAGGCTGTCGCATGCAGAACGAAAAAGCGAGGAGACTGATAAGCCTCATGAAGATAGGTAAAATGCGGCGCCTTAATCCTTCCTGGACGACTTAACGCACACAAAAACTCTGTTAGTCCTACCAGTAGTGACGTGAATGGCGTGGGACTAGCGTGACCTTCGGTGAGGAACGTCCAAAGTGCCGCGCTTGGTATCAAGAGGTAGCGTGGTGCAACGCGCAGACTGAGCGAGCGACACTCGTGGTGGCCTCAAAATCGAACCCAACGACGGATACGGGAGGAGGAGCGAATGAAGGTTGATAAGGTGTTGTTGATCATCGGAGCGATCGCACTAATGAGCAGCATCTGTTTGGCTCAGGAATTTCCCAGAGCCGAGGTCGCAGTAAATTATTCCTACCTGCGCTATGCACCCAGCGTAAACTATGCCAGCGGTCACAGCCTGAACGGAGGCGGTGGGTCGGTTGTGTTTAATTGGAATGAGTACCTCGGGATAAGGGCAGACCTGCAGGGCTATACCAGCAGCACAACGGGATTCAATATTCCATCCACACCAGCCTTCCCCAACGGCTTGCACGGAAATGTTCAGGGCAATCTGTTTACGTATTTATTTGGCCCTCAGCTCAAGGTGCGAGCACACAGAGTGCAGCCGTTCGGGAACCTGCTTTTTGGCGGCGCACACACCAACCTTTATGGCAATGCTTTCACCAAACTCTGCCAGCCAATCGTAAATGGGTGCCAGGCTTCCAAGGCACCGACAGCTGAAGCCTTTGCAATGTCGTTCGGAGGTGGGGTGGATATCCCGATCACCCCGCTGATATCGTTTCGGCCGGCAGAGATTAGCTACCTCTTGACTCGCTTCAGTAACCCATTCGTAAAAACAAACAACCAAAATAACTTCCGCTATTTGGTGGGGATAAATTTTAGCTTCCACCGTGCACCATACTAGGGAACATTGGACGGGGGACACTGAAGGGTGTCCCCATTGTAATTACAGCGGGGTTTTTGAGTCAGATGCACCCAAGCCCAAGTATCCCTTTTTGTAGTTAGCGTGCAATGGTCTTCGGGTTAGCGGTTCCGTCACGGTTATCCGAATTTTGTGCCAGCCACTGGATTTGATCTTGTCCGGGCGATAGCCGAGGACATATTGGTTCCGCATTTCTCGGCTCAGGGTCGCGGCCGCTTGAGGAAGCTTACTGCGGTTGTCGACCGTCAACGTAAGGCCGCCACTCCGGTCGGTGATGTCGCTTAACCACTTCTTGCCAAGTTTTTCTTCCAAGCTGCCCACAAAAAAGGTATCAAAAAGACCTATTGCGTATACCTGCGCATCCGATTCCTGGACGAGATCCTTGATCTCGCGGAGAGAATAGTGGCTCGCGTTATCGCCGCCGTCGGAGAAAATCACGATGGCCTTCCTCGGATACCGAGCCGAACGCAGCTTTGCTTCTGCAAGAGAGATGGCGTCTAGCATAGCGGTGGATCCACCAGGCTGAACGCTGAGCAGTTTGGTTTGAAGTTCGTCGATCGACTGGGTTGAATTGACTAGCAAGCGAGGCCGATCGGAGAAAGCGATCGCGAAGTACTCGTCTTCAGGATTTGCATTCTTAAAGAATTCGACAAGTGCAGCGCGTTGCGTGTCAAGCTTGTCAGTCATGCTCTTGCTGACGTCGAACAGAACCGCAATCGAGAGGGGCGCGTCCTCTGCGGAGAAATAACGAATGTCCTGGCGCCTATTCTGTTCGAACAGAGCGAAAGCGTCGCGATCCAATTTGGTCACGGAACGATTCAGTGCGTCGGTGACAGTTACCGGTACTAAAACCACATCAACGCTGACGTGCAGTGGTTTCCTCGCCGAAGACAGCGCCAGGCCCCGTTCACTAAGCACCGTGCTTCGCGCCGATTTGTCAGTGTCCGCTGGTTTTCGCGGCGCAATATGCACCTCATCTCCAGATTGGGGATGAGCGCCCGAACACAAATACAGAAAAAGGGCAATCGCAATCAAAGCATTACCCGGGCAACTGAAGGAGAAGAATGTTCTCATGGCTCAGGAGGGAGGGTTCCGACTGCGGCCTACATTATGAGCGACCGGCACGCTGTCTTCAACGGGGAACGGAACGCCAAGTTCTGCCTGGCGGAAGTCCCATGAAATGTGCTATTTAGCTACATTCAGGCGCAGCTCTTATGGTTGGAGTCCCTTACTGATGAACCGTGAATGGCATGCTGCCAACGATGCCAGTGGTGGGGTCGGTTGCAACTACGTCGAACTGGGCGACTTGGGTGAGGCCGGCAGTGGTCGTGAGCAAACCGCTTTTCGGGTCGATGCTTACGTTCGGAATGACGGCAGGATTCGTGCTCCAGGTCACTGAATTCGTCAGATCAATCTGTTGCCCGCTCGCCGTACCGGTGGCAATAAACTGTTCGCTGCTGCCGTATGTAATGTTGTTGAACCCGTTCTGGGAGGTGACCTTGATTGAGCTCAAGTTCCCCACGATAACGGTTATTGTTGCACTCCCCGTGACCGTCTCTGCAGCAGCCGAGATTACGCTTTGACCGGGTCCGACCCCGCTCACTACTCCAGAACTATTAATCGTGGCCACTCTGAGACTCGCGCTATTCCAGTACACATTCTTCGAGAGTTTGCTCTGCGAGCCATCATTGTAGGATCCCGTCGCAATCATCTGGATGGTGGTCCCGGTCTGAATGGTGGCAGCGGGACCGACAGCCAACCCGGTCAAGACGGGGTCTACGAAAAACCCTTCACACCCGAGGCTGAACCCAAGGGTTAACAACGTAGTCGCTGCGAGAAAAGGCGCCCATCGGCGCATGTTGATCCTCCGTGCGCTTTTCAAGATCGCGCTTGGGATGCAGCCTCTTCAACATACTGTGAGAATAGGAGTGTGGGGCACTGGGAAGAGTGACAGGTCTTTTCTGCTCGAAACGCCTCAAATGGCAGTCCAAGGGACGAGGTAGGGCGGGCCTGAATCTGTTACGGTTAACAGTTCGCACGACGTTGCTCTCAATCATATTGTGGGTGCATGAGGCGAGGCGCCCGACCAAAGCGAGTTGGAAGGTTAGCTTGCGATTCGCACCGCAGTCGGCTGCCGGCGCCGGCCGAGCACGGGGTAACGGGCATGAAGAGCTTCCTTGTGAGCCATGACGGGGTTGTCTACGAGAAAGACTTGGGACAAGAGTCTCTTTCGGAATTCGAGAAAATGCAACGTCTCAACCCTGATCAATCGTGGCAACCAGTGCAAGAAACCGAACGAATGTAAAGAGATTCGGCGAAGTAGGGCCCTCGTACTGTCATGCGAAGCACGCATCGTTTCCCTTGAGCGGGCAAATCTCAATATCGTGGGCTGTTCGAAGGCGGCTACGCAGCTTTCTCAGATCATCACTGTGGGTGGTGCCTGCGATCTCGACAGTAGCGGCTGTTCTGTCGGTCCCCCTATTAAGGATTCTCGACAGGGTATTAGAGTTTCGGCTCTTTAACTACACTTCCGATGGCGCCCGTGCCCTGGCCAGTATCATTTCTGCGGCCGTACTCTCATTCATCGTGTTCTTTTTTTCTGTGCTGCTGTTGACTGTGCAAATTGCCAGCAGCACGCTTTCTCCACGTATCATTTCCAGACCCTTTCGTTCTCGCTCTCTCAAATTGTCTCTAGGCCTGTTCGTGTTCACGCTCATTTACAGCATGGCCGTGGTTGCAAAAGGGACTGAAAGAAATATGGGACAGCTGGTGATAGCCATGGTCGTCATTCTGATTATCACCAGTATTTGTGTGTTTTTGTACGTGGTTGAACACGTTAGCAAGCAGCTTCGTCCCGTGACCGTGATGGGCGACGTGGCACTGGAAGGGCTGCAAGTGATCAGAGCGGTGTATCCGAAAATGTTGGAACAACATGGTGAGCCTGAGAAAACATGCGCTGAGGTTCACTTGGGAGCCCCCTCGCAAGCAATACGCTACACGGGGGACCCCGGCGTAGTTCTGGCTCTTGATATCGAAGGCTTGGTCGCACTCGCGATCGATAGCGCCTGCATGATTGAGGTTGTCCCTCAGGTTGGCGATCCCGTTGCCGGCGAGGACTTAGTGCTTCGGCTGTACGGGGGAGGCGCAAACATCAGCCCGAAGAAACTTCTGGAGCACATCGCAGTGGATCGGGAGCGCACTTTGGAGCAGGACCCAGCTTTCGCCTTTCGAATTATCGTGGATATTGCCGCGAAAGCATTGTCTCCCGCAATCAACGATCCCACTACTGCCGTGATCGCACTGGATCAGATCCACAGTTTGCTGAGAGAAGTCGGACTAAGGCGGCTGGATACGGGTCTCGTTCGTGACCCCGCTGGGCAGCTTCGCCTGATCTATCACACTCCGGACTGGGAAGACTTCGTGAGACTCGCAGCGACGGAGATACGCCAATTTGGACGGACCAGCATCCAGGTGGTGCGCCGTATGCGAGCGATGTTGGAGAATCTGATTCCATCACTTCCTCCTCATCGATCCGCAGCTCTCCGTCGAGAACTGGACCTGCTTGACTCCACCGCGGATCAGGCCTTCGCCATACCCGAAGATCGGAAACGCGCGGCCTTGCCAGATTTTCAAGGTTTGGGAGGGTGCCGCAGGGCTGTCTGAACCGCCGGGCTACTGGGACTAATGCATTTCTGAGCAGCTTTGATCAAACGCGCGTGGAAGAGTTTAAGGATTGTGCACACTCATTGACCTGGTCGACCCGAGGCGACATGTGGTCACCTTTTCTTTCTTGACGGCATTCAACACGTCCAAGAGAGCTGTGCGCGCCTCAGGTGGGATGCTTTGCCGTGTTCAACCATAGCTTGATCAGATTCGCTTGCCCACTGCAATTCGGCATATCCAGGAAGATTCACTGGGCCGCCCTCATCGCATAAGGCACAAACTGAGGAGAGCCAAGCTCATGGACGCATTTGTTACTTCATCGGGTCTGCTCGCGCTTCTTACGTTGACGTTCCTTGAAGTCGTGCTTGGAGTTGACAACGTCATCTTCATTTCCATCCTTACCAATAAGCTCCCCGGATCGCAGCAAGCGCGGGCACGGCGGATCGGACTAGTTGCCGCAATGGCAATGCGAATCCTGCTCCTTCTTTCGATTTTCTGGATCATCAGGCTAACGGCTCCGCTGTTTCAGGTTCTGGGTCGCCCCATTTCGGGACGCGACCTTGTGTTGATTGCCGGTGGTCTGTTCCTGCTCGCAAAGGCAACGGTCGAAATTCACGAACATTTGGAAGGCGAAGAAGGGCGCAAATCTGCTCGGGTGCAGCCTTCCTTTGCGGCTGTCATCGCACAGATCGTGATGCTGGATATTGTCTTTTCGCTTGATTCGGTCATTACTGCTGTGGGGATGGCGGATGAGATAAGTATCATGGCCGCGGCCGTCATTCTCGCTGTCGGTGTAATGATGTTTTCCGCAGGCCCCATCAGTTCCTTCGTCAATCGCCATCCCACAGTGAAGGTTCTCGCCCTGTCATTCTTGATATTGATTGGCGTGGCCTTGGTGGGCGAAGCGGTGGGAATGCACATACCAAAGGGTTACATCTACTTTGCGATCGGTTTCTCGGTTCTTGTGGAAATGATCAACCTCCGCGTTCGGGGGACTGCGAAGCCTGTTCACTTACATGAGCCCTATTGTTGAAAGGAGTCCCCGGTGATGTGCCCCCGTTCGTGGTCCCAATCTTCTGGTACCGGCAAGTCAGTCTCAAGCCGCATACCACAATCGAGAATGCCAGTCTCAACGCCCGAGGTACTCCCGAGGGCAGGAAGGCGGACAACATCAACCTTAACGTTCCAGCCATCGGGGTGATCCTTGGCGCGGGAACCGTCAGCCCGCAAGGCGCGTTGTCTTTTAAGATGCTGGCCAATCTGCATAGCGGGATCGTGGGCGGGTTGTCGGCGTTTGCGGGGGCGGCCAGCGGGAAAGGCGGTATTCCGTTCGCTATCGAAGGGACCACGCCAGACCCGAAATTCGTGCCTGATGTTGGAGGTATGGTAGGTGGCGCTGTAACTGGAGAGCTCAGCAACGTTGGCAAGGGGCAGATTCTGGGCACCAAGACTGTGACGAAGGGTCTTGGAGGAATCTTCGGGAAGAACCGCCGGGCTTTGGCTAGCTGCCGCTTAGCGACCTGGGATGTTTGGAATATTTCCAACGGCGGCCTTGCCCCACGTGTAGTCATATCTCACGCTAAAGCCGACAACGGACGGGCCATTCCGATGTATGACTGCCTTGCCGAACTCCAAAGCCAGGGAGTGTCTCGAAGTGAGAGATACGCTCATCTCACTGCCCAAAACGAAATTCTGCTGCGAGTTGTTTTGATTGACTCCATTGATTAGTGTGGAGCCTCGAAAGGAGTAACGTGTATCGAGGGAGGCCCACAGCCTGTCACTAAAGGAATAGCTCAGGTGTCCTTCAAGTCCGGGCAGCGCCTCTTGTCGCAGAATTTCCCTCCCGTGATAAGACGCGTTGTCGGTGTAGAAGTAGGCATTCCCATACGCCTCGATCTCCCATTTCTGTTCCGGCCCAAATGGATGGGATAGCGCAAGTTCCGGCTTGAACGACCAGCGGCCGGAGCCCAGGTTTAAAATCTTGTTGGCGTTGTAAGAACCAGTTGGTGCCGTGATAGTGAGGCTCATTCCTAAGACGGTTGTCGGCCGAAACCTCTCGAATTCCTCAGGGCTGAGTGCGGGACCTCCTTTAAGCAGTATGCCTGCAGAGTAACTGGAGTCGCCCGAGCCTGCAACGGAACCCTGGATCTTCGTTCCGACGACTGAGCCGCTGAGACCTGCAAGGGGAACGCCCGCCTCCAGCCACGTCATGCGATGGAGCAGGCCGAAGTAGCGGGTGTAGTCAACGATTCCCTGGTCAACGTTGATCTTTGCTCCGGTGATGATGAGCGAGGTGTCGAGCGAGCTGTTGGCGTGCACGTGTGCATAGCTAATCTCCAGTTGATTGATTCCTACCGGACTGTTGTCATAAGTTCGCGGGTTGCTGAATTGTGCACTTGCTTGCGGGGAGAGTAAGGCCAGAGCGAAGCCGCCGACGAGCAGCCTTCTATTCATTGTGCGCAGTGGGGAGACCCTTCCCGAGGCCAGTTCAATGGGATCGTTTGAGCCGAATGACGTCCACCTGCCTCAATAACATCCCTCAACTCCGTTGACCACGCTTTCCAAGAGTCGAGCTTCGGTCAAACCTGCTATCTCTTGTGACGAGCCATACTCTGGGGTATTGGGACATCGCGAGACAGGTCTTTTGAACTAGCAGAACTGTCAGGAGTTCACGAACTATGCCGATGTGATAAATAGAGCGCTGTGCGAATGTATCGACAGGTGCGGCTGCAATGCCAGCTATTCAGCAGGAAAGCGCTGCTACCGCTTACTTCACCCGGTACGCAACGGATGGTCTGAAGCGGCATATGGCGGCCTGCTTATCAGCAACAGGGTTTCTCGCGCTCTGGAAGGGATCCCGTCCGAAAGCCTGCACACTCGTCAAGAGATTCCCTTGGATAGCCTTGATAGCGGTTGGGTCAAATTTTATGCTGGCGCAGGATCTTGCACCACGTGCCTACGTCATCACTCCGTTACACAGCAATGCGGTTACCCTGACGGGGGCCTTTTATAGCGGGGGCTTGAACCTTAGCGGCAGCATACCCGTGACCGCCAGTGGCACGTACAATGTGCCGATTCTTACCTATTACCATTCGCTCAATGCCTTCGGGAGATCTGCCAACATCACGGCTTCGCTGCCGTACGGAGTAGGGAACTTTCAAGCGGCGGCACTGGGAAAGCAAAAGTCAGCCTACCGCTCCGGGCTGTTGGACCTTGGCTTTCGCTTCTCTATTAACCTGTGGGGCGGCCCAGCCATGAACTTGGAGCAGTTTTCGAAGTGGAAACAAAAAAACATCTTGGGCGCGAGCTTAAGGGTGATTGCACCGACCGGTCAATACAGGTCCACACAGTTGGTGAATTGGGGCACGAACAGGTGGGCTCTCAAGCCGGAGTTTGGGTACTCTGGGCGCTACGACAAATGGGTACTGGATAGTTATGCTGGGCTCTGGTTCTACAGCAGAAATCCTGCGGACTTTGGTATCCCACAGCCTGTCCCACAAACCGAGGAGCCTATCGGCTCCTTCGAAGGGCACCTGAGTAGGGACTTCGGGCGTGGCACTTGGGTGTCTCTGGACGGCAATTTCTGGTGGGGTGGCGTGACAACTGTTGGGGGTGTACGAAATTCCGCGACCCGTCAAACTAGTTCACGACTCGGAGGGACGGCGGCATTTCGAGTTTCCCAGCATCAATCGCTCAAGGTCAGCTACAGCGGTGGCACCTATGTACGTTATGGCGGCAATTACCAAAACGTTTCCCTTGCTTGGCAGTATTCGTGGGTGGGCAAGCCATAGTCGGTACATTCGCGAGCAACTTCCATCCCCACAGCTTGGGTTGAATTCGCGGGTCCCACATTCTTCGCCTAGCAAGCTCATCAAAGTACGATTTTGATGATGCGAAGAATCAACTCTTCGGGCGAGAAGATCGTTAACAGAAGAGGCGTGAGCGGAACGGCTGTTGCGACCGCTAGTCGAGTTGCGTCCTGGAGAGCAAAAGGCACCACACGCATGTCGCGCACTAGTTGGTAGCTATTTCCAAGGTCAGCTAGGGACTGTATGTCTCCCGTGCCGAGTAGTTCCTCCGAGGGATGAGCCTCCTGGACCCATCTCTGATCGAAGCTCTCGACGTATCGTTGGGCAAGCAAACCGTACTCAGCTAAGCCTTTTCTTTTTGCACGCGCCATGCGCGGTGTAAACATGAGCAGCGGACCAAGAATGGCGACAACGAAGAACACGATAAAACCGCCAATCTGAAACTTGAAGGACTGCAAGCCCTCACCGCGGTAAAGAACTCGATCGGCAACGACACCGGCCAGAATCGCTCCTTGAGCGAAAAGGATCGGCCCGTACGCATAAGAACTCTTTCCCACGAAACTCAAGCCGGCACAGCGATCAGGATGAGTGGGTATGAGATTTAGTTCGATCCGATTTACTTGCCAAAGAAGCCGGAACCAGATGAACAGCCTTATGTACCAGCGCAACACAATGAACTGAAACACGGGGATACTGACAAACACATACCAATAACCTGCCGGCGTGAGCCTCCACCGGCCCCCGGGCAATGCGTACCAGGTTGCCGCACTGACTTCGCTTCTGCTATTCCAAAACCATAAGCCCAGCGTATACACAGCGGCTACCAGGGCCAGTTCGACGTAAATCGAGTTGCGAATTCTCTTAGCAGATTCAATCACCCTGCAAAACCGCCCCAGGTCTTGGGACAGTACTATGCGACATTCCACAAAGCGGCATACCACAGCGCGTATGCGCGAATGAACTACCAGTTCTGCACCGATGAGAATTGGGAGCGCGACCAGAAATCGGGCGTGCACTTCAATGTCGCGCAGAAAGGAAATTTGTCCGTAGTTTCCGACCCTGGTGCCGCCTGCAGAAAGAAGCAACAAGGGGAACCACGTCAGCAGGATCGATGCCAATACGCGGCGATGGAGCAGCTCCAGGGCTTCGCCCTCAAGACGCGACTTCCGCAAGAATTGGAAGAGTGGCCCCCCTAGAACCAGGGAGAACTCTTCAATTTCCCTGACTTGAGAACGCTCCGTTACACTCCTCAGACTTGGTTCACTTGTCGCGGCGCTCATCCTGCTACCTTTGTGCCGGATGATGGCACGTTCATCTTTCAGAGAGAACTCTCACTTTTTCCAGTTTCCGGATGGCGTGTCGACGTCTGGGTTGGGGCAAACGAGCGACTCCGGTCGTCGACCGGAGGGGGCCAGGAGAGGGAGTCAAAGGGCTTTTGACTGACTGCGCTCGTTCTACGCGTAACCCTCGCACATCGGGAACGCTCAGTCGTAAAGGAGTGCGCGGTCGTCTTGGCCATTCCCCGGGGCAGCCTCTTGGGCCTGTAGCACCTTCGGCTTCAAGAGCGCCTCCATGGTGGAGGCCAGTTCGGGAATAACCCTTGACTTCAAGAGATATCCTTTGGCTCCTGTGGCAAGAGCGGCGGTCCTGATGTCGTGATCGCTTTCCTGAGTCACGAAAACGATCTTTGAGTTGGGAGACGCTTGCCGGATTCTCGGGGCGGCTGCTATCCCGTTCAGGATGGGCATGCCAATATCAAGAAGCACCATGTCGGGACGCAGTTGCCCCGCCTTCTCGATCGCGTCCAGTGCATCGCTGGCTTCACCGACAATTTCACAGTACGGAATCGCTTCCAGCATCGACCGCAGCCGCTCCCGCCACTCCTTGCAATCGTCCACCAACAAAATTTGAGCTTGCCACACAATGGTTGTTCCCCCGACAGATTTATGCTTAGTGCGATCATTTGAGCAGGTTCTTGATTTGAGTTTCTATCGGGCGATCACTTGAATTTCCATCGGGGAAACCAGTCAAGCCTCACTGGCAACCCTCACAGGTGACAAATGACTCAGAGTGTGCCGAAACCGGCGTCTTTGCTACGAGCCGCAGAGCGTGTAAACAGCAGGGATCCGGAGTTTCGAAGTGGGAAATCCCCAAACCTGGAAATCCTCACCGACGGGTTTGGGCCGTGGAATCGATCGATTGTTCGCAAGAGGAAGCCCTTTTGTCGCTGGTATTCTACACAGTGGTATTGGAAACCGTCGCGATTGACTCTCTTCTCGCACGCGGCATGAAGTGCCCATCACTGATCAGCTGGCGCTTGACGCGGGACAGCTGCGTGCACACCAACTTGAGGCCGCAGAGGCGCGGTTGAGCTGATCCAGCAGTGCGGTATTCCGCCAAGGCATCTGGTCACTCCCGGGGCAATGGGTGAATACGGCGCGGCAGCCTCCAATGAGACTAAGGCTGGGCGTGCAGAAAACCGGCGTGTTGAGGTAAGACTTCTGGTTAACAAGAGGATCGCCGGCAGCTAACGCTGCAATTCAGCCACCGAGTTGAAGCAAACACGCGCGCTTGCGAGTCACGAGCAACGCGTGGGTTGTGTTTGTTTGGCTACCGATGGCGACGTTTTACATGCAGCTGAGCCAGTGAGCGGGCCAATGAGGCGTTGACAGACGCGATCTCCTCGGCCGAGAGCTTTTCTTTCAGCCTGGCCGCAGCGCGCTGGCGCGCTTCCTCTGCGGCTGCCTCGTCGATGCTTTCAAGAGCAACTGCCATATTGGTCACAATCGATAGCCGGTCGTTCGTCACCTCGACCAGTCCCTCGCCCACGGCCAGAAACGCATCCTGGCCTTGCTTCCGCACGATCAATTCGCCGGGCACGAGTTGTGTAATGAGCCGGGTATGCTGCGGGAGGACACTCATCTGACCGTCTACTCCGGGAAGAGTAACCATTTCCACCGGCTCCGAGTATACTGTCTGCTCGGGGGTGACGATTTCAAGTTGAATGGTGTTCTGCATATTTGACTTGAACGCTGCCGTTAGCTCAACCCTGTCTGACCTCGTCGACCGTGCCCTTCATGTAAAAATTGCCTTCAGGGACGTCGTCGTGTTTCCCATCGAGAATCTCTTTGAACCCTCTCACGGTCTCTGCCACCGGTACCTGTTTGCCTTCCCGTCCGGTGAAGACTTGCGCCACACTGAAAGGCTGACTGAGGAAGCGCTGAATCTTGCGCGCTCGGAGAACTGTCAGTTTGTCCTCAGGTGACAGTTCATCCATCCCGAGAATCGCGATGATATCTTGCAGATCCTTATAACGCTGGAGTACTTTCTGCACGCCACGGGCGACATCGTAATGTTCCTGCCCGACGACATCCGGTGCGAGGGCCCGGGACGTCGAGGCAAGTGGGTCCACGGCAGGATAGATCCCGAGTTCCGCAATCGAACGCTCCAGGACAATTGTGGCGTCCAGATGTGCAAAGGTCGTCGCCGGGGCAGGGTCGGTCAGATCGTCAGCAGGTACATACACAGCCTGAAACGATGTGATGGAACCCTTCGTTGTAGACGTGATCCGCTCCTGCAGGGTCCCCATTTCAGCGGCCAGCGTCGGCTGATACCCTACCGCGCTTGCCGTACGTCCGAGAAGCGCCGACACCTCCGATCCGGCTTGCGAAAAGCGAAAAATATTGTCGATGAATAGCAACACGTCTTGGTTCTTTTCATCGCGAAAATATTCGGTGATCGCGAGGCCAGACAGCGCGACACGTAGGCGAGCGCCAGGAGGTTCGTTCATCTGCCCATAAACCAACGCTATTTTCGACGCTGGTAAGTTGTCCTGCTTGATGACCCCCGCTTCGGACATCTCATGATAAAGGTCGTTGCCTTCGCGGGTGCGCTCGCCAACCCCTGCGAAAACAGAAACACCTCCGTGAAGCTTTGCGATGTTGTTGATCAATTCCATGATCACGACAGTTTTGCCGACGCCCGCCCCGCCGAACGCTCCCACCTTTCCCCCTTTCAGGAAAGGGCAGATCAAGTCGATGACCTTGATGCCGGTGGGAAGCAGCTGGGGAGAAGTCGATTGGTCTACAAGTGGGGGAGCAGGCCGGTGAATGGGGTAGTACTTCTCTGCCACCACTGGACCGCGCTCGTCCACAGGATTTCCGGTGACGTCGAAAATCCGGCCCATTACGCCCTCACCAACTGGCATAGAAATCGGCGCGCCGTTGTCGGTTACTTCGAAACCCCGCTTTAGGCCCTCGGTCCCCGACATCGAAATTGTTCGAACCCACTTGTCGCCAAGGTGCTGTTGTACTTCCAGTGTGACCTTGGCGGGTTCGTTTTGAACCTTGTATTCGCAGGTGAGAGCGTTGTAAATGCTGGGAAGGCCTTCCGGGAATTCAACGTCTACGATGGGGCCAAGCACTTTAACGATTTTGCCTTTGTTCATTGTTCTTTCCCGACCTGGTTCGAAGTGGATCAGTTTGTCTGCCCGCCGGCGATCTCCAACAATTCCCTAGTGATATTTCCTTGCCGCAGCTTGTTGTACTCGAGCGTCAGATCCTTAATTAACGTTTCGGCGCTATCAGTGGCGTTTTTCATGGAAACCATTCGAGCGCTCTGCTCGCTAGCTTTGGCATTGAGCAATACTTGATAGACGTAAATGTCCAGGTAGTGCGCGAGCATATAGCTCAGCACGAATTCCGGGCTGGGCTCAAATAATGCTTCGGTGGTGTCCCCGGCGAGATCCTCTTCAGATCTGACGCCCGGCACCTTCAGGGCACTGATCTGTCCGACGGGTAGGAACTCCAGGCAGAGCGGATACTGAGTAAGAGTGTTGACAAAACGTGTCGCTGCAATTTGGACCTGATCCACTTCCCGTTTCAAGAAGAGGTCGCGTGCAAACGCTGCAATCGCGCGCGCCTCAGTGAATTTGGGAGTGTCTGCGTATGGGAAGTCTGCGAGGAGGTTTCGTCCCGAACGCGTGACGAACTGGGCGGCTTTTTTACCTGCAGTAATGAAGACCGTGGTTTCGCGATCAAATTCAGCAATGAGGCGGAAAAGGTTACTGTTGAGAGATCCGCACAAGCCCTTGTCGGCGCCGATGAGGATGAGAGCGCGCTTGCGGATCTCGCGGCGTTCAAGCAAGGGATGATGAAAGTCCTGCATCCGAGTTGTCGCTTCGCGCTGGATGCGATAGAGCACTTGCACAAAAGGGCGCCCTGCAAGGGCTGCAAGCTGGGCCTTACGCATCTTGGAAGCGGCTACCATTTGCATGGCTTTTGTGATCTGTGCAGTGCTACTGATCGACCGTATTCTCCGGCGCAGATCCCTGGGGCTGTTCATGGCTAGCCCTCCCCGGCGTGTAGCCCTTTGATCTTGTCCACAAGCGCAAATAGCAAGCCGATCAACTCCATCCTTGTTTGAATTGCTCCACCGCCGCTTTCAGGTCTCCGATCAAGCTTGGGTCCAAAGTTTTTTCTTTTACAATTCGCGCGAGCAACTCTGGTTTTCGCGTGCTGATCTGGTCCATCAATTGCAGCTGAAAGTCCTTAGTCCGATTTACAGGGACGTTATCGACATATCCGTTTTGAACAGCCCAGAGGACGGCGATCTGTGTCTCCACGGGGATGGGGCTGTACTGAGGCTGCTTGAATATCTCCATGATGCGCTTGCCGCGATCGATTTGTGCTTGGGTCTTTGCATCGAGTTCAGATCCGAATTGCGCGAAGGCAGCCATTTCGCGAAATTGGGCAAGGTCACCTTTCAGTTGTCCGGCAACCTGCTTCATCGCTTTCAGTTGCGCCGCCGAACCCACGCGTGACACCGAAAGCCCGACAGAAATCGCCGGGCGCACACCCTGATAGAACAAATCGGTTTCCAGGTAAATCTGACCATCGGTGATTGAGATTACGTTGGTGGGAATGTAGGCGGAGACGTCCCCTGCTTGCGTTTCGATGATGGGCAGGGCAGTGAGCGATCCATTCCCGTACTTCTCTCCGACCCGTGCAGCTCGCTCGAGTAAACGGCTGTGAAGATAAAAGACATCACCGGGATAAGCTTCTCGACCGGACGGACGTTTGAGAATTAGCGACACTTGCCGGTAGGCCACCGCGTGCTTGGACAGGTCATCGTAAACAATCAATGCGTCCATTCCGTGGTCCATAAACCACTCACCCATGGCGGCCCCGGCAAATGGTGCAAGATATTGGCTGCTGGCGGAATCGGACGCGGGTGAAGCGACGATGATGGTATATGGCATCGCGCCGGCTTGCTCGAGCACGGCTATCAAGCGTGCTATGCTGGATTGCTTTTGACCTATAGCGACATAGATGGAATAGACAGGGCGGTATTCCTTGTCGCCGCTCTCCGCGGCAGCACGATTTAGGCGAGCCTGGCTGATTATCGTGTCAATGCAGATCGTCGTTTTGCCGGTCGATCGATCACCAATGATCAGTTCGCGCTGGCCTCGACCTATGGGGATCATCGCGTCGATCGCCATAATGCCAGTCTGCACGGGCTGCCGCACTGGGCTCCGTCGGATAATGCCGGGAGCGAGTTTTTCGACAGGATAGAATTCAGTACTGTCTATGGGTCCCTTTCCATCGAGCGGTTCGCCGAGCGTATTCACGACTCGTCCCAGGAGGCTTTTGCCGACGGGTACCTGCAGCAGTTTGCCGGTGGTTCGAACTTCGTCACCCTCCTCCAGCTGGGTGTAGTCCCCTAGGATGATCACGCCCACTTCGGTTTCATCCAGATTCAAAGCCAGACCGGTGATGCCATGTCCGAGATCCAGCATCTCGTTCAACATGGCGTCGGATAGTCCTTCGACGAGTGCTACGCCGTCGCCAACTTCGCGTATCACCCCCACGTTTTGACGCGTCGTTACCGCCTTGACTCCGGCGATTTGGGCTTCAAGCTCTTGTAATAGGTCGGCCATGCTGAATTACTCACCTCCACCCTGCAAAGAGGGTCGATCATCCACTCGTGCTACCAACTGGGCTCGCAGATGTGAGACCGAATTGCCTGGCTAGACGGGCCAAGGCCGAACGTACAGTGCCGTCATACACGTCGCTGCCGATTTTGATGCGCATTCCGCCGATGAGATCTGGATTGTGCACGAATGACGATGTAACGGCTGGCCCATACCTCGTGGCGAGGCCATTTAGAACGCGATCCCGCAAATCAGCAGGCATGGGGATCGCAGTCTCAACCTGGGCTGCATGTTTGGCATATTCGTGCTTGAGCAGGCACAGAAAGCGCTTCAGTACAAGTAAGTATCCATGGCTTTTCGTTGTGAGGAGTTTTTGCGCTACAGCACGAGCACGACCTTCGTCCAGTTTTCCTCCGACCAGACAGAATCGGAAAACCTGTCTCGCACTGCGCTCGTATTGTCGAGCTAGCTTCAAAGTAAACACCCAGCATGGAATACGTACTACGCAACCGTCGCTAGTCGCTCCGAAGTTTCCACAACCATGCGGCGCTGGTCATCTATGGTCAGAACCTTGCCCATTACGTTCGTGGCCGTCTGGATTACGAGCTGACCCACCTCCCGCTTAAGATCCGCCAGCATTCGGGCATGTTCCTGAGCCGCAGCCTCGCGGGCTTTTATAACTATCTGCTCGGCCGCGGCAACGGCCCTCTGGGTCTCCTGCTGATGCAGTCGATCGGCAGATTTCCGTGCTTCGTCGATAAGCAGCTTAGCCTGGGCATTGGCCTGTAAGATGATTTCGTGGCACTTAGCTTGAGTCTGGGCCAACTCGCTTTTGATTGTCTCTCGCTCGGCGACTCCATCTGCGATTTGCTGTCGGCGCTGATCCAGCATCTTCAGCACAGGCTTGTACGCAAATCTTTGGAGCAGAATGCAGACGATTGAGAAACTAATGATCTGGGCGACAAGGTGCGGCCAATCCACGCCAAAAGTCTCAGCTATCTGCTGGATCTGCCCTCCGGAATCGAGCAGCAAAACGAATGCATACATGGTGATCTCCAGTTTTCAAGCTCGAAGCATGTGGCCTCGACCGCAGACCGAGTCCTACTTCACAAGAAACAAGGCATAGAACACAATCGCTTCTGCAAACGCAATGGCCAGAATGGATTGCACTAGTATTTTCGTAGACGCAACGGGATTGCGGCCGACTGCTTCTGAAGCCTTCATTCCAATCAGCCCGACCCCAAGAGCTGCTCCTAATGCTGCCAAACCAACATGCACGCTTCCGTTCATATGGCTCCTGTATTCCTCGCGCCGGCTCCGGCGATTGAACACCGTCAAGCCGCCGATTATGAATCCGCTATCCGTGTACAGCGCCTTCTTGGCCCGCTTCGTGCTGGCACATGAGCATGGTGAAGACGGCCGTTAGCAACATGAACACCAACGCCTGAACCAGTCCCATGAGCAACTCTAAGAAGTAGAATGGAATAGGAATTAGCCACCCAAACCCAGGAACAAGCCTGGACATCGCTTCCAATAAGTTTTCACCCGCAAAAATGTTCCCGTAGAGACGAAAGCTGAGAGAAATTGGCCGAAACAGAATCGAAACCACTTCAAGGCAACCCGCGGCAAAAAAGACAACGATCATCAGGACCTTCAATACCCCTTGGCTCTCGCCTTTAGGAGCGAAGAGTTCCTTGAAGAATCCCAGGAAACCCACCTCCTGGAATGCCCATACCAGCCAGCTAAGGAAAAAGACCAACGACATGGCAAGTGTCATATTGACGTCTGCGTTCGCACCTCGAAACAAAGGCTGGGTGATGTTAAAGCCACCAGGGGCATGGTGCCCCCACCCCACTGTACCTACACCCGGTATGAGCCCGACCCAATTCGCGGACAAAATAAATATGAATATGCTGGCAAAGAACCAAAAGGTACGTTTTGCTAAATGAGGGCCAATGATTCCGGTCATGAAGTCGTACAATCCGCCAACCAGCCACTCCAAGAAGTTTTGTGCTCCTTGTGGAACCATCGTCATCTTTCGAGTTGCCACCTGTGCAAAGATAATCAACCCCAAGGCAACTACCCAACTTACAACCATCGAATTTGTGACGGGGAAGTCGTACGCCCGGCCGATCTCGACAGCTTTAGCGGTCAGCCCATGTCCTTCGTCTTCCGGCGTTTGCGCCGTTGACATAAACTCGCTGGCAATAGTCCGGGGTGTGGTGATGCCCGGTGGTTCCCTCCAATCGGCCGCCGCGCATAACGTGGGCCTCAAGGTAAGCAGCAAGACCATGAATGCCAGGACTTTCATGAAGCCTGTCCTCGAAGAAAGCGAGCGGCGTCCACCCGCGGTTCGCAGGTTGCTGCCTGCTCATAACCTTGCAAAACAAAATAAAGCACCCGATCAAAAAATTGAGCCATCGACCGCAGCAGGATCACCCCGCCCCAAAATTCAACGGGCTCTTCTAAGAGACATTCCTGCTGTATGTACTGCCATAAATGCTCGTGAGCAATGCAAACAGCCCAAAACAGGTTGCTGAAGGGAATGCCTTGCTGGGCCCGCAGCAAGCCTAAGACCACATAGCGTCGTTCGATCGTGCTGTCAGATTCGGTGGTAAGCCACACTGTCAGATCTCGGTAGATATCAGCGGTCGACCGCGTCTGCTCGTTCGGAGTCAGCTTGTTGGCAAGCTCGTCGCACCTGTGCGAGGCTCTGATTTTCGTGACGACTTCCTCTGAAATTCGCTCGGCATTGGTTTTCATATGTTGAGCCAGCCTGCCTGCGCGCATTCTGTTGACCTCCTGAGTATCGCCGAGTGGTGGCAGTACTAAGCGGCATCACGAGTCGCGGGATCCGACAGGAGCGACACCTGACCGACCAGCAGAGGCTAGTGGTCATGTTGCAGTCAGAATACTGGCAGAACCTACAGTGAGCGAGCGAACCTTTGGGCGATAGGCAACCCCACGCTCCGAGGCAAGCAGCGAGACATCAACAAAATCTGCGACTGACAATTGCAAGAGTGTGCGAAAGACAAAACCGAAACTAACATGCTAGTCATAAGCAATCGCACTCTGAAGCTTGTTACAGGAGCAGATGGCGAAATGCCGCTCCGAAGCGGAGCAACAATCCCGGGACTACTGGACAACTGGTCGTCGGAAACAATGGGGATCGACATCTTGGCAGGTATTGCCACTGCTGGGTTATTGATTCCCGAGGGAATGGCATATGCCGGAATTGCTGGTTGGCCGCCGCGGGTGCGCTTGTATGCAGCAATGTTCGGAATGTTTACTACGGGATAGGGGCATTGGTGGCGCCCCTTGCTCTGGGAGACTCAGCTCGATACTTGATGCTGGTATCGGCCGCTACCATCGCGGCAGGAATTGTCTTCCTGACTGGGAGCTTGCTCCGGTTGGGCTCCATTTCGGAATTCATCTCCAAGCCGGTGCTCAAGGGCTTGTGTTTGGCCTGGGGCTCACGATCATAGTGAAGCTCATGCGCATTCCCGCGGGACAAGAAACTTCTTTCACCAGGGCGTTAGCGGCCATCGCAATAATTGCTCTCCTTGGAGTACTGGCTCCTTGGCCCCTCGGCTCTCGCCGTTAGTGTCCTTGGAATCGTGAGTGCATCGGTGCTGGGTTTGGATCGTCATCACGTTGAAATAGTTGGCACGATTCATACCGGCTTACCATCCCTCAGTTTTCGTAAAAGTGATATTTGTACGGAATTGGCGTGTCCGCAGCGCGCGAAGGCCTGAAGCTGCCGCCTGAGCAGTCGGGACAGGTTTTTCGGGGTGAGTTTTCGCGTCTGCTAGGATGGGAGTTTTTCCTAGGACTTCGCATCTGGAGCGGGAATTCGGAAGTCACGCGCCGCTCCAGTGGGGGAACCGTCCACTACGCCCCAACCACCCGCCGACCTGGGCCTCCAGACAAATCTGAGGCCCTCAGGTTTGAGGTGAATCGGGAAAAGACTCCGAACCGATTTTATCCAACCACGGGCACTATGCTTTTGGCCTTAAAAGAAGTTGCCATGCTTCTGCTCTCACCTACTTGATTGGTGGAGGGTAGTTCTTCAGCATTTTCTTTACTGCTTTTGCCAGATTCTTCTGTTGCTTTTCGGGCTTGGCTTTCGGGTCCAATGTTTTGCTCGCCACACCCCGCCACGCAAGATCTTTGTTGGTAGAGTCGTACATATCCAGTGCGAGCTGGCCGACATAGATTGTGGAAGTCTGGCCGCTGGTCGTACTCGTACCGCCCATCCCGCCGTACCAACCACCCCTGTACCATCCAGCGCCGTATCCCCAGTCGGAACTGAATGAAGTAAACTCTTTTTCCTGTCCAACTCCGGCCTGGTACGCGATGTAGAGATTTGCGCTGTCGTCGTTAACTTTCTTCAATCCCTTCGTAGCCAATTCGGCATCCACTGTGGCGATGATCTGTTTGCTAACCAGATCATTTACAGTCGGAGCGTCCTTGAGCTTTACCCACTCGTACGTTTTGAACTTCGAGAAGTCCGCATTTTTGTCGAAGTTGTAGCGAACGTCCTGACTGTAGGCTGTCGCCGTGATGAGTAGAAAACATGCGGGCGTTATCAAACTAAGTCTCTTCATGGCGTCCTCCGAAGGGCAATTGTCTGCATGCCTAAATGAGTTCGGCCGCCCTCGGGCGAATGGTTGACTCAAAACACACCGATAGATTGCCCCGATTGCTCCGATTATGGTCCTCGCTTGTCACGGAAAAACTGTCACAAGTGACAGAAAGCAGCATGGCCGTATGGCCCGCAGACGCCACTTGGAGCGTTTTCCAGTCCTATGAGGGAGGGCTTTCCGCCAGGGGTTCACTCGATTCGGACTGTGCCTGCAGCTGTGGACGAGCATGGGGTCGTTTATCCATGCTATCGGAGCTCAAATACATGGTCTGAGAGGGGAAAGCGAATTCTGCCCCCGCTTGCTCGACAATTTCCATGACACTGAATAGGAGCTGTTCTTGGATTTCGAGAAACTGTGCCCAGTCACTTGCATACAGGTAGGAGAAAATCTCGACGTTCAGAGAAGACTGAGCCATAGCGAGGAACCGAACTCGCACTGTCGATCGTTCAACGCTGGAGTGTGTCAGAAGCAGATGGCGGATCTTCGACAGCACCAGGTGCATCTGCGATGCCGTTGTTTCGTAGCGTAAGTTGAGGACAGGATGAAACCAGAATTTGTCGCGGGCGGACAGGGTTTCGAGGCTCATGTTCGAGATGAGCCCATTCGGCAGGCAGACCACTGTGCGATCGGGCGTGCGAATACGAGTTGAGCGAAGGCCCACCTCTTCGATGGTTCCAACAATTTCGCCAATTTTGAGGGTGTCTCCAACGTGGACGGCTCGATCAGCTACAAGGGAGATCCCCGCGATGAGATTCTCTAATGTCTTTTGCGCAGCGAGGGCAACCGCGATACCTCCGACTCCAAGGCCGGCGAATGCGGCCGTCGGGTTTACACCAAAGTAGTAGAGAGTGAACAGTAAACCTGCGAAGAGAACTATTCCGTCCACAACCCGGCGAAACAGCCGCAGCACGGCCACCGACCCGCTCAGTGTGGAGCGACGGGAAACGAGGAATCTTTCTCCCCAGCCGTTTAGCAGTAAAAGTAACCAGATACACGCAAGGATCGTGATAATGAGGGCGGCGGTAGACCAAAACTGGCGAGCCAGGAGCGGTAAGCCAGCGTGTGGCATGAGCCAATGGATCGCAAAAGCGACAAGCAAGAGTCGAACTGGCGCCGGAAGTATCTTCCGTTTTGTCAACGGAATCTTGCCGGGGAATTGACGCCCGAATATAGCTAGAGAAAGTCGAAGCAGAGCATCTAGTAGCCGTGTCAGCAAGTAAACTGTGGGCAGTCCGACAAAAAGGGCTAACCACTGGAACAAGGGCACGTGTCCAACTCGGGTCAGAAGAAAGTTCGGAAGATATTTTTCGATCGGGGTCGAGTTCAGCTCTGCATAAACATCCGGGATCGAATGAAGGGTCTTTGGGGCAAAGAGCCAAACCCGTCCCACTTTGCCGCGGTCAACTCTTTCCACAATGATTTCAAGCGGGCCATTCTTGGTATCAATTGTTCCGACTACATCTTCATCAGGTTTCCTCGGGTCCGGGGCCGACCCTTCCGGGTGGTCGCTTAATTGGTTCAACCGAGCAGGGAGACGTGCGTCGAGAACAATGGCCAATTGGTGAGCGAGTTCCTCAGCGTCCGGACCACGAAGGGGGGTGTCCAGGTAGAGTGCCGCGACGGACGTTCCCTTGTGGGCTGCCGCCAGAAATCCGAGAACGGCGCCCCGCGGGGTATCGCGGCCGAGGGAATCCTTTGGCGCTTCAGGTTTAGATTCGGCAGCCGCTGGAGCCTTAAGTTTGGCCTGGGCGACTGCGGAGGAAACACAACCGATACAGATCGTGACAACTCCGCAGATTCGGGTCAACCGATTGACCCAGCCATTCAACAAGAGAGACCTCGACACGAACCCCGCCTCCCGCAGTATTGACCCTTTGTGGCGTGCACAGATCTTCCTTGGGCACAGAAGGATGCGAGAACTGACAGATGTGACAGTTAACGGGTAGATTTCAAACCCTGCAAACTCCAACTACTGTTGTTTAGCACTATTTACAGGGGATGCTCGGTGTCCAACAAGAACAACGGAAGCAAAGGGGACCAAAAGCCAAAGCTGAAGAACAAGGTTTACGAGAAAGAGCTTCGCAAGTTGCAAACCAAGCTAGTGGAAATGCAGGAATGGGTGCGTACCACAGGAGCCAAGGTCGTCGTGGTTTTCGAAGGTCGTGATGCGGCGGGCAAGGGCGGGGTCATTCATCGAATCATGGAGCGCGTCAGTCCACGAATATTCCGGCACATGGCCTTACCCGCGCCTAACGACCGCGAGAAATCACAATTGTATGCGCAACGATATATGAAGGAGTTGCCCGCTGCCGGTGAAGTGGTGCTGTTTGACCGCAGCTGGTACAACCGCGCTTTAGTGGAACACGTGATGGGTTTCTGTACCGAGAAGCAATACGATGACTTCCTGCGCATGTGTCCGGGGTTCGAGTCATTATTGAAAAATAATGGCATCTTCCTTGTGAAGTACTGGTTTGAAGTCAGCGAGCCAGAACAACACAGACGATTCTTGAGGCGGATCGAGGATCCGATGCGAAGGTGGAAATTAAGCCCGATGGACCTGGAATCCCATAGGCGCTGGTATGACTACTCAAGGGCTCGTGATGCAATGTTCGCGGCGACGGACACTCCACAGTCGCCCTGGTACGTCGTTCAGACTGATGACAAGGAACGTGCCCGGCTCAACTGCATCTCCCATTTGCTCAGCGTCGTGCCTTGGAAAAAAATCTCCATGGGCAAAGTGATCCTCCCAAGGCGACAGAAGCCCAAAGGATACCGAGAACCCGACTGGAACTATCGCTGGGTTCCAGATAAGTATTGAGCTTCTGGCCCGTTCCGATCCCGATCAAACCAGGCATTTCTGGAGTTTCGAAAACGTGCGGCTTTCCCCTTAGTTCGAGGCGGTTGACACTCGCTGCCTCGGGTTTCGCCTCAGCTGTACCTCTTCCGTGCCATTGCCATCCGAAATCTTCAGTGTTGTAGTTTCAACAGACATTCACAAAACCTGTACGAAAGCGTGCATCGAGCTAAACCCTCGATTGCGTTTAAGTCTTGCGCAAGTCCCTGAGTCAGGGGTAGACAATCCCCGAAAGTGGATGGATCTTGGCATTAGGTGCGGCCCAGTCGTCGTGCAGTTTAGCGACAAGGGAACTTTCTTGATCGTGCGGGGTTGACTCTGTTTGAGAACCGTTGTCGATCTCAAATCGAAGAGTGCTCATTGACTCCACCCTCTACAAATTCCCGGGTTCGTGTTCTCGTGGTGGAAGACCACGACCCCTTTCGTCGCCATATTTGCTCCGTTCTCGATCTCCATCCCCACTTTCAGGTTATCGGTACATCTGACGATGGACCAAAAGCCGTCGAGCAAGCAAAGACTCTGCTGCCAGACGTCGTCCTTCTTGACATTGGATTGCCGGGCATCAACGGTCTCGAGGCTGCTCGACAGATTGGCGAAGCTGCTCCATTGGCAAGGATCATTTTTCTCACTCAAGAGTCCTCTCCAGAAGTGGTCGAGGAGGCGTTTTCCCTGGGGGCGTGGGGCTACGTTCTAAAGGCGAACGCTGGCTCTGAACTCATCGGTGCGATGGAGATCGTCTCCCAGGGGCAGCGATTTGTCGGCCGGGGTCTCGAGGCATGCCTGGCCAGTAACCGTAAAGCCTAGCAACCCTCCCAAGCCGACGTCAGCTCTCTGATCCCTGCCTGTCTCAAGGCGATACAAGCTATGCTTTTTTTATACTTATCTGCGTTTGAAGAGTGGTACGCGCTGTGCACACAGACGGTCCCGATGAGGATGCTTGGTATCCGGACGAACATCCTGCTATCCCCAGTGAACCCGGGCGGCTCCGCAGTAGTGGAACCCTGCTCCTGCTAGTTTTAGCAGTGTTTTCTTGGCTACAGGGTGATAAGGCTCAACGGGGAGCCTTGCACATAGCCTGCGAAATGCATCAAGAACTTCTCGCAGGCGAAAAAGAGGGTTTTTAAGCCGGGCCTCTGCACCTGGGAAATGCCGTTCGCTCGACCCTTCAGCTCATTGTAGTACGCCCTCATCCGGCAAGTCTCAAACGGAAGCGCAAGAACCTCGGATCTGATCGGGTTACTGACGCTGCATCCTTCGACGGAGCTGGGAATCTCGGGCGAAGCGTAATAAAAGTGGTGAATGTGACAAGAGGGAAAGGTTGACGAGGCGATTCGTCGAGATCAGCCATGTCGACGGTCGTATTTTGCCTGCGCACGATCGATTTCTGGGCCTGATCCCTCCCCATGTGGTTACGAGGGAACGAGCATGGCTGGTGAGCGGACGTGGCTGAGGACGAATTTCATTCCGATTTTTTGAGCAGGACGGCCCGCGGGATGGGCACCCAAGCGGTTATGCGCGATGTAAAGGAACAAGAACGGGTCGCTCAAGATCTCCACGAGAGCGAACAGCGGTTTCGGTTGGTCGCAAATACCGCGCCCGTGATGATCTGGATGTCGAGTACCGACAAAATGCGAAACTACTTCAATCAGCGGTGGCTGGATTTCACAGGCCGCCCACTCGAA
>Ga0306926_10001065_pt1 | contig 27094 bp, 22 predicted proteins | sample flu12Cox44000178_FD_203759 | JGI IMG/M metagenome (GOLD analysis project Ga0306926, IMG submission 203759) | Lab enrichment of tropical soil microbial communities from Luquillo Experimental Forest, Puerto Rico - flux8day.12C.oxic.44.000.178 (v2)... | ecosystem: Environmental > Terrestrial >...
ATGCGGGCCTGATCGCGCAGACGCTGCAGGCTGCGGGTTTCGACGTCGTCGGCGCGCGCGATCTCGATCAGGACTCGCTGCGCCATGCGTTTCGCGACTTCGTCGACAAGGCGACGAGCGCGGGGCCGAATACCGTCGCGTTCATCTATGTCGGCGGCTATGGACTGCAGCTCGAGGGCGAGAACTATTTCGTCCCGATCGATGCCAAAATCGCGCGCGATACGGACATTCCCTCCGAGGCGCTGCGGATTTCCGATTACAGCCGGCCGCTCGCGGCTCTCAAGCTCAAGGCCAACGTCATCGTTCTCGATGCGGCGCGCGCAAATACGTTCTCCCAGGGGGGTACTCCGCTCGCCGGCGGCCTCGCTCTGGTCGATCCGGATCCCGGTGTGCTGATTGCATATAACGCGGCGCCGGGGACCGTGGCTCCCGAGGGGCAGGGTCCCTACGGCCCCTACGCGCAGGCGCTCGCCGAGATGCTGCGAGAGGGCGGCCTTGCGCTGCCCGATGCGTTCGACCGCGCCCGGCTGCGCGTCAATGAGCTCACCGCAGGGGCCGAGGTGCCGTGGGATGCATCCAAGCTCGCCACTTCGGTGGTCTTGTTCGAGCGCACCGCCGATGCGCCGCCGCCCGCGGTCTCGCCCGAGGAAACCGCTGCAATCAGGGCACGCCCCATTCGCGAGCTTGCTGCGGCGGATGCCTACGCGTCGTGCCTGGAGCGTGACACGCTTGAAGGCTACAACGAGTTTCTCGTCGCCTACCCCAACGATCCAATGGCCCTGCGGGTGCGCGCGATCGTCGCGGCACGCCGCGAGGCGATCACTTGGCGCCGCTCGCGCGTCATCGACACGGCGCCGGCATACTGGTCGTATCTGCGGCGTTATCCGGAAGGGCCGCATGTGGGTGATGCGCATCGGCGCCTCGCCTATCTTGCGATGGCATTCGAGCCGCCTGCGCAGTTTGCCGCCGTGGACTATGATGTGCCGCCGCCGCCGCCGGACGAGATTGTCTATATCCGACGGCCGGTGCTCTTCTTCAGTGATCCGATCTTCGGGTTTGCAGCGCCGCCGCCGGCGCCGGTTGTCTTTCTGGCGCCGCCGCCGCCCGAGTTCGTGGTGCTCGCTCCGCCGCCACCCGTGGTCGGCTTGTTCGTGCTGCCGGTTCCGATCTTTCGGCCGGTTCCGGTCTGGGTGCGTCCACCCCTCTTTGTTGCGCCGCCGCCGGCCAACAACGTGATCTTCAACAACATTCACAACACGGTCGTGATCAACAATGTGACCAACACCGTGACCGTCACCAACCAGGCGGGCCGCACGACCACGCTGGCTCCGCCCGCGCCGCCGCCTGGCGCACCGGCAGGCGCGCACGCAGGCTTCGGACCGTCGCTTCCGCCGGCAGTTGCGCAGAAGGCCGCCCTCCAGACCCAAAGCCCGGCGGGTGGTGCGGCAGCACCGCCAGCGCCCGGGCAGCCGCTGCCGGGAATGAAAGGTCATCCGCTCCCGACCGCAGTGGCTCCCGCCGCCCCGGCCCAGCCGGCCGCCCCGTCGGCGGCGGTCACGCCTGCAACTCCGTCGCCCTCGTCACCGCCCGGCGGTGTGAAGCCCGCGGTTGGCACGCCTGCGACCGGCGCAGTCAAACCGGCGCCGGCCGCGAGGACCGCGCCGCAGCGCGGCAACGCAAAGCCGGTCGCGACGGCACCATCGGCCCCGTCGGGCGCATCGGGGCCGCCCGCCAGTCCTGCAACCCCGTCGGGCGCATCGACGCCGGCCACCAGTCCTGCAACCCCGCCGCCCGCGAGGGTCGTGACCCCGACAGCACCGCCGCCGCCGCCGGCAAAGCCTGCGACGCCTCCGCCTTCAAGGGCCGCGGCTCCACCACCACCTGCGCAGGTCGAACCCCCGCCACCGCCCGCGCATGTCGCGGCCCCGCCGCCTGCGCGTGTCGCCCCGCCACCTCCACCTCCACCCGCGCGTGTCGCGGCGCCGCCGCCGCCGGCCCCGCCGCCACCGCGGCCACCGGCCCCTGCGGCCGCGGCCGCCAAGCCGGCCCCGGGTGGTTGCCCGCCCGGCAAGACCGCCGCGGTCGTGAACGGGCATCCGACCTGCAGATAGCCGAACGAGCGCGGCGGCCATCCCACCGGGATGGCCGCCGCATCGTTTAATTGGTCCGGCTCACTTGCCCGACCAGTGAACGAACCTGCGCTCGATCATCAGAAAGAGCAGATTGAGGCCGTAGCCCAGTGCTCCCGCCGCAAAGATTGCGGCATACATGTCCGGCATTGCAAACAGCTGCTGTGATTCAAACACGCGGTGGCCGAGCCCGTCGGTGGAACCGATGAACATCTCGGCCACCACGACAATGACGAGCGCGAGCGAGACGCCGTTGCGCAGGCCGACGAAAGTCTGCGGCAGCGACTCCAGCAGCATCACGTCGGTGAGCACGCGAAAGCGCGATGCACCCATGACTCTTGCGGCGAGCAGCCGGGTCTTGCGCGCATTCATGACGCCGTAGGCAACATTGAACAGGATGACCAGCGCCGCGCCGAACGCCGCCACCGAAATCTTGGTCTTGTCGCCGACCCCGAACAGCACCAGGAACAGCGGAAACATCGCCGAGGCGGGGGTCGAGCGGAAGAAGTCGATGACGAATTCGACCGAACGATAGAGCTTCTCCGAGGCGCCCAGAAAAATCCCGAGCGGGATCGCGATCGCCGCCGCGATCAGCGTGGCGGCGGTGGTGCGCTCGACCGTGCGCCAGAAATCGAAGCCGAGCGCCCCGCCCGTCATGCCCTTCCAGAGCGCGCGGAAGGTGTCGGTCGGAGAAGGCAGCAGCACCTTGTCGACCACCTCGTACCATACGGCCAGGTACCAGATGACGATCAGGCCGATGACGCCGATGATCGGAAGATACGCGTCGAGACGGCGGTCCCTCATCTTACGCCTCGCCGCTCATCCCTTACGAACCTCGCGCTGAAAGACCTCGAGACAGTGCGCCTTGACGCGCACGAACTCGCCTTGCGAGAGCGTGCTGTCGCTGCGCGGCCGCGCCGCATCGTAGTGCACGTAGTCGGCGACGGCGGCCGGCCGGCGTGAGAGCAGCAGGATGCGGTCGGCAAGATAGACCGCTTCCTCGAGATCGTGCGACACCAGCACGGTCGTGGTGCCGGTCTCGACAAAAATCCGCTGCAGCTGGTCGCGCATGAACAGCGTCATCTCGTAGTCGAGCGCCGAGAACGGCTCATCGAGAAACAGGATCTCCGGCTCCACCACCAGCGCGCGCATGATCGAGACGAGCTGCTGCTGGCCGCCGGAGAGCTCGTACGGGTAGCGGGCAAGATCGATGTTGACGCCGAGATGGGCGACGAGGCGCTGCGTGCGCGCGCGCCGCTCGGCCTTCGCAAGCTTCATCAGCCGAAGCGGATACTCGATATTGTCGATCGAGCGCAGCCAGGGGAACAGGGCCTCGCGATAATTCTGAAATACGTAGCCGAACTTGATGTCGCGCAGCGGCTTTCCGTCGAACAGGATCTCACCCGCATCGCTCGGGACGAGCCCGGCGATCATGTTGATCAGCGTGCTTTTTCCGCAGCCGTTCGGCCCGAATACGGAGACGAGCTGTCCGCGCGGAATGTCGAGATCGAAGCGGTCATAGACGACGGCGTCGCCGAACTGCTTGCACAGCCCGCGGATGGTGACGTGAGCGGGCGTCGTGGGCTCGCCTCGCTCCCCGATCACGGTCGCCGGCCTTCCGGCGTCAGAACGCCTGCAGGTATCTGGTGACGTCGACCTTCTGCTCCAGCGTTCCGGTCTCTACCGAGAAGTCGATGAACTTCTGATAGTCGGCCTTGTCCTTGTCGGTGAGATCCTTGGCCATGAAGTAGCGGACCATGGGAACGCTGTCGACCACGTCTTCCGGCGTGAAGGTGTTCTTGACCAGGTGCTTGCGCGCCTCGGCGGGGTTTTCGTTGATGAAGCGCGCTGCCTTCTCCCAGGCGGCCGCGAACCTCCTTGCCACGTCCGGGCGGCCCTTGATGAACTCCGAGGTGAGCGCGCAGCCGGCGACGAACGCGTTGGCCGCCGGGTCGCCCAATATGTAATGGGCGATGACGCCTGCCTCGATGGTTCGCGCGACGCCCAGCTTGCGCATGGTGGACGCATTCGGCTCGAGCGTGTAGCCGGCATCGAATGTGCCCGCCGTCATTGCGTTGACGTGCTGTCCCATGTCGAGCTGATCGATGCTGTAATCGCCCTCCTTGAGCCCGACCGCGGCAAGCGCCGCCTTCGCCATGGTGACGTTGGCCGGCCCCGGCGCCGACATGATCTTGGCGCCCTTGAGATCCTTGAGCGACGTTGCATTGAATCCCTTGCGCACCACGAACTGCTCCATCTGATAGGTCTTGTTCTGGCTGTTGACCGAGATGTACATGGCGACGCCCGGCTTCTTGATGTCGGCGTTCATGCCCTCGATGGTCACCAGCACGGCCGCCGCATCGACCTGGTTGGTGATCATGGCGGCGACATTGGGCGGACCGCCGATCAGCCGCACCATCTCGGTCTCGATGTTCTGCTCCTTGAAGAACCCGCGTTCCGCCGCCACGAAATAAGGGAGCGTCGAGCTTACGGGGAATACCCCGACTTTCACCTTGTCCTGCGCCGCCGCCGGCGCGGCGATGCTTGCGACCATCGCCAGTGCAGCGAGCAGGGTGCGCCTGGTCGAAGCATGGATCTTCATGACGGCATCTCTCCTTGTTCGGACGACGGCGACCCACAGCGGAACAGATGACGGATCGCTTGTCTGTCTGCCGTTCCGTCCTCGGTCCTGCGTCATCCGTCGTCTGTTTCAACAATGGCAATCACCGGTCCGCCGCCGTGCGGACCCTGATGCATGGCATCGACCGACACGAATACGGCGGGATCGCCGATCGCTGCGGCGGCGACGCCGCCGACCGCGGCCTTTGCATGCCGGTGATGGTGCACGTCCGAATCATCGAGCATGATCTGCCGGCGCCCGCGCAGGCTGCCGCGGCGGTCGGCCTCGCACTTGATGAAGCAGTTCACCACCCGCCCGGCGAGATCCTCGGCGCGCGGGCGCTCGGGCAGCGCAAGTCCGGCATTGCGGATCGCCGCGTAGATGCCGTCGAGGTCGAGGGCGTCGCGCATCACAGCATGCCCGATGCGGAAACGGCCGCCGGCGCCGGCCTTGTTGCCGAGCAGCACGATCTGCGCCTGGGTGAGCTCGACGCCCGAGGAGCAGGATGCCACCGAGGAATAGAGATCGAGATCCTTGCAGATCTGCTCGGCGCGCGGCATCGCGACCTCGCCGAGCGCAACGCCGATCCCCAGCGCGGTCGTGCCGTTCGACACCCCCATGGAATCGTGCACCTCGCAGGCGACGTCCTTGCCGCGCGATTGCGCCTCCCGCACCGCCTCGATTGTCAGCAGCGGCGTCTTGGTCTGCACGTAGTGCACGTCCTTGGGGTCGCTGATGCCGGCCGCGCGCATGGCCGCTTTGACGGCTGCCGCCACCTTCTCGACCATGGCCGGCCGGCCGATGTCCTCGGGCAGGAGCTGCGCGCTCATGGCGGTGCCGATCGCGAGGCGAGATTGCGACGAGGAGCCCGTCCTTGCGGTGCTGGCGAAGACCGTTGCGTGCGGGGTGATGATGCCGTCGCAGCCACCCGACCAGACCATGGGGATGCTGGCGATTTCCGCTTCGCTCCTCTTCCCCCGCCTCGCGAGCACGCCGCGAAAAGCCTGGTCGGCAAGAATGCGGGTGAAGTCGTTGACGCCGCCGTTGCCTTCGGTTTTTCCGATGACGGCGACTACTTCGTCGTCGGCGAACTGGCCGGCGGCGAGGCAGGCCTCCAGACCGGAGGCATCCTGCACGCTCTTGAGTTCGACCTTGGCGACTTCAATCGACATCTGGCGTTGATCCTATTGCGTGTGCCGCATCCGTTCGTAACCCTCGCCGCGGTCAATCATTGCAAGCGGCGTCCCGCGCCGCGCGTGCAGCTCCTCTCGCAGCTTCGCCGTGCGCGCGACATGGAGCTCGAATTCCCCGTCGCGGGAGCTCTCAATCAACACCACGCCGTACTCCTCGCGCGCGGCGGCAACCGACACCTTGCCCTCGACGACGTCGCGCGCGACGAGCTCGGGCTCGCGCTCGAGCGGATCGCCCCAGCCGCCGCCGCCGGTCGTCGTGACCCGCACCACTTCGCCCGCGAGCACCGGCTCTCCATCGATGAGCCCGCCGAGATCACGCGGCGTGCCCTCGAGGCCGACGGTGACGCAGAACGGTCTTCCCGCCTTTCCTCCATTGACGCCGTAGCAGCCAAGCCGCACGCGGTCGGCGGTGACGATGGTGCGGCAATCGACCAGCGCGCGGTAATGCTTGTCGTAGCCGAGCCCGCCGCGCCGCTTTCCGGCGCCGCCGGAATCGGTGCGCAGAGCAAGCCTCTCGACCAGGAGCGGGAAGCGCGTCTCGGTGAATTCCGCCGGCTGATTGCGGGAATCCGGAACAATATGGATGGCATCGTTGCCGTCGGCATAATATCGCCCGCCCGAGCCGCCGCCGAGAACTTCCCGCGACAGGAATGGCGTGCCCTCGGCATCGCGACCGAAGAAGCCGGTGTAGCGGATGGTTTCCTGGTCCGCCGGCATGCGGCCACCGACCGCCTGCGCGACGACGCCGGCAAGCAGCCCGAGACAGCGCAGCAGCACGAACGAGCGCGCATTGGTCGCCGCCGGCCATTGCGGGGTAATCAACGTGCCCTTGGGCGGGAACACCACGTCGAATACCTCGCAGACTCCGTCATTGACGTGGATCTCGGCGGCGCGCTCCGGCGAATCGGCGAGGTTGCGCAGGATCGGCGCGATCCATTTGATCAGGAACGCACCCCCGGCGTAATCCGCCGGCCAGTTGATCGGACCCGGCGATTGCGGATCGGTGCCGGTGAAATCGAGCGTGATGTGATTGCCCTGCTTGATCATCGTGAGCGCAAGCTTGTGCAGCCGCGGGTCGCTGACGCCGTCGTGCTCGACATAGTCGGCCCAGGCATAGGCGCCGTCGGCGATCTTCGGGATCAGCTCGTTGCGATAGATGTCGCGGCACTTGTCGAGGATCGCCTGGAAGCAAAGCTCGACCGTCTCGCGTCCGAAGCGCGCGAACAATCCCTCCAGCCGGCGCGCGCCCATGACGCAGGCCTTGACCTCGCTGTCGAGATCGGCAGCCAGCATCTCGGGCACGCGCGTATTGCGCTTGACGATGGTGAGGACGGCATCGTTGCGCACGCCGGCGTCGTAGAGCTTGATGGGGGGAATGGCGAGCCCCTCCTCGAACACGGTGGTCGCGGTCCCCGGCATGGAGCCCGGAACCCGCCCGCCGATGTCGTCGTGATGGCCGAAGGCCTGGATGAAGGCGACGACGTCTCCTTCGTGGAACACCGGCACCGTGCTGCAGAGATCGGGCAGATGCCCGATGCTGCCTTCGCTGAGATAGGTGTCGTTCATCAGGTACACGTCGCCTGGCCGCATGGCCGCCAACGGGAAATCGCGCACGACCGCGTTCGGCATGGCGGAATAGGAGCGGCCGGTGAGCTTGCGGCAGCGGCGGTCGAACAGGCCGACGCGATAGTCGTGCGCCTCGCGGATCATGGGGCTGCGCGCCGTGCGCTCGATGGCGTACTCGATCTCGGCTTCGATCGAGCCCAGCGTTCCTTCGACGATCTGCAGCACGATGGGATCGACCCTCGGCGCGCCCAGGGGCGCGTTGGAAGCGGCCTGCGTGGCGGCGGGATGCGGGCTCATGCCACGCCCCCCGATGTCCGCCGGGCCGGATGGAGGATCAGGATTCCGTGCGCATCGACGGTGAGCTCCTGCTGCGGGAAGATGACGGTGGTCGATCCGAATTCTTCCACCACCGCCGGGCCTTGCAGCCGCCCGTCAGCCGAGAGCGCAGCGCGATCGTAGATCGGCGTGTCGCGCCAGGCGCCGTCGAAATAGACGGGACGCCCCGATTTGCGCGCCGGGATGGCGCCGGCGTGCCGCTTGAGCGGAGGCATTTGCGGCCGGTCGATGAGCCCAAAGCCCGAGACGCAGAAATTGACCAGCTCGACCTTCTGCTCGCCGGAATAGTTGTAGCCGAAGGTACGCAGATGCGCCGCGTGAAATCCTGCGACAAGCCGCTCGAGAAAGCTTTGGTCGACGGCGCCCGCGGGAGCCGCGACGCGGACCTCCATCGACTGCCCGCCGTAGCGGATGTCGGCCTCGCGCACGAAGCGCATGCGTGCCGCATCGATGCCGTTGCGCGCGAGCGCATCGAGCGCATCCTTCTCCAGGCTGGCGTACAGCGCCGCGACGGCCGCAAGATCGATCGCGTCCTGGTGCATCACCCTGGTGACGATGTGATCGGTGCGCCAGTCGACCGCGAGCAGCCCGAAGGCGGACAGGTTGCCCGGATTGGGAGGAACGATGCAGGCCCGCATGCCGAGCAGATCCATCACCGCCGGAGACTGCGCGGGCCCGGCGCCGCCGAAGGCAAGCAGCGCAAAGTCGCGGGGATCGATGCCGCGCTGGATCGTCATCTGGCGAATGGCGTTGGCCTGATTCCAGTTAGCGATCTCGATGATGCCCTCGGCAAGCGCTTCGGCGCTCATTGCACCCCCGAGCCGCTTCGCCAATGCCGCGAGGCCGGCGCGGGAGCGCGCGGCATCGAGCGCGATGCCGCCGCCGATCAGCGCGGGCGGAATGCGGCCAAGCACCAGGTTGGCATCGGTGATGGTCGGCTCCGCGCCGCCGGCGGGATAGCACATCGGCCCGGGCTCGGCGCCGGCGCTCCTCGGGCCGACCTTGAGATGGCCCTCGCGGCTGATCCAGGCGATCGAGCCGCCGCCGGTCCCGATGGTCTTGATGTCGATCATGGGAATGCGAACGGGAAATGCGCCGACCGTGCCGGCGTTGGTGAGATGCGGGCGGCCGCCCTCGATCAGGCAGAGGTCGGTCGAGGTGCCGCCGGCGTCGAGCGTCACCACCTCGGCAAATCCCGCGATCTGCGCCACCACCGCGCTGCCGAGCGCGCCGGCGGCCGGGCCCGAGAGCGCGGTCGTGATCGGCTTGCGCACGACCTGCTCGGCGCTTGCGACGCCGCCGCTCGACTGCATGACCAGGAACGGCTTGCGCGCAAGGCGGGCGCCCAGCGCCTCGTGCACGCGGCGCAGATATTTCTCCATGTGCGGCTTGACGAAGACGTCGACCAAAGTCGTGATCGCGCGCTCATACTCGCGATATTCCGGCAGCACCACGCAGGACAGCGACAGCGCGCAAACCGGATATTCCTCCGCGACGATCTCCGCCGCGCGCCGCTCGTGCGCGGGATTGGCATAGGCGTGGATCAGGCAGATGCCCACCGCGCGCACGCCGTGGTCGCGGAAGAAACGCGCCGAGGCGCGCACGCTGGCCTCGTCGAGCGGGCGCAGCTCCTGCCCGCGAAAATTCAGTCGTCCGCCCACTTCGCGCACGAAATGCAGCGGCACGATGCGCTCCGGCTTCACCCAGAAATAGGAATTGCCGTAACCTTCCGGCACCGATTGGCGCGCGATCTCCAGGATATGACGGAAACCCGCGGTGACGATCAGGCCAAGCGCGCTGATCTCGCCCTGGAGCAGCGCGTTGGTGGCGACTGTGGTGCCGTGCGCCAGTCCCGCAACCTCGTCCGCAGCGCCTGCAGCCTGGTCGAGGATGGCGTTCACGCCACGCACGAGGCCGATCGCGGGATTGGACGGTGTGCTTGCGACCTTGGTGACGTGCATGGTGCCGCCGAGGCTGTCGACCGCCACAACGTCGGTGAAGGTTCCGCCGGTATCGATGCCGATCCGGTAGCGGGGTTGTGCGGCCGCTGCCATGCCTGCTCCGCGGGCGATGAACCCGCAGCGCATCGCCGCAGGCAGGTCGCCTTCTCCCTGACTATGCGAAGCGCGCGCACGGAGTCAAAACGCACGGGCTCGCAGTGCCGTGGACGATGCGGTCCGCACGCCGCCCTGCGGCACGCGCGGTCACCCGGCGAAAAAGCAAAATATTTAGCGATTGCGTTAAATCGAACGCAAAGCGGTCTGGTTAGGTTCTGCATGCGGACGGGCGAGGCATGCAATGACAAAGTATTTTTTCGATCTGGTCGGGCAGGGCTGCGCTCAATACGACTACCAGGGTCGTATCTTCTCAGTCCCTGAGCAAGCCTTTCGGATGGCCGAGCTCATGGCCCTCGATCTGGAAATGGAGGGCGACGGCGAATGGACCGGCTGGAGCGTTGCCGTGCGAAGCGCCTATGGCCAGCAATATTTCTCGGTGCCGGTGCGCGCTGCCGAGATGGCGGCCGCGTAAAGCAGTTTGGTTGGGTTGACACGGCCCGCGCTCCGCACCCTCGAGCACGCAATGGACATTGCGGGCGCACGGCGCGACCATGCCGGTTGCTGCCACGAGGGAACTGATGCATCGGCGCGGGCTCATTGCTGCGTTCGGCGCCATTGCGCTCGCTTCGCCGCGCCGGGCGCGCGCCGGGGATTATCCTGACAGACCGGTCAGGGTCATCCTGCCCTATACCGCGGGCTCTCCGAATGACGTGATCGCGCGCTTCATCGCGCCTTATCTGTCATCGCGTCTCAAAGAGCCGCTCGCAATCGAGAACCGCGCCGGCGGCGGTACCTTGATCGGTGCCAGAGCGGTCATGACGGCGGAGCCCGACGGCTACACCTTGCTGTTCTCGAACAGCCCCACGCATGTCGTTGCTTCGCTCGGCCATGCCAGCCTCACCTACGATCCGCGCAAGGATTTCGCTCCGATTGCGATGGTGGGAAGCTCTGCGCTGGTGATGGTCATTGCGCCCAGCGTCCCCGCCCGATCGGTGCAGGAATTCGTCGCCTACGCGAAGGCCAATCCCGGCAGGCTGAACTTCGGATTTGGACAGGGCACCTTGCCGCATCTGGCCGGCGAGCTGTTCAAGACGGCGACCGCGACCGACATCGTCAGCGTACCCTATCGCGGCGGCACGCAGGCGGTCTCCGACATGCTGGGCGGGCGCATCGAGATGAATTTCGGCAGCGGCTCCACGTTGCTTCCGCTGATCCGTGACGGCAGGCTGCGGGCGCTTGCGGTGACCTCGCCCGCGCGCAGCCCCGAGCAGCCGCAGGTTCCAACCATGATCGAAGCGGGACTTCCCGTCATGACCGTGGTGACCCGTTACGGCCTGCTCGGCCCGGCCGGGCTGCCGGCGCAGGTCATTGAAAGGCTCAACGCTGAAGTCAATGCAAGCCTGCGCATCGCTGATGTTGTCGCGACCATGGCCGGCATCGGCTTCGAGCCGGTCGGCGGCCCGCCGCGCGATTTCGCGCTGCCGATTGCGGACGACCTTCGCAAATGGGCTCCGATCGTCAAGGCCACCGGCTTTCAGCTGGAATGAGCGGGTGGCAGGCAAGCGCCTCAGGCCGCGTTGCCGCTCTGCCGTGGATCGCCTTTGAGCCTGGCGAGCGGGTCGGGACCATAGCGATTGAGCCCGGCCGTGCCCGGCATGAGACCGAACTCAAGCAAAGCCCAGAGCACGAGGACCAGCACGACGGCCCACGCCGCGTAATCAAGGATGGGATCCAGTCCCTCGCCGAACGCACTGACAATGCTGGCGAGCATGATCGGGGCAAGCGCAAACAACAAGACCCACCAGCCGCGCTTGTTGCGGTCATGCAGCCGTTTAACAGCGACCGCAAGCAGGCTGTAGACGATCAGCAGCCCCAGCAACGCCAGCACGATCGCCAAAACGATGTTCTTGCCGATCGCGCTCAGGATGGCAAATCCGATGACCAGGAGAACGCAGGAGGCAATCCACCAGCTGGCGCGGCCGATCCGGCCGCGCGTGGCAAACAGCAGATGCGGCCAGTTGATGTCTTGCAAAGCTGAGAGCACCTTCTCGATCCTTGCAGAGGCAACGTCGCGCCGGAGCATATCCCGTAAGCGGCGGATGTGAAAGCGCGCGCCCGTGATCGCGATGCAGAGATTCCGTCTTGCTTGATGAGCAACGCACGTGAACTGAAGGTGTCTGCCGATGCAGAAATGACTGGACGATGAGGTCCGAATTCTTAACCATGTGCCGCCGTGCTGGTGACGGCGTCGCGCGGACGCAAGCTCGATGAATGATGGCGGGACGATATGTTTCGACGAAGGATTTCGCGCCCGCCTGCGCGAGCTCCTGGTCTGGCGCCGCGACGTGCGCCGGTTCCGCTCCGAGCCGCTGCCGGCGGGCACGCTCGAGCGCCTGATCGAGACGGCGTGCCTAGCGCCTTCCGTGGGGCTCAGCCAGCCCTGGCGGTTCGTCATTGTCGATGATCCCGCGCGGCGGCGCGCCGTGCTCGAGGATTTCAAATCGTGCAACGCCGATGCGCTGCGCGCATTTGCGGACGATCGGGCCGCGCGCTACGTCGCGCTCAAGCTCGCCGGCATCGCAGAAGCTCCCGCGCAGCTCGCCGTATTCGCCGACACCGCAACAGCGATCGGCCACGGTCTCGGGCGACGGACCATGCCGGAGATGACGGAATATTCAGTCGTCGCGGCCGTCTGCACAATGTGGCTGGCGGCTCGCGCGGAAGGGATTGGAATGGGCTGGGTATCCATTCTCGATCCGGGCGAGGTCGGCAGGATTCTCGATGTCCCGGCCACATGGCGGTTCATCGGATATTTCTGCCTGGGCTATCCGCTCCTGGAAGACGACAGCCCCGAGCTCGAGCGCGCCGGCTGGGAACGCCGGCAGCACGCGCAGACCTTCGTCTGGCGCCGCTGAACGGCGCGATGCGGGAACTGTCGCCAACGAGCGGCGTCAAAAAGCTGGTGTCGAAATAGCGCATCAATTGCGCTCGTCATCACGCGTCTCGCGCAAAAGCGTTGCGCTGCTCTTGCGCCATCGCGGCATGCGGGAACGCTGCAAGCTTTGCAAGGGGTAGCGGCTTTTTTGAAGAAACAGCCTGCCGAATGTGTGCCACCGGCGTGCCCGGGCGCTTTCTTGTCGTGTTTGCGGTCATTCCATTTGTGCCCGCGCGAGGCGGATGAGATCGGCGAGCTCCTTCATCTCACCCCCAGTATCATGCGGGCGAGCGCCATGCGCAGCACCTCGATGGAGCCCTCGGTAATCATCATGCTGCGCTGGTCGCGGAAGAAGCGCTCGATCGGCAGCTCCTTCGACAGTCCCATACCGCCGTGAATCTGCATGCAGCGGTCGGCCGCCCAGAACGAGCGCTCGTCGCCGAATATCTTCACCATGAAAGCCTCCTCACGGCAATCCTCGCCGCGGTCGAACTTCCAGGCGACATGATGGAGCATCAGGCGCAGCTTGTGCGCATCCATGTGCATGTCGATGATCGGCCACTGGATGCTTTGCCGCTGAGCAAGCGGCGCGCCGAACGTCTTGCGCGCCCGGGCATAGGCGACGGCGAGCTCCAGGCAGCGTTCCATGACGCCGAGGCTGCGGGCGCCGTGCCGGATGCGGCCGTCGTTGATCCAGGACTGCGCGAGGCCGAAGCCCTCGCCCTCCTTGCCGATGAGATTGGCGGCCGGCACGCGCACGTTGTCGAAGATGATCTCGCACGGACGGTCGTCGACCATGAGGTCGTAGGAGGCCGTCACCTTCACGCCGGGCGTGTCCATGTCGACAAGAAGGGCGGAGATGCCGCCGCGGCTGCGCTTCTCGGCATCCGTGACCGCGAACACCTGGGCGAAATCCGCCTCGTCGGCGCCGGTGATGAAGCGCTTGACGCCGTTGATCACGTAGTGATCGCCGTCTCTCACCGCGCTCGTTCGCATCGCGGCGGGGTCGGAGCCGGCGTCCGCCTCGGTCTGGGCAAAGCAGCTTCGCTTCTCGCCGCGGATCACCGCCATCAGATACTGCTCGCGCGCCTTGCCTTCGAGCCGGTACAGGATCGGGCTGACGGAAGGTCCGAAAATATTCACGTTGCGCGAAGGCAGCGCGGTGGTGCGACCGAGCTCGCTCCACACCGTGATCTTGGCCGCCATGCCGAGCCCGAGGCCGCCGAACTCGGCCGGCACGTCGTAAAGCCACAACCCGAGCGCCTGCGCCTTGCCGCGCAGCCGCCGGGGCAGCTCTTTCTGCAGCTTGACGTCGTTGACAACCTCGCGCTCCAGCGGGATCAGCTCGCGATCAACGAACCGGCGAACATTCTCCTTGAGCAGGCGAAGCTCTTCGGGAAGCTCGAAATCCATGCAAAGATCATCCGCACCAGTGATCGATTTCACCAGACTCGTCATTCCGGGGCGCCGCGAAGCGGCGAACCCGGAATCCAGTAACCCATACCATTGATTACTCGATTCCCGGCTCTCGGCCCTTCAGGCCTCGACCCGGAATGACGTGGCATATGATAGGTCGGAACCGGAACACTAGCGCTGCGACGCTTGCATGAACATTCCTGCCGATCAATCTGAGAGCGAGACTTCCGCGCCCGCCGCGCAGATCGCTCCGCCCGGCAACTGGCGCGAAGTGCTGCTCGCTTTCCTCCGCCTGGGCTTGACCTCGTTCGGCGGCCCGGTCGCGCATATCGGATATTTCCGCGACGAGTTCGTCATGCGCCGGCGCTGGCTCGACGATCGCGCCTATGCCGACCTGGTGGCGCTCTGCCAGTTTCTGCCCGGCCCGGCCTCGAGCCAGGTCGGGATCGCGATCGGTCTCTCGCGGGGAGGTTATCTCGGCGCGCTCGCGGCGTGGACCGGCTTTACGCTGCCTTCCGCCGTTGTGATGGTGATGTTCGCATACGGCGTGCGGGCATTGGGCGGCGGCGGAGCGGGCTGGCTGCACGGGCTGCAAGTCGCCGCCGTCGCCGTCGTGGCGCAGGCAGTGCTCGGCATGATGCGCTCGCTCGCGCCCGACCGCGAGCGCGCGAGCGTCGCGGTCGCGGCCGCGATCCTGGTGCTGGCATTTCCGACCGCATGGGGCCAGATCGGCACCATCGTGCTCGGTGGTGTCGCCGGCGTGCTGCTGTTGCCGGCCGTGCCGCGCGGCGAGCATGCCGCCCTGCCGCTCGCCGTGCGCCGCACGACCGGCGCCGTCCTGCTGGCGATCTTTTTCGCGCTGCTGATCGTGCTGCCGCTGATCGCTTCCGCGACGACTTCGCAAGCCGTGAAACTGTTCGATGCCTTCTATCGCGCCGGATCCCTCGTCTTCGGCGGCGGGCACGTCGTGCTGCCGCTGCTGCAGGCCTCCGTCGTTCCGCCGGGGTGGATCAGCAACGATGCGTTCCTCGCCGGATATGGCGCCGCGCAGGCCGTGCCAGGCCCGCTGTTCACGTTCGCAGCTTATCTCGGCGCGGCCATGGGCCCGCAGCCCAACGGCTGGATCGGCGGCGTCATCTGCCTCGTCGCAATATTCCTGCCGTCGTTCCTGCTGGTGATCGGGACGCTGCCGTTCTGGGAGGAGCTGCGGCAGCGCCCAACCGCACAGGCCGCGCTCCTCGGCGTCAACGCCGCGGTGGTCGGGCTCCTGCTCGCCGCCCTCTACCGTCCGGTCTGGACATCGGCCATCGACAATGCGGCCGACTTCGCGCTCGCCTGCGCGGCATTCCTGCTGCTGTTCATGTGGCGCACGCCGCCGTGGCTGGTGGTCGTGCTGTGCGCGCTCGCGGGCGCCGCGCTGGCGGCGGCTTAACGTGTGCCCGGGGTGGGGTAACTCAATCCGCGCAGACGTTGGCGGGACGCTCGGGGTCAGCCCTCAAACAGGTCGGCATGTGTCCCGGTACGCGCGAGCCGAAGCTCATCGTCGGTCAATTTGTAGATGAGCACCCAGTCCGGTTCGATATGGCAATCGCGATAGCCTTCCAGTCGCCTTTGAGCGGATGGTCACGATTCGAGACCGGCAGCGCCTCTCCACGTTGCAGCCTCGCAATGATCGCGTCGAGCTTTCGAAGATCGCGCCCGCGCCTTCGTGCACGCCTCAGGTCCTTTCGGAAGGCGGTCGATGCGACGAGGGTTCTCATGCCCTCTTTTTTGTCTGGTTGCCTCGCTTATCCAAAATGTCCGCGAACATCGCGTCGGCCCTGACATGCCTCCTGAGTTTTCCGCGCTTGGCTGGGGTCTCCAGCTCCTCGATCGCCCTCCGTGTCCGGGCGTTCGGTACGGCCACATCGAACGGCATGCCTCGGCGCATCACGACCTGCCGCAGGAACATGGTGATGGCGTCCGAGGTGCTGACCCCGATCCGCGCCAGCACGCGGCCGGCCGACTCCTTGAGCTTCGGCTCCACCCGTGCGGTAATATAACCGGTCTTGCTCATGTTCCTGCGCTGCCTCGATTCACAGGTGTCGGCTTCTCGTCCGTATCACATATGTGATACGTTGGACAGGCGCGACCTTGTATCGTGCCATGATGGCGAAATGATACGCGAAAGGCCTTCCGACAGGAGAGCGACGATGGTGCGCGGATGCCGCCTCCTGCTGGCGGCCGCGACGATCGGCGCCTTGTCGCATCCTGCCTGCGCGCAGGCTCCTTATCCCGCGGGTCCGGTCAAGCTGGTGGTGCCGTTCGCGCCGGGCGGCACCACCGATGTGATCGCGCGCATCCTGGCGCCAAGCCTGAGCGCCGAGCTTGGCCAGCAATTTTACGTCGAGAACCGGGGCGGCGCCGGCGGCGTGCTGGGCGCCGACCTCGTCGCCAAGGCTGCCCCCGACGGCCAGACCTTGCTGGTCTTCCACAGCGGGCTCGTTTACGAGCCCGCGCTTTACGATGTGGAAAAGGACTTTACGCCGGTAACTCTGTTGGGCTCGGTGCCCAGCATTTTCATGGTCAACCGCGGCCTTGCTGCCGGGAGCGTCGCCGACGTCGTCGCGCTCGCCAAGGCAAGGCCCGGCGAGCTCAACTGCGGTTCGGCGGGCGTGGGCAGCTCCGCCCATCTCGCGGTCGAGCTCTTCCAGAGCATGGCGGGCGTCAAGGTAACGCACGTTCCGTTCCGGGGCGGGGGGCCTGCGGTCATGGCGGTGGTCAGCGGACACGTGCAGTTCATGATCGAGACCGCCGGCTCGGTCCTGCCGCAGGTTCTCTCAGGAAGCGCGCGCGCCCTTGCCGTCACCGGCGAGCGCCGCATGGCGGCACTGGCGGATGTTCCGACCATGCAGGAAGCGGGCCTGAAAGGTTACGTCTATACCACCTGGTATGGCCTGTGGGCGCCGGCGCGCACGCCCGATACGATCGTGAGCAGGCTCAACGCCGCGACCGCCAAGGTGCTTGCGGCCGCCGGGACCACCGCCGCGTTCGAGAAAGCCGGCATCGAAGCCGAGAGCGCGTCAGCGGAGCGCTTCGGCGTGATGGTGCACTCCGAGCTCGCACGATGGACCGCGTTCATCCGCGGCGTGAACATCACGCCGCAGTAGCTGGGCTTTTCCGACAGCCCGCTCTCCGCTCGCGTGCGCAAGCCAGTCCGCAAACGTGCTGCGTTATATTAACTGCAGATTGACCACTGTCAGGCAATAAAGGGAGCACCGGCAGCACCGCCGGCAGTGGGAGTAGCCGAATGCTGGACGGAAAGGCCTACAAGGCCCTGTTGGGCGACGACACGGATTCGTATCTCGTTCCTCGTCTTCGCGATCCTGCCTTGTTGCAGGCCTTCGCCGCGCTGGAGCACGACCTGAGAGCGGTGCTGGGCGAGATCGCGTCCGGCGAGGATGCAGACCGCATCGCCCGCTGAAGGCGGCTGCACTGCTGCGGTCAACAACCATAGCCGGCGGCTTTGGCCGGACAAATAACGCAGGCGCTCTCAGGGCCTACCCGGCCTCCACGGTCTCCACTTCGACGTGTACGCATTCGCCGAGGTGGCAGCGGTGACCAGCGCCCGCATCAAAGAGCTCGCGCGCCTCTGCGGCACTGCTGGCCTCGACGCACCACTCCTCGAGCCGGGTAACGAGCACGGTGGCGTGGTAGGTCGCGAGGCTCGGCTTCGGCTTCAAAGCGGCAACGGCCATTGCGTCGGTTCTCCAAAAACGAATCGCTTGATTGGCGATTCTAACGGAGAACAAACAGGAAACGCAACGGCATCGCGGCGTCGGTCGCCTCGATCTACAGCTTGGGCAGCACATGCCGGCCGAACAATTCAACGGTGCGCACGGGATCGGATGCGAGGCTGACGGTGAGCATCAGACGGCTCGCCCCCGCCGCCTTGGCAGCCAGCGCCTGCGCGAGGCAATCCTGCGGGTTCCCGCAGATCGCAAGGCGTCCTGACAGATAATCGAGCAGGCCGAGCTCCGCGACGAGCTTGATGTCGGCTTCTCCGGGTCGCGTGCTGTAACGCCGGCGCAGCTCGAGCAGCGGCGCACGCAGGCGCTCGGGAACGCCGCGCGCTTCCAGGTTCCTGTCGCCGATGACGTATCCTGCCAGGAATGCCAGCATGGCACCCACCTTGCTCTGCGCAACGTTGCGGTCCTCGCTGCAGTCGAGCGCGGCGATCTGCCAGATTTCGATATCTTGCGGGTCGCGGCCCGCCGCCTTGGTCCCGGCGATGATGTGAGCCTGCGCATCGCGGATATTGTCGGCGCCCAATCCAAAATTGCAGAACACGCCGTCGGCCGTCTGCCCCGCCGCCCGTAGCGCCGGCGGATGCGACGCCGCGAGAAAGACCGGCGGCGCACGCTCGACCCAGGGCAGATGCGCGCCGGCCGTGCCGAGGGTCGCGGGCTTGCCCTGCAGAAGCGTCTTGATGAATGTGACGCCCTCGGCGAGGTCCTTGGCTTTCGACTTCGACAATCCGACGTTCTTCGTGCCGCTGTGGCCGGCGCCGATGCCGAGCACGGCGCGGCCGTTCGAGACATGATCGAGCGAGGCAATCGCCGCGGCGCTCACCGCCGGATGCCGCGTCAGCAGATTGGTGACGCAGAGCGCAACGCGCGCGCGCCGGCAGGCGCGTGCCGTCATCGCCGCCGACACCCAAGGGTCCATCGCATTTCCGGGCGTGTCGGCAATGCCGATCATGGCGTAGCCATGGCGGTCGGCGCAGGCGGCGAGCCGTTCGCAAAGGTCGAGAGTGTAGGGCCAGAAAAAGAACCCGACCTGCATCCCAAGCCTTCTCCGATGTTGTCATACCCGCGAAAGCGGGTATCCAGTAGACCACAGCAGTTAAAGTTGCGAGTGAGGCAGATATTGCCGGGAGGAAAAGCATGACTGCCACCGTCACGATCACGTCTTCCCCGTGGTATCGCTCGCTGAGCCGGGCGCAGTGGAAGGCGCTTGTCGCCTCGAACCTCGGATGGACATTCGACGGTTTCGAGGTGTTTGCGCTTATCCTGACCGTCGGCGCGGCATTGCACCAGCTCCTCGACCCCTCCCAATACAAGCTCATTCCCGCCTACGCCGGGGCGGTTATTGCGATCACCGTGTTCGGATGGGGGGTCGGCGGCCTGCTCGGCGGCATCCTCGCCGACTATATCGGCCGCAAGCGCTCGATGACCCTTACCATCCTTGCCTATTCGGCGCTGACGGGCTTGAGCGCGCTGTCCTGGGACTGGGTGTCGTTTGCGGCGCTGCGCTTTCTTGTCGGGCTTGCGATCGGCTCGGAATGGGCAACGGGCGCCTCGATCACGGCCGAGCTCTGGCCGGACAAGGCGCGCGGCAAAGGCGGCGCGTTCCTGCAATGCGGATACCCGATCGGAAGCATCCTTGCCTCAACCGTCTGGGTGGTCATCGGAACGAGCGGTCCCAGCGCCTGGCGCTACATGTATCTGATCGGCGTGCTGCCGGCGCTGATCGTGTTCTGGATCCGGCGCAACATTCCCGAATCGCCCCGCTGGGAGGAATCGAACAGGCGCCGTCGCGCCGCGCATGATCTGCGGCGGCGCGGCGGCGAGCTGCGAGGGGAAGACGCGGCGCTCGTGCGCTTCACCCTGGTCGACATGTTTGCCGAGCCCGCGGTGCGCATGCGCCTGCTTCTGACTTTCCTGATGTCGCTCTCGGTGACGATCGGATACTGGGGCGTTTCCAGCTTTGTTCCGAGCTACGTCGGGTCGGTGGCAACCGCTGTCGGCCTGCCGGCGCAGCGCTGGGTCGGCCTCGCCGGCCTGGTGCAGAACATCGGGGCCCTGCTCGGCTTCTTCAGCTTCGGCTTCCTCGCCGATGCGTTGGGCCGCAAGCCGACGACGTTCCTGTACTATCTGATGTGCCTCATCCTCACCCCCATCGTCTATTTGTGGGTGCAGGATATCCACGTGCTGTTGCTCGCCTTCGCCGTCTATGGATTCTTCATCCAAGGCGTCTTTTCGTGGACGCCGATATGGCTGCCGGAGCTGTTTCCGACCCGCATGCGCGCAACCGCCGCCGGTTTCATCTTCAATGCGCCGCGACTGCTCTCCGCGATCGCTCCGCTGATTGCCGGCACATTGATCGTCGGCCTCGGCGGCTACAGCAAGACGGCGACGATTGTCGGCATGTTCTACATCCTTGGGCTGATCGCTGTGCCGTTCCTGCCCGAGACCATGGGACGGCCGCTGCCGGAGGCCGACACGCTGTCGCCGCGTCAGGCGGCAGAGCAATCGGCCTGACCGGCGACCGCGGCCTCGTCGAGCCTGAAGCGCGACTCCCGGTCGAGCGTGCAGACCTGGACGTGGTACTCGGTGTAACTTCTCGCGCGCCAATTTCTGGGCCGCGACATGCTCGGGATTACGCCGCCAGGTGCGCAAGCCTTCTTCGTGCTCAAACTCGACGATAGTGACCCGCTCGCCGTCGTCTGCAAAAAACCCCTTGTGCGAAACGTAGCCCGGCATGGTGCGGGCGAGCTCGGCCATGCGATCGACCAGGGCGACGTACTCGTCCCGCAGACCCGGCTTCAGGCGCGCGCGAAACACGATTACGAGCATCTGAATATCCCCTGTGCTGGCGTTCTATAGGTCTAGCGCTCGGCACTCGCGAGCTGATATGCGCCCCGCTCAAACGCATCGTAGAGCGCCAACGCCTTCGCGTCCGCGAATGGCAGGTACTGCATCAGGATTACGCCTGCGATGCCGCGAGCCGGATCGATCCAGAAATAGGTGTTATTGATGCCGCCCCAGCTCAGGCTGCCGGGGGAGCGCTTGCCGGGCACCAGATCGGCCGTGATCAGAAAGCCAAGTCCCCATTTGTCGCGACCGTCCGCGATAAAGCTGAAGTCGGCGCTGCGCGGCAGCGCGCTCTTGAGCGCCGGCACCGACACGGCGCCGATCTGGTTCTGACCCATCAAGGTCACCGTTTCGGCTTTGAGCACGCGCGCCCCCTCCAGCTCGCCGCCGTTGAGCAGCATGCGCACGAAGCGGCCATAGTCGTTCGCCCTCGAGGCCAGGCCGCCGCCGCCGACCGGCTCCGGTATGCCAAGACCGGGCTGCGGCGTCGCCAGCACGACGGCGCCGTTCATGCGCTCGCCGGCGCGCTGCTGCGCGGCGACAAGGCGTGCTGCCTTCTCCTGCGGCACGTTGTAGGACGTGTCCGGCATCTGGAGCGGGGCGAAGATGTGCTGGTGGAAATAGTCCTCGAGGCTCTGGCCTGACGTTTTCTCGACCAGCTTGCCGACCACATCAGTGCTCGTGCCGTAATGCCAGCGTTCGCCCGGGTCGAACAGCAGGGGACCGCCGAACGGATAGCTTTCACCGGGCTGCGGCTTGAAATCGCGCAGGATTGCGCTCGTAAACGGATAGCCGAGCCCGGAGGTATGGGTGAGGATGTGCCGAACGGTCGGCGCACGGGATGCCGGGCGCAGGCGGTAGGCGCCGGTTGCGGCATCGAACGATTCAAATACTTTGAGATTTGCAAGCTCGGGCAGAAACTTCTCGACCGGATCGTCGAGACCGAAGCGGCCCTGCTCGATGAGCTGCATCGCCGCCACCGATGTGATCGCCTTTGTCATCGAGGCGATGCGGAACAGCGCGTCGGCCGTGAGCGCGCGCCCGGTTGACACGTCTGCCGCACCGAAGGCGCCCTGATAGCGCACGCCCCGCCGATCGGCGATCAGCGCGACCACGCCCGGAACGTCGTTACGCTCGACTGCGCCCTGCAGCGCCGCGTCGATACCCGCGGCCGCCGAGGAATTTTCCGCGTGCGCCACGTCGGCAAATGCCGGAAGCAAAATGCCCATGACGACCATCCCAACGATTTTCCGGTTCATGAAGCCTCCCTATTGACGCATCGTCCGTTTCTCGGTCCGCTCGCCGTCCGGGTTGACGTTCGGCGAGGCGAGGCTTGCCGCTTCTTGATGTGCGCTTGCACAGCCGTAGTCCGACACCTGGGTTGCCCTCTCACGAGGCCTCCCAAGCCCTATCCGAAATCCCGCATTCGCGCTACCGGTGGCGGGCTCGTCAATGAAATTTGAACTACCGGAGAAAAGGTTACAAAAGCATCTGTCGATCCGGTTGTTCTTGATCGCGAAAGAATGGAGCCTATTTTTATCAACGACACATCGTTGTTGGCTCTCGCGAAAAAATGAATTTATTGCTGACCATTGTATTTGGCGTCGTGGGACTTGTTTTGAGCTATTTATTTTTTATTCCACCGGAACTCTCAATGTTTCGGCTCATAGCAGCGATTGGAATGATGGTTGGACATCGAGTGGGCCGACTTGTTCGTGGGCTCGTAAGAGGACCTCCTAAAAGGTTCCTGATTTTAAGTGTGGGCGCAGTACTTTGCTTTTACTCTGCGTTTGCGTATGCCAGCCTGATTCAAATGGATACATCGGATGTCGCGAACCTGGGTGCGCTGCTTGGCTTGTTTTTCCTCTGGCTGGGATTTCTATTGCCCTTCGCACGCGATCTTGTTCCGAACGAAATTGAGATCCTGTGGTCAAGGGCTATTGAGCATTGCGCAAGGCTCTTTCGAGGTTAAGCCAACAATTACTCGAGCGTTGCGAGACCCAACAGCCTGGTGCGATGGTTGATGTTGGGTCTCGTGAAGTACTCGACCCAACCTACAAAGGCAGGAACCCAAGGAGGCCGGCAGCCGGGCTTATGCCATCCGCCACGTCCTGTCTGGTGTTGCCCGACCAGTCGCGAAGCCCCATATGGCGGGCATGAAAAAAGCAGCCGTGAACGCGACGCCAGGCGATAATCCGTTGCTGGAGGATTGGATCGGCCCGTTCGGCGTGCCGCCGTTCTCCCGCATCAAGCCTGGGCATTTCATGCCGGCTTTCGCGCACGCCTTCGCGGAGCACACGGGCGAGGTGGCGGCGGTCGCAGCGGATCGCGCGGCGCCGACCTTCGCCAACACCATCGATGCACTGGAGACCGCGGGGCAGACGCTCACGCGCGTCTCCAACGTCTTCGATCTCCTCGCCAGCGCCGATACCAACGACGACATTCTCGAGATCGAGCGCGAGCTCGCGCCGCTCGAAGCCAAGCACTGGAACAGGATCCTCATGGACGAGGCGCTGTTCGGCCGCGTCGATGCGCTCTGGCGCGAGCGCGAGCAGCTTGCGCTGACGCCGGAGCAGGCGCGCGTGCTCGAGCGCTATCATGTGATGTTCACCCGCGCAGGCGCTGCGCTCGAGCCCGCGGCGAAGGCGCGGCTTGCCGCCGTCAACGAGCGGCTCGCCTCGCTCGCCACCGACTTCGGCCAGAACGTGCTTGCCGACGAGCAGGCGAGCACGCTCGAGCTCGACGGCGAGGCGGATCTCGAGGGCCTTCCCGATTTCGTGCGTTCCGCCGCCCGCGCGGCTGCCGCCGAGCGCGGCGTCGAAGGCAAATATCTCGTCACCACCTCGCGCTCGAGCGTCGAGCCGTTCCTGCAGTTCTCCTCGCGCCGCGACCTGCGCGAGAAGATCTTCCGTGCCTGGATCGCGCGCGGCGACGGCGGCGGTGCAACCGACAACAAGGCCATCATTGCGGAGATGGCGGCGCTGCGCGCCGAGCGCGCGCGGCTCATCGGCTACCCGAGCTTCGCGCACTACCGGCTCGACGACACCATGGCGAAGACGCCGCCGGCCGTGCGCGCGCTGCTTGACCGGGTGTGGGCGCCGGCGCGCTCGCACGCGCTCGCCGATCGCGACGCCCTGCAGGCCTTGGTGCAGGCGGAGGGGAAGAATTTCGCGCTCGCGCCGTGGGACTGGCGCTACTACGCGGAGAAGCTGCGCAAGGCGCGCTGTGACGTGGACGAGGCGACGATCAAGCCGTATTTCCAGCTCGAGCAGATGATCGAGGCCGCGTTCTATACGGCGAACCGGCTGTTCGGTCTCTCCTTCGAGCGCCGCCGCGACGTGGCCGGCTGGCACGAGGACGTGCGGGTGTGGGAAGTGCGCGACCGCGCCGGCCGCCACCGCGGGCTCTTCTTCGGCGATTATTTCGCGCGTCCGTCCAAGCACAGCGGCGCCTGGATGACGAGCCTGCGCGACCAGGAGAAGCTTGCCCGCGAGGTCGCCCCGATCATCGTCAACGTCATGAATTTTCCGAAATCGGCTCCCGGCGAGCCGGTGCTGCTTTCCTTCGACGATGCGCGCACCCTGTTCCACGAGTTCGGACACGCGCTGCACGGGCTGCTCTCGGACGTCACCTACCCCATGATCGCGGGCACCGGCGTGCTGCAGGACTGGGTGGAATTGCCCTCGCAGCTCTACGAGCACTGGCTCGAGCGGCCGGAGATTCTCACCCGCTTCGCCGTGCATTACCGCACCGGCGAGCCCATGCCGGCGGACCTGCTGCGAAGGCTTATTGCGGCGCGCACCTTCAACCAGGGCTGCGCGACGCTCGAATATTCCTCATCCGCGCTGCTCGATCTCGATCTGCATCTGCGGGGAGCGGACGCGCAGCCGCAAGCGCAGGCGCTCGGCATCGACGCCTTCGAGCAGACCACCCTGGCGCGCCTCGAGATGCCGCCCGAGATTGTCATGCGCCATCGGCCGCCGCATTTCACGCACATCTTCGGAGGCGGCTACGCGGCCGGCTATTACAGCTATCTCTGGTCGGAGGTGCTCGATGCGGACGCCTTTGCCGCCTTCGAGGAAACGGGCGACGTGTTTGATCCCGCGCTCGCGAAGAAGCTGCACGACCATGTCTATGCGGCGGGCGGATCGCGCGATCCGCGCGAGCTCTATCTCGCCTTTCGCGGCCGCATGCCGACCCCGGACGGGCTGCTCAAGCGGCGCGGGCTGCTGTATGCCCCGCAGTAAAATCCGGGGCAGCGCAGCCGCATTGCATCCATGAATCTGCACACCGGCGGGCATCGCAAGGGGGTCGTGTGCGCGCCGCACTCTGCGGCGGTCGAGGCCGGGCGCATGGCGCTTGCCGATGGCGGCAACGCCATCGAGGCCATGATCGCAATGGCGGCGACCATTGCGGTTACCTATCCGCACATGAACCAGCTCGGCGGCGACGGCGTGTGGCTCGTCCGCGAGCCGTCGGGCCGCGTGCGCGCGTTCATTGCCGCCGGCCGCGCCGGCGCGCACGCGACAGCGGAGCTCTACCGCGAGCACGAAACCATTCCCGCGCGCGGTCCGCTCGCCGCGCTCACGGTTCCCGGCGCCGTCGCCGGCTGGATCCTGGCGCTCGAAGCAGCGCGCGCTCATGGCTCCCGCCTGCCGCTCGCCGATCTCCTCGCGCCAGCCATCCGCCACGCCAGCGAAGGCTATGCCGTGACCCGCAGCCAGGCGCGATTGACGGCGGAGAAGCTCGCGGAGCTCGAAACCGTGCCGGGCTTCGCGCAGGCATTTCTCGTCGACGGCAAGCCGCCGGAAACGGGCAACATGCTCAGGCAGCGTGCGCTCGCCGCCACGCTCGACCATCTCGCCCATGCCGGCCTCGACGACTTCTACCGCGGCGATGTCGGGCGCGAGATCGCGCACGACCTCGACCGCCTCGGCAGCCCGGTCACCCGCGGCGATCTCGAACGCGCGCGCGCCATCCTCGCCGAGCCTCTGTCGGTTGCGCTCGAGGGGGGTTCCGCATTCAACACGCCGCCGCCGACCCAGGGGCTCGCCTCGCTCATGCTGCTTGCGCTCTTTGAGCGATTGAACGTGCGGCAGGCGGAAGGCTTCGATCACATCCACGGCCTGGTCGAGGCCACGAAGCCTGCGTTGCGCGTGCGTGACGCCGTCATCACCGATCCCGATCGGCTGCCGCACTCCGTCGAGCGCTGTCTCGAGCCAAAATTCCTCGACGCGCTCGCGCAAGCGATCGATCGCCGCAAGGCTGCGGCCTGGCCCGCGAAGACCTCGCTCTTGCCGCTGCCGGCCGCGCGGGCGCCCGCCATCGGCGGCGCCGGCGACACCGTCTGGATGGGAAGCGCGGATGCTTGCGGCCTCGTCGTCTCTTATATCCAGTCGCTCTACTGGGAGTTCGGCTCCGGCGTGGTGCTGCCGGCGACCGGCGTCCTCATGCAGAACCGCGGCGCGAGCTTTTCGCTCGACCGCGATGCGCTCAACGCGCTGGCGCCCGGCCGCCTGCCGTTCCACACGCTCAACCCTGCGCTTGCCGCCCTCGATGACGGCCGCGTCATCGCCTACGGCGCCATGGGCGGCGACGGGCAGCCGCAGACGCAGGCCGCTGTCTTCACGCGCCATGTTCAGTTCCGTGAGCCGGTCGAGCGCGCCATCGACGCGCCGCGCTGGCTGCTCGGCCGCACCTGGGGCACCGAGCGCGCCAGTCTGCGCATGGAAGCGCGCTTTGGCGGCAATCTCGTCGACCAGCTGGCGTCGGCCGGTCACGAGGTCGACGTGCTTCCCGAGCCTTATTCCGACGTCATGGGGCATGCCGGCGCGCTGGTGCGCCATCCCGGCGGCATGCTCGAAGCCGCGCACGACCCGCGCGCCGATGGCGGCGCCGCGGGGATGTAATATGCGAAGGCGAATGGTCGAGCGAAACGCTCGCATTTGATGTTTCGTGCCCCCTCACCCGGCGCCTTCGGCGCCGACCTCTCCCCAGCGGGGAGAGGTGATCGAGCCTCCTGCACGCGCACCGAAACTTTCAGCCCGCGGAAGTTGCTCTCAATCGTGCCGCAGACACGGTTGACCTCTCCCCGCTGGGGAGAGGTCGGATCGCGCTTGCGCGATCCGGGTGAGCAACTGTCTTGGTGAACTGGCGCTCCGGCCGCGTCAAGGCTCGCGCTTACGCGCGCCCGGCTCCGCCGGCTTC
>Ga0306926_10001066_pt1 | contig 27076 bp, 37 predicted proteins | sample flu12Cox44000178_FD_203759 | JGI IMG/M metagenome (GOLD analysis project Ga0306926, IMG submission 203759) | Lab enrichment of tropical soil microbial communities from Luquillo Experimental Forest, Puerto Rico - flux8day.12C.oxic.44.000.178 (v2)... | ecosystem: Environmental > Terrestrial >...
CCGCGGGTAATCTTCCGGCGCGATAATCACGTCAAAGCGCCGCGTGCTCAGGTAACCTTCCACGGCATCGCGCCAGCGGGGATTGGGAACTTCGATGAGCTCGCAAAGCGGCTTGGGTTCGCGCCGTCCCTTAAGACGGGCCGAAAGCAAATGCAGCAAGGCTGCCGGCCCCACGGGATACTGAAGCCGGCCGGCATCGAGCAACCGCTGCTCCTGCTGGAGCGCCGCTCCCTCCGCCTTCATCACGTCTAATTCCCGATCCAGGGTCAGCCGCAATTCACGCGCCCGGTCCGCTGCGCGATCCAGTCTTCTTTCCCACGTGGCCAGATCCCTTCCCGCCAACATCCCCTCCGCCGCAAGAAGCGTTCGCAGCCTCTCCACCACCTCGGGTGCTTCCTCCGCGCCGAATAAGTCATCGCGCTCGAACAGCGCGGGCCGCAACCGCCGGACTGCGCGTGCCCGCTCCGAGAGCAGTGCCTCGAGGCCGCTTTGCTGCCCGGCGAGAAGTTTCCGGGCCTCGATATCCGCATCACCGGCCTCCTGGATCTTTTGCTCGATATCGTTCAGCTCGCGCTCGATATCGATAAGCTGGCGGTAGCTCTCATGAGCCTCCAACTGCCGGATGATGCGCTCTAAGTCACCGACGCTATCTGCTAATTGCCGCTGGACCGATTCATCTTCTGCTCGCAGAGTGCTGAGAGATGCTCGCACCTCGGCGATGCGTGCCTCAACACGATCCACTTCACTCGCGGCGCGCTCAAACTCGGCGCGCAACTCGAGATAACGATGGCTCTCCACCGTCCGGCGCTCGGATTCAATCCGTTCTCCTTCCGCCAACACCTCCTCGAGTTCGGCGATGCGTTTCTCGGCTTCCTTGGCTTCTCCTTCGAGCTGTTTGTAGTGCTCGAGATTCGACTGCAGGGCCGTCGTGTCGACGGGGCGGGGGTCCAGCAGGTACTCGAAGACGAACTGGCGCACCTGCCCGATCGGCTTGAATGCCAGCGCCTTCACCAGCAGGCGATGGAATTGTTCCGGCAGAACTCCCAGCCGGTGCCGCACCTCTTCGCGATAACTTCCCGCATCCGGCCAGTGGCGCCCGCCTGTTTGGCGAAGGCAGTGCTTGAAATCCCGCAAGGGCCGCACGATTCGGGTCGCAGCGCCGTTCTTGGACTCCATGACGACTTCCAAATCAGCCACCCCGGCGCCCGGCACCAAAAAGTAGACCTTGGCGACTTCCGTATCGGTTTCATTGGCTTCGAATCCAACCCCGCAGGTGAAGGCCGCGGAGCTGTCCCGCTCGTCGGCGAATTGAAGAAGAACGTACGATGTGCATGCGCCCCGTCCGAAACGGACTAGGCCGGGACGAGACTCATCCTCCGACCCCAGTTTCCAGCGGACGTAGCCATGCAGTGTACGGCGGCTTTTCTGATTGGCGGCGCGGTTAAACAGGGCTTCACCGGCATCAGCCACCAACGCGATCTGAACGGCATCGAGAACGGTCGTTTTGCCGCAGCCGTTATCGCCGACTAATAAGCAGTTCGCGCCGATCGGGAATACCTGGTCCTGAAAGTGATACCACTGCACCAGCCGCACCGCTTTCAGCCGCCTCATTCGCCGGCCTCCTCTTCTTCCGTTGGAGCGAGCACGGAGTCCTCTTGCGCATCTCGTTTAGCTTGCGTGGCGGTGTAAGTCCTGATCTTCTGCTCGATATCGCTGATTTTGTCCGCCGGCAGCACCTTCTCGACCAGGGCCTCGACGATAATGCTCTCGTGGTCCTGGGCGTCGAATCCGCGTTCGATCCGCACCAGCGAATGGCGCGCGAGCCTTCGCAGTGCCTGCACCATCGCTCTTGGAGAAAGCTGCGCCGCGGGCTTTCCCGCTTGAATCAGCCGCTCGCGTAGATCGCCCACCGAGATCTCACAGCGTTCCTGGTCGCTGGCCAGCCGCATTTGCTCGTGATAATACAGGCGCAGAGCGCACAGCACCAGGCTCTCTAATTTTGTTAAGCGCACTCGTTGGATTCCCGCCTCGTGCACGGCGCGCGCCATCCGCAGCCCCAGGTCGATATCGAGCCGCCAGCCCCCCACACGCAGGTACGAATCGATCAAATCGCGGTAGCGCTCCGCGAATCGCCAGTCGGGGTCGACTTTGAGGGGCGAACCCGGACTCAACACCGCGCCGGACAGCAGGCGCGTGACCACGTGCTGAAAGTGGTCTCTCTGAGCGGCCTCTAAGTTTGGGTAGTCTTCGATAAAATCCATGGGCTGTTATCCCGGCTTGCCCTTCGCTTGCGGCTTCGGGCAAGCCGGCCGGCCGGATACCCGTACGGTCCTTGATTGAGGCGTCCCGTATCCGGATCGAAATGGAACGACGCGGAGCCGTCCATCCCGTACCCGACCGCATAAAGAAGGCGGACGTAGTCCCGATCGTCAGTCACAGGCAGTTCGTCGAGTGACGCGGAACTTCGCGCCCCGAGGAATTGGCGCACAAACTCCTCGACGCGCCGGCGCGCGAACAGCCGCTGAACCCGCGACGCCGCATCCTGGTAGACCTTCTCCCGGTCGATGCCGGCCGGGACCGCCAAGACTTGAGGCTCGGTCTTCGGCCGCCTGGTAGGTGGTGTATACAGAAAATTGTCGGAGAGGAGTTCGCAGCGATACACGTCGAATTCTAGCTCCGGTGCCTCAGCACAAGCGAGTGCGCCTACGATGAATTCCAATTGTGTTTCCGTCCTACGATCCTGGCGAAGCAGGTAGCGCAGCTTCCGCAATGCAACCCCAGAGAAGCGAGCGTTTCGCGCATCGATTTCTGAAACCAGATCCGGTATGGCGTCGAAATGCGATCGTAACAGGTGAAGGTCTGCTCCGACGGCGGCTCTTGCTCGGGCTCTTTCCATACTGTGCTGCATACCATACCACTCTGCGGCTGATTCTAGTGCTTGTTCATCGCGTTCGATCGCCGCGAGGCGATCCAGAATCGCAGAGCGCTGACGGTAGACATTGTCAATCGTCTTCAGGCGATGATAGTTCGCAAGGATGGCGTGCTCATAGCGGTCGATACCCTCGGCCAGTATCGTGGCGGCGGTATTCGCCTGGTCGAGAAGACGCTGCGTAAAGAGATGGATGTTCCTTTCCAGGATCTTCAGCTCACGGGCCAGCTCCAGGGTGTTGCGCTTTGCCTCGGTGAGTGACACGCCAGGACGTTGCGCGAACGCTTTGGGGTCGAGGAGCGCTGCTATCGAATGGACGAGGCCCTGGAAGATTGGCTCCTCGTCGCGGGCAACCCGCAACAATGTCTCCAAAATCCGGGCAGCGTACGGGTGGAAGCTCATGATCTCGCCCTGGCCGGAGCGATATTGGAAATGAATCCAGCCGCTTCGCTCCAGGCGGGTCGTTAGCCGCCGCGCCAGTGCCCGCACCAACGTGCTTTCATCTGGACGGTCCGGCTCCAGCCCTCTCTCGCGGTCTTCATGAGATTCCAGACCGACTTCTTCGCGCGCGAGCTCTTCGAGATCTGCTCGCTGCTCCGTCCAGAGACTCGAACTCCGTATCGCATTTTCAGCAATCTCGATCGCTACCGGACGCACTACGGTGAAAGGTTCCCGCTCGAATTCGCACGTGTAAAGCGTCGAGAGAAGCTCCCAGTAAAGTTCGGCATACGGATCGCCCAGAGGGCCGAATAATCCGCGCGGAATACGTTCGAAAAGTCCTGGCGTTGGATCGATCACGGAAGCTACCATGATAACCTCTCAAAGACATCGCAGATAATGTCCGAGAAGCATGAAGATATACCTCGACGCCTGTTTGAATCGCCTCACGGAGGATCAGAACCAACCTCGGATTCGCGAAGAAGCCGGGGCCGTGGAGCGAATTCTCAAACTGGTTCGCGACGGGATCGTTCAATGGATTTCCAGCGATGCCCTGGCCGACGAGATCGATAGAAATCCGGACCCGGAGAGGAAATCTGGGAACCTGGCGTTGCACCTGGCTTGTGCGGCAGCAGCGCGGGTTGACGTGCTGCTCACAACTGATGACAGCTTTATTCTAAAGGCCTCGCGAGGAGACGCAAGGACCCGTGTCCCGGTGCGAAATCCGCGTATCTAGCGGGGATCGTCATCGAGTTCACTCTCAGTATATCCCGCGGATGAACGCTCCTACTGGCTGCGAGGAGCGGAAACGCGGAAGACATCGACAGTCTAGAGTTGGGTTCAAAATCGGGTTCAATAAGCGCCCGCCACGCCGAATAGGCCAACAGGTCCCATGTCTGGCCGAATGAAGAATCAACAGCATAGCCTATGAATGAGAAATTCGTAATCAGCAGGTCGCCGGTTCAATCCCGGCGGGTGGCTCCAATCCCCTGTAAGCAAAGACCTTAGAGGTCTCTGTAGCCTCTTCGCTAGGTGAGGATAAGGATCAGCGCGTCAGCTTTCCCAACTCCGATCTACAAGACGCCCCTCTTCAACGTGTTACATGGGCGACTCCCTCGCGAAGGCGGCGATGATGCAAGAATCGGGTTCAAAAATTGCAATTCTTGAGGTGGGCCATTTGGTCGAGGCAACGGGTCTAAAGTTCCTGTCGTGGCGTCATTGGCTGACTCGTCCGACCAGAAGACAACAGGAATCATGAGCGCGGAGGTGGCCAAACCTTGGTCGCGAAACATCGCCACGGAGGGACCGGCGTAGCGGTCGTGGCTTCCGTGATTGGACATGCTGTCACCAGGATGTGCAACGGCTGGAATAATGATGCGCCTGGTTCGTGTGATTCATCGCCAAATGTCCTTAAGGCAACCTGATTGGATTCACTCAACTATAAAGTCGCAGTTTGGAGCTGCATCTTCATGGATATGGTTCCAGTTCGCGTTCGATGAGCGCCTGATAGATGATCATCTTCGCGCTGACGTCGGTCAATTTCCGAACGGCGCCAAAATTCGGCACATGGGCGCGAAGTTCTGTGGCATCCGGTACACGCCGACCGAAATCGCATCGACCAGCGAGAAGGACTTCGACTGCTTCGCGAGCACCGGCGCAAACACGCTTGAGACGATATTTCCTAATGCCAGCGAGTAGGACCGGGTCGGTCATAACATAACGAGAATACCGGCCGTGGACGCACAGCGCGTACGCCCACAACTCGATCGCATTCTGGGCAGCTCCGCTTTCGCCGACGCGGAGGGGGGCCAGCAGTTTCTTGCGTCTTATTGTAGAGCGCAAATTGGAGGGCCGGGACGGCGAGATCAAGGAGTCGGTAATAGCGTAACGCTGCGACTTGTAATACCGGCGGGACAATGTCTCCCGCGCTCCGACTCGGCTATAAGCTGGCGCATGCAGCCGGACCCACGGCTTCACTGCGACCGATCGGTCCCCCCTATGACACACCCGAGGAGAGGAGGGTCATCACTGGACCGGAGCGTAGCGCAGCAAGAGCGCTTGGAGAATGTGTTCGGACCGAGCACGACTTTCCCGGCAATTTTAATGTCCTGTCACCAATCATGCATTGAAAAAGGTGTTATCGACCATGTTCACATATAGCAATATTGTGTTGGCGTGTTCTCTAACCGCCCATTGCTTTGCGCAGCCTGAGCGGCTAATCCTGGCCCCAGTACCAAGTCGTTGTCGGCAGTCTTGTCCAAGCTTGTCATGCAGGTTGAGTCAGGTAATGTTCAATCCCTCGATGTGTTTTATATTCCGACCTATATCATTTACGACGCAAGGGTAACACCAGAACGCATGCTCAATGAGTATCGGTATAAAGTCAGCGTACGAGAGCTTAGCAACTCTGGCGAATCCGCGGCCCTCTTATCTGCCCTCAAACGCACCACAGTGAGAGCATTTTCGGGACCGGCAGATTTGCGGTGGAGCGTTTCCTTTAGACTCGTCGATGGCAGCACCCACGAGGTTTACATGGACGGTTTTGGCCGCTATGGGCAGATTGATGGCCTCACAGCAAGCTTCGAGGGTGGGCTATATCACTGGCTTCGGCAACTAACGGCGTGTCTGAAGTGAGAGGGAAGGCCGTCTCTCGGCCAGGCGGTCATCGCGAGCGCAAACCCAAAACGTTCTCTCGAAGGTGAATACCAGGAAGACTCGGAGCCGCCTAACTGAGTTACACGGCGTTCACTCCCCCCTGGCTTTCGCAGAAGGGCAAGTCGGCAGTGGCGAGAGCCGTTACGGCATTGTGCGGTCCTCCAGTATCGCCGGGCGTGGTGTCCGACGCGACTCCTTCCTCGAGGTGGCGAAGCCTCCCAGGTAAGCCGAGACTCGGTAAGCTAAGAAAAGATGCGCTCGATTCTTAGCGCGGGCGGAGTGGCGTTCCTTGCCGTCGCCGCGCTGGGGCTGTTGTTGTTCAGAAGCGCCGCGGCGCCGCAGGCGGAGTCTCTTCGCTTCGCGATCCTCGGCGACCGCACCGGCGACGTCCAGCCGGACGTCTATGAACAGGTCTGGAAGGAAGTAGCCGCGGAAGATCCGGCTTTCGTCGTCACCGTGGGCGACACGATCGAGGGGATGCATGACGGCACGGCACAGACGGAGTGGCAGGAAGTGGAAAGCATCCTCAAACCATACCGCCGATTTCCGCTGTATCTCCCGCCCGGCAATCACGACATCTGGTCTGAGGCCTCGGAGCGCCTGTTCCGCCAGCACGCCGGACATCCGCGGCATTACAGCTTCGATCGCGGTCCGACGCACGTCACGATCCTGGACAAGAGCCGGTCCGACGAGCTCGCGCCGGAGGAGCTGACGTTCCTGGAAGAAGATCTGAAGGCGCACGAATCGCAGCCGGTGAAGATGATCCTCTCGCACCGGCCGTCCTGGCTGGTGAGCGTGGCCCTGCGGAATACGGGTTTTCCCCTGCACCGTATTGCACGCCGTTATGGTGTGCAATACGTGATCGCCGGACACGTCCATCAGCTTCTGCGGTTCTCGCTCGAAGGAATCGACTACATCTCGATGCCCAGCGCGGGAGGGCACCTGCGCCCGGCGGAGGTGGCGTACGAGGGCGGCTGGTTTTTCGGGCATGCCCTGGCGACTGTGCGGGCAACGGAGGTCAAGTTTCAATTCGAGGAACTAAAACCACCCCTCGGCCACGGCCGTGTTTCGATGTCCGACGAGTGGGGAATGTTGGGATTGGTGCGAAAACCCGCTGCCGCGGCGAAGTGAAACGCGATCTTTATCGCGCAGCCGGCGGCTCTTTGTCCGGCGGTATTCCCGCCATGTAACGGTAGAGTGCCACGGCGCGGTTTATAAGAGATGCCTGACGCCCGGACAGCAGAGTTGTGCCAAGTCCCCTCATCCGCACCAGGCTGTAGTAACGCCAGACGTTGCTTGACGAGGGGTTTGCTTCCCGCTTGAGGAACGTGATCGATTCGAGCTCGCCGGGGTGGAACAAAGGGATCGCGAGAGATTCCACGGCGCTGCCGTTGTCCGTGGAAAAGACGAGGTGATCTGCGGAAGCCCAGATGATTCGTAAGCGGTACACGGCCTTACCGAGCAGGTTGTCCTCTTGGTGGAGGTACAGGGTTCGGCCTTCGGTTATTTCGTCGAGCGACAAGTCGCCGCGGCGTTGGTCGCCGGACGCGGCAGTCGCGGCGTGCGCCTCGACGATGAGCGCCTGCCAACGTTTGCTGGTGGTAGACCAGTTGAGCAAGCCCGTAAGCGCCGATACCGCGCCGATCCGTCGCCGGAGTCCTTCGGTGCCGGAGACGTTCCTGAAGCGTGCCGCTGTCGCGACCAGTGTGGACGAGGATGAGGCGGACCACGTGACGCACGCGGGCGGATCCCAGTCGGCGTGGTCCCAGGTTTTGACGGCGGGCTCAGCGTCCGAGCTGGGGACCGCCGGAGAGGGATCGCCGCCGCAGGGAGGTTGCGGCCCGGTCTCGGCGCGGGCGAAGAGACTCAAGCTGAGGGTCGCGAGCCAGAGCGCGGGTCTCATGCCCTCAGGGTACCGAAATATCAGCGCTGCTCCGGTCCGAAGGTCACTTTCGAGTTCGCGGAGAACTTGCGGCAGTCCTGGAACGTAATCTCGTTGCGCAACAACCGCTTTCCGTCACGCGCCGTTTCCGTGGCTCGCACCGGCAGGAACATTCCTTCGCCGGATAGATTCACAGGACCGTATTCCAGGCCCGTGACGTGTTGGGAAAAGCCACTTGGACGTGTAGTCGCTATGTCGTACTTGTGCTCTGTCTGAATTGCTCCTGGATGACGCGCCATCCGTCCTTTGACCATGGCATCATCGTTCTGCGATCCAGGAGGGCCGCGATGGATGGCAAAGAAAGCCTCAGGAAAACGGGGACCGCGCGCGAACGCCGAGGCTGCCCTGCTTCCGCGGAGCATGGGGGAAAGGGCGTATAGTTTAAGAAGAGGTTCACAAGATTGGCGACAACGCCGTCAAGTCGCGAAGTTCAGACGCCACCGCCCAGCCGATTCATCATGCTTTCCGTGCATGCTGGTGAGGTTTTCGCAAACCAAGAGAAAGCTTTAGCTTGGCTGCAGAGTCCAAATCCCTCCCTCAACGGCCGCACGCCCTTGGAAGCCACCGCCACGGAGGAAGGCTTTCAGGAGGCCGACGAGGTCCTGACGCGAATTGAATCCGGTGTCCTTGGTTAATGCGTGCGTTCCGATTGTGCCGGAGCACTTATCTGCCGTATGACGGTGAAGGCGCCCGGCGCGCTGGTGGGCGGTGGAATTCAAAAGGAATCCGCGTGCTCTACCTGAGCGAAAACCGGTCGCTGGCGGTGCTTGAGGTTCTTGTCCATTTGTCCGGCGTATTGCCTGACAAATATTTCTTGGGCTCGGCCGACATCCCAGATAACATGCCGGTCGAGAGAATTGTTGATGCGGATCTGCCGGAGGCGTGGTCGACGTTAATCCCGGCGGAGCAGACTGCTACGAGGCGTGTTGGAGACGCCTGGGTCGAGAGCCAACGATCAGCCATTCTTTCCGTCCCTTCGGTAATTGTGCGCGAGCGGAATTACGTTCTGAACCCCGCCCACCCTGACTTTGCGCGAATCGCGTTTGCGGAACCAGAGCCTTTCCGCTTCGATCTGCGCTTAATCTCGCTGGAAGAACCGCCATTGAGGGGCAAAACGCCACGCCGGGAGCCTGTTTAGTAATGATCGGTTCTGAACTGCGAGGGAGTCTCGCTACGAGCACCGGCGAGAGCGAGCTTCGCCGTCGCTCGGAACTGCGGAATGGGGTCAAGTTCCTTAAAGGCCGAAGTGAAAGCGTTCGACAAGCTCCACATCGTTCGAGCCTCAAATTCGTGGTGTTGCGGCGTGAAATAGAGTTCGTGGACTCTGCGCGCCAAGTGTTTAGGGATTTCCAGATCCCCTTCGATGAAGGCGCGGTAGATCGTCAACTTTGCCGCTGTTGTAGATAGCTGCTGGGCGCGCCAAGCTTCTACCTGCCGCCGCATCGGCTCGAAGTTCCGCTGCATGCGATCCATGCCAATGGACAGGCTATCTTCGAGCGAAAAGTTCTTCGAGTGTTTTGCAAGGACGGGGCTGTACACGCTTGAGACGATATTTCCGAATGCCAGCGAGTAGGACCGGTTCGGTCATAACATAATGAGAATACCGGCCGTGGACGCACAGCGCGTACGCCAAAAACTCGATCGCATTCTCGCCAGGTCCGCTTTCGCCGACGCGGGGCGGGCCAGCAGTCTTCAGGCCAAACAATCTTGCCCGCCGGATCAGAACGCGTGAAGGAGGTAATCCGTTATGAGGCGACAAAACGAGGCTGAGCCACGCCGGAGCGGGCGAAGATTTGATTTATAAACGCAGCCATGTCAATTTGTTTTAAGAGATGGAGTAATGCAGCGGCGTCCGTTCGAATGGCTTACGCAATCGCTGGTCCCCATTGTGGGGCTTCTGGGTGCGATCACGGGTCTCTTGAAAGATCAACCGCGGATCGCCGGTCTCCTTGGGCTGGTGGTGCTTCTGTCATTAGCCGGCAGCCTAATGCCGCTACTCAAGAATCTGATCCGATCCTGGCGAAAGTCTCGCCGGGAGAACCGAGTCGCGAGGACTGCGTGGCCGGAGCTCGACCGGTTGGTCGAAACGTTCGGAAAGTTCATCGACCAAGGCCGATCGGACACCATTCACAGCGTCATCTCCCAGGCTGGTCCCCAGTCCGCCGCTTTGGCGCAGCTCGTTCGTCAGTATGATTTCATTCCCGCGCCAGTTCTCTACGGACCCTGGCAGCAGGTAACCCACGGCGTGCGCGACAGTGTGAGAAGTGGTGCCGAATTGCTGCGGATTCTGCAACTCTTCACGGGGCTTGTGTGGACGTATCACTCCTACGTGATCCAACCATTGTTCAGCCGAGCGCTCGCCAGAGTTCAAGAGCATCTCGCGCCGCAACAGAGGCAAGAAGCGACGATGTGCCGCGACAAGCTGACGCGATTCTTGGATGATGCTCGAATCGCCTCAGAACTTCCGGGCGGCCCATTCGGGACACAGTCCTTTCCTAGGATTCCACCTCTCTGAGGTGTCGCTGCCGCGTCGACTACCTCTTGCGCAGCCGCTCCGGCCGAATAATACTCGGCTTAGGCCTAGGGCGCTTATTCCGGCTGATTGCCGTCCCGCTTCACCCAGTGGTACGCGGCCTGCGAGTTCCTCCAGAAATACTTCTCCTGCACTTCTCGCGGTTTCGCACTCACATAATCGTGCACGATTTTGAAGGTGTGCGGATATTCCGCCCACAGATCGCTGTTCGGCCAGTCACTGCCGAAGATCACTCGATCGTCGCCGAAAATGCCCCATAGTTCGTCCAGCGTGCCCCGATAGAACTCGAGGTCCTCGGGCACGCGGCCGTTGACCCGCCGCAGCACCGATGAGATCTTAACGAACACCGTTGGGCGCTTGCCGAGTTCCCGCAGATCGTCATAGTAAGCATTGCGCGCCCCAGCTTCTGTCGGCACTTCGAGCTTCGGCAGATGATCGATCACGATTCGCAGATTGGGTACCGCATCACTGGTCCTCAAGAGCCCATGGATCAATATAGGATCGGGATTGGCGGAATCCAGCCCCAGTCCGGTGGAAGCCAGCAGTTTCAGGTCGGCGACAAACTCTCGACGCGCGATATTTTTGTCCAAATCGTCGTGCCTGCCGCCCTCGCGCTCCCACAGATTACCGTAGCGAATCCCGCGGTACAGCGGATTCCGGTGAAAGCGCTCCAAGTGCTTACCGAACTCCGGCGTACCGGGCTCGATGTTGCCCACGGTTCCCACGAGGATCTTGTCCTTTGCTGCAACGTCGAGCACCCATTGGTTGTCCTCCAGCCACGAACTTGCCTCCACCTCGATTGCGCCTACAACGCCGAACTGCGTCGCCAGGCTGCGGTAACGATCGGGCAGCGCGGTCTTGTACAGCACCGGCTGGTCCTTGGGCGGCCAGAGCACCCCTTGCGGACGCCCCACATCGAAAAGATGAATGTGGGTGTCGATAACGGGAATAGCGGGCTTCTGGGCCTCGGCAAGCTCTGCGAGCGTCATGGCGGCCGAAGATTGGAGAAAGTATCGGCGATTCAATCCAGCCATTCTATCGTTTTGTGGTGCCGAAGGAATTGCGTTGGGGGACGAACCTACAGCTGGATGGAGACAACCCGAATCACTAATCGAGGCAACACAAGGCGTCGTCGCTCATTCCGGCTTCGTTGATAGAAACTCAACAGCGGCTCCAGATCGGTATCGGTAACCTCGGACAGAGCGGGGCCCTCAGCCGTTCAAGGGCTTGCCCAGTCATCCAGACGCACTCTCACAGTGACCGAGCCAAATCTGCCGTACTCTGGTTGCGGAGCCATTCCGGTCAACACAAACATAGCAGTGCGTCTTTCCTTGCACCGAATCACGAGTTCGAGCGTTCCGAGCGTTGTTGTTTTGTCAGGCCATTCTAAAAACCGGTGTTTCGGCCCGCAACGACAAGGTAACGCTCTCGGCATCGTCAAATTCCGAGACGCCAAAAGGGGGTTTGCCATTTTCCGTTGGAACTCGGTGCAGGTGACGGCGTAATCGCGACGCTTTGCGGATCGATAGGGAGTGCCGCAGTTGGCTCCCGAATTCACGGCGTGGCCACAGTGGGGGGCTGAAATACCAAGGGCAACATCTGGAGTCGCACGACTCCAACAAACCGGGGCAGTGGCGGCCGCCACGTTGAAGGGAGCCGATTGCCAAAACCTGGGTTCAAAATCGGGTTCAATTAGCGCCCGCCGCACCGAATTAGCCGACGAAGGCGATGTCAGGCCGATCGGAGAATTAAATAGCATAGGCCTTGATTAAGAAATTCGTAATCAGCAGGTCGCCGGTTCAATCCCGGCGGGTGGCTCCATAAAATCAGTAACCTACGGCCTGGCATAGAGACACGTCCTCTTGGCTGCACCAGATTTTGCAACCACCCCGAGCATCCCTACTGCACCCTGCTCCCCTTCCGGGTGTTGTACTCCTCCAGCCGAGCGAACGCATCCTCGATGTGCTTTGGCGTTGGGTGAACGTAGCGAGTTGTTGTTCGTGTGTCGGTGTGCTCGGCGATCCGCTGGATCGCCCACGCATCAGCTCCAGATTGCCCAATCCGAGTGAGTGCGGTGTGTCGAAAATCATAGAGCCGGAACGGCACAACCAGCTTCATGCGCCTCAGAATTCGGTCGTGCTGAGAGTCGATCTTTGCATACTCGACGAATCCTTCTTCGGTGTCACAGGAAGACCCAGCCTTCCTTTGGCCTACCAAGCTGCAACCCAGCGTGTGTGAAGAGTGTCATGGACTCTGGGGGTCATTGACAGGTTCCGCTTGCGCTTCTTCGGGCCGCCTCCTGGGTTGTGAATGTAGCCGAATTGAGCTTCGGACACTGGATTGAGGTGAACATTCTCCCAACGCATACGCTGGATCTCGCCGGGTCGAAATGCCGTGTCCAGTGAGACAATGGCAAAATCCCGAAGCGGCTGCCGCGCCAACGTCAGATAGACCTCTTCCTCGTCGAATGAGATCACGCGCTGCCGCTCCTCCTCTCCTGGAAGCAACCTGGTCTGTGGGGCCGTCTTCAACAAGCGCCACTTAACGGCCATATTCAGCATTCTCCGCAGGGTTACCAGTTCGCGGTTGATCGTGACGACACTGATCAGCTTTCCGGTATCGCGCTCCTGGGATTCGCCGTTCGCCTTGCGGATTACCACTCGACAGGTTGAGCTACGTCGGCGTCGGATGAACTCATCCACAGCGGTTTCGTCAATCTGGTCTATGGGGAGCCCTCTGGAGGCTCCGCACCATGTCGTTGTAAAACTTCACCGTCGCTAGCCTCTTGTGAGTGGCTGCCCAGGCTAGGCACCGTTCGCAAAGTATTGCGAACGCCGGTGATGCCTTGTTTTCGACGATCCCCACTTCGCCCTCGGCCAAACGACTCTTGTGTGCCGCCTCGATCTGGGCGGCAACGCGCTGGTTGGATTGACGCGTGCTCTTGTAGATCGGCGCCCCTCTCCAAAGGAACTTGTGGCTCTCCGCAAGAATTCGACGAGACCCGCATTTTAGACCGCTTTCCTGAAGACCACGTATTCGGTCTTGGTCGCCGCTATGCGCTGCACCTTAAGCAGCAGGTAGTGCGGGTTCTGGTATCCCCGCCCGCGACGTAGTAGCGACTTGATGTTCCCATTCACGGCTTCGACCACTCCCAGGGGAACCTTCGTTCGACAGTAGTTCAGGATGTCGTCCAGACGCTTCAGCAGCATCTTTGAGAGTTTCTGGAAGGGCTCCAGGGTTGCGATGGCGCCGTGGTCGGCTCCAGTTCATTCATGGGTTTGCAGGCTGGCCGCCCGATTCGCCGTACCTTCACGAACTGACAGATGGCATTATAGGAAACGCTCAAGCCCCTCGCCCGCCAGGATCTTTTGTATCCTCCGGTACGACACCCCTTCCTTGCGCAGCGCGGCGATCAGATCGCGGTAGGGAGTGACCTTCGAGCCACGCGGCGGCGGAGTCGCACAAGCCTCTTTGAGAATCCGGTCAATCTCTGCTCGATCGTAGGTCTTGGGGCCCATAGTGAGCGAGTCAAAACGGCATCGCACATTAGACGCACTCCTGCTGGGCAAGGGTTGCACGAATAGCGCACTGACCTGGGACAGTAACCATACTGTTCAGTTCCTGTGCGAGGATGTGTTCGAGTCTTGTCCTGGCTTTGGTCCGACCCCTCGCGCGGGACGCGCGAATCTAAGCCGAAGGCTTAGGGATGGTGTCTCTCTACCTAACTGATTTCAGCTTGCCCACGCCCGAAATGCCCCTGGCGCTGCCACTCCCAAACTACGCCAAGCCCGCGCGTTCATCGGTTGCCATATAGCAAATGCAGGTTGCTGTGTAGCACCCGACGCGGGGTGGCGTGTCACCCCCTCAGCCCAGGCGCAGCATCGTCCTATTTCTTCGGACTTTGGACACTGCCTCGCTAACTTGCTGATCTTCCGTAGCGCCGATCACCGCGAGCGGCCAGCGGCGCGACTGCGCCACTCCGCGAGCCTCCGTGGGAACACCATCTTCCTTGGTGGGCGACGGACTTAAGCAGGCCGACGCACCGTTGCGCCATGACCACTCCGTGTCCAACCCACGATACGACCGATCAAAAGAGCGACGAGTCCCCACTGAGCGAACGAAAGCAGCATGGTGCCGCCCAGAACACACGCCCCGATGGAGAAGAAGCCAAGCCTTCGGTCCCAAGGGCCCCCGGTAAAGCACTTTACGGTCTGAGCGACAACGAAGAAGGACGGCCGTTGCCAAAAGAGCATCGAGCGGAAGCTGCTTAAGTCGCGCTCCGCCTCGGATGGCAGAGCCCTTGTTCCAAATTTGTAAATCGGAACACTCTCCTCGAACTTCGGTGTCCGGCCGGTGTACAGGATCGTGTGCCGTGACGCATCAATCCAAAACCAGATCCAGAACCCCATGTTCAACAACATGACCGTTTGGACGAGCCTATGTGCGTGGAATTTCATCTGGGCCCCTCGCCTCCCAAAGGGCTACCGTTTCTTCTGCATCTCCTCGATCTCTTGTTGTGAATAGACCACCGTGGGAGATGGATCGCCGTGATGTTGAAATTTTAGGCCCCGCGATGGATCGGTCGCGCGAACAGCGTTCTCTGCTTCAACGGAATCTCTAAGGTTCCAAAAACTTTCCGCAGGATGGTTCGCCACAATCTCTCCCCAAACATGACCAAGAAGCTCATGGGCCATCGTCTCATTGACGTTAGCTCCAGGACTGGCGTCCGTGTCGAAAGGTGTCGGATTATTAGCGACTGTCGCAGCGGGATCAAGCCCCTTGCTCGGCAGGCCGGAAAAACCGCCAGGCGTCGTGCGTTGTGAACCACCGTACGACGGGTACATATCAGAGACTGCAGCCGTGACGACTGTTTTGTTTTCGACAAGCTGCCCAAAGCGGCTCGCATTCTGTCCGAGGGCCTTGAAGCTGGCCATGTCACCGCTGATTGTGAATCGGAATTGCGGCGCACCGGTAATCCAGGCTCCGATACGGCCCCAGAAACCGCGCTCGATCTTTTGCAGCCCTACACGATTGGCTGCCTGCTGATTGGCTAAAGAGCCTCTAACCGCGGCCAGCGTTTTCTGGCATCCCTGTTCCGTACCGCAATTTGCAGCCTGAACCTCGTTGCCGGTGGGATCGATAAAGCGCAACGGGTTGTTAAATGAGTAGGCGTACAGGTTCCAACTCTGAGGGTTGCTCATTTTGGAATAGGCTGTGGAATCCGGACTCATGAACCTCCCCTGCGCGGCCGAGAAGTACCTGGCACCGAAATAATCGAGGCCCGTCTCTGCATCCCGTTGTTTGCCGGTGAACTTCGCACTCTCAATGTCTTGAGGCGCCGGATATGTCGCACTGCCGAAGCATGGATCCGTCCTTCCGGCTGTTCCGTTACCGATCTCTTCCCCGAACGGCAAATAGTCGTAGCAGCGCGCCACCGAACCTCTCGCGTCCGTAATCAGCCGCGTGGATCCCAGATGGTCCGCCGTGAGGTAGTTGGTTCCGGCATCCGTAGTCGAACCGTACTCCACCGCCAACTGTCCTGTCGCGTCGTACACATACGTCGTCGCCTGCCCGTTCACCGTTTTCCTTACACGTCTTCCAAATCCATCATAATCGTATTGCGCTGTGGTCTGGCTGGCCGAAGTGGGAGTAAATACACTCGAGGTCAGGCGATTCTCGGAGTCATACCCAAACTGGAAGCCGCCGATCTGCTTCTGGTTCCCCGCCGTGTCAAACAGCGCACTGTCAGTGAGGAGGTGATTGGAGCCGTCATAATCGGTCTGCGATTTCGGCGTGAATGGGCTGATCGGAATGCCGGCACCGTTCGGGTCATTACTGAGCCAATGATTACCCCAGCCATCATACCCGAATGTTAGCCACCAGTTTGGCGTCCCGGTGCCGCAAGTCAGGGACGCCGCGCCCCCGACCTCGTTGGCACAGACCAATCGATTGACGCCGTCGTAGTTGTAGGTCTGCATCCAGGTACCTGACGGCCGTACGATCGTTTGGCTAGCCAGGTTTCCGTTGTTAGCGCTACCATAGGTGCCAGCGTCAGCAGATTCGCGGCCTTGATCTGTGTGGGCTGGAACCGAGTGTTGAAGGTCGTACTCTCCGTAAGGCCGTTCCCCAAGCGTACACCGCTGACAACGTCGTTTGGCGCATAAGTGACAGCCGAGGCATACTGCAGGCCGGTGGCCTGATTCGTCACTGCAGTTATCCGCCCAGCATTGTCAAACCCCATCGTTACGGTGCGCCCTGAAGGGTACGTAAGAGTCTGCAGCCCTCCCAAGCGATTGTACCCATAAGTGAACGAAAAGGTTTGGGAACCCGTAGTCTGCCGGCTCTGAATTACCTGGCCAACCTCGTCATATTCGGAAAACAGAGCGACTGACTTGGAGTTCTGAACCATCGTTAGCCGGTCCTTGAGCAGAGCCCCGGTTGGGCTTCCGGAACATCCTGCCGCCGTCGTGATCCCATCATAGCAATACGTCACTGGCGGCGTCGAATCCAAATACGTCTGGGTTGTGATCCGATTCAAATCGTCATAATTATAAGAAACCGTTCCGATCGGAGTCTGCTTCGATTTGACATTCGCGTTATTGTCGTACGTGAAGGTCGTGCTCCCCGATTCAGGGTTTTGGGCGCCAGCTAGGCGTCCTAACGAATCGTAGGTGAACGTTCGCGTTTGTGAACCCTGCGTGACCGTCGCGAGACGGTCTCCGTAGTCGTACGTATACGTGGTCTGGCAGCCTGTACAGCCTTCTTGGACCGAGTGCAGCCGACCGAACCCATCCGCGGTATACGTCCGCGCCACTCCTGCTTCGTCGCTGTCTGTGCTGACGTATCCATCATAAGTCGTTGTTTGCAACGAGTCGGGGCCGGCTGTACCGGAGCAAGTTGTCGGTGTTGAACTGCCTGTAAACGGACATGGTGGCGGCGCACCCGAAAAATGTTCCACAGCAGTCAACCGATTGCTTGTGTCGTACGTCCGTACGGTCCACCCAATCGTCGGATCCGTAGAACTGAGGAACGGATTTGAAGTCGCTTCGTAGCTGAGCCCGTCTGCAGGTATACTCAATCTTCCATACGTCTGTCTAGTTGCTCCAGCCGGATTGCGGGTGTTTGTTAGGACGCCGCGCTGGTCGAACTCCTGGATGGTGACAACTGATGTGTCAGTGGTCGAGGACAGGTTATGAGAAGTCGTCACGGTGAGAGGTGTTAGGGCCCCGCTGCCGGAATTGCTTTCAGCAATGCCAATCGTCGTCTTGCGCTCCGACCCGCTGCCAACAGCCTCGTCGATGAGAGTTTTCCGGCCCATCAAGTCATAGGAGTAGTTAGTGCTCACGTTGTTCGGATCCGTGGTGGACTTGAGCAAGCCAGTTTTGCAGTCCCAGGTTTGAGTCGTCGTGCGCGCAAGTGGTCCGCCAAAATCGCGCGTGATCGTGTCGGCATAGGCGAATGACGAGTAAGAGGCTCCGTCAACGCACGCGGCCGCAGCGTACGTATACTTCGTGACCACCTTATTTCCGTCGGTCGTCGTAAGCAGATTCCCGGCACTGTCGTACGAATGGGTGATCACAACAGCACTGTTCGTTTCGCTGGTGAGGTTTGCCGTCGTCATCGAATTGTCATACCCGTAGGTCCAGGTGCTGGAGCCGTTCAGATCCAGCAATTGGTGCGATGTTCGAGCATTGAGTGTCCCCCCTGGCAAAGGGGAGACCGTGTCATTAGTCGAGCTCCAGTAAGCGTTGTTATCGACCATCACTCCTGCGGGGGTGTGAGCCGCACAGTTCGTCGGAGGAGAGGTATTAGAAGTGGGCGCGGCGATCAACTGACTGCCCGTCGCGATCGCATAATAGTCAGTCGTCGCACGATTATTGGCGAAGAAACCAGCTTCAAAAGTCGTTAGCAGATTTCCATTGAGGTCGTAAGTGTAGGTTTTCGAAGACGATTATGGCCCGCCATTGGCTTGCGACGTGTTGATGGTGCGCACCTCCTGCTCAATCTGCTGGTTGCCGTAGCCTGACCACAAACACTGGAGCTGCCATGTGCGACTCACCGTGTCACCATTCGGCAGAGTAGTCGTGCACTCACTGTAGGAAAATAAAGAATTAGAGTCACAAGGAGTATGCTTCGTGACTCCCCCGTCTGGCCCTGTAACGGTGCGTGTTAGGAAGGGTTCACCCGAATAGGTCCAGGTGTGGCTCCGCGCTACTCCCACGGAATCCGTCCAAATCTGGCTCCTTTGTTGAATCTGGACGTTGGGTTCTATCTGAGTAGGACGTTCGTTCGCCGGCAGGCATGTGCGTTTGTGCATGTATGTTGAAGAAGGGTGCCGGAGCATCTGGTGGGTCACGGCCTCGATGCCGGCCTGCGGGTTCCGGAGCCCGTTGAGTGCCAGCAACCTTTCCTCCGACGAAGTCGGGGCGCGGCTAATCAGCGCCCCTCAGCAACCGCGCGAGCCAGGTGTACTGGATAGGAAAAGCCCGGTGCTGGAGCCGAGCCGTCGTAGATCGAGTTTCCGAGAACACAATCCACAGAAGCACAGCAATCACGCCGCCGGAAGATCTCTTAGCCTTAGCCCTGCATTGTCGCACTGCGCGTCCTCGGAACGTCAGCAATGCGTTCGGTTTGACGTGGACGGGGGCAAGGCAACATGATGCGTCGTAATTTTGCGGCTAGTAATTCGGCACCTTCAGCCAGAGGCCCTCGATCATTTCGTAATGCTTTCGGTTGAGCGTGATGAGGGTGAGCGCGTTCTCCATGGCGGTTGCCGCGATAAGAGAATCGAATACGTGAAGGCCGTGCGATTTCGCATAGCTTTTCAGCAATTGGTAGGCTCTTGCTCCGATGCGCTCGCTCAAGGGCACGACCGGGTACAACGATAAAAAGTTATCGATTGTTACGAGATCCCACTTGTCTCGGGCGCCTACAATGAGCTCCATCGCGGTGACCTGTGAAAGTACCCACGGTTCCGGAAGACCGTCAACATACTTGATTGCAGCCGTTTTGCCTCGCGAAACGTCGATCAGGACGTTGCTGTCAACGAGGAACGGCATCTGATTACAGGCTGGGAATTGAGATCAGCCGTGTAGCTCGCGGCGAAGACGATTTATGTATTCGGCACTATCGGTGATGTCTTCGCGGTCCTTCCACATACCGGCGAAGGGCGAATCGGCAATCGCGCGGCGCCTCGCCGCTGTTACCTCCTCGGGAAGGTACACCTCGACGACCGTGCCTTCTTTAATCGGCACGTCCCGGAGTGGCCTGAAAACGCCCTTTTCGTATCTGGCGGGGATCGTCATCGAGTTCACTCTCAGTATACCCCACGGATGAACGCTGCTACTGGCTGCGGGGAGCTGGGACGCGGAAGACATCGACAGTCTAGAGTTGGGTTCAAAATCGGGTTCAATATGCGCCCGCCACGCCGAATAGGCCAACAGGTCCTATGTCTGGCCGAATGAAGAATCAATAGCATAGACTATGAATGAGAAATTCGTAATCAGCAGGTCGCCGGTTCAACCCCGGCGGGTGGCTCCATACCTTCAATCACTTAGCGCCGACCGTTCAGAAAAATCGGATTCAATTGGACTCAGAATCGAATCCGTATTGTTTTTCAGTGTGTCAGCTCATTGGACACGGGCGTTTTCTTGAGCAGATGGTCGAGTGACGCGACGGCTGCGCGGGCGCTCGCCGGTACGGACTTGATGTAATGCTCCAGGGTTAGGGTAAGGTCGTCTTGGATGAGACCTGCACATCCTTCACAGTCGTGATCTGTGCCATGTAGGTCGAGCAGGTGGGCCCGAGCATCTGGTGCGTGGCGCCTTCGATTCCCGTTTCTTCCCGGCCTCCTTGAGCACGGAACAGGAAGTTGCTTGCCGATCGCGGTTCGCCGTGAGGACGGGTAGATGAAGCTGTCTCCGGAATCACGCTCGATAGTCATTTGCTTCCATCGGGACTCTAATTTCTGCTCCTTTCGTGATCAACCAGTGCACCAAAATTACAACCACATCGCCTCCTTGTAGATAGTGGATAGCTTCGAGTTCCGCCAATTCGGAAGCAGTAATCAGAGCTTTCGTGGCCTCGCCAACCCGGATTGCGTCTCATGAATGACGTCTTTATAGGCCTCAGCGTAGCCCCGCTGATTGTCAATATCCCAATCGAGTGCCTGGAAGAACACGTCGAGAAAATTGGGCGACTCATGGGCGTCCGAGTTGTAGGAGTAACGCTCGACCGGGGCGAGGACAGACTGATTGAAGGGTGGCACGTGCTCACGTGATGAGGTGCGGCGCCACGATGCTGATCAACTCGCGGGACGTGATCACCTTGGTTTTCTTCCAGAATCTCGGAAAATGTCGCTGGTTCCCCGTCACCAGGTAATCGGCGCGAGCGGCATCGACGCATTCCAGGAATATGTTGTCATCCGGGTCAGGCGTCACCTGGAGCCGCTTCGTCGGAGCGACGCGATAACAGCGGCTTTTGATGAGCTGGAGTAGCTGCTGGCGCAGGCCCTTGCGAATTTTGAGTTCCGGGCGGGCGAGCACTGAGGCGTCGGCAATAATAGCCTCGTTGACGTAGAGCCTGGCCGGTTTGGCCAGCGCAAGGAGAAGAACCGTGCACTGCAGACCGTCTGGTTTGAGCGCGGCCGAGACGATAATGTTGGTGTCGAGTACGAGGCGGAGCGGAATCATCCGCGTTTGGACTTTTCGGCACGGGCGGCCTTGATGGCCTGATCGATCTGCCGCGAAGTGAGCTTGTCGGTCCCCTTTTTGCGCGATTCCTCGCCGATGATCCTGAGCACTTCCGGCTCCGGCGCGGCAAGACGCACGTAATGCCGAATGCTGAGCAGCACGGCCTTGGGTGTGCCGCGTTTCTCAATGACGAGGGAGCGGCGCTCGTCCTCTACCCTGCGCAGGAGCTTGCCGAAACCTGTCCGTGCTGTGAGCGCGGATACCACAATCGTGTCGTTGCCTTTTCCGGGCTGCATGGAGAACTCTTCAATTCAATTATCTGAACTGTACAGTTGGATGGCAACTTGGTCAAGCCCCAGGGCGGACGTCCGCAAAGAACGGAAGGGGGGAGGTCTTGAAGATTCCGGGGTTTCGGGCTCACGGGAATGTCAGAACACGCAGCTAATGGGGGGGCTGCCGGCAGCCCAGAACCGATTGAGCCTCCCTCGTCGCCTGTCCGGCCCGGCACACCTTTTTTGGCCGCGCGGAGCTATTCTGAATTGATAGGATCCGGATCATGAACATTACGCTGAACCTCCCACCGGACATAGAGCGGGACATGCTCGCTGAAGCGCAGGCCAGAGGCTTGTCGCTCGATGAACTCGTATCCGAAGTGGTGATTGCCCGCACTCAGATACGGCAACAGACCCCTTCCCCACGCCCGTCTCGCCTATGGGATCTTCGGAAGGGCCTCCGATTGGGTGACGTCTCGATCAGGGAACTGATCTCGGAAGGGCGGGAGTGAGCGTCTTCATTCTGGGCGCTTCTTACGCTCTGACGTGGTGTTTTGCGGATCGTTGCACGTCGGCCGCTGATGACCTTGAAACAGTTGGAATCCGCTGTCGATCACGCGATGGTCCCGCCGATTTGGAAAATCGAAGTAGCCAAGTAATCCAGAACGAAGCCCACTTGTCGGCGAGGCCGCGGTCGATAATCTTCCCAAAAGGTTGCGAGCAGGAACCGAGTCTACCACTTTAGTATCTGCTCTCTGTGTCGCCTGGACCTTAGACCGCCAGTTCGGCGATGTGGCCCATGGACTTCCAACGGCGGGCCAGGCTGAGCGTCGAAACGCGGTTCCGTCTCTTTGCGTTGGGCCACCGTTCATGCGCGGGGTCTGGTAGTCCGCTATTTTTGCGTGGCTCCTAACTTGGAACAGGAAGGGCAAAAGACTCGCCAATTATTCATGAACGGCTCCGCCAGCCACCCTGCGCCGCGCGCTCCCTGGCCGACGACGTGATAAGGGAGCAACTCATTTTCGTTCGTATGGGGGTTGTAGATGGCTGAACAACTTTGGCACATGAAGACGGTATATATTACGGCGACTTGATCCAAAGGGTCGCTGGCATCGTAACCGTTATTGCGGTCCATTGGCCGATTCTTCCGGGCCTGGATTATGCTGCCTCCAGCAATTCTCTCGCGCTCCAAACGTGGCCGCTGATTCCAGCGTACACACAAAAATAGCGGACTACCCGGGTTCTGCCCACGAATTCCGCTATAGAGCCATTTCATTAACCAAAGTTAAAAAACTAATCATGACAACCTCGCGCCCGGATTTTAACACCCGCTGATTACCGCCTGGTTGTATCCTGTCTCTAAATCGAGTGAGTAAAAAATGGGAACTTTTCAAAAGGGCCGGGTGCCTCGCGCACTCATTAGCGTCATTCGCTCGCTGGAACCCGCCGAAGCTACCATCTGGGCGCGAAACATCGACCTTGGAGAGCTGTTGATTCAGGGCGAAAGCAAGCGCGCACAGGAACAGCGGTGCGAGGGCTATTTCGAGAGCGAGCGCAGCTAGGGCGCGTTCGGTGCGGTCCAGGCAAGCGGGGATGGTCCGTCTATCGGGGTTTGGAGTGATGGGGATATGACACAAGGCCTTCGTTGCGCGGTACTGATAACACTGGCTGGCTGGCGGCTGTTTGGGCAAAGCACCGAGACGAGCGGATTTGCCTTCTACGAAAGATTTCAGGGCAGTGCCAGTTCGCTCGGCTGGGTAAACCAGCTCGACACCTCGGTCGGCTATAACTTTGGCGCCCATTTTTCCCTGGACGCCGGTCTTCCCGTGTACTTTATCCGTCCGTCCAGTTCCACCATTGCGGCGACCGGGACGTCTTCGGCGAACGGAATCGGCAATGTCTATGCCCAACTCCGGCTGAGCGAGGCCAACCGGATCGTGAATTTCGCCTCGACCTTAACCGGTACCGCGCCCACCGGAGACAAGACGAACGGCTTCAGCACCGGCCACGCCACCGTCGATTGAGCAATTACTTCGAGCACAGCTTTTCCCAACTGACTCCCTTCTTCGATGTGGGGATCGCCAACGCGGTGTCGGATACCATGTTTTTCATCCGGCCGTATACCACCTACGGAGTGGTGACTCATGTGGAAGGCGGCGCTCGCTACCGCTTGGTGCGCGGATTGAGTGTGGGTGTCTCGGGATTTGCCATTGAGCCGTCTGGTGACCAGACCGTGGTGAGCCGGCTGGTGGAGCGGTCGGGAAGCAGAACCACGACGGGAGGGTCGCCCACCTCAGGAAGCCGGACGAGTGGGAGCGAAGAGAGTGGTGTTTTCCAGAACACGAGCGCCACCCGGGGTACGGCCGATATCGCACGGGACAACGGGTTCTCTACTTGGCTGCAAATCGCTCCGGCGACCGGCGTCAGTCTGTATGCCGGCTACACGCGCAGCACGCACTTTGCTCTGAATACCGCTTTCTTCGGCGTCATATTCAACCTGGGGAAGGCGATTCGTTCGCTGGGTATTTGAGGTTACGATTGCCGGTTTATCTTGCTGTGTGGAATAGTCTGACGCCGATTTACGATGAAGAAGCAGCCCACCAGTACCAGTTACTTAAAGACGTGGGATCGGAGCGCCGTTTCGACGACAAAGTGTATGCTTTCTACTCCAGTCTAATCAACCTCTACCCCGAAGTCGAGACGCTTTCGGAAGAGGAACTGGATGACAGCCCCTGGGCTTGTAGTATCGAATTGTCTGGTAGCCATGTGATCGTGGCCATCATGCAAGAGCAATCCGAAAAGGTCGTCCCGCAGGTTCTAGCGCTCGCCGAAGAGAATGGGCTCGTATGTTTCGACGCCCAGGCTGCCAAGGTTTACCTGCCTCCACACCTGGCGGCGAAAGAACGAGACACTGCTCCCGCGGAGACTTCGAGCGTACAATCCGAGCCAGAGCGGAGTGATCCACCTACAATTATTGGCAACCTGTGCCCCCTCTGCCGCGGTTGACGGATTTTGTTCAGTTTCCTGCTGATGAAGGATGAATCCCATGTCGCTGTACGTGCTGGCATTCCTGATTGGCGTGATAGCCGGACTTCGTTCCCTGACGGCGCCCGCGGTGCTCAGCTGGACGGCGAGTCTTGGGTGGCTGCACCTTGAAAATACCGGGGCTTGCGTTTCTGGCTTATGCGCGCACTCGCTACCTGTCGACTATTCTCGATTCGTCATTCAATTTTAGAGCCGAAGTCGAGATCCCGCGGGGCGGCGGAGGGCATGATTGTGACCCAGGGTGGCCGGTTTGGCGGTTATGGGTTCTACTTGCTGAAGGGAAAGCCCGTCTTCCTGTATAACTTCGTCGATATCAAGCGGACTCGGTGGCAAGGACCCCAGGTCTTGCCACTGGGCAAACACGCGCTCGAGTTCGACTTCAAATATGACGGCCTCGGTATGGGCACGCTCGCCTTGAACAACGTGAGTGGCATCGGCCGCGGTGGCACCGGACTGCTAAAGGTTGACGGCAACGAGGTGGCACGACAAACCATAAAACACTCAATGCCGCTACTCATGCAATGGGACGAGAACTTCGATATCGGTGCCGACACGGGCACCCCGGTTGACGACAAGGACTACCAAGTTCCGTTCCGCTTCAACGGCAAACTCAACAAGCTGACGCTCACCATCGACCGGCCTAAGCTCACACCCGCGGATGAGCAACGCCTCATGCAGGAGGCCCATCGGAACAACCGGGTGAGCGAGTAACCCAACCTCTCAAACGGGTGATAGCCAGGGGAGGCACGCTGCTGGCGTTCGATTCGTGCGCACGAGCGAAACAGAGATCAATTCGAGCAGCGATGCGTTCGGCAATGCTCCTGGTAGGCTGTCCGTGCTCTGTTCAGAATTTCGCGTGCGCTTGCTCTTCGTCGGGTAAGATCGTCAGCTTCTTTCAGTCCACCCGGGATTGAAACATCCGGCAGCGGCGTCTGCTCCAATGAAGTCCACTCCATCGTTGCCTGTGCCACGTTCGCATCTAGCCGATCACGTTCCGAGCAATTCACACCCGCTCACCTCCGGCCCAAAATGATAGTTCTCTCTGCCATGCACAGCCAAGAATCCTTTGGCCTCGTGCGCAAAATGAGACCTAAACTGCTTAAATGGGAAGCCAAAGCACAAAAAGGTGCTGGGAGGGGGGGTCGGTCGCGGGTGGTGTTCGAGCGTACACTTTTCACGGCGCTGCGCGACGCCAGCGGGATTCCCCAGGGTAGGCATTGCATTCGAGCTCTGCGGGTTTACTCTAGAATCCTGGCGATAGAGATTGCATTCCTTCGGGGTGGGGTCATGCGGTTCCAAAACCCTTAACGGCGGGGCACTCGGCAAGACTCGCTTCCGTCAGATGGCGATGGGAACTCTATCGCCAGCTTCGTTCCGTGCCGGAACGTAACACAAAGAGCACCTTGGCCTCGTGTGAAATTTGTCGGGCAAGCTGCCTCGATGGGACCGAATGCGAAAAAGGGGTGGCGGCGGGTGGGTCCCCCGGGGGTGCCTGGCGCCGTCCTGCCGGCTGCCGCGCGAGAAACAAAACCACCAGGCGCCGCGGCTGTTAACCGTGGCGAACCTGGCGTCCGGCGTCGCGTGTTACGGTGGGCCTATATCCACATCACTCTGTGCCGAGATTCGCACGCGGCTGAAAATGACAGAGGCCGAATCGGAACGTACGCTGCGGCAGTTCCGGTCGCTCCCTGTGGACCACCCGGACCGCGGTGTCTTGGTTCGTCGCTCGAGATAGCCGCCGCGGTCGCAGGCGAGCTCGAGTCGCTTCTGAGCTTGGTAGGACCTGGCTCAGCTCGCTCACCTTATGCATTGGTCTCGTAGGCTGTTTTTCTGGCGCAGGCGGGGATCGGTCCCTCACGCTTGGCCTCTTGAATCGTCTACTAAGTGACGGGTTAAGAATGGAACGCTCCGAGCTAGCCAAAGCTCTGCTCGAAGAGATCGTCCGCACGCGAGAGCAACTCGCTCGCCTACAGAAGGTCGTGGTCATAAGAACGGAGGAGAGAAATAGCGGGATGGACCAGTGCGACGAGTGTCAACGCCTTTGGCAGGCCTACCAGCAGGCGACGATTCAGGCAGTCCAGCTTGACGAGGAGATCAGGTCGATGACTGAAGATCAAGATCTCCAGAAGTTCAGTGAAGTGGCAACCAAGGCCGAAGCTACCGAGCGGCTTCGCGCGGAGGCTCGCCAGCAGCTAGCAGAACATCAGGCGACAACCGGACATCGGTGAGAGTCCAGGTATCGGGAGGTCAGCGCGCGGCCGCGGACGTCATAGCGGGGTGGTTACGGCTCAGGAATCGGGGCTCTATTCGACGGCGTGGCCAACGCGGATGTAATCGGCGTCTTCCAGCCGGTCAGCAATCTCCCGCGCCTCTGCGGCCTGGCGCTGAAGCTCTACACCGATTACCATTGCGCCGGTTACCACTGCACTGGGACCGGTTAGCAGTTTGGCGTCATCGTCGAACTTCGTAGCCGCGACGCGCAAGTTATGAATCAGCCTCGCGCGCTCCGTTTTGTTCAGCGTATAGTCCCTGGTTCTCATCGGTTGTGCGCCTTTCCCATCCTGATGTACG
>Ga0306926_10001071_pt1 | contig 27042 bp, 27 predicted proteins | sample flu12Cox44000178_FD_203759 | JGI IMG/M metagenome (GOLD analysis project Ga0306926, IMG submission 203759) | Lab enrichment of tropical soil microbial communities from Luquillo Experimental Forest, Puerto Rico - flux8day.12C.oxic.44.000.178 (v2)... | ecosystem: Environmental > Terrestrial >...
TCTCCCACAAGTGGCGGAAGTCTTTCATGATTGCCAAAAGGTTGCTGGTGTTGCTCGCGCTGTGCGGCGCGTCGATTGGACTGCCCGCGCAGCCCGAGTCGCCATCCAAGGCGGACCCGCGCACCGAAGTCGCGTCTCACATTCCGGGGGCTCGCCCCGAGGAGCTGCGCGCCACGGCCATCCCGGGCATCTGGGAGCTCACGCGCGGCGCCGACATCGTCTACGTCACGGCCGACGGTAAGTACGCGTTTACCGGCGATATGGTCGAGCTCGCCAGCGACAAGAACCTCACCGAACAGCACCGGCGGGAGCTGCGCGTCAAGGCGATCGGCAACTTTCCGGAAAGCGAGATGCTGATCTTCGGTCCCAAGGATCCGAAATACACCGTCACCGTGTTCACCGACGTCGATTGTCCCTACTGCCGCAAGCTCCACAGTCAGATCGCCACCTACAACCGTCTCGGCATCCGCGTGCGCTACGTGCTTTACCCGCGCACCGGCCCCAATACCGAGTCCTGGACCAAGGCGGAACAGGTGTGGTGCTCGAGCGATCGCAATGCCGCGCTGACACGGGCCAAGCTCGGTGAGGAGCTGAAGACCAAGCCGTGCGCCGACAATCCCGTGGCGCGCAGCTACGCCCTCGGCCAGGAGTTCGCGCTCGAGGGAACGCCGGCGATCATCATGCCGAGTGGCGAGATGCTGCCGGGCTATGTGCCACCGGACGTGCTCGCGGCACACCTCAAGGACGAGAAGTAGCCCGGACGCTCAGCGCTCGAGCAGCTTCAATTTGTCGGGCTTCCCTTCCCACTCCCGGGCATCGGGCGGCGCGTCCTTCTTTTCGGTGATCACCGGCCATTGCTTGGCGAGCTCGGCGTTCAGCTGTTTGAACTGCTCCTGGCCGGCGGGTAACTCCTCCTCGGAGAAGATCGCCTCGACCGGACACTCCGGCTCGCACAGCGTGCAGTCGATGCACTCCTCGGGGTCGATGGCGAGGAAGTTCGGCCCTTCGTGGAAGCAGTCGACCGGACAAACCTCGACGCAATCCATGTATTTGCACTTGATGCAGTTTTCAGTGACGACGAAAGTCATGGGTTTCAGTGGACGCTAAGCAACGGCGCAGACATTGTGCCATGCCGGCGCCGCGCGGGTGAATCAGGCCGCGCCCCTCCAGGTGCAGCAGGGCACCACGCTTAGCCTCACCGGTGAGCCTCCGTCGCTGAGCCAGAGGCGTGATTTCGTGGGGGCCCCAGTGCCAGGCGCCGGTCGATACTGGTGAAATGATAGGGCTCGCGGCCGGCCGCCCGGTCCTCGAGGTAACGTCGCAGCGTGAAATCGGTGCTCGGAAAAGCGATGTCGCCCCAGGGGATGTCCGCCGCGTCGACCAACGCCACCTCGAGGCTCTCGGCACCTGCCGCGTAGCGGGCTGCGGGCAGCGTTGCGCGGAAGAAGACGTGCACCTGCTCGGCGTGTAACACGTGCACCACTGACAGTAGCGAGCCGATGTTGACCTCCGCCAGCGCCTCCTCGCGCGACTCGCGTGCCGCAGCCTCCTGCAGCGTCTCGCCGTTCTCCATGAAACCCGCCGGCACCGTCCAGTAGCCGCGCCGCGGCTCGATCGCGCGCCGGCACAGGAGGATGCGGCCTTCGTGCTCGGCGACGCAGCCCACCACCAGCCGCGGATTCTCGTAATGGATCGCACCGCACGCATCGCAGACGTGACGCGGCAGATGGTCGCCCGGCGGGATGAGCAGCCGCACCGTGGCGCCGCATTGACTACAGAACTTCATGGTGTGCCGTGGAGGATACGGAGCGCGCCGCGCCTTGTCGACGCGCGCCGGCGCTGTACGCCTGTCGACCGTGCGCGGGCCGATCCCGATAGCCCGCCGCGCTGACCAAAAGCCCCCCTTCTGGGGGGCGATGGCTCTTGCTCGTAACCTGCTGAGTGCCTCCCTGCTGAGTGCCTCGCAATTTGACCGGAAGCTTCCCAAGCAGCGACGCCCATCGGCCGTCATCGCCGGGTCGCACCCCCCAGGGGGTGGATATCCGCTCAACGATCAGATCGACGAACTCGCGCGCGATCTCGAGCGGCGACCCCGGGATCTGTGGCGCTGACGGGCGCGCCGCCTGCCGACCGGCGCTGTTGGATTGGTGCGTATGTCTTTGGTTGGCGACAACAGCTGCTGTTTGCGGCCCTCAGTTGGCCCTCACGTGGAGGCACGCATCAATGTAGGCCGTCGCCGATAGCTTCGCCAGGAGGAACCGTGTCTAGTGAGCGAAAGGAGGTGTACCGTGAAACGAGCAACATTAGCTTTGGCTGCGTTGGTTGCCGCTACGGTTGCCCTGGCGCAGCAGACACCAGCGCCAACTCCACCCGAAGCTCGAACGAGCACAACTCCGCAGGAGCGGACAGCTCCGCGCCTGAGCGAAACTGACAAGCTGAGTCTGATGAATAACTGCACGAGGCTCGTGCAAGCTGCCCATCCCAGCGTGCCGGAGAAAGACATCAAGGCATATTGCGAAAAGAAGGTGAATAGTTACGCATCCCTGCGCTAACTCGTCCCGCCTTGGGGCCCTGAGTCGATGGCGCCGAACAAAAACGCGACGTGCTCGGCGAGCAGTTCATATTCTGTCGCGACGAGTGCTCTCTCGGCGGCGTTGGCGATGACTCTGTCGCGGTAGTGAACCCCGCGATCTGTCGAGAGTGACTCACTGTCCTTACACATCGGCGGCTCCTTGCAGATGGGAACACTCATCGACGTCTGTGTATTCCGCCGCCGGCCGCGATCGGGCGCTCGTTTCAACCCCTCGCCGGGCGCGCCCAATGCAGTACCCGCGCGGCTCTGGTTACTGAAGGGCGCGTCTACCGCGTGACAAAGACCGAGAAAAGCCCAAACCCCGTGACGACGTACATCGCCACGATCGCTGTAACGGCTGTCAGCCGCTCGATTGCCCGGAGACCCGGTGCACTGAAGCGCCGTCGGTCGGTGGCGCTGGAAGCGCGCCGGACGCCCGCCGCGCGTAGCGTGATGTCAGCGCTCACGCGGCAACCGCGGCGCCACCTGGCGATGAGAGCGCCATCCGCAGTGCGCTCCCACTGACAAAGCGCGTTGCCGTCCTTGGCGCTTGCCGCGCGCTGCGGCCTGTCCTCTGCAACCATGAGCCTCTCCTTCCAAGGACCATCCCTGGTTCATGGGCAGGAAACACCTGGCACTTTCGTGTTATTCCAAGGTCTCGACGCGCGGATCGCCCGAGTCACTCCGGAAACTTCAACGCCCGCTGGATCGCCTGGAAGCGCGGCTCCCTGGGCAGGTTAGGTTGCGCCACCGTGATGTTCAACGCCGCCTATAGGACATGCCCGAGGTCGGAGTCGCATTTGACATCACAAGTCACTGACTTTGGGCGCGTTTCAGCGATTCGGTTCTCGCGCGTACCCGTAAATGTACCCGCGCGAGCATCCCGTGACCCGTCGCGGCGGGTTCAGTTGGGGCCTTCCGGTGTAGCTACCTGATGTCCGGCCGCCGCAAGAACCTGACGCACACCTCACGCTGGGTGTGCAGCTCCGAGTTGCTCGCACACTCCCGCGCTATCCAACCAGACCCGAGTCTGCGATCGGCACATGGCCACGGCACGTCGATGCGTGTGTGGCCCCATTCGCTCCCCGCCGCCAAAAAAATCCTAGAGCTGGCGTCGGCACTTTGAGTCACGCCACCTAATCGCTGATTGGTTCTTCGATGCAGGTTGCTGCGGGTTCGATAAAGGATCGCAGGTTCAAATCCCGGGCAGGATTCTCGAATATCCGCAGGAGGAGGGCGCTGCGGCACGTAGCGTGAAGTGGTAGCGGGGGCGTGCTTTGTGATGTACCGCAGGCCATTCGAGGCGAGGCACGGCTGCGGTGAGCGCAACTGCTGAAGGTCGGCGACCCGGAACCAGAACTTCACACGGTAGAGCGTTGCAGCAGCGCATACCATTTGGGAAGTAGTACGCAAGCAGCCCCTGATGCCCCAGCAGACGACGCAGATAACGAGCCCCACGAGAAACAGGGCTAATGTCGATGGCTCTGGGACGTTCTTAAAGGTGTAATTGACGGGGCCGACCACTGACAGGACCGGCTCTGGATATCCAGGTTGCGGAACGTATGCCCAGGTCGCAGAGACAGTCCCGCCTCCGTCAGTCGAAATAGACTCATCCCCGGGCAGACTGGAAAGTTGGATCTCAGCATCGAATTTGCCGGTATGTACCCCGGGAGTGGTTGCCGTGACATAGGCGCCAGAGAGCATAGTCATATCAACGTTGTAGACGTGGCGGTCGAGCGAGTACGCCACGGGGCTGGCGTTCTGACTAATGTCTATAGCGTAGGTGCCCCCGTTTATACCCCCGAAGTTCGTGACCGACAGAGTCCATGGGACGAAGCCCGAGACGGACCACTCGCCGTTACTCAGCTGGGAGAGGAGCCCGGGCCGCTAAAGGGCTTGCCGACCATCGTTTCTGAAACCACTTCGTTGCTCATGGTCTGTCCCCCTTTGGAAGCAGACTTTATGTCAGGCTAGCCCGGTGTGCCTATCCCGGGCTTGAGCTGTGGCTATAGCTGCACCGCGACCACCTCGGCAACCTTCTTTCCGCAGTTCGAGCAGCGCATCCGGGCCGAGAGCGCCGCGAGCGTCACCGACCGCCCGGCGATCCGGGCGAGCGCTTCGGGCTCCACGTGCTGCCGCACGGGCAGGCAACGCAAACCAGGAACTAACCGAAACGAGGAGAAGGATTGTGTTCTCACGACACCTCAAACAAAACTGCCCGATCTGCACTCGGATTTTGTCCACGTAGTGGGTCAGTGGGCTCCGATGGCCGGATATTCACACGGACAAGGGTATCTTTCGTACACAATGCTTTGTTGTCTCAGACGTCACATTGTGCTGCGAGCGCCACGCTTGTATTTTGCTCGTGATGTCGATCCCCGTTTCATGACGAGCGGGAGCAAATCCGCACCCCGCGGCGAGCAGGATTCCCTCGAAGGGGCGCATTCCGTTTCACTTTTCGCGACCTCGATTGCCGCCGCGCGCCACCTGTGCCGGCAGGGCGCAAAGCGAGCTATTGCTAGAACTGGACCGGCGCTGCGACTGCTGTTTTCGTTTTGGAAGCATATTTCGGTCCTTCGCGTTCTTTCACATCCCCAGTCCGCTCAAGTGGCGCGCAAGTACCCTCTGCTGACCTTCAGATATCTGGGGAACTATGTGGCTCGGGGTCTCTCTCCGGCGATGCGTCGATCGATCTTTCTCACTCATTTTCAATTCCTTCAGCAAAGGTTCGACAGAGGTTTCCTCGCAGCCATGGACAGTTCGCCCATAACGATTTGGCGAAAAATAATGGGTCAAAGGACTTTCGATATCGCGTTGGGTTTGAATGATACGATCGAAGGTAACCTGCTGTTGCTCTTCCGTATGGACGGCATCGTGGTCTATAGGATCATGTTTGTCTTCGCGCCGGGACATGATTTTCACCTGCCGGACAAAACTATCATCCTGCTATCGGCGGTTCAGGGCGTGCCCGATTTCAATCGGGTCAAGTTGGCAACGAGAACATGCTGCGACATTCAGCCGGCCCAGATGCTGATGAGCGCACTCAGCGCCCTCGCAGAGGTTGCCCAAATCTCGACGATACTCGGGCTACACGAATCGCGGCAGCTGTTCCGTGAGTCGGTGCGTTTTGCCTACGGCAGATTTTTTGAGATCTATGGCGAGGAGATTCCCGGCCAGGGGATTTTTCTAATTCCTGTACCGTATGTGGAAAAGCCGATTTCAACGATCGAGATCAGCCATCGCAAGCGAACGCTGCGCAAACGGCAATTTAAGGCTGCCGCCCATCATCACGTCGTTGAGGTCCTGAGAGGGTACTTGGCAACGCAAGCGCGAGGTAGCTCACCTCGCTGACGCAGTGCGCTCAGACCGTGTGAACGGTGCCATCTCCTAAGCCCGGTCTTCGGGAGTTACCGCGCGAAGGCTAGCCGGCGCACCAGCGAAATCGAGGCTGACTAGATTGCGGCTATCGATGGGGCTCTGATTCGCGCCCGGCGGGCGAACGAACAGGCGCGATGAAAAATGCCAGAGGTGCAGCGAAACCGAGCGGTCCGCTTAAAGAGAGCGCGCACCATCACAGCCTCCCTGATCCTTTACTTCTCAGGTGCGACGACTTGGACACATCGCCGCTACCCGGTTATAGGATCTCCTTGCCGCCGACAGGCACACTCGCCGTAAAGCCTGTCAATAGAGTTTGGATTGCCGCGACTTTCATTGAACGAATGTGCAGCGTGGAATGCCGAGCTGCCGCACAAGCCTGAGTGGCGGCGCGCGCGCTCATATCGCCGCACGCGTTTAGTCCGCGTCGGCGGGCGCTCAGTTTGTAGGGCTTCTCGCGGGCTCTGGCGGCGTCAATTCGCTTGTGAGTGAGCATTTTGCGGGTCCGGAGTGCTTTCGTGCGGGTATGCGGTTCGGCTCCCATTGCCAAGTACCCGCGCTTGTGCTTGGCTGTCCACGGATGACGGCGGAGGGTGGCGGACGCCGTTAGGCAATAATTACCGAGCGATCGACGCAGTGATCCGACGGTGACAGTCGTCGGCGGAAGCTGATGTGGTGCCCGAGGTCGGAGTCGAACCGACACGCTTTTCAGGGCGGCGGATTTTCGTGCCACTTCGGCTTTCGCCGCCCCGGCGCACGTGAGTCACCGGGTTCGTGGTCTGGAGCACGCCTTCACCGTGGCCATGCCGGCCGTAGGTGCCCGCCGTCTGCTCTCTACACCTTCCCGGCGCGAGCCGCGCAGGGCTTGGCTCGGCGTCAGCTCGAGCGCTAAGCGCTTCAGGGCCTTCACCGAGTTTGACGGGCTTCACCCCGCGGATTTCTCCGCGGGGGCTCAAGTTGCTCGACTGAGTCCGCTGCGTCTACCAATTCCGCCACTCGGGCATCGAGGAGCGCAACGCAGTATAGGGCCTGCGACGCGGCCGATGCGACCTTTCGGGTGCGTCAGTGCAGCAATCCAAACACCGCGACGCCGCTCTGGGTGCCGACGAACACCTTGCCGTCCGCGATGGTGGGGGTGATGAACTTGTTACCCGACCCGAACTGATCGCGGCCGTTGGCGGCCTGGGCGCTGTTGTACAGCTCGTGCGCGAGACTGCTGGCGTCGTAGGCATGCAATACCGCCGGGCTGGAATTCTCGTGAGCCCAGACGATGCCGTTGGCGTTGCCGCTTGCGGACACCGCGGGTGCGGTACCCGGGTAGGTGAAAGTGGCGATGCTCTCTGAGGTGGGGCTCGCCGCCAACCGCGCGCTGGTCACCGCGAAGGCGAGCAGGTTGGCGCCTGCCGGCCCATAGTACAGCGTACCGTTGTACCAGGCGGGCGTCGACCAGATGCCTCCCGAAAGCACGCCGTTCAGCGGCTGCCAGATGTTGTTGCCCGTGGCGCTGAACTTGCCCATGTTGTCGCGGTTTACCACGTACAGGTTGCCATCCTTCCCGGCGCCGACCATCAGGTGGCGCACCGCACCTCCGGAGTCGGTCAGATCCGGCAGCAGCAGCGCGCCGCCCGAACCGAGATCCTGATCGGCCTGCGACTCAGCGACCTCGTTGAACATCGTGAAGTAGTCGGCCACCCCGATCGATGTGCCGCCGCTCCCCAGCTTCACGAACGAATTGCCGTAGTCGCCGAGTAACGGAAAGCCCTGCGCATTCAGTGTCGGCTCGAAGGCGCCGTTGCCGGTGAGAAGGTAGATGTAGCCTGCGGCATCCGCCGCCGGACCGCCGCCGCTCATCCAGATCGCCGGTCCCGCGGAAGCGAATCCAGTGCCGGTGCCGTTCGGAGCGAGGTTGTAGACCGCGGTCTGCGCGAGAATCATCTCGTCGTAAGCGATGATCCACCCGGTGTAGGGCGCGTTATCGCAATGGGAGGTCCAGGCGGTGTAGATGGTGCCGTGCGTCAGCAGCAGTGCGGCCCGCTCCGCATACTGTCCGGGATCGAAGGTGCGCGTCGCGCCGCCCGGCACGGGAAAGGTCGCCGCGATCTCGGCGGGTCCGCCGAACAGCTCGGCGCCGGTCGTGACATCGAGTGCGTGCAGGCGCTGGTGATAAGCACCGCCGTTGCTCATGGCGACCACGAACAGGGCCCCGTTTGGCCCGGCGCCGCGGTCGATGACCGGCGTGGCGGTCACGCCGATCGTCGGCTGCACCTGAGTACAGCCGCGCGGGTCGCTCGGCGTCTCACCGGCGCCGAGCAGCGATCTCTGCCATAGCGTCGCGCCGCCGTCGGCGTCGAAGGCGTACACCGTGTCATTCTCACTCGCCACGAACACGACATCGTGCGGCGTTCCGGGCGATGCTCAGTCCGTGGAGGTACAGCGGCTGTGCATCCACCTTGCCGTCGGTTGCGAGGAAACGCAGCTTGCCGAAGCCCGCAGGGTTGACGTTGGCGGGCGTGAGCGTGGTCTCGTTGAGGTTCTGGCCGGTGCGCGCGAGGTCGTTCTTGTAGGTCACCACGTCACTGGTGGCCGCCGCGCTGATCACTGTCAGTACGGCGGCGGCACTCGTCACACTGCCGAGCGAGTTGGTGACCGTGACGGTGAAGCTCGCACCGTTGTCGGCGGTACTGGCACCGGGTGTCGTGTAGAGGTCAGCGGTTGCACCGGCGATCGCACCGCCATTCTTGTGCCATTGGAGCTGAGCGGGGTCGAGCCGCTGGCGACTACCCTAAAGCTCGCCGGCGCGCCGATTGCCACCGCTGTGCCGACCGGCTGCGAGATGATCGCGGGCGCGCTTGCCGCCGCGGTGTGGCTCGCGGGGCTCGAGCCGCCGCAGGCGGCAAGGCTGGCCACGAGCAGGAGCGGGAGTGTCGGACAGGCAACTGCCTGCACTCGATCGATGGAACGCAGAGAAGATAATTTCAAGAATGACATGGGGTTAGATTAGATCATGCGCGCTGCGCCGAGACGGAATCGAGCTCACACTCTGCCACGCGGGGAATTTGGGTTGGCGCGTCCAACAGGGTACCGACGGCGTTGCGGGCGCGGATTGACGCGAGCACGCGGCAGTGCCGCGCGGAGGCGCGTGTAACATGCGCGCGTGCGCCGCCAGGACTTCGCCTACCACCTGCCCGCCGATCTGATTGCCCAGGAGCCGCTCGCCGAGCGCCCGGCGGCACGCATGCTCGTGCTCGATGCGCTGACGGGCGCGGTCACCGACCGCACCGTCGGCGATCTGTCCGAGTACCTGCGATGCGGCGATCTGCTCGTCGTCAACGACACCCGCGTCATCGCCGCGCGCCTGAGCGGAACCAAGCCCTCCGGCGGACGGGTGGAGATACTCCTCGAGCGCGCGCTCGAGGCGCGGCAGGCGCTGGCGCAGCTCTCCGCCAGCAAGCCGATCCGCGCCGGGCTCGAGGTGGAGACCGCAGGCGGTGCGGTCCGTGTGCTGGGGCGCGAGGGAGAGCTGTGGCGCATCGAGCTGCTCGCGCCTGCCGTGGAGTTCTTCGAGCGCTTCGGCGAGGTGCCGCTGCCACCCTACATCCGCCGCGCGCCCCGCGCCGCCGATCGCGAACGCTACCAGAGCATCTTCGCGCGTGCGCCGGGCGCGGTGGCAGCGCCGACCGCGAGCCTGCACTTCGATGAGACGCTGACTGCGACTCTCGATGCGCAGGGCGTGCGGCGCGCCAGCGTCACGCTGCACGTCGGCGCGGGAACCTTCCAGCCGCTGCGCAGCGATGAGGTCGAGGCACACGTGCTGCATCCCGAGCGCGCCGCGGTCGGGGTGGAGACCTGCGAGGCGATCGCCCGCACCCGTGCTGCCGGCGGCCGCGTGATCGCGGTCGGCACGACCGTGGTGCGGGCGCTCGAGTCGGCGGCGCTCGCCTCGGGGGAGGAGGGGCAGGCTCCGGCTCTTGCGCCTTGGCAGGGCGAGACGCGCCTGTTCATCACGCCGGGTTTTCGTTTTCAGGTGTGCGACGTGCTGCTCACCAACTTCCATCTGCCGGAATCGACGCTGCTCATGCTGGTGTGCGCATTCGCCGGGCGGCGCGCCGTGCTCGATGCGTACGCGCACGCCGTCGAGGGCGGCTACCGGTTCTTCAGCTACGGCGACGCGATGCTGATCACACGGCGAGGTGCCACCTGAACCCGACGTTCACCGTGCATGCGCGCGATGGCGCGGCGCGCGTCGGCAGCCTCCTCACCGCACACGGTGTCGTCGAGACACCGGCGTTCATGCCGGTGGGAACCTACGGCACCGTCAAGGCGATGACGCCCGAGGAGCTCGAGGGTCTGGGTGCGCAGATCATCCTCGGCAACACCTTTCACCTGCTGCTGCGGCCAGGACCCGCGGTCATAGCCGCCCACGGCGGCCTGCATCGCTTCATGCACTGGCCGCACCCGCTGCTCACCGACTCCGGCGGGTTCCAGGTCTTCAGCCTGCGGACCCTGCGCCGCATCAGCGAAGAGGGCGTGCGCTTTCGCTCGCCGGTCGATGGGCGTGAGGTGCGGCTCACCCCGGAGGACTCGATGGACGTGCAGCTGGCGCTGCGCTCGGACATCGCCATGGCACTCGATGACTGCACGGCCTACCCCGCGACCGAGCCCGAGGCGCGCGCCTCGATGGAGCGCTCGATGCGCTGGGCGGCGCGCAGCCACGCGCACTACTACCAGGCCGATCGCGGCACGCCGCCCGGCGGACTGTTCGGCATCGTGCAGGGCGGCATGCACCTGCCGCTGCGGCTCGCCTCGCTCGAGGCGCTGCTGCGCCTGCCGTGGCCGGGATTTGCCGTCGGGGGACTCGCGGTCGGGGAAGCGGAAGAGGAACGCCTCGCGGTCCTCGAGGGTCTCGTGTCGCACCTGCCCGCCGACCGGCCCCGGTACCTCATGGGCGTCGGCCGCCCCGAGGACATCATCGCCGCGGTGCTGCGCGGCATCGACATGTTCGATTGCGTGATGCCGACCCGGCACGCCCGCAATGGCCACCTGTTCACCTCCGCGGGCGTCATCAACATCCGCAACAGCGCCTTCGCCGACGATCTCGCGCCGGTGGACCCCGCCTGCGACTGCTACACCTGCCGGCACTTCAGCCGCGCCTACCTGCGGCATCTCGACCGCTGCAACGAGATCCTCGGCTCGCGCCTCAACACCATCCATAACCTGCACTTCTACATTGGGCTGATGCGCGCATTACGCACCGCCATCGCCGCAGGCCGGGTCGCCGCCTGGACCCGCGAGTTCCTCGCCGCCCGGGGTACGGCCGGTGCTGTGGCATAATGCCGCCCTTTTCGCTTCCTGGACCACACACATGAATGGCTTGATCACGGATGCCTGGGCGCAGGCCGCCGGAGGCAGCGGCGGCGGGCAGTTTCAGTTCGCCTTGTTGATGGCAGCGTTCATCGCGCTCTTCTATTTCATGCTCATCCGTCCGCAGCAGCGGCGCGCCAAGGAGCACCAGACGTTGGTATCGAAGCTCGCCTCGGGCGATGAGGTGGTGACCAGCGGCGGACTCCTCGGGCGCATCACCGAGGTCGGTGAGACCTTCGTCACTCTCGAGGTCGCCGATGGCGTGCGCGTCAAGGTACAGAAGGTCCAGGTCACGCAGCTCATGCCCAAGGGCACCCTGAAGAGCGCCTGACATGCTCGAATACGCTCGCTGGAAATACCTGCTGGTCGCGGCGGTGCTGCTGCTCGCGGTGGTGTTCGCGCTGCCGAATGTCTTCGGCGAGGACCCGGCGCTGCAGGTCGAGCGCAAGGACCACACGGCGGTCACCACCGGGGCGCTGCGCGATCTCGAGACATTCCTCACGCAACATGGCGTGCACCACGGCAACAGCTACATCGACAGTGGACGGATCATGCTGCGCTTCACCAGCGTGGCCGACCAGCTGGCGGCGCGCGATGCGGTCAACGCGCAGTTCGCCGACACCTACCGCACAGCGCTGTCGTTTGCGCCGCGCACCCCGGCAGTGCTGCGCGCGCTCGGACTGCGGCCGATGCCGCTCGGCCTCGATCTGCGCGGTGGCCTGTACCTGCTCTACCAGGTGGACGTGAACGCCGCCGTCGGCCAGGCGCTCGAGGGCTATGCGGCGGATGCGCGTCGTGCACTCGCCGCGGCGCACATTCCGGTCAAGGAAGTGACCACGGTCGCGGCGAGCGGCAGCGCACCGGGCACGGTGCGCGTCGTGCTGCCACCGGAGGCTGATGTCAATAGCGCGCGCAGCGCACTCGGCCCTGTGTGGCAGGGCCTGCAGATCACCAGCGAAAGCCTGCCGAGCGGCTCTGCCATCAACGCCGTGATGACGCCGGCACAGATCCGCGAGCGCCGCGACTACGCCATGGAACAGAACATGACGACGCTGCGCAACCGCGTCAACGGGCTTGGCGTCTCGGAGCCGATCGTGCAGCGCCAGGGGGTCGATCGCATCAACGTGCAGCTGCCGGGCGTGCAGAACTCCGCCGAGGTGAAGGACATTCTCGGCCGCGTAGCGACGCTCGAGTTCCGCCTCGAGGACATGGACCACAATGCCATCGAGGCGACGCAGACCGGACGCGTCCCGCTCGGCTCGAAGCTCTACAGCCACACGCGTTTCGGCCGTCCGGTGCTGCTCAAGCGCGAGGTGATCGCCACCGGCGATGAGCTCATCAACGCCACCAGCGGTCAGTCGCAGGAAGGCCCGGCGGTCAACATCAGGCTCGATGCGCGTGCCGGCGAGAACATGCTGCGCACGACGCGCCAGAACCTCAATAAGCGCATGGCGGTGGTGCTGATCGAGAAGCGCCGCGAGATCAGCGAAGTCGACGGCAAGCAAGTCAGCCGCGAGGTGACCGATGAGCAGGTGATCAACGATGCCACCATCCGCGGGGTGTTCAGCAACAACTTCCAGATCACGGGGCTCCAGGCCGGTGAGGCGCGCGAGCTCGCGCTGCTGCTGCGGTCCGGCTCGCTCGCGGCACCGCTGTTTCTCGTCGAGGAGCGCGCTGTGGGCCCGAGCCTCGGGCGCGACAACATCGACAAGGGCGTGACCGCGCTCATCGTCGGCATGGCCGGGGTGTTCCTGTTCATGTGGGTCTACTACAAGACCTTTGGTCTGGTGGCGGACCTGGTGCTGCTCGCCAACGTGGTGCTGCTCACCGCGCTGCTGTCGATGATGCGCGCCTCGCTGTCGTTGCCTGGCATCGCCGGTATCATCCTCACCGTCGGTATGGCGGTCGACGCCAACGTGCTGATCTACGAGCGCATCCGCGAGGAGCTGCGCAAGGGGGTGACGCCGCAGGCGGCGATCCGCGCCGGGTTCGACAAGGCCTTCTCGGCGATCTTTGACTCCAACATCACGACCTGCATCGCCGGAGTGGTGCTGTGGGTGCTCGGCACCGGCCCGATTCGCGGCTTCGCCATCGTGCTGACGCTCGGTATCGTCACTTCCATGTTCACCTCGCTCATGGGCAGCCGCGCGCTGCTCACCCTCATGTACGGCGGCCAGCGCAAGATCGCGCATTTGTCGATCTGAGCGCCGCGCCGGCTGTCACAAAGGACCAGTTAGTGGAATTCTTCAGCCACCAGACCAACTTCCCGTTCATGGCGACGCGCCGGATGTGGTACGCGCTCTCGGCCGTGCTGCTGATCGTGTCGTTCGGCTCGCTCTTCGTGCGCGGCCTGAACTACGGCATCGACTTCACCGGCGGTGTCAGCGCCGAGGTCAGCTTCCCGCACGCGGCCAATGTCGATGCGGTGCGCGCCCAGCTCGCCGCCAGCGGCTTCCGCGAGCCGCAGGTGCAGAGCTTCGGCTCCTCGCGCGACATCAACATCCGCCTGCCCCCCGGCCCGCGGCTGAATCCGGGCGAGGTACGCACGCGATTGGAGACGGCGCTGCGCGCCGTCGACCCCGGGGTGCAGGTGACGCAGCTCGATGTGGTCGGCCCGCAGGTCGGAAACGAGCTGAAGGTGAGCGCCATGTGGGCACTGTTCTTCACGCTGCTCGGAATATTCGGCTACATCGCTTTCCGCTTTCATACCTGGCGACTGTCGCTCGGTGCGATTTTCGCGGTGCTGCACGATCCGATCCTGGTGCTGGGCTTCTTCTCCCTCACGCAGATGTCGTTCGACCTCGCGGTGGTGGCGGCTATCCTCGCCGTCATCGGCTACTCGCTGAACGACACCGTCGTGGTGTTCGACCGCATCCGCGAGCGCTTCGAGAGCAACCGGCGCTCGCCGTCCGATGTGATCCTCGATCAGTCGATCAACCAGACGCTGTCGCGCACCATCATGACAAAGGTGGTGACATCGATCGTGGTCGTGGCGCTGCTGGTTCTTGGCGGCCCGGTGCTGCGCGGCTTTTCCGCGGCGCTGCTGATCGGGATCATCGCCGGCACCTACTCATCGATCTACATCTCCAGTGCCATCGCGCTCGACTTCGGCTTGACCGCGGAGCATCTGTTCCCCTCGGTCAAGAAAGCGGCTCTCGATCACTTGCCGTAAATGGAGAGTTCACCGCTCTGATCGCCGATCCACATCTCTGGCTGGCGTTCCTGGCACTGTCGCTGCTCGAGATCGTTCTCGGCATCGACAACATCATTTTCATCTCGATCCTGGTCGAGCGCCTGCCACCGCCGCAGCGCGCCGCCGCGCGCATCAGCGGGCTCACGCTCGCCATGCTGACGCGTATCGCGCTGCTGTTCTCGGTGGTGTGGCTGACGCGCCTCACCCGGCCATGGCTGCAGATCGCCGGCCGCAGCTTCTCCGGCCGCGACCTGGTGCTGCTCGCCGGTGGGCTGTTCCTGCTCGGCAAGAGCGTGCTGGAGATACACCAGGCGCTCGAGGGCCCTCCGGCCGAGGCACACCGCCGCCGACTGCGTGGCGGCTTGGCGGCGGTAGTGGCGCAGATCGCGCTCATCGACATCGTGTTCTCGCTCGACTCGGTCTTCACCGCCATCGGGCTGGTGCGCGAGCTGGCGGTCATGGTGGCCGCCATCGTGGTGGCGATCCTCGTCATGATGTGGGTGTCACGCTCGATCGGCAGCTTCATCACGCGTCACCCGACCATCAAGGTGCTGGCGCTGTCATTCCTGCTGCTGATCGGCGTGGCGCTGATCGGGGAGGGGCTGCACTTCGAGATCCCGAAGGGCTACCTGTACTTCGCCATGGCGTTCGCCTTCGGGGTCGAGCTCATCAACATGCGCCTGCGGCCACGAGCCTGAAGGCGCCGGGCGAGGAGTTTCCTAAGCGGTGCGGGGACTCGCGGCGCTGCCGTTCGCGGCCTTGCGCAGGCAGCTGTGCTGGTAGCCGTAGAAAGCGTAGATCAGCACGCCGAACGCGGTCCAGACCACCAACCGCAGCCAGGTGGCCGGCCCCAGCGACACCATCATCAGGCCGCACACCAGCGCGCCGGCGATGCAGGTGAACCACGGCATGGGCGTGCGGAAAGGGCGCGGCAGGTCGGGACGCGTGCGGCGCAGGATCAACACGCCGATGCACACGGTGACGAAAGCGGCCAGCGTGCCGATCGACACCAGCTCGCCGAGAATCTTCACCGGGAACAGCCCACCGATGATGGCGGCCGACACTGCGGTCACCACCGTGCCGGTCGATGGCGTGCGGAAGCGCGGGTGGACGTGGCCGAACCAGGGCGGCAGCAGGCCATCGCGCGCCATGGCGAAGAAGATGCGCGCCTGTGCAATCGTCATGACCAGCATCACGGAGGTCATGCCGCAGACCGCACCGAGTTTCACCCACAGTCCGAGCCAGTGCAGCCCCGGATACTTGTCGAGCGCCAGGGCCACCGGGGCCGCCACGTCCAGCTCGTGGTAGTTGACCATGCCGGTCAATATCGCCGACACGACCACATACAGGACGGTACAGATCACCAGGCTCGCGAGGATCCCGATGGGCATGTCGCGCTGCGGGTTCTTGGTCTCCTGGGCCGCGGTCGAGACCGCGTCGAAGCCGATGTAGGCGAAGAAGATGACTCCGGAAGCCGCCAGTACGCCGCTCCAGCCGTACACGCCGGTCTGCCCGCTGTTGGGAGGAATGAACGGATGCCAGTTGGCGGTGTTGATGTAGCTCACGCCGAAGAGGATGAACAACACGATCACGGTCACCTTGATGGCGACGATGACCGAGTTGAAGGCGGCCGACTGCTTGATGCCGATGTAGCAGATGGCGCCGATGCCGGCGACGATCAGCATCGCCGGTACGTTGATGATCGCGCCGGTGGTCACGATCTCGAAGGACTCCCTGCCGAGCGGTGTACTGAATGGGGCATTGGAGAGCGCGGCCGGGATATGGATGTGCAGCTGATCGAGCAGACTCACCGCGTAGCCCGACCAGCCCACCGACACGGTGGCCACGGCGAACAGGTATTCGAGCACCAGATTCCAGCCGATGAACCAGGCGACGGCCTCACCGAGCGTCGCGTAGGAGTAGGAGTAGGCGCTGCCCGACACCGGGATCATGGCGCTGAACTCCGCGTAGCACAGTCCGGCGAAGGTGCAGCCGAGCCCGGCGATGATGAACGACAGCGGCAGCGCAGGGCCGGCGTGGTTGGCCGCGGCAGTGCCGGTGAGCACGAAAATACCCGTGCCGATGATGCCGCCAATGCCGAGCAGCGTCAGGTGCAAGGCGCCGAGCGCCCGCCGCAACTCGTTACCGGAGGATTCCTGCTCGTGCAGCTCGGCAATGGACTTGGTCGCAAGAAGCTGGCTCGCCATGTCACCCCCGGTGTCCGCGAGGACTCTACACAAGCATTTTGGGGAAAGCGAGCGAGCCGCCTACGACGTGCGCAACTCCGCCGGCAGGTGCGGCGCGAGCAATTCGATGAGCGCGGTGTAGACCTTCGGCGTGCCCGCCACGACGTGCCCGCCCTGGCGATATTCGGCGCCGCTGAGGGTGCCGATACGCCCGCCCGCCTCCTGAATGAGCAGGGTACCGGCGGCGGTGTCCCAGGGGCTGAGGCCGATTTCCCAGAACGCATCGACGCGACCCGCCGCGACATAGGCCAGATCGAGCGCCGCGGCACCCGGCCGCCGCACACCGGCCACCTGCAGCGTCACGGCGCGAAACATCTCGAGGTAGGCGTCGAGATAACGCGTGTTGGCGCGGTACGGGAAGCCGGTGGCGATGAGCGCTCCCTCGAGCGCGCGTGCCTTGCTGACGCGCATGCGATGGTTGTCCAGGTGCGCACCGGCGCCGCGGCTGGCGGTGAACAGCTCCTGGCGCATCGGGTCATAGACCACGGCGTGCTCGAGACGGCCGCGCACCTGACAGGCGATCGATACGGCGAAGACCGGGAAGCCGTGCAGGAAGTTGGTCGTGCCATCGAGCGGATCGATGATCCACAGCGTCTCGTGCTCGCCACTGCGCCCGCTTTCTTCGGCGAGAAACGCGTGCTGTGGGTAGTGGCGGCGGATGCTGGCGATGATCTCCTGCTCGGCTGCGCGGTCGACCTCGGTGACGAAGTCGTTACGTCCCTTGGAGGCGACGGTGAGCGACTCCAGGTGGTTCATGCTGCGGACGATGAGCTCGCCCGCCCGGCGCGCGGCACGCACGGCAATGTTGAGAAGTGGCTGCATGATCGCCGCGCATGATAGCAACGCTCGCGGCGATGCTCATGTCAGGCCGCTGCGAAAAGGACTCCCGAACCGCCCGGCGCCTCTCGAGCCATTCGAGGCTTTCAAGCCCAGAAGGTTCTCGAGCCGCCGTGCCGATACGCCGTATCGTCGTCGAGCATCTGGATGCGGATGCCCGCCGCCGGCAGGCGGACGCCGTTGGCGCGCACCAGCAGCGGCCGTGAGGAGCGCGCATGAAAGCCACAGCGTTGCAGTGCCGCCGCCAGCAGCGGCTCGCTGCAGATGGCGGCGACCTCGGCGACCGCACTGTGCCGTGCAGCCTGCTGCACGGCGAGCTGCACGAGCGCGTCCCAGGCCGCCGGCGTATCGCAATCGAGCCAGCAATCGGCGAGCCGTGCCTGGCCGGGCGCGTAGGCCAGCACGAAATAGCCTTCGGCAGCCGCGCCGCTCTCCACCACGTGAAACTCCACGGGCGCCGCCGGGCACTGCAGCCAGTAGCTCATCACCGCCGCGGAGCGCTCGAGCACCGCGCTGCCGTACCGCGGCGCCGGCCAGGGGATCGCGGCGCCGCCGAGTTTGCCTGCATCGATCGGGCGCGAACGCTGCACGCGTGGTGCGCCGGCTGGCGCCCGCAGTGCCCACAGCGTGTTGCGAACGCAGCGCGCCACGAGGCGCCAGCGCGGCGTATCTGCGCCGGTCAGATAGAGCAAGGGGCGGATCGGCCGCGCATATTGCGTGACCACCGTGCCAGAGTCGGCAAAGCCGAGAAACGGCAGCAAACGCAACGCCGCGGCGGCGCCATCGGAGGTGACGATGGCGTCGGCGAGCGCGCCGATGTGGCGCATCAGAGTATTGCCGGCGCCGCGCGCGTCCGCGCGCGCCGCCCAGTCGATCACGTGCAGCAGCTTCAGCCGCTCATGCCCCCAGCTGCAGACCGCGGGCACGATGGCGGCGTGCGCGACAGGGCGATCGTCGCGGGTGAGGACATAGGAGCGCGAGCCTTGCCAGTCCGCACGCGGCTCCCAATACTTCCAGTGCAGGTGCCGAGCCTCGAACATGGGATGCCCGGGCGCGGCGCCATGGGCTTCCTGCAGCAGCGAGCGCACTGCAGACTCGTCGGTGGGGGTTGTGGGGCGGAAACCTATGCGCGTCATGGAAGCCGCCAGGCTAGCGCGCCCGGCACTCGGAGGGCCGTAAATGATCCCTCGCGAGGCAGTATAGCTCGCGATGGCGTGCGCGAGTTCGCGGTGCGCGTACGAGGGAGTCCGGATCAGACTTGATATCGGGGCGAGATGCACAGATGAAAGACGGCGTGATTCGTATTGTGTTGGTCGGCCCTACGCATCCGGGCAACATCGGCGCGGCGGCGCGCGCCATGAAGAACATGGCACTCGGCGAGCTCGTGCTGGTGAATCCCCGGCAGTTCCCGCACCCGGAAGCTCTCGCGCGCGCCTCGGGCGCGGCCGATGTGCTGGCGGCGGCCCACGTCGTACCCTCGCTCGGCGCCGCGCTCGCGGGCTGCGGTTACGTGGCGGCGACGACCTCGCGCGATCGCGATCAGTACTTCCGCGTCATCGACGTGCGCGAGGCCGCGGCCCGTGTGGTCGCCGAATCGAACAGTGCCCCGGCCGCGGTGGTCTTCGGCCCCGAGCGCAGCGGGCTCTCCAACGAGGAGCTGGAGAGCGCCCATGCGCTGATCCGCATCCCGGCGAACCCGGCGTATGCCTCGCTCAATCTCGCCATGGCGGTCCAGCTGGTGGCGTATGAGCTGTATCGCGCGCGCGGTGTTGCCGACCCCGTGGCGGCACCGCTCACAGCGCCGCTCGCGGGCGTGGAGGAGATGGAGCGCCTCTACGGGCACATGGCGGCGGTCCTGGAGGAGATCGATTTCCGTGACCGTACGCAGAGCGGCACCCATCTCATGGGGCGCATCCGCCGGCTGCTGCAGCGGGCGGAGCTCGATCAGAACGAGGTCAACATCCTGCGCGGCATTCTCACTGCGGTTCAGAACCGGCGCCGCACCGCCGGCGGGGCGGCGCGATGAGTTCGCGCCCTCTCTATCTCGACTACGCGGCGACGACGCCCGTCGACGGCGCGGTCGCCCGGATCATGGCGGAGTGCCTCACGGCAGAGGGGGATTTCGGCAATCCTTCCTCGACGCACGCGTACGGCCGTGCCGCCGCGCTGCGCATCGCGCAGGCGCGCGCGCAGCTGGCGGCGCTCGTGGGGGTCGAGCCTGCGGAGATCGTGTTCACCTCCGGGGCCACCGAGTCGAACAATCTCGCGATCCTCGGCGCTGCGCGCGGCAATGCGGATCGCGGCCGTCATCTCATCACCTCGCGCACCGAGCACAAATCGGTGCTCGACGCATTCCATCGCCTGGAAAAGGAGGGCTTCAGCGTGAGCTGGCTCACGCCCGCGCCCGATGGGCGTATCGACCCGGCGGCTTTCGGCGCGGCGCTGCGTTCGGACACCGTGCTCGCAGCGATCATGTTTGCTAACAACGAGACCGGGGTGCTCGAGGACGTGGCGACCCTCGGTGCGCTGTGTCGCGAGCGCGGCATCGCCTTTCATTGCGACTGCTCCCAGGCGGTCGGCAAGGTGCCGCTCACACTCCACGAGCTGCCGATCGATTTCGCTGCCTTCACCGCCCACAAGCTCTATGGGCCGAAGGGCATCGGGGCGCTGTACGTGCGCGAGGGGGCACGCGGCCTGCTGCAGCCACTTACCTATGGTGGCGGACAGGAACGCAACCTCCGGCCGGGCACGCCCGCCACCCAGCAGATCGTCGGATTCGGCGCCGCCTGCGAGCTCGCTGCGCGCGAGATCGCCGCGGAAGGGCCGCGTCTCACGCGACTGCGCGAGCAACTGTGGCAGGGGCTGGCGGCGCTGGGGGGTGTGCATCAGAACGGCGCCGCGGCACCGCGCCTGCCCGGCATCCTCAATGTCTCCTTCGAAGGCGTGCACGGCGAGAGCCTGGTCGGAGCACTGAGCGCGCTCGCGCTTTCCACGGGTTCCGCCTGCAGCTCCGAGTCCGCCGATCCCTCCTACGTGCTGCGGGCGCTCGGGCGCAGCACCCAGCTCGCGCAGAGCTCGCTCCGCTTCAGCGTGGGGCGTCCGACCAGCGAGGGGGACGTGGACGTTGCGGTCGGCGCCGTCGCCGAGGCAGTCGGGCGGTTACGCGCGCTCTCGCCCGCGGCTCCGGCAGCCTCTGCCCCGGGGGCTGGCTGGCCCGGCGCCGGGGCCGCGGGTGGCGCGATCGTGAGCGGCGAGGCGGGCGGGCGTGGGCAGGAAACCTGGGTGCGCTTTCACCTCCTCATCGCCGGCGACACTGTGAAGGAGGCACGCTTTCAGGCCTTCGCCTGCCCCCATACTACGGAGGTGGCCGCCTGGCTGTGCGCGGAGCTGCGCGGGCGGACGCGGGAGCAGCTGATTCCCGGCACACCGGGCGCGTGGGCGCAGGCCCGGGGCGTCCCGGCCGAGAAACTCGGCCGGCTGCTGGTGGTCGAAGATGCCTTGCGTGCCTGCGTCGCGCACTGGGGTTAGACGCTAGAATACGAGGGGCGATGAGCATCTCACTCACTGAATCGGCGGCCGACCGCGTCAAGAGCTTCCTGGCAGCGCGCGGACACGGCACGGGTCTGCGGCTCGGGGTTCGCAAGACGGGCTGCTCCGGCTTTGCATACGTCATCAACTACGCGGATGGCCCGCAGCCGGGCGATGCGATCTTCGAGGATCGGGGCGTGCGCGTGTTCGTGGACGCCGCGAGTCTCACCCTGATCGATGGCACGGTCGTGGACTTCGTGAAGCAGGGCCTGAATGAGGCGTTCCGCTTCAAAAATCCGAACGTCAAAGGCGAATGCGGTTGCGGGGAGAGCTTCTCCGTCTGACGCTTCCGCTGTGGATGCGCCGGCATCGGTGGGTCGGCCGCCGCAGTTTCCGCAAAAACCCCTTACCAAACGGGCACTTCTACCGAGGGCCAAATTGCCGCCAGCGCGGCACCCAAGGTAAACTGCGGGGCTTGCCCGGAGGGCGGCGCTTCCGCCGCCGGAAATATCTCCCACTCGTCTGTACTCTGCTGAGAGGTCCAAGCGAATGGCGCTCGAGCGCACCCTGTCCATCGTCAAGCCCGACGCCGTGAGAGCCAATCTGATTGGCGAGGTCAACCGGCGCCTCGAGAAGGCCGGTCTCTCGATCATCGCCGCCCGCATGCAGCACCTCTCGCAGCGCGAGGCTGAGGGCTTCTATGCCGTGCACCGCGAGCGCCCGTTCTTCAAGGACCTGGTGCGCTTCATGATCTCGGGTCCGGTCGTGCTGCAGGTGCTCGAGGGCGAGAACGCCATCTCGCGCAACCGCGACATCATGGGCGCAACCGATCCGAAAAAGGCCGCTCCCGGCACCATCCGCGCCGACCTTGCTTCGAGCATCGAGCAGAACGTGGTGCATGGCTCGGATGCACCCGATACCGCCGCGCGCGAGATCGCCTATTTCTTCAGCGTCACTGAGCTGCACCCGCGTGAGTGAGGCTGCAGCCCTCGGGCCATGACAGATCCAGCCAGCCAACGCATCAACCTGCTCGGGCTGCCGCGGCCCGAGCTCACGGCGTTCGTGGCCGAGCTCGGCAGCCAGTCCTTCCGCGCACGCCAGCTCATGAACTGGATCTACAAGCGCGGCACCGGCTCCTTCGCCGAGATGAGCGACCTGGCGAAGGATTTCCGCGCGCGGCTCGCGCTCGCGGCCGAAGTGCGTGCGCCGGAAATCGCGGCCGTGCAATGCTCGAGCGATGGCACCCGCAAGTGGCTGCTGCGGGCCGACGCGACGCAGGCGTTCGAGATGGTGTTCATTCCGGAACCCGATCGCGGCACGCTGTGCATCTCCTCGCAGGTCGGCTGCGCGCTCGACTGCTCGTTCTGCTCGACGGCGCAGCAGGGCTACAACCGCAACCTCACCACCGCCGAGATCGTCGGTCAGGTGTGGCTGGCGGCAGGCGAGCTCGAGCGCGAAGAGCGCGAGCGGCTCGCCGCCGTTACGCCGGATGGCGTCGAGAGCGCGCCCGAGGAGCGGCACGTCACCAACGTGGTGCTGATGGGCATGGGTGAGCCGCTCGCCAACTTCCGCAACGTCGTGCCGGCACTCCACATTCTGCTCGATGATTTCGGTTTCGACCTGTCGCGGCGCCGCGTGACGCTCTCGACCTCGGGCCTGGTCCCGCAGATCTACCGGCTGGCCGAAGAAACCAATGTTGCACTCGCCGTATCGCTGCACGCGCCCGACGATGCGCTGCGGAACGAGCTCGTGCCGATCAACCGCAAGCACCCGATCGCCGAGCTGCTCGAGGCGTGCTGGCATTACCTCGATGAACAGAACGGCCGCAGCGTCACCTTCGAGTACGTGATGCTCGATGGGGTGAACGATTCCCCCGCGCAGGCGCGTGCCCTGGCACGGCTGCTCAAGGGCCATCCCGCCAAGGTGAATCTGATTCCCTTCAATCCCTTCCCCGGCACGCGTTACCGGCGCTCCCCCGCGGCCGTCATCCAGCGCTTCCGTGACGAGCTGCTGCGTTGCTCCGTGCTGGCCACTGTCCGCCGTACGCGCGGCGATGACATCGACGCGGCCTGCGGTCAGCTCGCCGGTCGCGTCATCGATCGCACTACGGTCCGGCTCGGCAACAAGGTCATCGGCGTCGCGGTTCAACCATGAGCAAGCACATCAACGAGCGTTTTCCCGCCAGCAGGGTGGCACAGTTCTGCGGCGGCGTGCTGGCTGTACTGCTGCTCGTCGCCTGCGGCAGCAACGCGAAGAGACAGACCGAAAAGGCACACGAGGCGGCTATCTACAACGTGCAGCTGGGCCTCGCCTACATGAACCAGGGAGACCTCGAGCGCGCGAAGGACAAGCTCGACCGCGCGCTCAGCCAGGATCCGGACAACGCCGACGTGCACAGCGCCCGCGCCACACTCTTCGCACGGCTCAACCAGAAGGACAAGGCCGACGAGGAGTTCCGCGCGGCGCTGCGCCTCGCGCCCCACGATCCGCGCATGGTGAACAACTACGCTGTCTATCTCTGCCAGAACGGCCGCAACGACGAGGGTGTGAAGCGCTTCCTCGAGGCGGCGCGCAACCCGCTGTACCCGACACCCGAAGCGGCCTACACCAACGCGGGAGTCTGCCTGCGGGCCGCCAAGCGTGATGACGAGGCGCGCCTCGACTTTACGCGCGCCTTGCAGCTCAAGCCGAATTTCGCCGAGGCGCAATTCCAGCTCGCCAACCTGCAGTTCGACCACGGCGAGCTCGCCCCGGCGCGCGCCAGCATCGACAGCTTCATCGGCAACTACAACGCCACGGCGGATCTGTTGCTGCTCGGAGTACGCATCGCACGCGCCCAGGGCGATCGCCTCGGCGCGCAGCGCTACGCGCGCAAACTGCAGCTGGATTTTCCGGGCACCGATCAGGCGCGCGCGCTGGCCCAACTCGACCATCCGGGCTGACTCGCATGAGCGGGGAAGCGGCCGGCGGCGAGCTGCGCGGCATCGGCGCGCGGTTGCGCGCAGCGCGGGAAAAACGCGGCCTGACGGTACTGCAGGCTGCGGAGCGGCTGCATCTCGATGCCCGCGTCGTGCAGGCGCTCGAGGCGGAGGACTTCACGGCTCTCGGCGCGGATGTGTACGTGCGCGGGCACCTGCGCCGCTACGCCGAAGCGGTTGGAGAGTCCCCGGCCCAGCTGCAGCAGCTCTACTCGGCGAGCCCGCACGCAATACGCCCCGATCTCACTCGCATCCCGCGCGGCGAGCCCGACCAGCGCAGATCGAGACTGCTGCTGCCGGCGCTGCTGGTGGTGGTGGGCTGCGCGATGGCGGGACTCCTGTGGTGGCTGCTCACCCTGCCCGGGGAGAAGGCGCGTCCGCTGCCCGCTGACCGTCCGAGTGCCCTGGACGCCGCGCACGGCGCCGAGGTGGCCGCCGGTGCAGAGGCGGGCACGGCACCCGGCGCTGTCGAGAGCGCCGCGCCCCCGACCTCGTTGCGCGCGCCAGTCGCCACCGGCGGCCGTGAGGCACGGCTCGATCTCGCGTTCTCGGCGGCGAGCTGGGTCGAGGTCTCCGACGTGGACGGCCGGCACCTGCTGCACGGGCTCATCGAGGGCGGCAGCACCCGCACGCTGAGCGGCGCGGCGCCGCTCCTCGTCGTACTCGGCAATGCGGGGGCCGTGAGCTTGCGGCTCAACGGCGCGCCCGTCACCGCCGCTGCCCTGGTGCGCCGTGACGGTAGTGCCCATCTGCTGATCGATGCCACCGGACGCGTGAGCGCAGCGGCGCCGCGCCTCGCGCATGGGGAGTGACGTGGGCGAGCAGATCCAGCCCGTGCGTGGAATGAACGATGTGCTGCCGGAGGCGATCGGCGCCTGGCAGTACTTCGAGAGCGGCACGCAGGAGCTCCTCACCGAGTACGGCTACCAGGAGATCCGCGTACCGCTGGTCGAGCGCACGGAGCTGTTTCAGCGCGCCATCGGCGAGCATACCGATGTGGTCGGCAAGGAGATGTACACCTTCATTGACCGCGGCGGCGACAGCCTGACACTGCGGCCGGAGGCGACCGCGGGGATCGTGCGGGCACTCATCTCCAACGGCATGTTGCGTGGACAGCGTCATAAGCTGTGGTGCATCGGCCCGATGTTCCGCCACGAGGCGCCGCAGGCGGGCCGCTACCGCCAATTCTGGCAGGTGGATGTCGAGGCGGTCGGCTCCCCCGGTCCCGATGTGGATGCGGAGCTCATCGCGATGAGCGCACGGCTGTGGCGGAATCTGGGGATCGAGGGGCTGACGCTGCAACTCAACTCCCTCGGCACGCCCGACAGTCGCCGCGCCTATCGGGCGCGGCTCGTCGAGTATCTCAAGGCGCACGAGCCGCAGCTCGATGAGGACAGCCGGCGCCGACTGGTCGGTAATCCGCTGCGCGTCCTCGACAGCAAGAACCCCGACATGCAGGAGCTGATTCGTCACGCACCGCTTCTCACCGAGCATCTCGATCCGGAATCGCGCGCGCATTTCGAGATGCTGTGTGACATGTTGCGTGCCGTCGGTGTGGCGTACGAGATCAATCCGCGCCTGGTGAGGGGACTCGATTATTACAACCGCACGGTGTTCGAGTGGATCACCGCCTCCACCGCTGCACAGAATGCCGTATGCTCCGGCGGGCGCTACGACGGACTGATCGCGCAGCTCGGCGGCGATGCGACCCCCGCCATTGGCTTCGCCATGGGTGTCGAGCGGCTCGTGGCGCTGCTGGTGGCGGCCGGGCGCACCCCGGCCGCGACGCCCCCGGATGTGTACGTGGTCTTCGGCGGGTCGCAGGCCGCCATCCAGGCTGTGGCGCTCACCGAGCGGCTGCGCACCGAGCGGCCGGGGGTGCGCTTCGAGCTGAACGTCGGCGGCGGCAATCTCAAGGCCCAGTTCCGCCGCGCCGACCGCAGCGGTGCGGCGCTGGCACTCATCATCGGCGAGGACGAGATCGCACGCGGCGTGGTCGGGTTGAAACCTTTGCGTGACACATCGGGTCAGAGCGAGTGCCCGATCGCGCAGCTGCCGGCCGGGCTCGATGCAGCGCTCGCGGCGGCCCGCGCGGCCGCGGCGGTGCCGTAAAGCTGGGGAGGATGCGTGGACGATTACCTGTCTGAGAAAGAACAATGGGAGTGGCTCAAGGAGAAGGTGCGCGAGAACGCGCCGGCCGTGTTGCTGGCGATCGTGCTGGGAGCGGGCGCGGTCTTTGGCTGGCGCTGGTGGCAGAGCCACCGGGATGCACGGCAGCTCGAGGCTGGCGCCAAGTACATGCAGATGGTGCAATCGCTCGAGCGCGGCGATCGCACGCAGGTGCTGGTGCTGCTCGGTGAGCTCGAGCGCGATCACGCCAGCTCTCCTTACTCGGACCAGGCCCGGCTGCTCGCGGCGCGCCTGTACGTGGATGAGGCCCAGCTCGATCACGCCGGCAGCGAGCTCGCCGCGGTCGCCGAGCACTCCAAGGATCGCGAGCTCGCGCTGGTCGCGCGGCAGCGGCTCGCACGGGTGCAGATTGCCCAGGGTAAGCCCGACGCCGCGCTCGCCACTCTCGGCGCCGCGGCCGATCCCGGCGCATTCGCCGCCCGCTACCACGAAATACGCGGCGATGCCTATTACGCCAAGGGCGACAAGGCGGCGGCACTCAGCGAATACCGCAGCGCGCAAAGTACCGGGGCCGAAGGCGCTGATGGCGCGCTTCTGCAGCTGAAGATTGCCGATCTCGACAGTGGCGCGCCGAAGGCAGCACCGACCGCAGCCGTCACCACCCCGACCCCCGCGCCCGGCACTCCGGCCGCCGGCAAGTAACACCATGCAAGCGCTGCAACGCGGCCTGAAGCCCACTCGCGCCCTGGCTCGCCACGGCGTACTCGCGGCGCTCGTGCTGGTCGCCGCCTGCTCGAAGGACAAGAACGTTGACCAGCCGGC